>Ga0184609_10000115_pt1 | contig 20915 bp, 19 predicted proteins | sample PLM1_60_coex_FD_133165 | JGI IMG/M metagenome (GOLD analysis project Ga0184609, IMG submission 133165) | Groundwater sediment microbial communities from an aquifer in East River, Colorado, USA - PLM1_60_coex | ecosystem: Environmental > Terrestrial > Soil > Riparian zone | place: USA: East... | reverse complement strand
GACCCCGGTGTCGATGCACACGATCCGCAGCGGGCCGGTGTCGATCGCGAAGTACGGCGCTGGCTGGACCGGCTTGTTCCCGTTCGGCCGCCACGGCGGGGACGCCGTGCGCAGCGGGTCGAGCAGCTTGGCGTCGGCCGGCCGCGCCTTGCGCCACAGCAGCCGGGCGATCAGCTCCCGGATGCCGTGTGGCTTCGGCAGCGTGACCGGCGCCGTTGCGTCGCAGAACGTGTACACGAAGCCGTGCAGCAGGTCGTACCAGTCGTGGTTGCCCGGCAGCGCGTACACCTGGTCGGCGTAGTCCGCGTACGGGATGTAGAACTTGTCGGCGTAGTCGTTGACGTCGCCGGCCGGGTAGATCACGTCGCTGCACAGCACAAGGAAGTCGGTGCGCGGCACCGACCGGATCGCGGTCGCGACGCAGTACTGCGACGCGTCGCCCTCGCCGGGGTCGCCGATCACCAGGAACCTCGGCAGCGTGAGCGTGCTGCGGTCGACGACCAGGTCGTCGAAGCGGCTCGTCTGGCCGGACTCGCGCAGCACCTCCATCCAGCGTCGCCGCTGCGCGTGGATGATCCGCTCGCCGACGAACTTGGTCAGGACGTCGTTGTACGACTTGAGCAGGACGTCCACGCTGATCCACCGGAACGGCTTGCTCGGCGGCCGCAGCCGCTTGGCCAGCAGCCAGGTCCAGCGGCCCTTCTCGGCCGGGTCACCCGGCGCCCGCCACCCGGCAGCGGCCGCTGAGTCCCGTGACGAGGTGCTCACGCCGAGCACAGTATCGGTGTGCCTCCAAGTACCACCATTGCGCCCTTGATGGGCCTTTAACTACAGCCATCACGGTGGCGGGGTGATCCGGAATGGCGGTAGTTAAAGGCCCAATAACCAGGGAATGGCGGTACTTGGAGGCACACCATCAGCCCATGTGCGGGTACCGGTGGTCCGTCGGTGGCACGAAGGTCTCCTTGACGGTCCGCGGGCTGGTCCAGCGCAGCAGGTTGAGCAGGGAGCCGGCCTTGTCGTTGGTGCCGGACGCGCGGGAGCCGCCGAAGGGCTGCTGACCGACGATGGCGCCGGTGGGCTTGTCGTTGACGTAGAAGTTGCCGGCGGCGAAGCGCAGCCGCTCGTGCGCCACCTCGACGGCGGTGCGGTCGGTGGCGAAGACGGCGCCGGTGAGGGCGTACGGCGCGCTGCTGTCCACCAGCCGTAGCACGTCGTCGAACGCGCCGCTGGCCGCGTCGTCGTACACGTAGACGGACAGGATCGGCCCGAAGTACTCGGTGGAGAAGATGTCGTGCGTCGGGTCGGCACCCACCAGCACGGTCGGCTGCACGAAGTATCCGGTCCGGTCGCTGCACGTGCCGCCGGCCAGCACCTCGATGGACGGCTCGCCGGTGACCTTCTCCAACACGTCGCGGTGCCGCGCGAAGGCCCGACCGTCGATCACCGCGCCGCCGAAGACGCTGAAGTCGGTGACGTCGCCGTACACGATCGACGTCGTGACGTCAGCAAGGTGCTCGCGCACACCGCCGGTCCACAGCGACCTCGGCAGGTAGGCACGGGACGCGGCCGAGCACTTCTGGCCCTGGTACTCGAACGCGCCGCGGACCAGCGCCGTGACCACGGCGTGCGGGTCTGCCGACGGGTGCGCGACGACGAAGTCCTTGCCGCCGGTCTCACCGACCAGCCGCGGGTAGCTGCGGTAGCCGTCCAGGTGCTCGGCGACCGTGCGCCACAGGGCCTTGAACGTGCGCGTGGAGCCGGTGAAGTGGATGCCGCCGAGCTCGGGGTCGGTCAGCGCCACCTCGCTGACGGCCGCGCCGTCGCCGGTCACCAGGTTGATCACCCCTGGCGGCAGGCCGGCGGCCTCCAGCAGCCGCATGGTGTGGTGCGCGGCGAGCTGCTGCGTCGGCGACGGCTTCCACACCACCGTGTTGCCCATCAGCGCGGGTGCCGTCGGCAGGTTGCCCACGATCGAGGTGAAGTTGAACGGCGCGATGGCGACCACGAAGCCGTCCAGCGGCCGGTGGTCCATGCGGTTCCACGTGCCCGGCGCGGACATCGGCTGCTCGGCCAGGATCTGCCGCCCGAAGTGCACGTTGAAGCGGAAGAAGTCGATCATCTCGCAGGCCGCGTCGATCTCGGCCTGGTAAGGCGACTTCGACTGGCCGAGCATGGTGCTCGCATTGAGGGTGTCGCGGTACGGCCCGGCCAGCAGGTCGGCGGCACGCAGCAGCACGGCGGCACGCTCGTCGTAAGGCAGCGCCCGCCACGCCGGGGCCGCCTCCTTCGCCGCGCGGACGGCCGCGGCCACGTCGTCGTTGGTGGCCTGCGCGCCGCTGCCGAGCACGTGCCGATGGTCGTGCGGCTGCACCACGTCGAAGCGCTCGCCGCCGGCCATGCGCTGCTCGCCGCCGACGGTCATGGTCAGCGCGGCCCGCTCGCCCTCCAGCTCGGCGATACGGCGCTGCAGCGACCGGGTCTGCTCGCTGTCCGGCAGGTACGGGCGGACCGGCTCGTTGGCCGGGGTCGGTGTGCTGGTGACGGCGTCCATGGGATCTCCAGGTGACGTGGTGGCACGGCTTGTGCGACGTGCCGGCGGTTCGGCGTTGCTGCGGTTTGAGAGGCGGTATGTCCATCCTGTCACGGTGAGCTAGCGTTCGGGCTGTGGCTCGGGTGACCGGCATCGGCGGGGTGTTCGTCCGCTCGCACGACCCCACCGCGCTCGCCGCCTGGTACGCACAGCACCTCGGGGTGCCGGCAGAGCGCTACGGCGGCGCCACCTTCCACTGGCCGCATGGGTCCAGCGAAGACCGCCCTGGCTCGACCACCTGGGCCGCCTTCCCCATCGACACCAAGTACTTCGGCTCGCCCATCCAGCAGGCCATGGTCAACTTCAGGGTGGACGATCTGGACGGCCTGCTCGCCTCCCTGCGCGCCGCCGGCGTCACCGTGCTCGACGACATCGAGGACTCCGAGTACGGCCGCTTCGCCTGGTGCGTCGACTGCGACGGCAACCGCGTCGAGCTCTGGGAACCCGCCACCGGCATGTAGCCCCAGCCCACGCCGCACCCCTCTTCCGCCGGCGTGTTCGCCGGTTCGGTCGCGCGTGTTCGCCGGTTCGGCGCGGTGCGGTGTGTCGAAACGGCAGTTTCATGTGTACGAAAGTGCGGACACGCCGGGGGTGGGGTACGGCGTGCGGTATGCGGCTGTCGGTGGTAGGCGGCGGCTACAGGAGCTCGAGGAGGAAGGGAACCTCCTGGGGGGCGTACCAGGCGAGCTCGTGGTCGTCGGCGTCACCGAGGGTGAACTCGGCGTCGGGATCGCCGAGGTCCGCGGCGTCGACGACCGCGGCCGCGGCACGGACCGCATCGGTGGCCTCGGGCAGGTCGACGTACACGGCAGCGACCGCCGAACCAGGTACGGGCCCCGGCAGGGTCACGGCGCCGTCGTCAAGGTCGGGCCGCAGGCGCAGGTCCTCGATATCGGCGCACACCACTACGCGCCTGGCCGGCTCCACGTCGGCGCCACCGCCAGCGTCGGCGCCACCGCCAGCCTCCGCGCCACCGCCTCCGTCCGTGCCACCGCCTCCGTCCGTGCCACCGTCATCATCGGCGTCGGCGACACGGCCAACCCCACCCCCACCGCCGGCGCTACTGCCACCGTCGGCGTCGAAGGAGGCGAGCAGCCGCAGAGAGGCGCGGGCCGCGTCGGCCATGGCGGCGTACTCGAGCTCCTCGGTGTCCCCGGCGGCGTACGACTCGCGCAGGGCCGGCGTCACGGCGAAGGCCGTACCACCCACGGCCCGCAGCTCGCCGTCGGACACCAGCCGGCGCAGCATCGAGATGGTCGCGGGGATGTAGACGCGCACTACGCCGCCTCGAGACCGCGCCGCCAGGCGCGGGCCGTGGTGCGCAGCGACGCCTCCAGGACCTCGCGGCGCCGCCGGTGGTCCATCACGTTCCAGCCCATGGCGGCGAGCACCTCGGCGTCCGGGGTGAGCAGGGTGACCCTGGTGCCGGCGGCGCGCAACCGCACGATCTCGCGCAGGGTACGGCGCGTGACCAGCCGCCGAACCCACCGCTCGGTGTGCACCAGCGGATGCCAGGCGCAGTCCGAGACCCGCATGCCGAGCGGCATGAGCACGGTCACCTCGTCGAGGCCCTGGTCGGCCAGCAGGTCGGCGGAGGTGGTCGAGCACACCCCGCCGTCGACGTAGCGCCGGCCGTCGATCAGCACGGGCTCGTACCAGCCGGGGATCGCGCAGGACGCCGCGACGGCGTGCGCCAGATCCACCGACGGCACCCCGGCAGTGTCCTGGCCGAACACCACGCGACGACCGCGGTCGTAGTCCATGGCGACGATCCAGGTGCGCGGCCGTACCGGCCACCCGCCGCCAGAGGTGAGCCCGCGGACCGCGCCGCGCAAGGGTTCGAGCGACCCGCGGCCGCGCAGTGCGAACGCGGACAGCCCCGCGACCAGCGGGTACGCGTGCGGGCGTCGCAGCACCCTCACCGCGAGCGCCGGCGAGCCGAGGCCGGGCGCCGGCAGCGGGGGCAGCGCGCCACCCGAGGAGGTGTCGTGGTCCCACGTCACGCTCGGATCGCCGGGGTCGCGCTCGCCGCGCAGGTGCCGCAGCAGCATGGCAGGGTGCAGGCCACTGCCGATGCCGGCCGCCGCCACCGAGCCGGCCGACGTGCCAACCACGACGTCGAACTGCCGCGGGTCGAGACCGGCGTGCTCCGACCAGGTGGTCAGCGCGGCCACCAGCCAGTTGTAGCCGAGTACCCCGCCGGCGCCGAGCACGAGCCCGAGCCTGGGCGTCACCCGAGTCACCTGCGAATCTGAGGAAGAATTCACCGCGGCACCGTCCCGACCATCTCCTCGAGCGATTCCTCGATCATCGAGGCCAACCCGTCAACGTCGGTCATGGCGTCCCGATCCGCGTTGAGCCCGAAGTAGACACCGCCGTCGTAGGACGTGATGCCGATCGACACGCCCTGGTTCTTGGACAGCGGGACGACGGGGAACATCTCCAGCATCTTGGCGCCGGCCGCGTACAGCGGAAACTGCGGGCCGGGCACGTTCGTCACGACCAGGTTGTAGATGCGCTGGGAGAACCCGTTGGCCACCCGCGCGCCGAGCGCGTGCATGGTCGGCGGTGCGAACCCGCTGAGCCGGACCAGCACGTTGGCGCCGACGGACTGCCCGGAGTCCTTGTGCGCCCGCATGGCGTGGCTGACGTGGTGCAGCCGGACGATGGCGTTCGGCTCGCCGACCGGCAGGTCGACCAGGTAGGCGGACACCTTGTTGCCGAGCACCTCCGGCCCCCTGTGGTGCGAGCCGTCGCGTACCGACACCGGTGCCATGGCCCGGATCGTCGTCGACGGCGTCACCGCCTCGCCGCGGGAGAGCAGCCAGTTCCGTAGCGCGCCGGACACCACGGCGAGCACGACGTCGTTGACCGTGCCACCGTGCGCGGCGCGCACCTGCTTGTAGTCCTCCAGCGCGGTGCGGGCCACCGAGAAGCGGCGCTGGGTGGTGATCGGCACGTTGAGCGGGCTGCCGGGCGCGGCCCGCACGGCCGTGCGCAGCGCGTCGAGCAGACCGCCGACGGCGGTGCCGACCCTGCGCACGGTGGACACTGCGTCCATGGCGGCCGCCCGCACGTTGTCCACCACCTCGGCCGGGCGCTGCACGACCTCCCCGGCCGCCTCCACCACGAGCTGCAGGCCACCGGGCTCCGGGCGCGGCATCCACAGGTCCTCCGGGGTGTTCCTCGGCGTCGGCGTGACGTCGAGGATCACCTGCCCGATGTCCATCGCGCTGACCCCGTCGACCATGGCATGGTGGGTCTTGGTGATGATCGCGATGCGGTTCTTGGCCAGCCCCTCGACCAGGTACACCTCCCACAGCGGCCGGCCGCGGTCGAGCTGCCGGGACATCAGCCTTGCGACCAGCTCGTGAAGCTGCTCCTCGGTGCCGGGCTTGGGCAGCGCCGAGCGCCGCACGTGATAGCCGACGTCGAAGTCCGGGTCGTCCACCCAGACCGGCCGTGCCAGGTGCCCGGGCACGTGCTTGATCTTCTGCCGGTACCGCGGCACGGCCGTCAGCCGCTGCTCGATGAGGTCCACCAGCCGCTCGTAGTCGAAGCCGGCCCGCGGCCGCCGGAACACCGCGACCCCACCGACGTGCATCGGCGTCGTCGGCTGCTCCAGGTAGAGGAACGACGCGTCCAGCGCCGAGAGCCGGTCCGGCATGCCCAGATCCTGGCACGTGTCATGCTGCTGCGGTGGCACCGGAGGAACCAGTCTCACCGAAGGACCGGTTCGTGACCGTGTACGGGCGCAAGCCGGTGCTGGAGGCGCTGGCCGACGGCGGGCTCGTGGTGGACAAGGTGCTGCTCGCCGACAACGCCCGCGGGCCAGCGGTCCGGGAGATCCTGGACGCCGCGGCGGGTCGCGGCGTGCCGGTCCGACGCGCGTCGGCGCACCGGGTCAAGGTGCTCGCCGGCAACGGCCGGCACGACCAGGGTGTGCTCGCTGACGTGGTGGCACCGCGAATGCGGCCGCTGGCGGCCTTCCTCGCTTCGGCGGCCGACGCGGCCGACGTGTCCGGCGCGGCCGGCGCGGCCGGCGCGGCCGGCTCCGGACCGGCGTCGGTGCTGGTGCTTGACCAGATCACCAACCCGGCCAACGTCGGCATGATCCTGCGCACGGCGACGGCGGCCGGGCTGGACGGGGTGGTGCTGCCCCGACGAGGCGTGCCCGGCGTCGACCCGCTGGTGGTCAAGGCCTCGGCCGGGGTGGCGTTCCACGCGCCGGTGCTGCGCTGCGCGACCGCCGCGCAGGCGTGCGCCGCGCTGTCCGCCGCCGGGTTCAGCCTGTACGGGCTGACCGCGGACGCGCCACACTCCGTGTTCACGGCGCCACTGCCGGACCGGGCGGCGTTCGTGCTCGGCAACGAGACCTCGGGAGTCTCGGACCAGGTGCGGGCCGCAGTCGACGGGTGGCTGTCCATCCCGATGACCGGCGGCGTCGAGTCGCTCAACGTGGCCAGCGCCGCCGCGGTGCTGTGCTTCGAGCTGGTCCGGCGGCGGTCCGCGCGGTCGCCGGCGCTACCGTTGGCCGAGTGATCACCATCGGCGCTCGGACGGCCGCCAGAGGGTGTGCGGCCGGCGCGCGGTGGGTGGCCGTTCTCGGGTTGGCCGCGGTTGTGGTGGCGTGCTCGTCGCCCCCCACGGCCGCGCCCCCGTCCAGCATCGTGGCACCGTCGTCGACGGCGGTGTCTGAGCGGGTGACGACCACGCCGAAGCCGACGACCACGGCGCAGCCGGCCGGGCAGCTGCCTGGCGACCTCACCCCGAACGTCGTCGAGGACGAGTGCCTGCTCACCGCCGATGAGTTCGGCACCCTGGCCGGCCGCGGCGCGATCCGCGCCGAGAACACCGAGCTCGCCGGCGGCGCCGGCCGGCGCAGCTGCTTCTACACCCCGAACGCCGCCGTCGACCCGGCCGCCCGCGTCGACGTCTACGCCTCGGCCTCGCTGCCCCCGCCTGAGCTCGTCACCCGGATCGCCGCGAACGGCGGCCGGTCCCTGCCCGGCGTCGGCAAGGGCGCCGTCGTCGTGACCGGTCAGGACGGCACGTCCGAGCTGGTCGTCGCATCGGCTTCGCTGCTCGCCGTCCTCACCCTCCTGCCCGGCGGCGCCGCCATCCCACCCTCCGACCAGTCCTGGACCGCCGCCGGCACCGCCATGGCCGCCCGCCTGCCGCAGTAGCCGCGTCCACAGGACGGCCAATGTCGCTACACCTCGACGTCGGGCGCCAGCGGTACGCCGAAGAGGGTCTCCAGCTCGTGGACGGTGGATTCGAGGCTCGTGTGGTGCACGCCGACCATGCCGACCTTCGCGGCACCGCGGACGTTGACGGCGAGGTCATCGACGAACACGCACTGCTGGGGCGGTACGGCGAGCAGCCGCGCGGTGAGCAGAAAGATCTCCGGGTCCGGCTTGCGCAGGCCCACCTCGCCGGAGATCACCACGGCGTCGAACAGCTCGTCCCATCCGTCGCGGTCGTAGTGGGCGCCCCACGAATTGGACAGTAGTGCGGTGCGCAGGCCGTGCCCGCGGGCATTGCGCAGCACGCCGAGCATGCCGGGGGCGGCGCGGAAGCCGGCGAACATCCTGGCAAGCAGGCCGTCCGCGGCCGGACCGGTGCCGTCGACGACGCGCAGCCTGTCGGCGAGCACGCGCTCGAACTCGGTGGGCGGCAGCTGGCCGGTCTCGAGGTCGTGCGCGGGGTTCGTCGTGGCGCCCTCTGCGAACCACTCGCGCATCAGGCCGCCGAAGAGCTCGGCCGACACCCGCTCGGCGCGCATCCAGGCCGTCATGGTGTCCGCGAGCGACGAGGTGAGCACGCCGCCGTAGTCGACGATCAGCGCGGTCAACGGCTGGCGATCACCGGTCACGCCGCCACGGTAGCGCGGCGCCGCTCGCGCAGCGCTCGCGTGCCGGCGCCGTAGGTCACCGGGGACCGCGCCGGCAGTAGGTCACCAGGGACCGCGCCGGCCTGGCACGGGCTTGTGTCGAAACTGCCGATTCATGTGTCCGAAAGTGCGGACACGCGGTGTCGAAACGGCGGACACGCCGGTGGGCGGGCGCAGCGGCCGAGCACGGGCCGGGCAAAACGGGGACTGCGGTGGGTAGGCGCGTGCATACTGCGCGGGCAATTCGGGTCCGCTGCCCATGGTCCAGGGCACCCCTCGCGGCCCGCGCCCAGCCGCCGAGGGGAGATCCGTGTCCGTCGCACCAGAACCGCCGATGCCGCACGCCCTAGAACAGCCGGCGCTGTTCAGGGTCGCCGAGTACGGGCCACCACCGGCCGAGAACGCCGTGCCGGCGCACGGGTGGCGGGCGACCCTGCTCGCGGAGCTGCCGTGCCTGCGGCCGGTGCCCAACGTGCTGGGGTCCAGCGGGCCCGTGCTGGGTGCTCCGGTGCTGGGACGGCCGAAGGAGCCGGCCAGGCGGGCCAGGATGCTGATCACCGAGCCCGAGGCCCGCGGGTTGGCCGGCGTCATGGCTCGCGCCGTACTCGAGGCGCTGGAGGGCCGCCGCCCCGCCCAGCAGCTCGCCACCATGCTGAGCGGGCGCGGGGTGGCCACCGTGCAGACCCTGTGCCGCGGCGGGCTGCGCTGGCCGGTCCGCGGCGCCACCGTCGGCACGGTGCGGGTGTTCCTGCCGTGCCGCGACGCCGTCGAGGCATGCGTGACGTTCCGCTGCGACCAACGCACCCGCGTGCTGGTGCTGCGGATCGACCGCGAGCGCGGCCGCTGGGTCGGGACCGCGGTGCGGGTCGGCTGACGCCAGCGGCCGCCGGGGCGCGACCGGGGAGGACGGCGCCGCGCTGTTCCTACGACCGCGCGCGTCGGGGCGCCGCGCTTTTCCTACGACCGCGCGCCGGTCGGGGCGCCGTGGCAGCGCTTGTACTTCTTGCCGGACCCGCAGGGGCACGGCGCGTTGCGGGACGGCTCCTTGGCGGCCACCTCGGAGGCGGCATGCCGGCCACCGCCGCCACCGCGCTTGGCCGCGGCGCCGCGTACCTCGGTGCTGCCGTCCTCGGCCGGCGCGCTGTAGGTGAGCGGCCGCGAGCCGGGCGCGTCGAGGCCCTTGGCCCGCAGCGCGGGAGGCACGGCGTGCCCGTCGCCGGCGCCGACCCCAGAGCCCGGCCCCGAGCCGGCTCCGGCCCCCGCAACCCCGCGCCCGGCACCCCCGCGCCCGGCACCCACGCCCCCGGCAACTCCGGCCCCGGCAACCCCGGCACCGGCCGCCCTCGCGCCGTTGCCGATCGGTGCGGCCGGGCGGCCGCCGGCGTCGGCGAGCACCCCTGTGCTGCCCGGCGTCACCGCGGGCGCCGGCGCCTGCTGCGCCTCGGCCTGCTGCACCTGCAGGTTGAACAGGTAGCCGACGGACTCCTCCCTGAGCGCCTCGAGCATGGCGTTGAACATGTCGAAGCCCTCCCGCTGGTACTCGATCAGCGGGTCGCGCTGGGCCATCGCCCGCAGGCCGATGCCCTCCTTGAGGTAGTCCATCTCGTACAGGTGCTCGCGCCACTTGCGGTCCAGCACGGACAGCACGACGCGCCGCTCCAGCTCACGCATGGCGCCCGGCCCGACCATGGCGTCGATGTCGGCCTCACGCCTGGCGTAGGCGTCGAGGGCGTCCGCCAGCACGGTCTCCAGCAGCGTCTGCGGGGTGAGGTCCTGGTTGTCCGACTCGGCGAGGTCCTGCCAGCGGATGACGACCGGGTACAGCGTGCGCAGCGCCGTCCAGAGCTTCTCGAGGTCCCAGTCCTCGGCGTAGCCACCCGCGGTGGCTGCCTCGACATACGCGGTGACCACCTCGGTGAGCATGTGGTGCACCTGCTCGTGCAGGTCCTCGCCCTCGAGCACCCTGCGGCGCTCCGCGTAGATGACGGTCCGCTGGCGGTTCATCACCTCGTCGTACTTGAGGACGTTCTTGCGGATCTCGAAGTTCTGCTGCTCGACCTGAGTCTGCGCCGACTTGATCGCGCGGGTGACCATCTTGGCCTCGATCGGCACGTCCTCCGGCATGTTCAGCCTGGTCATGACGGTCTCGACCATCGCGGAGTTGAACCGGCGCATGAGCTCGTCGCCGAGCGAGAGGTAGAACCTGGACTCGCCGGGGTCGCCCTGGCGGCCGGACCGGCCGCGGAGCTGGTTGTCGATGCGGCGCGACTCGTGCCGCTCGGTGCCGAGCACGTACAGCCCGCCGGCAGTGCGCACCAGCTGGTACCCCTCGACGACGTCGCCGCGGGCCCGCTCCAGCGCCGCCGGCCAGGCCGCCTCGTACTCCTCCGGCGTCTCGACCGGGTCGAGGCCCTTGTCCCGCAGCGCGCGGTCGGCCATGAACTCCGGGTTGCCGCCGAGCATGATGTCGGTGCCGCGGCCGGCCATGTTGGTGGACACGGTCACCGCGCCCGGCGTGCCGGCCCGCGCGATGATCGCCGCCTCACGCTCGTGGTGCTTGGCGTTGAGCACCTCGTGCGGCACTCCCTTGCGCAGCAGCTGCTTGGCCAGGTACTCGGACTTCTCGACGCTGGTGGTGCCGACCAGCACCGGCTGGCGCTTCTCGTGCCGCTCCAGGATGTCCTCGACGACCGCGTCGAACTTGCCCTCTTCGGTCTTGTAGACCAGGTCGGACTGGTCCATCCGGATCATCGGCTGGTTGGTCGGGATGGACACCACGCCAAGCTTGTAGGTCTGGTGCAGCTCGGCCGCCTCGGTCTGCGCGGTACCGGTCATCCCGGCGAGCTTGTCGTAGAGCCGGAAGTAGTTCTGCAGCGTGATCGTGGCCAGGGTCTGGTTCTCGGCCTTGATCTCGACACCTTCCTTGGCCTCGATGGCCTGGTGCATGCCCTCGTTGTAGCGACGGCCGTGCAGCACCCGGCCGGTGAACTCGTCGACGATCAGCACCTCGCCGCCGCGGACGATGTAGTCCTTGTCCTTCTTGAACAGCTCCTTGGCCTTCAACGCGTTGTTCAGGTACCCGACCAGTGGGGTGTTGGCCGCCTCGTAGAGGTTCTCGATGCCGAGCTGGTCCTCGATGAAGGCGACGCCGTCCTCGCTGACCCCGACGGTGCGCTTGCGCTCGTCGACCTCGTAGTGGGTGTCCTTCTTCATCAGCGGCATCAGCCGGGCGAACTCGGTGTACCAGCGCGACGACTGGTCGGCTGGCCCCGAGATGATCAGCGGGGTGCGCGCCTCGTCGATGAGGATCGAGTCGACCTCGTCCACGATCGCGTAGTTGTGCCCGCGCTGCACGCACTCCTCCAGCGACCACGCCATGTTGTCGCGCAGGTAGTCGAAGCCGAACTCGTTGTTCGTGCCGTAGGTGATGTCGGCCGCGTAGGACTTGCGACGCTCGTCCGGCGCCATCTGGGAGAGGATCACCCCGACCTCGAGGCCGAGGAAGTGGTGCACCCGGCCCATCCACTCGGCGTCGCGCTTGGCAAGGTAGTCGTTGACCGTGACCAGGTGCACGCCGTCGCCGGAGATCGCGTTGAGGTAGGCGGGGAGCACGGAGGTCAGGGTCTTGCCCTCGCCGGTCTTCATCTCGGCGACCTGGCCGAGGTGCAGCGCGACGCCGCCCATCAGCTGCACGTCGAACGGCCGCTGGCCGAGCGTGCGGTGCGCGCCCTCCCTGGCCACCGCGAACGCCTCGGGCAGCAGCTCGTCCAGCGACTCACCGTCGGCGTAGCGCCGCTTGAACTCGTCGGTCCTGGCCCGCAGCTCGGCGTCGGACAGCGCCACCGTCTCGCCTTCGAGGCCGTTGATCTGGTCGGCGATCTTGCGCAGGCGCCGCAGCGTCTTGCCCTCGCCGGCGCGGAGCAGCCGTTGGAACACCACCGGAATTCGACCTCGCTCATCGTCTTGTCGTCGCGTCTGCCAGCCATCGTAGGCATGTCCGGCCGTTACAGGCGGGTGCCCTCGGGACTTGGACATCCCGAGGGCACCCGCTACCTCGATGGCTCAGGCGAGTCGGATGACTCCGTAGTCGAAGCCCTTGCGGCGGTAGACGACGCTGGGCCGGCCGGTGTGGCTGTCGGAGAAGAGGAAGAAGTCGTGGCCGACCAGCTCCATCTCGTACAGGGCTTGGTCGACGGTCATGGGCTCGGCAGGGTGCTCCTTCTCCCTGACGATCCGGCCGGGCAGGTTCTCCTCAGCGCCGGTGTTCCAGCGCTGTTCTGGCACGTCCGGCTGGTAAGCCGGGTCGTCGTCGCGGGTGAGCACTGCGGTATGTGCGGCTGCATGTCCGTTGCGGGCGAAGCGCTCCGCTTCGTCGGGCGCGGCCTGCGCCAAGGGGGCGGTCGCTTCGGCGACCGACGTCGGGGCGTGGCGTCCGTGGTGAACCCGGCGCCTGTCGTGCGTCCTGCGCAGCCGGTTCTCCAGCTTGCTGACGGCCGCGTCAAGTGCGGCGTAGAAGTCCGAGGCACACGCCTCGGCGCGGACGACGGGCCCGCGTCCCTTACCGGTGATCTCCACCCGCTGGCAGTTCTTGGCCTGCCTGCGGTTCTTCTCGTGGAACAGCTCGACGTCGTACCTGATGACCTTGCTGTCGTAACGTTCGAGGCGCGACATCTTTGCGGAAACATGCACCCGGTAGTGGTCCGGCACCTCGACGTTACGGCCCTTCACGACGATATCCACACGACCTCCCTCGCTCGGCGACGGGACTGCTGACTGCCGTGCACCGGGAGCGGCCCTGCACCAATCCCCGGTGCCAGTGTCATATGCCTGGCCTCCTCCCTCAACACTCGGTTCGGGGTCTGCCCGCATGACGTACCTGGGCGGTTAGCCGTCGACCGTAGCTCGGTATCGGCGGCTGCAACACCCCTTCCACCGGCGGTCACGCGGTCATAGAACCCACGGTGCGACGATTGCAGCGGACGGTCACGGAATGGTCACGAAGAACACCCGTTCGGAGTAGCGGTACCGCCGATGCGATAACCAGGACGGCGTGCACCTCGACGCCCACCGCGGCCAGCGCCGCGGTGCACGCGGCCGCGGTGGCGCCGGTGGTGGCGACGTCGTCGAGCAGCACGACGGGGGTACCCGGTGGCGGCAGGCCGGCGTGGCGCGGCCTCGTCCGGCCGGCGAGGTTGGCCGCCCTGGCGGCGGCGTCAAGGCCGACGGAGTCGCGCACGCCGCTGGCCAGCCGCAGCGCCGGCGCCACCGCGGCCGGCACGCCGCCGGCCGCCAGTGCCTGGGCGGTCCGCTCGGCGAGGCGCATCAGATGGTCCCCGCCGCGGCGCCGTGCCGCCGACGACCGCGACGGCACCGGCACCAGCCACACGCCGCCGGCCGGCAGCCCCCGCACACCGCCGGCGCTGCCGTCCGGGCCGTGCGCGCCGTCGGCCGGCAGGCCTAGCACGCCGCCGGCCAGCGCCTCGCCGAGCGGCCCGGCCAGCTCACGGCGGCCGCGCTCCTTGTACGCCAGCAGGGCCGTGCGCAGTGGCCCGCGATAGCGGCCCAGCGCGTACACCGGTGGCTGCCCGCGGCCGTCGAGCCGCACCCGGAGCGGCCGGCCGAGCAGCGACCGGCAGTCCGCGCACAGCACTGGGCCGTCGCGCTGGCAACCCGCGCAGCGGCTCGGCACCAGCAGGTCCATCAGCGCTCGCACCCGGCCAGCATGGTGCGTGGCACCGACCGTCCGCGGCGCAATGGCGTCCCACGGCCGCAATGGCTGTCGTTAAAGGCCCAAGTACGGCGCAATGGTGGTACTTGGAGGCACCCCAACTCAGCCGGGGTAGAACGGGTCGGTGCCCCGGCTGAGGCCCTCGGAGTACCAGAGCTCACTGGTGTCGCGGGCGAACCACAGCCCATCCTGGTCGGCGACGAGGACGGGCCGGCCGACCGCGGCGGCGATGCCGGTGAGGGGGCCGGTGAGGTTGGTGTTTTGGTAGGCCGTCCAGTTCAGGCCGTCGACGGTGACCTCGTAGACCTGCGGGTTGTCCTTGCCGCGGGTGGCGGCCACGACCTTGTCCGGGCCCTTCCAGTCGACGTCGGCGATCTGCGCGGCACCCGGCCCGACGAGCAGGCGAGGGTTGCGGACCTTGGTGCCGTCCTCGGAGCCGACGACGATCGCGATGTACAGCGCGCCGTCGATGACCGCGGCGACCCGGACCCCGTCACGGGAAAGTCGAAGCTCGGTGATACGCCCCTTGACGGCCAGGTCGCTGAGGTCGACCCCGAACGTCACCAGGGCGCCGGCATCGGTGCGCAGCACGCCGACCCCGGTCGAGCCGTTGATCACGGTCCACGCCTCCGGTGCGGCGCCGCGCCGCCAGGTCGGCCTCGTCATGCTGGCCGCCTGCAGCGCAACCTGCTGCGGGGCCGCGACCGGACCGACCCACAGCCGCGGGCCACCGCCGTCGTTGGCGACCGCGGCGAGCAGCGTGCCGTCGGCGGACTGGGCGGCCGACTCGACGGCCACCGAGCCGTTGCCAGCCAGCCCGTCGATGCCGGCGCCGCCCTCGACGCGCACCACCCGGTGGTTGTCGACGGCCAGCGGCGGCAGGTCCGGCTTCACCGAGTCGTCCGGGGTGAACGGCTGCGCGTCGGCCGCGACCCACTCCGGCTTGTTGGGCACCAGCGGCACGCCGTCGACCAGGATCCTGACCTTCTGCGCGACCACCTCGCGCAGGCTGCCGACGATCTGCGCGGCGGCCAGCTGCCGCTGCCGGTCGGACAGCTCCGGCACCCCGGTGAGGTCGACGGTCAGCACGTCGTTCTCGCCGAGCACCACGTTGGTACGGGTCTTGGCTCCGCCCAGCTCGTTGACCACGGCGTCCTTCACGGCCCCCGACGGGCCGCCGAGCAGCAGGTCTATCGCCCGGCTCGGCCAGCCCGACGACGGCTGCGCCAGCACCCAGCGGCGGTCGGTGACCAGGGTGTCCCTGCTCGGGTCGACGAACCGCACCCCGATGCTGCGGTAGCTGGTCCGGAAGTCGGTGTAGAGCACGTGCAGCACCTCGGGCGGCCGCGCTATCCGCCACTCGCCGTTCTGCCTGACCAGGTCCATCGTCGGCGTGACCGTGCCGCGGCTGGCGGTGAACGCCCCGTCGGCGCCGAGCTGCCCGAGCTGCTGGCCGCGCAGCAGCACCTGCCGGTAGTCCTCGGTCTGCGCGTCGCCGGGGCTGGTCGAGGGGACCGTGTTGAACGTGTCGGCGAGCACCACCACCGGCCCGGTGTCGTTCCACGTCGCCTTCGCCTCGGTGCTGAGGTAGGCGCGGGCCGCGGCGTGCCGGTTGGCCTGCCTGGCGCTGGCCTCGATGAACCCGCGAACCACCGACAGCGGGTCGAGGCCGGCCGGCGGCGGCGCCACCGGTGCCTCGCTGGCTTCGGACAGCCGCGGCCCGACCACCTCAACCGGCGAGGACTCCGGAATCGCCGCACACCCCGCGGCCACCGTGGCGGCCACGAGGGCGGCCGCCGCCGCGGCCGCCGCGACATGGCGACGATGTGACATCGTCGCGCTTCTAGTGGGGATATTCCACATCCTCGCTCCTGCTGTGCGGTGGCACGGTCGCCATGGCCACCTCCGATGGCGGCGGCTCGGCACGGCCCGACGGCAGCGGCAGCGGGCTGCGCAGCAGCGGCGTGCCCTGCTGCCTCGGCAGGGTCAGGCGGAACGCCGCGCCGGCGCCGCGCTCGCCCCAGGCTTCCAGCCAGCCGCCGTGCAGCCGGGCGTCCTCCAGGCTGATCGAGAGCCCGAGCCCGGTGCCTCCGGTGCGGCGGTTGCGCGACGGGTCGGCCCGCCAGAACCGGTTGAACACCAGCTCCTGCTCGCCGGCGCGCAGCCCCACGCCGTAGTCGCGGACCAGCACCGCGACGGCGTGCTCGTCGGCGCCGAGCCGCACCTGCACCGGCCCGCCCTCGCCGTGGTCGAGCGCGTTGCCGAGCAGGTTGCGCAGGATCCTGGCCACCCGGCGCTGGTCGAGCTCCGCGTCCACCTCGTCGTCCGGCATGGTCAGCTCGATTCTGCTGCCGCTGGTGGCGGCCAGCGGGCGCACCGCGTCCACCGCAAGGCGCAGCACGGCGCGCGCGTCGAGCGTCTCCACGTGCAGGTCGGCGACGCCGGCGTCCAGCCGGCTGATCTCCAGCAGGTCACCGAGCAGCGACTCGAACCGGTCCAGCTCGTCCACGAGCAGCTCGGTGGAACGCGCCAGCACCGGCGGCAGGTCGGCCCGCGAGTCGTGCAGGGTGTCCGCGGCCATCCGCACGGTGGTCAGCGGGGTGCGCAGCTCGTGGCTGACGTCGGAGGTGAACCGGCGTTGCAAGGCGCCGAACTCCTCGAGCCGGCCGATCTGGTCCTGGATGCTGCCGGCCATCTCGTTGAACGACACCGCAAGGCGCGCCACGTCGTCCTCGCCGGAGACCGGCATGCGCTCCTCGAGGTGGCCGTCGGCGAACCGCTCGGCGACCTCGGCGGCCTGCCGCACGGGGGTCACTACCTGGCGGGTGACGAGGCTCGCGATGCCGGCCAGCAGCAGGGTCAGCAGCAGCCCGCCGAGCAGCAGCGTGTTCTGCACCAGTTGCAGCGTCTGCTGCTCGCCACTGAGCGGGAAGAGCAGGTAGAGCTGCAGCGTGCGGCTCGGAGTGACCACCGGAACGCCGACCGCGACCATGGTCACCTTGCCCGGCTCGCGGGCCACCGTGGTGATCTTGTGCGCGAACTTGTCCTGCAGCACGGCGGTCTGCAGCTCGACGGGAACCTCCTGGATCGGGCCGCTGCTCGCCAGGTTCTCGCCGCCGGCCTTGCCGTCCACCAGCACCGAGGTGAACGTGCCAGCGCCGGACGGCGCCACCTCCCCGTCGTCGCCAGGCGGCGGGCTGGCCAGCCGGTTGCGGGCGCTGGTCAGCTTGTCCCTGACCGAGTCGGTGGACTCGGTGGCGAGGTCGACCCGGTCCAACTCGCGCTTCACCAGGTCACGGCTGATGGTGGCCTGCTTGAGCGCGGCGTCCACCTTGGCCTGCAGCAGGCCGTTGGTGATCTGGGTCTGCAGCACGAGGCCGAGGACCAGCAGCATCGCCGAGGACAGCGCCAGGGTGCTGGCCACCACCCGCAGTTGCAGCGAGCGGCGCCACAGCGACGTGAACTGGGCCCACTGGCCACGCAGCCACGCGACCGTCGCGACGAACGCGGCCGGCGGTGGCGTGGCACGGGTCATGCCGACTGCCTCACACGAGCCTCACCGGGTGCCTCATGTCGTGCCTCGCGTCGTGCCTCACGGGGGGCCTGCCTTGTAGCCGACGCCGCGCACCGTCAGCACGACCTCGGGGTGCTCCGGGTCCCGCTCGACCTTGGACCGCAGCCGCTGCACGTGCACGTTGACCAGCCGGGTGTCCGCGGCGTGCCGGTACCCCCACACCTGCTCCAGCAGCACCTCGCGGGTGAACACCTGCCGCGGCTTGCGGGCCAGCGCCACGAGCAGGTCGAACTCCAGCGGGGTGAGCGCGATCTGGCTGCCGTCGCGGGTCACCTGGTGGCCGGGCACGTCGATGGCCACGTCGCCGATCGCCAGCTCCTCGGCCGGCTCGGCGTCGGTCCTGCGCAGCCGGGCACGGACCCGAGCCACCAGCTCCTTCGGTTTGAAGGGCTTGACCACGTAGTCGTCCGCGCCGGACTCCAACCCGAGCACGATATCCACCGTGTCGGACTTGGCGGTGAGCATCACGATCGGCACGCCGGACTCGGCGCGGATCGCCTTGCACACGTCGATGCCGTTCATCCCGGGCAGCATCAGGTCGAGCAGCACCAGGTCCGGCTTCAGCTCCCGCAGCGCTGGTAGCGCCTTGGTGCCGTCGTTCACTACCGCGGTGTCGAACCCCTCGCCGCGCAGCACGATCGTGAGCATCTCTGCGAGTGCGGGGTCGTCGTCCACCACGAGCACACGAGCCTTCATAGCGCTCATCGTGGCATCCGCCTCGGCCTCGCCGCATAGCTGGGTGGCCGGGTCGGGTACGCCCTGCCCCGACCCGGAAGGATCTGGAATCGCAGGCGCGCCGGCTGAACATCCGCGGCCGTTCCAGGATGGGCAAGGCAGCGCTCAAGAAGGCCGTGGCTCGGGCCAGCTAACGGCGACGTTGCAGCAGCCCGGTGACGAGGTCGGTGTCATCGATGTCGCCGACGCCGTCGACAACGTGCCAGGGCGAGAGCCAGCCGCTCGCCGCGAGCTCCTCGTAGACCGCCGCGACCCTGGCCTGCAGCTCGCCGTCGGTCTCGAAGTCGTCGCGGGCCCTTTCCGGCTCCTCGATCGCTCGTTGACGGGCCCGGTCGGCCGCCACATCGCCGGATACCCTGAGCAGCACCTGGGCGTTCGGCAGCGGCAAGCGCAGCCGCTCGACCTCCAGGCTCCTGACCCACTGAACAAACTCGCCGTCGGCTCCTTGGCCCAGTCGGGCTGCACCGTAGGCGGCGTTCGACGATACATACCGGTCGATCAGAACGATGTCGTGATCGCCGAGCGCCCTGTGCAGATCCTCCGCGACCCCGGCGCGATCAAGCGCGTAGAGCGCTGCCATGCCGTACACCGAGACTGGTTGGTCCCCGACCTGTCCGTAGAGAGCCTCCCTGAGCCGAGCCGCCTCGAGGGATTGCCCGTAGCGCGGGAACGCGAACCGGTAGACGCTGAGGTCAACGTCGTGGAACGCCTTCTCGATGCCGTCGGCGAAGGTACGTTTGCCGGCCCCGTCGACGCCTTCGACGGCAATAAGTCGCCCCACGAGGTGAGGCTATCCGCTTGCCATGGCGAAGTCGGGTAGCCGCAAGCCGCGAGTCGACGTCACCCGCCGCTGCCGTACGGCCGTGTGATGGCCTCGAGGTTGTGCCCGTTCGGATCGTCGAAGTAGACGCCGCGCCCGCCGTCCTTGCGGTTGATCTTGCCCGGCCTGGTGTGGCCAGGGTCGGCCCAGTACGGCAGGTTCCGCTCGCGGATGCGGCCGAGGATCGCGTCGAACTCGTCCTCGCTGACCAGGAACGCGTAGTGCTGCGACGTGATGTGCCCCGTGACATCCCTGAAGTCGAGCGTGACGTCGTTGGCCGCCTGCACGGCGAGGAACGGCCCGTACCGCGTCGGCTCCGGCAAGCCGAATATCTCCGCGAGGAACAGCGCGGACTCCTTCTTATCCCGCGCCGCGACGATGGTGTGGTTCAACTGCACGGCCATGGCGTCGACGGTACTGCGGGACGCGACGCCGCCGTACCATGCGGGGTCGCTGCTGCGGCTCACCTTGCGGAACGATGGCACCGCGGTCGGGTGGAATCGTCGCATCGACGGCCCGCGAATGGCTGCGCGGCCAGCGGGTCCAGGCCGCGCCAGCCTTGGCCGGGTGCGAGGCCACGCCCCGATCAAGTATCCTTACCAGAGGCGCCGTGGTAAGGAGTGGCTCGGTGGAGATAACAGCGACGGTGACGAGCAAGGGGCAGGTGACGATCCCCAAGCAGGTGCGGGATGCGCTGGGGATCGGGGAGGGCGACCAGGTGGTGTTCCGAGTCGAGGGATACCGCGCGATCCTTGCCCGGACGCCTGACCTGCTGGCGCTCGAGGGCGCCGTGAGCGTTCCAGCCGCACGCCGGGGCGCCAGCTGGGACGAGGTGCGTCGGACTGCTCGCAGTGTCAGGGCAGCCCGAGTGGTCCGGAGTGGCCGCGACGCATGACCGCGTTCGTCGACACCAACATCATCGTCAGGCACCTCACCGGTGATCCGCCGGACTTGGCGCAGCATGCGTCCCGATTCCTCCGCGAGGCGGAGGAACTGCTGCTCGCAGATCTCATCGTCGCCGAAACCGTGTACGTGCTCGAATCGTTCTACGAGGTGTCGCGCGCACAGGTAGCCGAGCTGGTTCGGGCGGTCATCACCTTTCCCGCAATGGTGGTGATGGACGAACAGTTGCTGCTTCGCGCCGTCGAGGTGTACGAGATGGATCGGCTGGACTTCGCCGAGGCGTACCTCGTCGCGAGCGCGGAGGTGTCAGGAGTGGGCGCAGTCGCTTCGTTCGACAGGGCCGTTGGCCGGATGACCACCATCCGCCACATCGTCCCGGGCAAGGCATCGTGAGGCTTGACGAGGCAGCGTTCGAGACGGAGATCGTCGCCGACCTGGTGCAGTACCACGGGTACGAAGAGACAGGCTGGCACGAATTCGACGCCGATCCGGCTGGCGTACTTCCGGTCTGCGCACGGCTGTTGCAGAACGACGACCCGCCGTACTACCCGGCCACGGCCCTGGCCGCGAGATGGGGGCACGCTGCTCACCGGTGTCGGCGACGACGGCTCGGGACCGGCCTGGCCGGCGATTACGCGAGGCTGCACAAGGACGGCAAGGACGACCGCG
>Ga0184609_10000113_pt1 | contig 21076 bp, 19 predicted proteins | sample PLM1_60_coex_FD_133165 | JGI IMG/M metagenome (GOLD analysis project Ga0184609, IMG submission 133165) | Groundwater sediment microbial communities from an aquifer in East River, Colorado, USA - PLM1_60_coex | ecosystem: Environmental > Terrestrial > Soil > Riparian zone | place: USA: East... | reverse complement strand
GCGGTGACGGGGAGCGCGGTGAGGCCGCGGATCACGAACTCGGCGCGGCGGGTGGGCTCGCCGGTCAAGCGTAACCCCGGCAGCCGCCTGGTGAGAGCGAGCAGCGCGGCGTGCACCTCGACCCTGGCCAGCGGCGCGCCGAGGCAGTAGTGGATGCCGGCGCCGAAGCCGAGGTGCGGGTTGGGCGTGCGGCCGATGTCGAGGGTATCGGGGTCCTTGAACACGGCGGGGTCGCGGGCCGCGGCGCCGAGCAGCGCGGCGACCTTGGACCCGGTCCTGATCTCGACGCCACCGATCTCGACGTCGGCCACCGCGGTCCGCTCGAACAGCTGCAGCGGCGAGTCGTACCTGATGAGCTCCTCGACGCAGGTGCCGACCACCGACGGGTCGTCGCGCAGCCCTTGCCACTGCGGCCGGTTGCGCAGCAGTGCAAGCACGCCGTTGCCGAGCACGTTCACGGTGGCCTCGTGGCCGGCCATCAGCAGCAGCGCCGCCGTGCCGACCAGCTCGTCCTCGGTGAGGTGCGCATCGCTGTTGACGCCGTTGACGCGGTTGACGCGGTGGCTCGAGCCGTTGGCCGTGGCCGGAGATGGCTCGGGGATCGTCGCGATCAGGTCGGTGACCAGATCGTCGCCTGGCTGCCAGCGCCGGTGCGCCACCAGCCCGCGCAGGTACTCGACGAACTCGGCCGCGGCCAGCTCAGCCTCGGTCCGCTGCAGCGCCGGCAGCCCGTACTCGTACATCTTGACGATCGCGTTGGACCACGGCTGAAGCAGCGGCCGGTCGGCGACCGGGACGCCGAGCAGCTCGGCGATCACCTCGATCGGCAGCGGCGCGGCCAGCATGGTGAGCAGGTCGGCCTGGCCGCCGTCCCGGATCCGCCCGACCAGGTCGTCGACCAGCCGGTCCGCGACGGCCTGCACGGTCGGCCGCAGCCGCTCGGTGTGCCCGCGGTTGAACGCGCCGGCCACCAGCCTGCGCAGCCGGGTGTGCCGCGGCGGGCTGTTCTCCAGCATGGAGTTGCGGTGCAGCAGGTTGAACGCGCCGAAGTCCTCGGCCGGCGTGGCGTCGTGCCACACGCGCTGCAGCTGCGGGCTGCGCAGGACGGCCGAGCACGCCTGGTAGGACACCGCGACAGGGAACCCCAGGCCGTCGTGCCGATGTACCTCGCCATGCGCGCGCAGCTCGTCGAACACCGGGTACGGATTCTCGATGAACACCGGGTCGGTGGGGTCGAACGGCGTGATGCGGGTCGAACTGCACGGCACCGAGCTAACGCTAAGTGGTTGGCGCTTCAATTACCAATGGACTACACCGGTAGGTCTAACCCGGATGGGCCAACAGGCCGTGACGGCGGGTATAATGCGCTCACCCGAATGTGCACCTTAGTACGTCGCCCAGCCACGGAGAGTGCAGGTCAGGGGCCTCCGCCAGGCCCTTACGCACCTCATCGGCCGTCATCCACCTCAGGCTGTGCACCTCGCCGGCCGCCGGCGCCGGCGTCGGCCGGCCGGAGCACTCGCCGACCAGCACGTGGTCGAACTCGTGCTCGACGGCCTGGCCAACCGGATCGGCCGCCTGGTAGACGAACCGACCCACCTCGCGCAGCCGGCCAACCTCGGGCAGCCCGAGCTCCTCGCCGAGCCGGCGGCGGGCGGCCGTGATCACGTCCTCGCCGGGCGCCGGATGGCTGCAGCACGTGTTGGTCCACCGGCCGGCGAACCGCGACTTGGTCAGCGCGCGCTGCTGCATGAGCATCAGCCCGTCCTCGTCGAACAGCAGCACGGAGAACGCCCGGTGCAGCCGGCCTGGCGGGGTGTGTGCCTCGGCCACCGTGCACGCGCCGACCGGGTTGCCCTCGGCGTCCACCAGCTCGACCAGCGTGCCCTCGCTCATCCGGACAGCCTATTTGGCCCGCTTCGGCGACGATGTGACATCGCCCCACTCTAGGTGGGGAAATGCCACATCCTCGCCCGACGGGAGGGCCCGGCGAATGGCGCGACATCGTGTTCCAGGCGCTGCGCGACGGCGAGCTGCCTGGCCTGCGGACCGGATAGGCACCCGACGTTCACGCAACCGCCCGACGGCTGACGGACTGGTGTCGCACAACGGTCGCCGGCGGCCCGCACCGTGCGGTAAGACCCACGAACCGACACCGGACAGAGGAAGACGAGTCGATGTCTACTGCCTTGCCGGCCATCTCGGCACACCGCGGCGGCGGGGAGGTCGCACCCGCCGGCACCTGGGAGGCATTCAAGGCTGCACTTGACGAATCCGGGGAATACGTCGAGTTCGACGTCCGGCTGACCCGTGATGGCAGGTGGGTGATCTACCACGACGAGCACGCCGGACCGCTGCAGCACCAGGTGCGGACCCTGCACTACGACGAGCTGTGCGAGTTCGCCGGGTATTCCGTGCCCGAGGCGACGGCCGTCATGGAAATACTCGCGAAACGCGTGATCGGGCTTTTGGACCTGAAGGAGCAGACCGACGAGAAAGCGATAGTCGGATCCGCCATCGACATATTTGGCGTCGACGGTTTCGTCGCGACGACGGAAAGCACGGCCTTGATTCGGCGGATGAGGTCGTTCGCTCCCGCGGTGCGGACCGCGCTCTCGACGGGCAATCCGAAACTCGCCAGATCGCACCGGGTCCAGCCTCGGCTACGAAATCACAATCGTCGTTTCGACCCGCGGTGGATCACCAACTCCGGCGCTAACTGGGTCGCCCTCAACCACCTGCTCGCCAGCGACAAGGTGTTGAAGCAGTGCCGCCGCAATGGCGTCGGCGTCATGGTGTGGACGGTCAACCAACCGGATCTGATCTCCCGCCACCTTGCCGACCCCAGAATTGACGTCGTCATCACCGACCGGCCGAAGTACGCCGTCGGCGTTCGCGTGGAAATGGCGCTGGCGGTAGAGTCGAAGAACACGGCTCAGGGAGTGGAGGTCCGGTCGAGGTGAAGGTTGCCGTCGTCGGTGCAGGCGTCGTCGGCCTGTCGACGGTGCTGTCCCTCCTCGAGTTCGGCGCCGACGTGGCGTGCTACGAGGCCGCCGCGCCGATGTCGCAGCGGTCTTCCGGCGCGTCCAGGATTTTCCGCCTGGCCCACGGCAGCCCCGAGCTCGTCGAGCTGGCCGAGGCCGCACGCAGGACCTATGCTGTCTGGTCCGAGCGGGCCGGCGCCGAGCTGGTCGGTGGCGGCGGGACCGCGATCGCCGGGCCGGACGTCGGTGAGTGGTCGGTGGCCATGTCCGCGGCCGGCGCGCCGCACCGCGTCGAGGACGGCCAGCGCCGGCTCGGGCTGCCGGACCGGTCGATCGGCGGTCCGGTCCTGTTCGACCCGGCCGGTGGGGTGATCGACGCTGGCCGGATCGGCGAATTTCTCATTGCGCGGACCGTTCCGGCCGTCGCGCTCGACACGGTGTACCGCATCGAATTGCTCGACAGTGGAACGCGCGTGTGGAGTGCCGGCGGCCGGCGCGACTTCGACGCGTGCGTCCTCGTCGCCGGTGCTGCGACCTGCTCGCTTGCTGCCCAGGTGGAGTTGTACACACCCAGTGCCCTTTTCCACCACGTGCGGTTGACGTTCCCGCTCGCCGATCCGGCGCGACGGCCACCATGCCTCATTGACAAGAGCGAGAGCTGGCGGCCGGGATTCACCACGTACCAGCATCTCACCGCGCCGGGCAAATGGGCGGTCGGCGCTCATTTCGACCCGGCCGACACGGCGTGGGAGTTGGGCCGCGACCGGGTGGTCGCGACGTCGCGCCGGCTCACCGTCGACTACGTCAGGCAGAAATTGGACGGCGTCGAGGATCGGATCGTCGACGAGCTGTACTGCACCGTGACGGCCAGTTGGGGAGATGGGTACGGCGTGCAGCGAAACGGCGGCGTTCTCACCCTGTACGGCGACAACCTGTTCAAGCTTGCCCCCGTTCTCGGTCAGCTTCTCGCCGACGCCGCACTCAGCGGGTCGACCCCGAAGTCCATTATGGCGCCTTCGCTTGAAACGAACGAGCCAGCCCGGCGTCCACCTCGGTGAACGAGCAGCCGGGAAAGGCCGACCTGAACCGGCTCGAATCGACGACGAAATAATCGCGGGTGAAGGCTGCGTGGCTCCAGTAGGTGGCCAGCAGCTGCGCGCGGCCGCGCCGGACCGGCCAAGGCCGCAGCCAACCGCGCGATCGCAGCGCCAGCGCCGACGCCGCCTCGCCGAACGTCACCGGCACGCGTCTTGCCGGCCGCCGCAGGCCGTGCAGCCGCGCCACCGCGCTGACCAGCTCGTCCACCTCGTGGTGGTGGCCGTCCGACACGACGTAGGGTGAGTCGTCGGCGGCCGCGGCGTTCGGCCCTGCAATGACGTCGAGCACCAGGCCGGCGACGTCGCCGGTGAAGAGCAGGCTGAGGTTTGCAGTGAATCGCACCGCGCTCATCAGTGGATTCGCCGCGACGAGCCGGTAGAAATCCAGAAAAGAACCCCTCCTGAATCCGGGGCCGTACAGGAACGGCAACCGCAGGATGGTGCACGGCAGGCCGCTGCGCATGAGCACCCGTTCGGCCGCGAGCTTGCTCTGCCCGTACGGCGTGCCCGGAAATGCATCGGTGCCGTCGGCAATCGGCCGTGGCCGCCGCGGATGCCACGGCTGGTCAACCGCCGATATGCTGCTGGTGTAGACGAACCGCCGCAGCCGCCGGGAACTGCGCAGCACCGAAACGGCCGAGCGCAGTGGTTCGACGTTCTGCCGGTAGGCCTCGTCGGTCGACGCGCTGTGATCCCTCAGCGCGGCCATCCACAATACGTAGTCGGCCTCGGCAAGCAGATCGTGCCACCGCGCGCCGTCGCGCAGGTCACACAGGTGCTCGACGTGCGGCGCCGGCAGCGGCGGCGGGTGGTCGGGCAGCGACCGGCAGCGGTGCACGCTGACGATCCGCCCGGCAAAACGGCTGGCCAGGTCGCCGACCACGGTCCTGCCGAGAAAACCGGCACCGCCGGTGACGAGCAGGGTGCGGCCGCCGAACTCGGCCGTCACGGCGTGTACGGCCGGGAGAACGGGTCACGTACGCGTGCGTACTCGGCGGCGAGCCGCCTGACCTGGTCACGGTCGGTGGTGACCTGGATGTGCGCGAGCTCCATGCCGGGCTGGGTGAAATGGAATTCGGCGGCGACCTCGTCGTTGTACACGAAGAAATCGCGGCGCACCAGGTTCATACTGTTGTCGTCGGCGTCGAACGTGGCCACCCGGACGTTGGAGAACTCCGACTGGCGGTCCAGGACGTCCTTGTACTCCCTGATATGGTCGTCATCGCGCAGCAGGAAGATTCGCTGAATGGCAAGGCCGCGCATCTGCCCGATCCGGTTGAGCGTCTCGTACCGCCTGCCGTAGTTCTGCTTCCAGTACTCGCCGCCGGCCAGGTGGCTCGTGGCATTAAAGGTGTCGCCTGGATCAGCCGAGCTGAACAGGTCCTCGACCCACACCATGAAATCGGCCGGCGAGAGCGTCACCCAGCCGCCGTGCAGTTCCCTGATCCTGCTGGCATAGGCGGTGGTCGCGCTTTCCAGCAGCTTCCTGGCCTGCGGGTTCTTGGACGTCATGATCTGGCGGGCCGATGTCAGCGCCTCCTCGAGCCTGGTGCTGATGATCAGCCCGCGAAGTGGGTCAGCGATCTTGCGGAGGTCGGCGTGCACCCGGTGCACGATCACGACCAGTTCGAGCCCGAGTGCGGCCAGTATCGCCGCGCCCTCGCCCGTTATCTTCGTCGCCCACAGCACCACGCCGACGGTGAGGCTGAGCAGCACCGTGTATACCGCGAAAGGTAGCTGCTGGAACAACCTCCTCATCCGGTGTCCCCTCGAATCGCGGGCTGCCCGATCAGCCGCTGCACCGCGCCGGCCAATTCGGCCGAGCCGTCCAGTGAAATGGAGTGGTCGCCGGCCACGACTACGGTGCCGTCCGGCAGCCTTCCGCCGAGCCGGCGGCGCATTGCTCGCAGCGGCCACTCCCTGCTGGCGTACACGAACCCGGCGCCGCGACCGCCCGGCGGCAGGACAGGCTCCGGGGCCGCCGGGGCGTCGGCCAGGCTCACCAGCCTCGCCCAGAGCCGCCGGCGCACCAGCGACTCGTCGTCGTAGAGCTCGCGCCGCAGCCGCCGCAGGCGGTCCAGATCGCCGGCGCGCCACTGCGACCAGCGAAAGCACGCCGTACCCACGGCGAAGGCACCGGCCACCGGCAGGCGGCGCAGCCGGCCAAGGCCGTGCCGCTGCCAGCCGGCCAGCGGCCAGTACGAGATCAGCACGGTGCCGCTCACGGCGTCGTCGGGCAGCCGCAGCCGCAGGTCCCACGCCACGTGGGCGCCGAAGGAGATGCCAACAAGCGCCGGCGGGCCGGCCAGCGGGTCGCCGGCCGCGGCGAGCCGGAACTGCGTCAGCCAGTGGTCGACCTGCCGGTTCCAATCGGGACACGGCTCGTCGAAGAAGTCGACGTGCGGTGCGGTGTGAACGCGATAGGCGTCGCCGAGTGCGGCGATAAGGCCGTCGTGGAAGCGCGGATGGCCACCGATTCCGGGAATGACGACAACGGTCCTCTTCCCATTTCGGTGCACCGCCCGAGCCTATGGCGACGCCATGGCCCGGCGGAACCCCCAGGGTGTGCGGCGGGGTAGCGTCGCGATCCGTGGCAAAGCGAACCGCGACCAGGAACCGTCCGCGACCGGTGGACGAGCCCAACCCACGCCGGCCGTGCCCGTGCGGCTCTGGCAAGCGGTACAAGGCGTGCCACGGCGCCGCCGGCGGCGCCGCCGACGTGATGGTCGCGCGCCCGTTCGCCGGGCTCGCCGCCGAGTGCGAGCTGGTGGCGCTGCGCGAGTTCGTGCCGGCGGCCACCGCGCCGTTGCCGCTGCGGGACGCCGCCGGCGGGCGTGCCATGGTGCTGGCCACCGTGCTGCCGGTGGCGGCGGCCGGGCTGGTGCGCTCCGACGGCACCGGCCTGGTCGGGCTGCAGGTGCAGAGCCGCTCCGGCGACGTGTCCCGCGACCTCGCGCGCGCCGTGCGGTGGGCGCTCACCGCGCAGCCAGGCAACGCCCTGCCTGCCGTCGGACCGGAAAGCCCGGAAGGCCCGGAAGGCCCGGACACCGAGCGCCTGCAGGACCTGCTCGACGTGGATGCGCCGCTGGAGATCACCCTGCACGAGGACTTCTCGTGGTGGCTCGCCGGCGACGAGGAACCCTCCGGTGACGTGGCGCTGTCCCTGGAGCGGGCCAACGCCGCGATCCTGCCGACGGCGCGCATCGAAGCCGACGGCGTTGACGCCGCATACTGGGTGGACGCCCGCGGCAAGGCCCACCTTCGCTGGGTACGGCCCGAGCCGGAGGAGCGGCTGCTCGCTGCCCTCGCGCGGCTGTCCGCGGGCGGCGCGCTGGACCTCGGCGACGGCTCGCGCTACGCCGGCTCCTTCCGCGCCCACGGCCTGCTCGTCCCCGTCTGGGACCTCGACCCCGAGCTGCACGCCCGCGAGTGGGCCGACCCGGCCGCCGCCTTCGCCACCCGCCTGGACACGGCGCTGTCCTCGCTGGACCAGCAGCCGCTCACCGACGCAGAACGTCGCGCCCTCCAGGGCCTGCGCGGACGCCAGCTCACCATTCGCTGACGTCATGTGCCCGCCGTTAGAGGGCCCGCGGTCAGAGGCCCGCCGTCAGAGGGCCTGCGGTCAGAGGATGGGGCGCGGGGTGTAGGCGGCCGCGGACGGGTAGCGGGCCACGACCTCGCCGACGCGCCGTACCACCTCGGCGACCTGGGCGGACGCGGCGCCGGTGAAGGAAAGGGGATCGGCGAGCAGGGCCTTGAGCTCGACGGCGTCCAGGGGTAGTCGCTGGTCGGCCGCGAGGCGGTCGAGCAGGTCGTTGCCGGGCGCGCCGGCCTGCCGCATGGACAGCGCGACCGCAACGGCGTGCTCCTTGATCACGGCGTGCGCGGCCTCGCGCCCCATGCCGGCGCGAACCGCTGCCATCAGCACCTTGGTGGTGGCCAGGAACGGCAGGTACCGGTCCAGCTCGCGGGCGACGACCGCGGGGTAGGCGCCGAAGTCGGCGAGCACGGTGAGGAACGTCTCGATCAGCCCGTCGATGGCGAAGAAGGCGTCCGGCAGCGCCACCCGCCGTACCACCGAGCAGGACACGTCGCCCTCGTTCCACTGGTCACCGGCCAGCTCGGCCGTCATCGAGGCGTACCCGCGCAGCACGACGGCGAGGCCGTTGACCCGCTCGCACGAGCGGGCGTTCATCTTGTGCGGCATGGCGCTCGACCCGACCTGACCGGGGGCGAAGCCCTCGGTGGCCAGCTCGTGCCCGGCCATCAGGCGGATCGTCAACGCCAGCGACGACGGCGCCGCGGCGAGCTGCACGAGTTCGGAGACGACCTCATAGTCCAGCGACCGCGGGTACACCTGGCCGACGCTGGTGAGCACCCGCTCGAAACCGAGGTGCGCGGCGACGCGCTGTTCCAGTGCAGCGAGCCTTGCCGGGTCGCCGTCCAGCAGGTCGAGCATGTCCTGCGCGGTGCCGACCGGCCCCTTGATGCCGCGCAGCGGGTAGCGGGCGATCAGCTCCTCCAGCCGCTCGAACGCGACCAGCAGCTCCTCGGCCGCGGTGGCGAACCGCTTGCCGAGGGTGGTGGCCTGCGCCGCGACATTGTGCGAGCGCCCGGCCATGACCAGCGACGTGTGCTCGGCGGCGCTCGCGGCGAGCCCGGCGAGCACCGCGACCACCCGGTCCCTGACGTGCTCCAGCGACCGGCGGATCTGCAGCTGCTCGACGTTCTCGGTGAGGTCGCGCGAGGTCAGGCCCTTGTGCACGTGCTGGTGGCCGGCCAGCGCGTTGAACTCCTCGATGCGCGCCTTGACGTCGTGGCGCAGCACGCGCTCGCGGGCCGCGATGGACGCCAGGTCCACGTCGTGCAGGGCGTGCTCGTAGGCCTCGATGGCCGAAGCCGGCACGTCCACCCCGAGGTGGCGCTGGGCGCGCAGTACCGCCAGCCACAGCTCCCGCTCCAGCACCACCTTGCGCTGCGGCGCCCACAGCTCGACGAGCTGGTCCGAGGCGTACCGGGCGGCCAGCACGTTCGGGATCACGGGGATGGAGCCTACGGCTCCCGTGAGTGGTAAATGGTGCCAGAACACCATTTACCACTCACGACCTGTCCACAGCCGTAGGCTGCGGTGTGCGCCGCAATGACCCAGGCCGCAATGACCCAGCGCAGTACGAACTGCTGGCCCAGGAGTGGTGGCGGCCGCGCGGCGTCTTCGCGATGCTGCACTGGCTGGCCGCCGCCCGCGGCCTGATGGTGCCGGCGGCCGTCCGCGACGGCGCGGTGCTGGTGGACATCGGCTGCGGCGGCGGCCTGCTCGCGCCGCACGTCGCGGGCAAGGGGTACCGCCACGTCGGGGTGGACCTGTCGCCCTCCGGGCTGCGGCTGGCGCGGGAGCACGGCGTGCACCCGGTGCGCGGCGACGCGCGCGCCGTACCGCTGTCCGACGGCTGCGCCGACGTGGTGGCCGCCGGCGAGATCCTCGAGCACGTCGACGACCTGCCGGCCGCGGTCGCCGAGGCGTGCCGGCTGCTGCGCCCTGGCGGCCTGCTCGTCATCGACACCCTGGCCGCCACCGCGCTGTGCCGGTTCGTCGCGATCACACTGGCCGAACACCTCCCGGGTGGTGCGCCGCGGGGCATCCACGACCCCGCGCTGCTGGTCGATCGCACGGCGCTGCGTGCGGAGTGCGCCAGCCACGGTGTACGACTGGCACTGCGGGGTATCCGTCCATCGCTGGCCGACCTGCTTGCCTGGATCGCAGGGCGCGCCCACTCGGTGCGGATGGTCGGGGTTCCGACGACGGCGGTGTTGTTCCAGGGCTTGGGCCGCAAGCAGGGCCGCGAGGAGGGCTGACTCACCATGGCGACCGCTGCACGCGACCGGCCGGTGGACGCCGCCGCTGCTCATGCCGTCGCCGCCGACCTCGCGCCACGGCTGGCGGAGCGGGCCGCCGGGTACGACGTCACCGGCGAGTTCCCGGCCGCGGACTTCGACGACCTGCGCGCCGCCGGCCTGCTCGGCCTGATGGCACCTGTCCATCTCGGCGGCTGCGGCGCGTCGTTCGCCGACTACGCCGTGGTGGCCGCCGAACTGGCCGGCGGGGCCGGGGCCACCGCGCTGATCTTCAACATGCACGCGTCCGTGACCGGCGCGCTCGCCAACACGCCCGACGAGGTGGCCAGGCAGCTCGGCGCGCCGGAGAGCTTTTTCGCCGCCCGGGACCGGGTGCTCGCCGCGGCGGCCGGCGGCGCGCTTTACGCCGTGGCCATGAGCGAGCGCGGCGCCGGCTCGCGCCTGTCGAAGCTCACCACGAGCTACCGGCACACCGGCGACGGCTTCCACATCACCGGCAGCAAGGCGTTCGTCTCGGCGGCGGGGCACGCCGACGCGTACCTCGTCGCCGCGCGCTGCGCTGACGCAACCTCCGCTGACGGCGCCAAGGACGGCGCCGAGCCCCGCGTCTCGTACTTCCTCGTGCCGGGCGGCGACGGCGTGACCGTCGAGCCCACCTGGGACGCCATGGGCATGCGGGCCACCGCCAGCCACGACGTGCATCTGGACGTCCACGTCGGCCGCGACGCGCTGCTGGGCGGCATCGAGGGCCTCACCGTGCTGCTCGCCCAGGTGATGCCGCAGTGGCTGGTCGCCTCCTACGCCGCGGTGTACGTCGGGGTCGCCAGGTCGGCGATCCGCCACGCCGCCGCGCACCTGCGCGAACGCGGCCTGCACGAACTGCCGGCGGTGCGGGCCAGGATGGGCCGCGCGGACGCCGCCGTCGCGGCCGCCGACCTCGTGGTGGCCGAGGCCGCCCGCAGAGTGACGCAGGCGCCGGGCATGCCGGAGACCAACCGCTGGGTGTGGCGCGCCAAGCTGGTCGCCGGCGACACCGCGGCCGCCGTGGCGTCCTCCATGCTGGAGGCGGCCGGCACTTCGGCCACCCGCCGCGGCCACCCGCTGGAGCGCATCTACCGGGACGCCCGCTGCGGCGCGCTGCAGCCGGCCACCTCCGACGTGTGCGCCGACTGGCTCGGCGTGGCCGCCCTCGGCGGCGACCCCGACCGGGACACCCCGGTGCCGCGTTGGTGAGCGCCGCGATCAGCGGGATCGGCGTGGCGCTGCCCGGCGCGCCGATGGACCAGTCGACCGTGTGGGACGGCTTCTTCCGGCATCACTTCGCCGGCAGCCGCGCCGCCGAACGGATCTTCGTCGCCTCCGGCGTTCGCCACCGGCACGCCGTGGCCGACCCGCGCACCGAGGACGTGTCCGGCTGGTCCACCGCGCAGCGGATGCGCCGCTACGCGCTGGAGGCGCAGCCGCTCGGCCACCGCGCCGTGACCGCGGCCCTGACCAGCGCCGGCATCACCGCGGGCGAGGTCGGCCTGCTCGTCGTCGCGTCCTGCACCGGCTACGGCACGCCCGGCCTGGACATCCAGCTCGCCGCGTCCCTGCGCCTGCCGCCGGACACCCAGCGGCTGCTCGTCGGGCACATGGGCTGCTACGCCGCGCTGCCGGCGCTGCGCAGCGCCGCCGACTTCGTCGTCGTCCGTCGCCGGCCGGCCGTGCTGCTGTGCCTGGAGCTCACCTCGCTGCACGTGCAACCAGCCACCGACGACCCGCAGCAGGTCGTCTCGCACGCCCTGTTCGGCGACGCCGCGGCGGCGCTCGTGCTCACCCCGTCCCCGAACGACGCCCCGGGCGCCCCGCGGCCGCGGCTGCGCCTGCTCGACGTCACCGCCGTCACCGACACCACCGCCAGCGACCAGATGACCTGGGACGTCACCAACCTCGGCTTCCGGATGGTCCTGCTGCCCAGCGTCCCCGCCGTGCTCGCCCGCCACGTGCGCCAGGCCGTGCACCGCCTGCTCTCCGCGCACGGCCTGCGCCCGTCCGACGTCCGCGGCTGGGCCGTCCACCCCGGCGGCCCGGCCATCCTCGACACCGTCCAGCGCGAGCTCGGCCTCCCACCGGAAGCGCTCGCCGCCTCCAGGGCCGTGCTCGCCCGGAGCGGAAACTGCTCGTCACCCACGGTGCTCCTGGTGCTCGACGAGCTGCTCCGCGCCGGCACCCTCGACGGCGATGGCCCCGTCGTCGCCATGGCCTTCGGCCCCGGCCTCACCCTCTACACCGCGCTGCTCGTCAACCCAGCGTGACCGCGGCGCCGCCCGAGAAAGCCGAATCGTGCAGCTCGAGCTTCTTCGGCTGGGCACGCCGCCACCATCACGCCGGTTACTTTGCTTTGAGCGCCAGCCGGCAACGGGCAAGACCGCAGCTCACGTCGCATAACCCCACGTCGCGATGCGTTGCCAGTTGGCTCTCAAAGCAAAGCAACCGCGAACAACCACGGCCCGCGGCGCGCGGCGATCACGGACGGTGATCGGTCATAGGGGGCCGGGGATGCGGCGCAGGGCCTCGGCGACGGCGTCCAGGCCGGCGTCGCGGTGGGTGATGAAGCGGACCCGGCCGGACATGGGGACGGCGAGCACGCCGACCTCGGCCAGCCGGGTCAGGGTCCGCGGCAGGTCGGGCACGGTGGCGAGCACGATGTTGGTCTCCGGCTTGGTGGCGTCCCAGCCGCGGTCGCGCAGGCCGTCGGCCAGGGCGTTGGCCGCGGCGTGGTCGTCGGCCAACTCGGCGCGGCGGGCCAATGCCACCATGCCGGCGGCGGCGAGGACGCCGCCCTGGCGCACGCCGCCGCCGAGCATCTTGCGGAGCCGGCGGGCCTCGGCGACGAAGGCGGTGGTGCCGGCGACCAGCGAGCCGACGGGGGCGCCGAGCCCCTTGGACAGGCACACCTGCACGGTGTCGACACCGGCCGCCAGGACGGCCGGCGCGGCGTCCAACGCAACCGCGGCGTTCCAGATGCGCGCGCCGTCGAGGTGGACCCGAAGGCCGAGCTCGCGTGCCGAGGCGACCAGCGTGGCGTGCTCCTCGCCGGTGGTCACGGTGCCGCCCGCGGAGTTGTGGGTGTTCTCCAGGCACAGCAAGGTGGTGCGCAGGGTGTAGTACGGGCCGGGGGTGCCGGCGCAGGCCCGCACCGCGGACGGCGTGATCCGTCCCGGTCCGGCGTCGTGCGGCACGGCGACCGGCATGCCGCCGGCCAGCCAGGCGGCCGTGCCCAGTTCGGCGAAGAGTACGTGCGCGCCGGCCGGGGCAAGGAACACGTCGCCACGGCGCAGGTGGGCCGTCAAGGCGATCAGGTTGCCCATGCTGCCGCTCGGCACCCACAGCGCGGCCTCGACGCCGAGCACGGTGGCGACCTGCTCCTCGAGCGCTCGCATGGTGGGATCGTGGTCGAGCACGTCGTCGCCGACCTCGGCGTTCGCCATCGCGGCGCGCATCTCGGCGTCCGGCTTGGTCACGGTGTCCGAGCGCAGGTCGATCGGCTGCTCGCTCATGCCGGCGATTCAAGCACCGAATCTCGGTGTGGCACCGAGGGGACCTGATGCCGAGGACGGTCACGCGACGGCGATAGTGTCCCGACGTGCAACCGTAGGCGGGCGTCGTCCCGTCCTTGGCACGCAGACAAGACGAGCGGAGTTCGCGTGGACCAGCGCGACGAGCAGGAGTTCGCGGAGTACTTCACCGCCCGGCGCGATGCCGTGCGCCGTACCGCGTTCCTGCTCTGTGGTGACTGGCACCGGGCGGACGACCTTGCCCAGACGGCGTTCGTCGCGCTGCACCGGCGGTGGCGCAAGGTGCGCGACCGGCAGGCCCTGGACGCCTACGTGCGCAGGACGCTGGTGCGGGCGACGATCGACGAGTCCAGGCGTCCGTGGCGGCGAGAACGCTTCGTCGACGCGGTGCCGGAGGCCGCCGCCGGGCCGGCGCACGGCGCCGACGCGCTTGGCGACCGGGTGGCCACCAGAGCGACGCTGCTCGCCGGCCTGCGGCGGGTGCCACCGCGCCAGCGGGCGGTGCTCGTCCTGCGGTTCCTCGAGGGCCTCGACGTCACCGGCACGGCCGAGGTGCTCGGGTGCACCGAGGGGACCGTGAAGAGCCAGACGGCTCGTGGCCTTGACGCGCTGCGCGGCGCGCTCGGCGACGCGCTGGACGACCTGAGACCGGCGTCGTAGCCAAGGAGACCGGAGGAGGAGGTGGAGCACGGTGGACGAGCGGCAGCTTGCTGAGCTGTTCCGCGACGCCGCCGACGGCGGACCGTCGGCTGGTTTCGGGCACGCCGACGTGGTCGCTGCCTCCCACCGGGCGACGGACCGCCGCCGAAGGGCGATCGCCAGTGGCTCCGCCCTCGCCATCGCTGTGTTGGTCGGGAGTATCGTCGTCGGTGGCGGATTTCTTCGAGGCTCGGACCGCGGTGCGGAAATGGCCTCGACGGGTGGTAGCGGCGGCGCCGGGCAACCGGGCACGCTGATGCCAGGAGATCAGCAGGGTCAGCCACCGGCTGGCCCGCTGGCCGTCCCACCGTCGACCGCGGTGGACAAGAACGGACCGGAGGCGAACGCGGAGCAGGGCCGCGCAGCCTCCGGGAAGGTCGTTCCGTGGCCTGGGCTGCGGGACGACGACGCCCGTGCAGGGTGCGGGCCGGTGGACCGGGAACTCGCGGATGCACTCGTCGGCGAGTTCCCGGCCACCCCCGACACGCAGCCGGTTGCCGTGTCGGACGGCTGCCCGCCACTGGCGCGGGCCGCGGCGCTGCCGGTGGACGGCGGCCTGATCTATGCGGTGCTCGGGCCGGTGCGCGGCGACGGCCCTCCCGACCAGGTGGTGACGCGCGACGACGGCGCGTTCGGGTACGCCGTCTACACCTCGCACGGCAGCGTGCTCCTGGTGCTCAGCGTGCCGGGCACGCCCGGCGGCACCGCGCCGTACGCCGACCGGACAGAGGCGGCCGCCGAGAAGATCGCCCAACGGTACTGATGGCCGGCCGCGCGGCGCCGCGGCCGGCGTGCGCTCTGGCACGATTCGCGCCGTGACCGCGGCGAGCACCCCGAAGGGCGAGCGGCGCCGGCAGGCGCTGGTCGAGGCGGCCGCCGCGCTGCTGGCCGATCGCGGGTTCGACGCCGTGCGGCACCGCGCCGTCGCCGAGCGGGCCGGGCTGCCGCTGGCGTCGACGACGTACTACTTCCGCTCGCTCGACGAGCTGGTGATGGCCGCGGTTGAGCACGGCGCGCGGGCCGAGCTGGCGGCCTGCCGCACGGCCCTTGATGCGGCGCGGGTGGCCGACCCCGGCGCCTTCGTCGAGCTGCTCCTCGACGCCCTGCTCGGTCCGCGCGGCGATTTCGACGCCGTACTCGTCAGGTACGAGCGGTTCGTCGCCGCCGGCCGCCGGCCGTGGCTCGCGCCGCTGATGCGCGAGCTGCGCGCCGAGCTGGACGCCCTGCTCGCCGACATGGCCGGCCGGTTCGGGCGCTCGGCCGACCCCGACGAGCTGGCTCGCCTCGTCGCCGTCGTGGACGGCGCGGTGATCTCCGCGCTGATCGAGAGCGACCCCGACCCGAGGGCGGCGGCCCGCCGCATGCTCCTGCCGCTGGTTTAGGTTGCAGCCTTCGTCGGCACCTGCAACTCGTCCAACCGCCGGTGCAGCCGTCGCAGCTCGGCCATCACCTCGGCGAGCTCCACCTGGGTCGCCAGCTCGGATTTCTCGACCTGCTCGACGGCCGTCTCGACGGCGCCCAGCTTCTCGACGAACCAGGACGCGATGGTGGCGGTGACCGTGCCGAGCAGGGCGATCCCGCCCACCATCAGCATGCCGGCCACCAGCCGGCCCTGCCAGGTCACCGGGTAGCGGTCGCCGTAGCCGACGGTGGAGATCGTGGTGACGGTCCACCACACCGCGTCCCCGAACGAGGTGATGGACGCGCCGGGCTGCCGCCGCTCGACGTCGTACACGGCGAGCGACGCGGCGAAGCTGACCAGCACGGTCGCGCCGGCGACGTAGATGCCGATCCGGCCGCGGAAGTCGCCGCGCACCTGGCGGTTCAGCGAGACCAGCACGGTGACCAGCCGCAGCATCCGCAGCGGGCGGAACATCGGCAGCACGGTCACCACGAGGTCGAGCGGGTGCCGCCACACGAACCGCCAGCGGCGCCGTGCCAGCACCAGCCGCGCCAGATAGTCGGCCGTGAACAGGACCCAGGTCGTCCACATCACGACCTCCAGCCACCGGTGCCCGGCCACGGACAGCGTGGTGGCCAGCACCGACCACGCGTAGGCGGCGAGGAAGACGACGGCAAGTCCGGTGAGCGGCCAGTCCGCACCCCGTTCCCACCGCGTGACCTGCGGCTCGTCGTCAGCCGGATGGACCTCGCGCTCGGCCATGTGCTCAGCCATGTGCGAAGTGTGCCGCGCGGTCCGGCGTCGTCGGAATGTCCTTCAACGGCAAGGATGAGGCGGTGTACAGCGGCCTGTCGCACCTGGAATGCTCCCGATGCGCCACCCGGCACGACGCGTGGGTGCCGCAGAACCTGTGCTCGTGCGGCGGGCCGCTGCTGGCCCGCTACGACCTGGACGCGGTGCGCGCCGCCGTCACCCCTGCGGACATCGCGCGGCGGCCGCCGACCATGTGGCGCTACGGCGAGCTGCTGCCGGTGTCCTCGCGGCACGCCGTCGTCACGCTCGGTGAGCCGATGACCCCGCTGCTGCCGCTGCCGTCCCTCGGCAGGGACATGGGCCTGCCGCGGCTGCTGGTGAAGGACGAGGCCGCGCTGCCGACCGGCAGCTTCAAGGCGCGCGGCGCGGCCGTCGGGGTGTCCCGCGCCGCCGAGCTCGGCGTCACGGCGATCGGCATGCCAACCAACGGCAACGCCGGCGCGTCGTGGTCGGCGTACGCGGCGCGCGCCGGCATGCGCTCGCTGGTGGTGATGCCGGTGGACGCCCCGCAGATCTGCCGGGCGGAGTGCGCGCTTGCCGGCGCCGAGCTGTACCTGGTGGACGGGCTGATCTCGGACGCCGGCCGGATCGCCCGCTCGGCCGTGCGGCGGCGCGGCTGGTTCGAGGCGGCGACCATGCGCGAGCCGTACCGGGTCGAGGGCAAGAAGACGATGGCGCTGGAGATCGTGGAGCAGCTCGGCTGGCGGCTGCCGGACGTCATCGTGTACCCGACCGGCGGCGGGGTCGGGCTCGTCGGCATCGCGAAGGCGCTGGCCGAGCTCGCCGTGCTCGGCTGGGTGAGCGGGCCGTCGCCGCGGCTGGTCGCCGTGCAGTCGAGCGGCTGCGCGCCGATCGTGCGGGCGTTCGCCGCCGGGGCCGCCGAGGCGGCGCCGTGGGAGGGCGCGCACACGGTGGCCTTCGGGCTGACGGTGCCGAGCACCATCGGTGACCGGCTCGTGCTGGACGCCGTACGGCGTAGCGGTGGTACGGCGCTCGCCGTCGACGACTCTGCGACCGTGGCCGAGCAGGCCAGGTGCTTGCGTCGCGACGGCGTGCTGCCCTGCCCTGAGGGCGCGGCGGCGCTGGCCGCCGTCCGGGTGTTGCGGGCCGAGGGCTGGTTGGACGCGCAGGAGCAGGTCGTGGTGCTGAACACCGGCTCGGCGTTGAAGTACCAGCACACGCTGCTGCCCGTCGAGGCGCCCCTGCTCGCCGCCGACGAGGAGATCACCTGAGGTTCAGCGCAGCCATCCGCCGAGGCGGCGCAGCGCCTCGTCGATGTCCTCGGTGGCCCCGGCGAAGGACATCCGCACGTGCCTCGGGCCGTCCACCGTGTCGAAGTCGACGCCGGGCGCGATCGCCACGCCGGTGTCGGCGAGCAGCCGCCCGCAGAACTGCATGGAGTCGGACGTGAACGCGCCGACGTCCGCGTAGACGTAGAACGCGCCGTCAGCGGGGGCGAGCCGGGGCAGGCCGATCGCCGGCAGGCCGTCCAGCAGCAGCTTGCGATTGTGCGCGTAGTGCTGCACGTGCGCGCCGAGCTCGGCGTAGGACGCTGGCGTGAACGCCGCGACGGCAGCGTGCTGGGCCAGCGCGGGAGGGCAGATGTTGAAGTTGCCGGTGAGGCAGTCGACGGCGCGGCGCAACCGCTGCGGCACCAGCAACCAGCCCAGCCGCCACCCCGTCATGGTGAAGTACTTCGAGAAGGAGTTGACGACGATCGCCTCGCGGGAGGTGTGCCACGCGCACGCCGTACCGGGGTCCTCGGCGGCCGCCCCGTAGGTGATGCCGTGGTAGATCTCGTCGCTGATCAGCTGCACGCCGCTGGCCTCGCACCAGCGCGCGATCGCGGCCAGCTCGTCTGGCGGCAGCACCGTGCCGGTCGGGTTGGCCGGCGAGGCGATCACCAGCCCGTCGATCGGCTCGTCCAGCGCCTCCAGCATTGCCAGCGTCGGCTGGAAGCGGGTGTGCGGCCCGCACGGCAGCTCCACCACCGTGCAGCCAAGCGCGGCCAGGATGTTGCGGTAACACGGATAGCCGGGCCGCCCCATGGCCACCCGGTCGCCGACGTCGAACGCCGCGAGGAAGGCGAGCAGGAAACCGCCGGAGGAGCCGGTGGTGGCCACCACGTCCTCCGCGGTGACGCCGAGGCCGTAGCGGCGGCGGTAGTGGCCCGCGATGGCGGCGCGCAGCTCGGGGATGCCCATCGCCACCGTGTAGCCGAGCCGGTCAGCGCTGGTCAGCGCCTCCCGCGCGGCCGCGAGCACGGGTGCCGGCGGTGCCGCGAACGGTTGCCCCGCCGCCATGTTCACCAGGTCGCCGTGGGTCTGCCGGCGCCGCGCCGCGGCCGCCAGCACGTCCATCACGTGGAACGGCGGCACCGCGGCCCGCTGCGCCACCGCCAGTCGCGATCCGAGCATGCCGTCGAGCCTACGGGCCCGGCGCGGGGGTGTCGGCACACCGCCATAAGCCGTGCGGACGCGCTGGTTGGCGTCTCTCGCCGGACCGCTGGCCTACGCGACCGGCTCGCTCAGTCCGGGGTGGGCGTGGACGGTGATGGTGGTCCAGGCGCCGACGTGGATGCGGTCGCCGTCGGCGAGGGACACCGCGACATTGGTAGGGATGGGCTCGGGGTCGTCGTTGAGCGTGGTGCCGTTGGTGGACCCTGGGTCGAGGACGGCCCAGCCGCCGGGCTGGGCGAGCAGGACGGCGTGCAGGTGCGAGACGCCGGGGTCTTCCGGCGGGCCGGACAGGTCGATCTCGGGGTGCAGGCCGCGGGAGGCGCTGCGCCGTCCCACCCGCACCTGTTGGCCGGCGAGCACGAACCGCCGCTCGGGGCAGTACGCCGGCAGCGCGATCGACGCCGCATCCGGGGCGCCGGCCGCGATAACCATCCGGTAGTAGTCAGGGTCGGCCGCGACCACCGCGAGCCACCCTGACGCCGACGGCCGGTTCACGGACGGCTGGGCCGGCTGGACCGGCTGGACCGGCGGCCGGGCCGGGGACGGCTGGGCGGGCGGCGACTGGAGCGGGGACGGCTGCACGGGCGAGGGCTGGGCCGGCTGGACCGGTGGCCGCACCGCGCCGGCGAAATCGTGGCCGCACGCCTCGCAGAAGCGGCCGGTGCTGCCGGCGCCGCACACCGGGCACAGCTCGGCTGGCTGCGCCACCGGCACCTTGGGCGCCACCGGCGAGGATGCCTCGTCCAGCGGCGCGCCGCACACGTCGCAGAAGTCCGTGGTCGTCGAGTCGTGTCCGGACGGGCAGAGCACCATCGGCTACGGCTTCTTCACGCGGGCGGTCTTGGTTGAGCGGGTGTCCAGGGTCATCTCGTCGACGGTGGCCACCCGCGAGCGCAGCCGCACGGTGCCGGTCACCGGGTCGTCCACCTCGACGACCCTGGCCAGCAGCTTCGCCGTTTCGTCGTTGCCGTGCTCGGTGGCCAGCGCGACCGCGCGGCCGAGCTTCGCCGTCGCGGTCTCCACGTCGCCGGCCCTGCGCGCGGCCAGGCCCTGCTGGATGGCGTCGGCCAGCTCGCCCTGCCCGGTGTAGTGCGCGACCTGCCGGTTGATCCGCGTGGACAGTGCATCGTCGTCGGTCCAGACGGCCAGCATCCTGCCCTGGGCCAGCACCGCGTCCTCGCCACCGCCGGTGGCGCCGGCACTCGCGCCACCGGCGGAGGCGCCGGCACTCGCGCCACCGCCACCGCCGCCGGCGTCGCCCGGCACGACCATGCTGACGCGTCCGGCGAGCATCCTGTCCCCGACGCCGGCCGGCCGCACCTGCACACACACGTGGTAGTCGCGGCTCTCGGCGCCCCACGAGCCGGTCGGGTAGTCGGCGGTGCGCGGCCCGGTCTCCACCCGGCGGTCGGTGAGGTCGAGCATGTCCGGCGCCACCTGCTTGACGAAGCGGACGGCGGCGCCCTGCGGCGTCCACAGCCGCAGGTTCACCTCGGCCAGCCGCTTGCCCATGGCCGCGGCCGTCATGGCCGTGAAGTCCGCCTCCAGCTGCGACGGCTCTGCCACGATGTCCACCGTGCCGAGCAGCGCCGTCGCCACCCTGCGCAGCTCGCCGACCTCCCAGTCCGTGCCTATCCCTCGGCAGTCGCAGGTGAACGCGCCGCGGCAGCCGTCGAGCACGCCGTCCAGCTCCTCCGGCCGTTCGTGCTGGTTGCGGCCGTCGGTGAGCAGGATCGCGTGCTTGATCGCCGTCGGGTGCTCGGCGAAGAGCCGGCCGGCCAGCAGCAGCCACTGGCCGATCGCCGTGCCGCCGTCGGCCCGCACCGCGGCGACCGCCAGCTTGGCCCTGGCCCGCGTGGCGGCGTCCGCGGCGACCAGCCCGCGCTCGGGATAGATCGGCCGCGCCGCGTGGGCGCCGGCGACCACCGCGAACCACACGCCGTCGCGCAGCGCGTCGATGGCCGCCGCGGTGGCCTGCTTGGCGGCGCGCAGCTTGGTCGGCGGGTAGTCCATCGAGCCGGACGTGTCGATGATGATCACCTCGGCCGCGTCCGTCCTGGTGCCGCTCGTCGCACCCCCGGTGGCCGTCACCGTGACGATCGCGTTGACCTCCCTGCCGCCCTCCGGCAGGTACTCGTTCTGGAAGACCTCGACCGCAAACTCACTCATCGGCGTGTCCGCCGTTTGGGACACATGAGTTGGCATTTCG
>Ga0184609_10000112_pt1 | contig 21108 bp, 20 predicted proteins | sample PLM1_60_coex_FD_133165 | JGI IMG/M metagenome (GOLD analysis project Ga0184609, IMG submission 133165) | Groundwater sediment microbial communities from an aquifer in East River, Colorado, USA - PLM1_60_coex | ecosystem: Environmental > Terrestrial > Soil > Riparian zone | place: USA: East... | reverse complement strand
GGCGTGCAGGTCGGGGTCGTCTCGATGACCAGCATGATGGCCGGCACCGACGAGGTCGACCCGATGTTCGCCGGGATTGCCCGGCGCCGGTGGTACCACCTGCCCGCCGCGGCGACGGCCGGCGACTTCATGATCCCGGCAGCGCCCGAGCTGGGACGCGTGCAGGCGCGTGCGGCGGCTGGCGGCCCGTACGACGATCTGCGCGCCACAGGCTGAGCCGCGGCGGGAGAGCAACTCAGTCGGTCTTGCGGAACTCCGCGGCCGCGACCGCCAGGAAGATCACGCCGACCACCGCGACGAGCGCGACCTCGACCAGGATCGGCACCTGCCAGCCACCCCAGCGCATGCCGGGCACCAGCACCGACCGGGACGCCTCGCTGATCGCCACGTGGTTGAACACGGTACGGCGCACGGCGTCGACGGCGTAGGTGAGCGGGTTGATGTGGGTGAGCGCGGACAGCCAGGTGGGCAGGCCGCTGAGCGGGAACAACGCCCCGGACAGGAACAGCATCGGCATCATGATCATGTTGACCAGCGCCATGAAGCCCTGGAACGACTTGATCCGGCCGGCGGCCATCACGCCGAGCGCGGTGAGCGTGAACGACAGCACGAGCATCAGGCCGATCGCCGACAGCACCCAGCCAACCGAGTAGGAGATCCCGACGGCCGGGGCGAGGGCGAGCACGAGCAGCCCCTGACCGGTGGCCACGATGGCGCCGCCGAGGCACTTGCCGACCACCAGCGACGTGCGGCTGACCGGGGCCACCAGCATCTCGCGCAGGAAGCCGTACTCGCGGTCGAAGACGATCGACCCCGCCGAGAACATCGCCGGCATCATCACGCTCATCGCCAGCACGCCGGGGAACATGAACGTGCGCAGGTCGAAGCCGCCAGAGCCGGCGCGGGTTAGCGAGGCGAGGCCGCTACCCAGCACGAACAGGAACAGCACCGGCTGTACGAGCGCGACGACGATCCGCATCCTGTCCTGCCAGAACCGGATCAGCTCGCGTTGCAGCACCACCTTCACGGCGCGCACGTCGTGCCGCCAGCTCCGTTCGGGCACGCTCACCCGCACGGGCGTGGTCACAGCGCTCATCGGATCCTCCCTGCCAGCCACGGCATCATCGGCCGCTGACCGCCCTCGCGGTCTCGGATGGTCGCCCCGGTGTAGGACATGAACACGTCGTCCAACGACGGCCGCGCCACGCTCACCGAGCGGATCTGCACGCCGAGCTCGGCGAACAGCCGCGGCACGAACTGCTCCCCCTCGGCCACCGCGAACGTCACCGCGCCCTCGTGCACGGCCGCGTCCAGCCCGAACCTCTCACGCAGCGCGGCGATCGCGGCCGCGTCGTCGGTCGTCTGGATCTGCACCCGGTCCTTGCCGACGCTGGCCTTCAGCGCTGCCGGGGTGTCCAGCGCGATGATCTTGCCGTTGTCCATGATGGCGATCCGGTCGCAGTACTCTGCCTCGTCCATGTAGTGCGTCGTCATGAAGATCGTGATGTCCTCCGCCTTGCGCAGCTCGCCGATGTAACCCCAGATCGACGCGCGGGTCTGAGGGTCGAGGCCGACCGTCGGCTCGTCGAGGAACAGCACCCGCGGCGAGTGCAGCAGCCCGCGGGCGATCTCCAGCCGGCGCCGCATGCCGCCGGAGAACGTCTGCACCCTCCCCGCCCGGCGCTCCCACAGCCCGACCATGTCCAGCACTTGCCGCAGCCGCGCGTCTAGCGTGGCGCGCGGCACGCCGTACAGCTCGGCGTGGAAGCGCAGGTTCTGCTCGGCGGTGAGGTAGGTGTCCAGCGTCGGGTCCTGGAACACCAGCCCGATGTTGCGCCGCACGTCGTCGCGCTGGCGGGTCACGTCGTAGCCGGCCACCGTGGCGCTGCCGGCGGTCGGGTGGGCCAGCGTGCACAGCATGTTGATCGTGGTGGACTTGCCGGCACCGTTGGGCCCGAGGAAGCCGAACGTCTCGCCAGGCGCGACGTCGAGGTCGATGCCGCGTACCGCCTCGATCTCGCCGTATCGCTTCACCAACCCGCGCACCTCGACCGCGCTGCGGCCGTTCGTCCTTGCGGTGCTCATTCGTCGTCCCCGGCGAGGATCCGGTACAGCGCCTTGCGCGTCTCGTCGAGCACTTTGGCGGCCTCTTCGCGCTGCTCGTCGGTGCCGACGTGCCACACCTGCATGAACGCCCCGAACGTGCGCCCGAACGTGTCGCGTAGCCCGATCGCATCCTGCGCGACGCCCTCTGCGGCCGACTCCCACTGCCCCCGCAGCTCGTCAGGGTGCTCCTCGACGTACTTGCGGCCCTCGTCGGTGAGGGAGAACGCGCGCCGGCCGTCGTGCTCGCCGGCCTTGATCAGCCCCTCGTCCTCGAGCTGCTGCAACGCCGGGTACACCGAGCCGGAGCTCGGCGTCCACAGCCCGCCGCTGCGCTGCTTGATCTCCTGAATGATCTGGTAGCCGTTCATCGGCTGCTCGGCGAGCAGCGCGAGCGCGGCGGCCCTGACGTCGCCGCGGCGGGCCCGCTGGCCGCGGTTGTCCCGGCCGGACCAGTGCCCGTGGTCACCGAACGGCGGGAAGCCGTCGAAGCCACGACCGAAGCCGCGGCCGGGGCCTGGGAAGGGGAAGCCTTGGCCTGGAGCCGGCCCGAAGCCGCGGCGACGGCCGCGTCGGCCGCCAGGCATCTCGAATGGCGTGCTCATCGGTTGCTCGTCTCCTCGTATCACTATGGCGTGTCTTCGACACGTTAACGATATATCGTGAAACGGCGGTAGTGCAAGGGTCGAGCTTGCGTCGGACCTGCGTCGACCGTGCGTCGAATTTGCGTTGACGCCGTCTGCTTCCATCAGTTCATGCAGGGCTACGGCGCGAGCACCTATGGCGACCAGATCGCGGACGTGTACGACTCGTGGCACGCGTTCGCCGAGGACACCCCGGCCGCCGCCGCGCTGCTGGCCGAGCTCGCCGGCCACGGGCCCGCGCTCGAGCTGGCCATCGGCACCGGCCGGGTCGCGCTGCCGCTCGCCGGGCACGGCGTAGAGGTGCACGGCGTGGACGCGTCCGAGGCCATGATCGCGCGGCTGCGCGCCAAGCCGGGCGGCGAGCGCATCCCGGTGACGGTCGGCGACTTCGCCGACCTCGGCGTCGAAGGCCGCTTCCGGCTGGTGTACGTGGTGTTCAACACGCTCTTCGCGCTGCTCACGCAGGCCGAGCAGGTGCGCTGCTTCCGCAACGTAGCCGCGCATCTGACCGTCGACGGCGTGTTCGTCGTCGAGGCGTTCGTGCCGGACCTGACCCGGTTCGACCGCGGGCAGCGCACCAGCCTCGCCCGCATCGACCTCGACGAGGTCATGCTGGACGTCAGCCGGCACGACCCCGTGACCCAGACGGTGGACAGCCAGCACGTGCGGCTGCGGGCCGACGGCATCCGGATGCAACCCGTCCGGCTGCGCTACGCCTGGCCCTCGGAGCTCGACCTCATGGCGCAGCTGGTCGGCCTGCGGCTGCGCGAGCGCTGGGCCGGCTGGCGCCGCGAGCCCTTCACGGCGGCGTCCTCCGGGCACGTCTCGGTGTACGGCGCGGGCTAGCCGGCAACCGGACTTGGTGATCGGCGAATCTCGCGGGGACGCAGAACGCCCACCGCGCGATCAAGCCGGGCGGCCGGCCCTGGATACGCCTACCAGGCCATACCCCGCTCGGCAGCCACCATGATCACCTACCCTCGCGGTGCAATCGCCCAGCTCGAACGCTCAGAGCACCCCCGCGTGAACGCGACACCAGTCCGGTCCAGCACCCCGCCACAGCACTCCCGTCGCGTTCATGCGGTCCACGCATCGGCCGGACCTCTGACCTAGGCCATGCAGGGTAACGATCTACGGCTGCTCTACCTGGATTTGGTTACTAGTCAGTAAGGTTACGTCGGAGTAGATAGACTGCCCGGTCGTGACCGAAGCCAGCGCGCCGCGCCAACGCCGGCTGCCCCGCGCGGTGCGCCAGCAGCAGATGCTGGACGCCGCCGTGACGGTGTTCGCGCGGCGCGGGTACCACGCGGCCTCGATGGACGAGATCGCCGAGGTCGCCGGCATCTCCAAACCCATGGTGTACGCCTACCTCGGCGCCAAGGAGGACCTCTTCGCCGCCTGCGTCCGGCGCGAGGCCGACCGGCTGCTCGCCGCCGTCGTCGGCGTGGCCGGCGCCGGTGTCGGCGAGCTGCCGCCGGAGGAGCTGCTGTGGCGCGGCCTTCGTGCCTTCTTCGGCTTCGTGCACGAGCACCGCGACGGCTGGTCCGTGCTCTACCGGCAGGCCCGCGGCGACGGCGGCCCGCGCGGCACCTCGCTGGACGGCCTTCGCGGCCAGGTGGTCGACGTGGTGGCCAGGGTGCTGGCCGACGCCAAGGCCGCGCACGGCAGCGAGCGCACCGCCGGCACCGGCGTCGACCTGCGAGCCTTCGCGCACGCCCTGGTCGGAGCCATCGAGTCGCTGGCTGGCTGGATGGTCGACCATCCGCAGGAGAGCCCGGACGCGGTCGCATCCCGGCTGATGAACCTCGTCTGGGTCGGGTTCGACGACCTGCTCCGCGGCGAGGTCTGGCGTCCGCCGATCGTCGCAGAGCGCGGTTAGGCGATACGCCAAGGCCGTGCCGTTCGCGCGAATCGTGACCAGAGCCGCTCGCTGAGCCAGTCTCGCCGAGCCAGTCTCGCCGAGCTAGCCCGGCGTGACGGTGCCGGCGAGGTGCGGCCTGCCGGAGCGGGCGTCGCGCAGGGTGAAGCGCCAGCCGAGATCGCCGGCATTCTCGGCGCCGAAGGCGACCTTCGCGGGCAGCAGCACCGGCAGCTTGAACGCCACGGTGACGGTGTACGCCGCCGGCAGCCGGCCCTCGAGCGCGGCGATGCAGCGGGCCTTGGTCCACATGCCGTGCGCGATGGCTCGCGGGAAGCCGAAGGCGCGCGCCGCGAAGGCGTGCAGGTGGATGGGGTTACGGTCGCCGGACACGGCGGCGTACCGGCGGCCGATGTCCTCGCCGACGCGCCACACGGCCGCGGGGGCCTGCAGCGGCGGGTCCGCCGGCCGGCCGTCGGCGCTGCGGGCCTGCGGCCGCGGCCCCCCCGAGCCACCGCCGGCGGCGCTCACGCCACCCGTCGAGCCGCCGCTCGGGCCGCCGCTCGGGCCGCCGCTCGGGCCGCCGCTTGGGCCGCCGCTTGGGCCGCCGCTTGGGCCGCCGCTCGGGCCGCTCGGACCGCCTCGGCGCAGGTAGGTGCTGACGTCGCGCCACACCGGCTCGCCGCCGGCGGTGGCTTCCTGGATCACGTCGAACTGCCGGCCGCGCTCGTGCGGCCGCAGGTCGGCGACCCGGACCCGCAACGCGAACGGCTCGTCCAGCCGCAGCGGCCTGGCCACCGTGATCGTGTTGGCGACGTGCACGAGGCCGATCATGGGGAACGGGAAGGCACGGTCCGTCATCAGCTGCATGGCCAGCGGGAAGGCCAGCACGTGCGGATAGGTCGGCGGCAGCTCGTCGCGCACGCCGAAGCCGCACACCCTGGCGTAGCCGGCGAGGTGGTCGGCGTCGACGCGCACCTCGGGCAGCACGAGCTCGGTGTCCGGCAGGCCGGCGCCACGCCGCCGCGACCGTCCGGGCAGCGGCAGCGCGCCCAGCACCGCCTTGGCGAGCAGCGCGCCGGTTCCTGGCGCCCCGCTCAGCTCCTTCGTCGCCATCGCCGCGCCTCCCTTCCCCATACCGCAAAACCGCGTTACGCGGGCTTATCGCGCATTTTGAGCACTCCGGAACCGCGATACGCAGGCTTATCGCGCTTTCGAGCGCTGCGCACCCGCGCCATCTCAGGCCCCGATGAGCGACTGGCCGCACACCCTGACCACATTGCCGGCGACGCCTCCGGAGGCCGGGTTGGCGAACCACGCGATGGTCTCGGCGACGTCGACCGGCAGGCCGCCCTGGGCGAGGCTGTTCATCCGCCGGCCAACCTCGCGGGTGACGAGCGGGACGGCCGCGGTCATGGCGGTCTCGATGAAGCCGGGCGCGACGGCGTTGATGGTGACGTCCTTGGCCGCCAGCACCGGTGCCATGGACTGCACCATGCCGATCACCCCGGCCTTGCTCGTCGCGTAGTTGGTCTGGCCGACGTTGCCGGCGATGCCGCTGATCGAGGACACCGAGACGACCCGGCCGCCGGGGTTGAGCAGCCCCTCGGCCAGCAGGGCGTCGTCGATGCGCTCCTGCGCGGACAGGTTCACCTCCAGCACGAGGTCCCACTGCTCGGCGCGCATGTTGGCCAGCTTCTTGTCGCGGGTGACGCCCGCGTTGTGCACCACGACGTCGACGCCGCCGTGCCGCTCGCGCAGGTGCGTGGCGAGCCTGGTCGGGGCGTCCGCCGCGGTGATGTCGAGCTGCAGCGCGGAGCCACCGATCCGGTTGGCCAAGGCGGACAGGTCGGCGCCCTGCGCCGGCACGTCGAGGCACACCACGTGCGCGCCGTCGCGGGAGAGCACCTCGGCGATCGCCTCGCCTATCCCACGGGACGCCCCGGTGACCAGCGCGACCTTGCCGGCCAGCGGACGCTCCCAGTCGGCCGGCGCGTCCACCATGCCCGGGCCGATCCTGACCACCTGGCCGCTGACGAACGCCGACTTCGGCGAGAGCAGGAAGCGCAGCGTGGACTCGACCGCGTCCTCCACGCCCGGCGCGACGTAGACCAGCGACGCCGTGCCGCCGCCCCCGACCTCCTTGCCGACCGAGCGGACGAAGCCCTCGAGGGCGCGCTGCGCCGTTGCCTGCCGCGGCTGCGCACAGTCCTGCGGCGCGATGCCGAGCACGACCACCCGGCCGGACCTGGCGAGGCTGCGCAGCACCGGGTTGAAGAACGCGTGCAGCTCGCCGAGCTGGCCGCTGTCCGCGATGCCGCTTGCGTCGAACACCAGCGCCGCCGGCCGCGCCCCGGTGGGCTGCTCGGCGCGGACGTCGACGCCCATGCTCCGCAGCAGCTTGCCGACCGGCTCGGCCAGCCGCCCGCCGGGCGCGCCACCGAGCAGCACGGCGCCGTCGATCACCGGGTCGCCCTGGCGGTGACGCCGCAGCGGCACCGGGTTCGGCAGCCCGAGCCGCCCGACCAGGAACCTGCCAGGGGCCGACGAGGCGAACTGGGAGTAACGGTCGCTCATGCGTGCGCTTCCTTACTCGTGAGTAAGTCTACTGGTCGGTAAGGCTATGCTGGTCCGTGCGCCCCAGCCAACTCGAGCATGCAACGAGGTGCAGGAGCCATGGTCGCGATCCTCCCGGTGGCCGTAGTCGGCGGCAACCGCACGCCGTTCGCCCGCTCCAACGGCCCGTACGCGCACGCGTCCAACCGGGACATGCTGCTCGCGGCGCTGGACGGGCTGGTGGCCAGGTACGGGCTGGCCGGTGAGCGGCTCGGTGAGGTGGTCGCCGGCGCGGTGCTCAAGCACAGCCGCGACTTCAACCTCACCCGCGAGACCGTGCTCGGCAGCGCCCTGGCGGCCGACACGCCGGCGACCGACATCCAGCAGGCGTGCGGCACCGGTCTGCAGGCGGTCATCCAGGTGGCCAACAAGATCGCTCTCGGACGGATCGACGCCGGCATCGCCGGTGGCGTGGACACCACCAGCGACGCCCCCATCGCCATCAACGAGGACCTGCGGCAGGTGCTCCTGGAGGCCAGCCGTACCAGGTCCGTCGCCGGCCGGCTGAGGCTGCTCGGCAGGCTGCGGCCCGGCCAGCTCGTGCCGAGCATCCCGCGCAACGCCGAGCCGCGCACGGGCCTGTCGATGGGCGAGCACGCCGCGCTGACCGCGGCGCAGTGGGGCGTACCCCGCTCGGCACAGGACGAGCTCGCGGCCGCGTCCCACCGCAACCTCGCAGCGGCCTACGACCGCGGGTTCTACGACGACCTGGTCACGCCGTACCTCGGCCTTCAGCGTGACCAGAACCTGCGGCCCGACACCAGCGTGGCGAAGCTGGCGGCGTTGAAGCCGGTGTTCGGCGGGCCGGACGCGACGATGACCGCCGGCAACTCGACGCCGCTGTCCGATGGCGCATCCGTGGTCCTGCTGGCCAGCGACGAGTGGGCCGCGGCGCGGCGCCTGCCGGTGCTCGCGCACCTGGTGGAGTACGAGACCGCGGCCGTCGACTACGTGCACGGCGGCGAGGGGCTGCTGATGGCCCCGGCCCACGCGGTGCCGCGGATGCTGGCGCGGGCCGGGCTGGGGCTGGCCGACTTCGACTTCTACGAGATCCATGAGGCGTTCGCCTCGCAGGTGCTGGCCACCCTCGCGGCCTGGGAGGACCTGGCCTTCTGCAAGGAGAAGCTCGGGCTCGACGGGCCGCTTGGCGCCATCGACCGCGCCAAACTCAACGTCAACGGCGGCTCGCTGGCGGCCGGCCACCCCTTCGCCGCCACCGGCGGCCGGATCGTGGCCTCGCTGGCGAAGGCGTTGGCGCAGCGGAGCTCCGGCCGCGGGCTCATCTCCATCTGCGCGGCCGGCGGCCAGGGCGTCGTCGCCATCCTGGAGCGCTGACTCCGCTCCGCGGGTCAGTCCAGGAGCGACCAGCACGCCGTGCAGGCGGCCCGCATGGTGACCTGCTCGGGAACCAGGCCGAGCTGCTGCACGGAGTCGCGGCTGACCGGGGCTCCCTCGGCTGCGAAGGCCATGGACGCGGCGCGCATGACGGGGTACGGCCGCTCGGCGCCCTCGTCGCTCAGCTTGAGCAGCGCGCCGAGCTTCCCGCCCAAGGTCTCGGCGTACGCCTCGGCGCGAGCACGGGCATCCGCCACGGCGAGCCGCTGCGCCTCGCGCACCGCCGCGGTCTCGTCGGCCAGCGACCAGTGCGGGCCGTCCAACCACTCCGGTTCCGCGGACAGCAGCGCGGCGAACAGGTCGTCGAGCACGGCGAGATCGGTGACCCGGAGCACGAGCTGCAACTGCGCGGTCGCGCCGACGCGCCGCTTGCGGTCCCACCGGTCGCCGACGTGCATGCTGCGCTGGCGCACCTGCACGGCGTGCGCCATCGCCTCGCCACGCAGCACCGCGTCCACCGCGGCGACCCGGTCGCCGAGCGCCTCGACGGCCCTGGACCGGTCGGCCGCATTGGCCGCGTAGGTCACTCTCAGCTCGGCCTGGTCGGCGGCCACCTCGTGCTCACCGGAGCCGCGCGTCACCACCTCGGTCATGGCGACCAGCCAACCGCCACCCGGCACGACGGCGCAATCGCCCCAGGGCACGAATCGCCGCCAGGCACCGTCGCCGCAATCGCAGACGGCAAAGAACCTACCGAGCTGCCACCGACGATCACGAGCGATCGCGAGCCCTTTATCAGGTCCTATACCGAAAGTACGATATTCACTTAGATCGTCGAATCGTCAATGGCGAACTCCCATCTGGTCGCGGTCGTCGGGTACTGGGTCCAGGCCAGCACCCGGTGCGGTCGAAGCGCCCACACCGGCGTGCCGTGCCGCATGCCGTACTTCGCCTCGTATGCGTCGTCGACCCGGCGCAGCAGGTCGGCGTGCGCGGTGTCCTCGGTGAGCTTGTCCACCACCCCGTCGATGATCACCACCTGCTCAGCGCTCTCCAGGTGCACGGCAACGTGCGGGTTCGCGTCCAGGTTGCGCGCCCGCCGGGTGTCCCCGCCGCCACCGTGGTAGAGCACGCCGTCCACCAGCACGCCCCACACCGGCACGGCGTGCGGGTGGCCGTCCGGTCTGGTCGTGCCGACCCAATAGTTGCGTGCCACCGTCAGCCGGTCCACCACGTGCGTCCACGGCAGCATGCCCTCCGCCGACTCCGGTATGCCGTACCCCTGCGGGATGTCCGGTCTGCTCCTGTGCGGTTCCACCGTCGTCATGGCAACCACCATCGCACCGACCACCGACAATTCGCGGTCGCTCCCACGCCGTTCGCGCGTGAACGCGCCGCCAGCCCGCCACCGAGCACTTCCGCGACACTCCATGGCGTTCGATAGCCAAATCTGCGGTTTGCGCTAGAGACCCGGATACGGTCCGATCGTGGACCCGATCCGTAACCCGTTCGCGCCGGGCGCCGGCCAACGGCCACCCGAGCTGGCCGGCCGGGACAGGGAGGTGGCGGCGTTCGAGGTGGTGCTGGAGCGGGTGGCCCGCGGCCGGCCGGAACGCAGCCTTGTCCTCACCGGCCTGCGCGGTGTCGGCAAGACCGTGCTGCTCGGCGAGCTGCGGTCGATGGCCATGCGGCACGGCTGGGGCGCCGGCAAGGTCGAGGCGCGGCCGGAAGCCGAGCTTCGCAGGCCGCTGTCGGCGGCGATGCACCGCGCCGTCAGGGACATCGCCGTCCGGCACCGGGCCCCCGAGCGGGTCGAGCGGCTACTCGGCGTGCTCAAGGCGTTCGCGCTCAGATCCGCGCCAACCGACGCCAAGCTGAGAGACCGCTGGCAGCCGGGCATCGACGTGCCGGCGACGCAGGGCCGCGCCGACTCCGGCGACATCGAGATCGACCTCGTCGAGCTGTTCACCGACGTCGCCGAACTGGCCGCGGACGTGGGCACCGGCGTGGCGCTGCTGATCGACGAGATGCAGGACCTGCAGCCGGACGACGTGTCTGCGCTGTGCGCGGCATGCCACGAGCTGTCCCAGTCGGGCGCCCCGCTTGTCGTCGTCGGCGCCGGACTGCCGCACCTGCCCGCCGTGCTCTCGGCGTCCAAGTCGTACTCCGAGCGCCTCTTCCGCTACACCAGGATCGACCGGCTGGACCGCGCGGACGCCGACCTCGCGCTGACCGCGCCGGTGCGCAGGGAGGACGCGGAGATCACCGGCGACGCGCTGCACGCGCTGTTCGAGGTGTCCGGCGGGTACCCGTACTTCGTGCAGGCCTACGGCAAGGCAGCCTGGGACGCGGCGCCGGCCAGCCCGATCGACGCCACCGATGTCGCGGTCGCCGCGCCGGAGGCCGAGTCGGAGCTCGCGGTCGGCTTCTTCGGCTCGCGCTACGAGCGCGCCACCCCGGCCGAGCGCGAGTACCTGCAGGCGATGGCCGCGCTGACCGGCGGGCACGACGAGCCGGTCGGCACGGCCATGGTCGCCGAGCAGCTCACCCGCAAGGCGTCCTCGCTGTCCCCGGCGCGGGACAGCCTGATCAAGAAGGGGCTCGTGTACTCCGGCGCCCGCGGGCAGATCGCGTTCACCGTCCCGCACTTCGGACGCTTCCTGCTCGGCAGGGACATCTAACGACTGTCCGGCGGGCTACATAAACTGCCGATGGCTGTCCGGCCTGTGCGTCATCTCACCGGATAAACGGGTGCGAAAACCTTCTCGTGTCCGTCATACTTGGTGACGTCACACCGGAAACGAGAAGTCCAAGGGGGACTGAGCATGAACATCGCAGCCCGACTCCGCGCCCGCCGTGTCGAGTCCCGCAACCGTCGCATCCTCAACCACGCGATCGAGCACGCCGCGACTCCGGCCATGCGCCACGAGTTGATCACGATGGCCCAGCAGCAGCAGCCTCACATGCGCTGACCACGCTCGACGCGTTATACAGGATCGGCGACAACGGTCCCGGTTGCCTTCGCGCCGGGGCCGTTTCGCTGCGCCGGTCGACCGTGAGCGTGTGACGTGGAACACGTTGTGGCGGCCGTGTAACGGGCGGCAGTAGGGCCGCGATAGGCCCGATAGCCCCGTGATGCTGTCGGACCCCCGACCTGGCAGCACCACGGGGTTTCCCATTCCTCGGCCGGCGGCTGTCGATCCGCGCCGCCCGCGTTCGTCGTCCTGGCGAAGTCACCGACGACAGGCTCGAAGGAGGAATCCCATGCGCTACCTGATGCTGATCTACGGCGACGGCGACTACTACGCGAAGGCCGACCAGGCCGAGATCGACGCCATGCTGCCGGAGTACTTCACGTTCACCGAGCAGATCAGGGACAGCGGCGAGTACGAGCACGGCGAGGCCCTTCAGGGCACCGACACCGCGACCACCGTGCGGGTGCGCGGCGGCGAGACGCTGGTCACCGACGGGCCGTTCGCCGAGACCAGGGAGGTGCTCGGCGGCTTCTACCTGGTGGACTGCAAGGACCTGGACCGCGCCATCGAGCTGGCGTCCCGGATCCCGGACGTGCGCAACGGCAGCGTCGAGATCTGCCCCATCATGGAGCAGCCAGCACCACCCGGCGAGGCCGGCTGACACAGGCTGGGACGCAGGCTGGGACGCTGGCTGAGGCGCTGGCCGAGGAGGGCACGCTGGACGCGCGACGGGCGGTCGAGCACCTGTTCCGGCAGGAGTCGGGACTGGTGCTGGCCACCCTCATCCGCACGCTCGGCGACTTCGACCGCGCCGAGGAGGCGCTGCAGGAGGCGCTCGTGCTGGCGCTGCAGCGGTGGCCGCGCGACGGCGTGCCGGCCAACCCGGCCGCCTGGATCACCACCGCGGCCCGCAACTGCGCGATCGACCGGCTGCGCCGCGAGGCCAAGCGGGCCGACAAGCAGGCCGCGGCCGCGCTGGCCCAGTGGACGCTGGCCCAGTGGGCGAGCGAGGAGCCGGCGGTGACCAGCGACCTGGTGGACGACCGACTGCGGCTGATCTTCACGTGCTGCCACCCCGCGCTGGCCCTCGACACTCAGGTGGCGCTGACCCTGCGCACGCTCGGCGGGCTGACCACGACCGAGGTGGCGCGGGCGTTCCTGGTCGGCGAGCCGACCATGGCCCAGCGGCTGGTCAGGGCGAAGCGGAAGATCCGCCTCGCCGGCATCCCGTACCAGGTGCCGCCCGACCACCAGCTCCCGGAGCGGCTGGACGCCGTGCTGCGCGTCGTCTACCTGATCTTCAACGAGGGGTACGCCGCGACGGACGGCTCGTCCCTCGTGCGGCCGGACCTGTGCGCCGAGGCCGTCCGGCTGGCGCGGCTGCTCGTCGCGCTCATGCCCGACGAGCCGGAGGCCGTCGGACTGCTGGCCCTGCTGCTGCTCGTTGACGCCCGCCGCGCGGCCAGAGTGGGTGCGGCCGGCGAGCTCGTGCTGATGGCCGACCAGGACCGCTCGCGGTGGGACGGCTCCCTGATCGCCGAGGGCACCGCGCTGCTGGAGGGCGCGCTGCGCCGCTCCGCCGCGCGGGACACCCGCACCCGGCCCTGGCCGGGCCCGTACCAGCTGCAGGCCGCGATCGCCGCCGTGCACGACGAGGCCAGGTCCTCGGCGGACGCAGACTGGGCGCAGATCGCGGCGCTGTACTCGTCGCTGGCGCGGGTGACCCCTTCGCCGGTGGTCGAGCTGAACCGCGCGGTCGCGGTGGCCGAGGTCTCCGGGCCGGCGGCCGCCCTGTCCATCGTCGACGGCGTCGCGGTTGCGCTGGAGCGCTCGCACCTCCTGCACGCCACCCGCGCCGACCTCCTTCGCCGCCTCGGCCGCCCGGACGAGGCCGCCTCCGCCTACCGCCGCGCACTCGAGCTGGCCGCCATCCCCGCCGAGCGCGCTTTCCTCCAGGCCAGGCTCGCGGCCGTCGTCGCCAGCGTCCCCGGATAGATCGGCGCAACGCCAAGCTGCTTGCAGATCTCCCGTGCGGTTGTTCGCTGAGCAGCTCAGGACTCGGCACGGCGTTCGGCCTGCTCTACCGTTGGTGTGTGTCCGATGCGCAGGCGGTCAAGTACACCGTTGTGTACACCACGGTGGAGGACGGTTGGGTTCAGGCCCAACTGGCCGAGCTTCCTGGCGTCGTGACAGTCGCGCCTTCCCGCGCCGATGTCGCCGAGTACCTGCTAAACGCCATGCAGGCGTACCTGCTGTCCCTCCAGCAGCCTGATGCAGACATGGGCTCTGGTGGCCCGGACTGCGAGTCCGTCGAGGTTGCGATCACCCTCAAGTCGGCATAGCGCAGCGGCTCGGGTTGCGGTTACGCAATCGGTGTCGACAGTTCTGATGATCATGCTGGTGTCAGCGGCATTCCGCGTGCCGCGGACGTCCGTAGGTGTGTGCTCTGCGTCACGACGTAGGCTCGTCAGGTGGCCATCGACCCGAAGCTCGAGATTCAGATGCTGCACGACAGGGTGATGGTGAGGGTCTCGCTGGAGGACGGCGAGCGGCGTAGCAGCGGCGGGATCGTCATACCGGCAACGGCGCAGATGGCCAAGCGCCTGATCTGGGGCGAGGTGTACGGCGTCGGCAACCACGTGCGTGCGGTCAAGGTCGGCGACCGGGTGCTCTACGACCCGGAGGCCCCGTTCGAGGTCGAGGTGCAGGGGCAGGCGTACCTGGTGATGCGGGAGCGGGATCTGCACGCGGTCGCCAGCGAGCGGACCGAGCACGGCACGGGCCTGTACTTGTGAGCGGAGCGACAACAGGTGGCTGACCAGCAGCGGGACGAGCAGGCCGGCGCGGAGCAGACCGTCGTCATGCCGATGTGGAAGTGGCCGAACATCGAGCCGGACGTACCGACCGGACCCCATCCTGCGCACATCGACTATCTGGACACCCCGGACGGGCCCATGCAGGCGCCGCCGCACGGCGTGTACTCGCCGCCACGGGGAACAGCGCTCGGTGCCCAGCAGCCAGGCACGGCACCGCCCGGTGTCCAGCCGTCCGGCGCGCCGTCACCCGGCGCCCAGCCTGCCGGCGCGCCGTCACCCGGCGCCCAGCCTGCCGGCGCGCCGTCACCCGGCGCCCAGCCTGCCGGCGCCCAGCCGGCGGGAGCCCAGCCAGAAGGCGCGCCTGAACCCGGCGCCCAGCCGACCACCGGCGGTGACGCACCGACGCGGGACCGGCGGGTGCGGGTGCTGGTGCGCCGCGGTGTGCTGGCCGGCTCGATCGCGTTCGGCGTGCTCGCGCTGCTGTACGGCGCGGACCTGGCGCTGGCCAGCGGCGAGGTGCCGCGCGGTACCACCGTCGCCGGTGTACAGGTCGGTGGCCTCGACCGGGCGGCGGCCGAGCAGCGGCTGCGCACCGAGCTGACACCGCGGCTGAGCAGGGCGGTGCAGGTGCGGGCCGGCGACGCGCAGGCCAGCGTCGATCCTGCCGCCGCCGGGCTCGAGCTGGACTGGTCGGGCACCCTCGACCGGGCCGGCGACCAGCCGTTCAACCCGTTCACCCGGCTGTTGTCGCTGTTCGGCAGCCGCGAGGTCGGCACGGTCACCCGCACCGACTCGGCCAAGCTCACCGGCGCGGTCGAGGCGCTGCGGGCCAGGACCGACCACGAGTCCACCGAGGGCACCGTCCGCTTCGAGGGCACCGACCCGGTGCCGGTAGACCCGCGGCCGGGGCAGAGGCTGGACGTGCCGGGGGCCGTCGACGCGCTGGTCGCCGGCTGGACCGGTGGCCGCACCGTCGAGCTGCCGGTGACCGCCACCCCGGTGCTCAGCACGCCGGACAGCGTCCGAGCCGCGCTCGAGGACATCGCGAGGCCGGCGGTGTCCGGGCCGGTGCGGATCACCGGCGAGGGAGCCGAGGCCACCCTGACCCCCGAGGTGATCGCCGGCGCGCTGACGTTCGAGGTCAGCCCGGACGGCACGCTGGCCCCGCGGTACGACAACGACAAGATCACCGCGGCGCTGCGGCCCCAGCTGGCGAAGACCGAGCAGCCTGGCAAGGACGCCACGGTGGCCATCGAGGGCGGCCGCCCGGTGGTCAAGCCGTCGGTGGACGGCCACGGCATCGACTGGGGCAAGAGCCTGGCTACCCTGCCGGACGTGCTGCGCAAGCCGACGGACCGCTCGCTCGCCGCCGTCTACGACCACCAGCCGGCGAAGTTCACCACCGAGCAGGCCACCGGCCTCCGCATTCGCGAGGTGATCGGCGAGTTCACCACCCGCGGCTTCGCCACCGACTCCGGCATCAACATCCGGACGATGGCGGCCGAGGTCAACGGCGCGCTGCTGAAGCCGCGCGAGACGTTCAGCCTCAACGGCTACACCGGCCCGCGCGGCACCGCGCAGGGCTATATCGAGGCCGGCATCATCGAGAAGGGCCGGCCGGCGCGCGCGGTCGGCGGCGGCTGCTCGCAGTTCGCGACGACCCTGTTCAACGCGTCGTACTTCGCCGGCATGACCGACGTGGCGCACAAGGAGCACAGCTTCTACATCAGCCGCTACCCGGAGGGCCGCGAGGCCACCGTCTTCGAGGGCCTCATCGACCTGTCCTTCCGCAACGACGCGCCGACCGGCGCGCTCATCGAGACGATCTGGACCCCGTCGTCGATCACGGTCAAGATCTGGGGCACCAAGAACTACGAGGTGGAGTCGATCACCGGCGAGCGCTCCAACTTCACCGAGCCGAACACCGTCACCATCCCGTACGGCGAGAAGTGCAGCGCAGGCAACGGCTCGCAGGGCTTCACCGTCACCAACACCAGGGTCGTGCGCGACGCCCGCACGCACGTCGAGCTCAAGCGCACCACCAGAACCGTGGTCTACAACCCGGTGCCCAAGATCGTCTGTGAGCCGGCGCCGGCGCCCCCCGGTTGACACCGGAGGGCGCCTGTGCGCCTAGCTGCCGGTGACCTGCTTGATCGCCTGGCGGATCCGGGAGTACGTGCCGCAGCGGCAGACGTTCTGGATCCCGTCGATGTCCGCGTCTGTCGGGTGTGGGGTGGTGTTGATCAGGGCGGCCGCGGCCGCCACGCTGGTCTCACCAGCCCCGCCCGGCTCGTTCCCGTTCTGGCCTGGGAAGACGTGCAACTGGACGACCGTCGGCCAGTTCGCCTGCCGCGCGTACTTGTAGTCGGAGAAGCTCGACTCCCGGACCGCACCGTTGTCGATGTGGATGCTGGCCCGCAGGATCGTCGAGATGCCGTCGTTGAGCCCGCCGAGCATCTGCTGCTCCAGCCCACTCGGGTTCATCGGGATGCCGGCGTCGAACGCCAGCACGGCCTTGGTCACCCGCGGCTCGGTGCCCCGGAGGTCGATCTCGACCAGGCACGCGACCGCCGAGCGGTGCTCGGTGTTCACCGCGACGCCTTGAGCCGTGCCGGCGACCATCGAGCGGCCCCAGCTTCCGGTGTCGCGCACCCACCGCAGGCACGCCTTGGCCTTCTCCTCCTTCAGGGTGTCCAGCCGGAACTGCACCGGATCCCGGTGCAGGGCGGCGGCGATCTCGTCCATCATGATCTCTTCGGCGGTCCGGCCGGTGCCCGTGTACACCGAGCGCCCCACTTCCTGCCACCGCAGCCCGGGGTGGCGGCCCGCGCCCAGCGCTCCCCAGAACGCCGGCCCGCTCGCAGCCCACGAACTCGACAGGAGCTGGGTTAACCGGGCCGAAAACCCCGCTCCTGTCGAGTTCGTGGACAAAGGGCTGCGGACAACAGGGCTGCGGAGAACCGGGCTAGAAGGCGGCCTCGTCGAGGTCCATCAGCGCGTTGTCGGCGGACTCGATGACGGCCCGGTTGGCGGATAGCGAGGGCAGCACGGTCTTGGCGAAGAAGGACGCGGCGGCGATCTTGCCCTCGTAGAACGACTGGTCCCTGGCCGAGGAGGTGCCGCCGTCGAGCGCGGCAAGGGCCACCTGCGCCTGGCGCAGCAGCAGCCACCCGATGAGCAGGTCGCCGACGCTCATCAGCAGCCGCACGGTGTGCTGGCCGACGAGGTAGACGCTGCGCGGGTCCTGCTGCGAGGCGACCGCGTACTCGACCAGCTTGCCGATCATGCCCTGCACGTCGGCCAGCCCCTCGGCGAGCAGCGTGCGCTCCTCCTTCAGCCGGCCGTTGCCGGCCTGCGATTCGATGAACTGCTGGATCTCGCCGGCCACGAACGCAAGGGCGACGCCGTCGTCGCGGACGATCTTGCGGAAGAAGAAGTCGAGCGACTGGATCGCGGTGGTGCCCTCGTACAGCGAGTCGATCTTGGCGTCCCTGATGTACTGCTCGATGGGGTAGTCCTGCAGGAATCCGGAGCCGCCGAGGGTCTGCAGCGACTGCGCGAGCAGCTCGTACGCCCGCTCGGAGCCGACGCCCTTCACGACCGGCAGCAGCAGGTCGTTCACGCGCTCGGCGAGCCCGGCCCCCGAGTCGCCGGCGATGATCGCGTCCTGGAACGAGGCGGTGTAGAAGTACACCGCGCGCAGGCCCTCCGCATAGGCCTTCTGCAGCATGAGCAGGCGCCGCACGTCGGGGTGATGGGTGATGGTGACCCGCGGCGCGGCCTTGTCCAGCATCCTGGTGAGGTCGGCGCCCTGCTCGCGCTCCTTGGCGTAGGCCAGCGCGTTGAGGTAGCCGGTGGACAGCGTGGCGATCGCCTTCGTGCCGACCATCATGCGGGCGTACTCGATTATCTGGAACATCTGGGCGATGCCGTCGTGCACCTCGCCGAGCAGGTAGCCGACCGCCGGGGTGCCGTGCTGACCGAAGGTCAGCTCGCAGGTCGTGGAGGCCTTCAGACCCATCTTGTGCTCGACGTTGGTGACGAACACGCCGTTGCGCTCGCCGAGCCTGCCGCTCTGCCGGTCGAAATGGAACTTCGGCACGATGAACAGCGACAGGCCCTTGGTGCCAGCACGGCGTTCAATTCCCGGACCTTCCGGCCTGGCGAGCACGAGGTGCACGATGTTCTCCGGCACGTCCCACTCGGCCGAGGTGATGAAGCGCTTGACGCCGTCGAGGTGCCACGAGCCGTCGTCCTGGCGGACGGCCCTGGTGCGGCCGGCGCCCACGTCGGAGCCGGCGTCCGGCTCGGTCAGCACCATGGTGGCGCCCCAGCCGCGCTCGATCATCAGCTCGGCCAGGTGCTGCTGCTCGTCGGTGCCGTTGTGGTGCACGATCGCGGCGAAGCTCGGCCCGGCCATGTACATGAAGGCGGCCGGGTTCGCGCCGAGGATCAGCTCGGCGCACGCCCACACCACCGACGGCGGCGCGCCGTAGCCGCCGAGCTCGGTGGGCAGCCCGACGCGGTACCACTCGCCGTCCCACAGCGCCCGGTAGGACTTCTTGAACGACTCGGGCAGCGTCACCGAGAACGTCGCCGGGTCGTAGACCGGCGGGTTGCGGTCGGCGTCGGCGAAGGACTCGGCCAGCGGGCCGGTGGCCAGCCGCTCGAGTTCGCGAAGGCTGTCGCGCACCGTGTCGGCGTCCAGTTCGGCAGAGGGTCCCGAGCCGAGCCGCTCGTCGACCTTGAAGACCTCGAACAGGTTGAACTCGAGGTCGCGCAGGTTGCTCTTGTAGTGGCTCATCACGTCGCTCCGCCCGCGGGTCGAAACCGGCTACTCGCCAGTAACTTAAGGCTACGCCGCGCCGCTCGCATCTGCCTTGCGACGCAGGTCACAGTGTCGGTCAAGGTCTACAGTGTCGGTCCAGGTCACAGTGTCGGTCGCCGCGAAGGGCGGCCATCACTGCCTCGACGGAGGACCGCAAGGTCCTCGTGGATACCTGCCCGTTCGTGAGAAGCCGGCAAGATCACCCGATCGGTGCGGCCATGGCACGCCGCGTCACCGGGACGTCACCCCTGCGTTATCGCTACGAGCCGACCGGGTGGCCGGTCGAACGGTGATGGGCCGGTCCGCGTCGCGACCGCGGAACTAGGCTGTTTGGGTGAAGGAAGTACCGCCGACTATGGGCAGTGCGTAACCATTTGAGTCCATCCATCGGCGTAAGCCTCAGGCGCTTGGACTCAGCGTGACCTCCCGTGTGCGGCGCGTGTGCCTCACGGTTACATAGTGTCTCGCGGAGGGTCGTCTCGGGCTGTGTCGATCAGACGATCGGCCGGGGGCCGGCAGGGCTACGTCTGCCACCGTGAGCGCGCGCCCCGACCACCCCCTGTCGGCGGTGGGCTGCTTCACTTACGCCGTCTGATTCGCCGCACCGATTTGTGTTGTCGACGAGTCCTCCACTGGCTCTACCGGACCGAGCGGTCTGCACGACCAAGGCGCTCTGCCCGAGGAGGTTCCGATGCCCGCACGGCGGGGGGATGGGTTTGGGGGTGCGTCGGGGTATCAACCCGGCGCACGTCGGCCACTTGACGGTATGACGCGTAACCGTCCGGACGGCGGCTGATGCGCCGGGACCTGCGGGTGGTGCTGATAGACAACCACCCGCTGTTCCGGTTCGGTCTGTGCGCCGTGCTGCGTACGACCGCGGGCTGCGAGGTGGTCGGCGAGGCGGCCAACGGGCGCGCCGGCATCGCGCTGGCGATCTCCCTGCTGCCCGACGTCGTGGTGGTCGACCTCAACATGCCCGACGTCAGCGGCATCGACGCCACCAGGGAGATCACCACGGCGGCGCCGGCGGTCGGCGTGCTCGTGCTCACCACGCACAACAACAACGACGACACGCTGTTCGCGGCCGTCCGTGCCGGCGCGAGGGGCTACCTGCTCAAGGGCGCCGGCGGGGACGAGATGCTGCGCGCCGTGCAGGCCGTCGGCAACGGTGAGGTCATCTTCGGCCCGATGGTGGCCGGGCACGTGCTCGAGTTCTTCCGCCAGCGCACCCGCGCCCCGGCGCCGGCGATCCCCGACCTGACCGCCCGCGAGCGGCAGGTGCTCGACCTGATCGCACGGGGTGCCACCAACACGCTGATCGCGCACCGGCTGGGCATCAGCCACAAGACCGTGCGCAACCACGTGTCCAACATTTTCAGCAAATTGCATGTCGTGGACCGCGCCCAGGCCATCCTTCGGGCGAAAGAAGCGGGCCTCGGCGCCGGCCACGAGTACTAGAGGTGGAAGCCGTGATCACCTATTTGGCGGTATCACTACTCCGGACGGGCGGGACACCCGGCCCCATGACGGCGGGACGTGACCCAGTGCATGCTTCGCGAAGGTCGGGGATCAGTGCATGGGCGCAGCGTGGCGCCCGATGCGATGGAGGGGCGCAATGAACATGGTCGAGCGGGTACCAGTCCTGCTTCAAGGCGGCGACGCCATCTCACAGGCCGGATTGGCGGCCACGCTCAGAGCCCAGCCCGAGATCCAGCTCGTCGAGGCCGACGATGCCTGGCCCGAGTGCGTCGTGGTGCTCACCGTCGAACGCGTCGACGATGACGCCAGGCAGCGGCTACGCGCCCTGCAGCGGCGCGGTTTCCGTCGGATCGTGCTGATCTCCTCTCATGTCGACGACGGCGACCTGATGGCAGTGGTCGAGGACGGGGTGTCCGCCGTGACCCGGCGCTGCGAGACCACCCCGGAGATGCTG
>Ga0184609_10000111_pt1 | contig 21184 bp, 20 predicted proteins | sample PLM1_60_coex_FD_133165 | JGI IMG/M metagenome (GOLD analysis project Ga0184609, IMG submission 133165) | Groundwater sediment microbial communities from an aquifer in East River, Colorado, USA - PLM1_60_coex | ecosystem: Environmental > Terrestrial > Soil > Riparian zone | place: USA: East... | reverse complement strand
CTCTGGTCAGGCGCTGGCCGGGACGAGTTCGGCCAGCAGCTGCTGCACGCGGGCGTCGATGTCGTTGCGGATGCGGCGCACCACCTCAACGGGCTGCCCGGCCGGGTCGTCCAGCTCCCAGTCTTCGTACCGCTTGCCCGGGTAGATCGGGCAGGCATCCCCGCAGCCCATGGTGATGACCGCATCGGCGGCTCTGACGAACTCGTCGGTGAGCGGCTTGGGGAACTCCTGGGACAGGTCGATCCCCCACTCATCGAGGGCCGCCATCACCGCCGGGTTGATCTTGTCGGTCGGATCGGAGCCGGCCGAGCGGACATGGACCCGGCCCTTGGCGTGATGGTCCAGCAGGGCGGCCGCCATCTGGCTGCGGCCGGCGTTGTGGACACAGACGAACAGCACCTCAGGAACCTCTTTGGCGATGGTTCCTTCGGCCTGGGCCAGGGCACGCAGCCGCTGACGGCTGAACCGGTGCACGAACAGGGGGATGAAGTCGACCACCCGCGCGCCCGACAGCCGGTCGATCGACTCGTCCACGAACCGCTCGATGGTCTCCATCGAGAAGATGCCGCGGAACTCCTCGGCCAGCGACTCGATCGAGCGGGTGAAGGTCTGGCGAGTCAACGGGTCCATGGGGGTGTCGCGGAACGGCATGGGGCTGCCTCCTTGGGGCACGGCGGGACGGGTGCTGGCGGTGGGCGGGCCCTGGGCGTCGACGGAGCGACGGCAGGCCATCCCGTCCGGCGCCGAGCGGGCCAGGCCGCCCAGGTGGTCGGACAGCAGCTGCAGGGCGTCGGGGTGGAGCCGGTAGTAGGTCCAGTAGCGGTAGCGGTCGGTGGTGACCAGGCCGGCCGTCCGCAGCAGCTTGAGGTGGTGGCTGACCAGCGGCTGGCCGACGCCGAGGTCCTCGGTCAGGTGGGCCACACACAGCTGCTCGCCGGCCAGCAGCTCGACCATCCGCCAGCGCAGCGGATCGGCCAGCGCCCGAGCGACCTCGAGCGCCGGGGCGGGAGCGCGAGCGCTGGGCAGCACGATCGTGGTCATCTAGATCAAGACTGACTGATCTAGCTTCTGGCTGCAAGGGCTTCGCTGTCCACCGAGCGGAGCTGACTGCTCCCGACCAGGCGGCCGCGGTGCCGACGACCGCCGTCGGCCGGTGGGGGAGCCTCGTCCGGGGGGCGGGCCGTGTCAGCTCAGCAGCAGCCGGACCCCTGGGCCAGTGGGAGCTGGACGCGGGCGGCGCTGGGCACCGCAGTTGCATCGGCCGGTCTGGTGGCCCTGATGATGGCCGAGTGCAGGCCGTCACCCACCTGGTGGGTGAAGGTCACCGACACCCCGGTGAAGCCGGCCGAGGCCAGCCCGGCCTCGTACTCGGCCTTGGAGAGCGCCCCGGCGATGCAGCCGACCCACGCGCCCAGCTCGGCCCGGTCCTTGGGGGTCAGGTGGTCCTCGGCGACCACGTCGGTGATGCCGATCCGTCCGCCCTGCTTGAGGACCCGGAAGGTCTCGGCGAACACCGCCGGCTTGTCGACCGACAGGTTGATCACGCAGTTGGAGATGACCACGTCGACGGTCTCGGCGGGCAGCGGAATGGCTTCGATCTGGCCCTTGAGGAACTCGACGTTGGTCGCGCCGGCCTTGGTCGCGTTGCCCCGGGCCAGGGCGAGCATCTCCTCGGTCATGTCCAGCCCGAAGGCCTTGCCGGTAGGACCAACCCGCCTGGCGCTCAACAGCACGTCGATGCCGCCGCCCGAGCCCAGGTCGAGCACGGTCTCGCCCTGGCGCAGCTCAGCCACGGCGGTCGGGTTGCCGCAACCCAGGCTGGCCAGCACGGCCGTGTCCGGGAGGGCGTCGCGGTCGACGCCGGCGTACAGCTCGGCACCGAAGCCGGGCTCCTCGGCGGTCGCGCCTCCACAGCAGCCGCTGTCGCAGCCGCAGTCGGACGGCTGCCCGCAGCCACAGCCGCCCTGGCCGCCGGCGACCCGGGTGGCGGCGGCGGCGTAGCGGAGTCGGACCTGCTCGCGGACGGCGTCCGGGTCGGTCTGCTGGGTCATCGGGTGCCTCCCTGGAGGTCGGTAGCGGCGGCCAAACGGCCAACGGCATTCCGGTTGAGCGAGTAGTAGGCCCAGGTGCCGCGCTGCTCGCGGTCCAGCAGCCCGGCGGCGACCAGCTTCTTGAGGTGGTGGCTGACGGTCGGCTGGCTCAGGTTGAGCGGACCGGTGAACTCGCACACGCAGACCGGGTCGGGGCTGGTCGCCAGCAGGTTGACGATCTTCACCCGATGGGAGTCGGCCAGGGCCTTGAACAGCCGGGCGGTCGCCTCGGCCTCGGCGTCCGACAGCGAGGCCGCCCCCAAGGGCGCGCAACACGACGCCGCCGTGACGGTGGCCGGGCCAGTGGTCGTGACCAGGGGACCCTCCTAACATTGATGAATGTCGATGCGATGATGCCACCTTGCATCGACGTCTGTCAATGCAGGGGGCCGCCAGCTCAGCTGATCGCCGGGCTGCGGCGCTCGAGCAGCAGCACATCGCGCCAGCGGCCATGCAGCCGACCCAGGCACATGGTGTCCAGGGGGGTCAACCCCAGTTGACTCCAGAACCTAGTCAACGTAGATTGACCCCATGGGAGATGGCCTCGAGTGAGGTGACCGAGCAGGCGTTCGGCGCCGCGGTCCTGCAGGAGGCGGCCCGGGAGGACGGTTCGGAGGGAGCGCGGGATGTTCGAGCGGTTCACCGAGCGGGCCCACCTGGTCCTGGACCTTGCCCGGGACCAGGCCGAGCGGTGTGGGCACCGCTATCTCGGGCCCGAGCATGTCCTGCTGGGTGTGCTCGCCGAGGGCCAGAGCGGGGCCGCTCGAGCCCTGCGGGTCCGTGGGGTGGAATTGGAGGCGGCGCGGGCCGAGCTGGCCGTCCTTGCCGGGCGTGGGATGGTACCCGCTCCACGGCCCAGCGACCGTGAGCTGCTCGGGAGGTTGGGGGTCGACCTGGACGCAGTCCGACGGAACACCGAGCAGACGTTCGGCTCCCAGGCGCTCGGGGAGGCGACCTGGCGGGTGACCCGCCGGCGCTCCTGGCGGGGCGGCAAGGTGGTGTGGACGCCGCTGTGCGGCCCGCCGCTGTTCGCCAAACGTGCCCTGCAGCTGGCCAGCGAGCAGGCGAGCGCGCTCGGTCATGGCGAGGTCGGCCCCGAGCACCTGGTGCTCGGGGTGCTCGACGATGCTCGCGCGCCGGCGGGCAGGGTGACGGCGTCCCGGCGGCACCGACAGATCACCGCCCACGTCGGGTTGCCGGATGACTACCGAGGCGCCGCCGAGCCGCTGCTGGCGGCGTTCGGGGTCGACCTGGAGGAGCTCCGCGATGCCGTTGCTGCCGAGCTCCTCCGGGGAGTGGAGCGGTGAGGGCGGCGAGGAGCCGACCTTGCGGGTTGGGCTAGCAGGCGGGGCTCCTGGTCCGGGACCAGCGGTAATGGGGCTGGCGCGGCGGCGGTGCCGCAGCAGGCCGGGATGGGTCCGGCGGGGCGAGCAGCCGGACCAGCGTCCCCTTGGCGGCAAAGGCGTCGTCCACGGCGCGGGGGGAGGCCGTCGGGTCGAGGCCGGCCTCCAAGAGGGCGTCCGCGCAGGCGGCACCAAGGTCCCCGGCGAGCAGCTGGCGAACGATCGCCGGTAGGGTCTCGGGGTCCTGGAGCAGCCACGAGTGGGTCGCTCCATGCACCACCACCAGCTCTCCGGCCGTGCGGCGGGCGGCGTCGCGGGCGGCGGCCAGCGGCACCACCAGGTCGCAATCGCCGTGCACCGAGACGACCGGCACCCGCGCCTCGCGGATTCGGTCGAGCAGCGGGGCGCTGGCGGCGGCGTAGAGGGCGGAGAGGCCGGGCCCGAGCAGCCGCCATGGGGCACCGAGGTGGCTCAGCATGACCGGCACGGCGAGGCGGCTGAGCTTGGCCGCCTGGTCGAAGTCCCGAGCAAGGGGAACGGTGCCGAGGGTGTCGGTGAGCAGCATCGTCCCGAGGACACCGATGGACGGTGGCGCGTAGCCCAGCAGGCGGACCAGGCTGTCCCAGGGCGCGCCGACGCTGGCGTCGACCAGCAGCAGCGCGATCGCCCGCTCCGGCTGCAAGGCGGCCAGCTCGGTGGCCAGCCGGCCGCCAAGCGAATGCCCGGCCAGGATCGCCCGGTGGACGCCGAGCTCGTCCAGGGCGCGGCCGAGCAGCCGGCCGTACTCGTCCAGCCCCTTGCCGTCGTCGGCGATCCCGCTTCCGGCAACGTCGATCGCCACCACACGGAAGCCGACCGCCGCCAGCCGGCTCAACGTCTGGACGTAGAGCCGGTCGGTCAGCAGCAGCCCGCTGGCGAGGACCAGCGGCAGGCCGTGCCCGCCGAGGGTGACGGTGACCTGGCGCCCGTCGACGGTCAGGCGATGCCGGGCCAGCCGCGGGTTGGCGGCGGCCCGGGGCGCGGGTTCGGCGGCACCGTCATCCCCCGGGTCGCCCTCAAGGGGGATCTCCGCGCCAGGTGCATCGGTCCCGATCATCTCGCGCTGGCCGGCTCCCGCATTCCCCGGCAACATTCCCGTCACCCGCCGGTTACCCCAAGTATGCGATCAGTAGCGGGTGGCTGCCCATCCCTGCTGCTCGCGGCGGGCCGGAGCATGCGGCGGCGTTATGGAGAGGTGATACTGGCGCGGATTCGATCGGGATGTGTGAGAAGAATGACGTATCACGACCGGCGACCCGCGCTCCACCTGTACGGGCGCATGGCCGACACCTACGACCTGGCGACCGCCTGGCTCGAGCCCTACCGCCACCGGGCGGTCTCGGAGCTCCGCCTCCAGCCGGGTGACGTGGTCCTCGACATCGGTTGCGGGACCGGGATGAGCTTCCGGCCGATCCGGGAGGCCATCGGCGCGGAGGGCCGGCTGGTCGGGATCGATCCGAGCCCGGAGATGCTGGCACGAACGGAGAGGAGCCGGAGCCCCCGCTCGCCGGTCATGGTTCCCTCCCGTTGTCGCGTCCAGCTCACGACGATACCGCCACCCGCGAACCGGCTCGCCTTGCGGCTCCCTCTACGCTGGATGCACCGGGATGGCGGCTCGCTCCTCTCACCGCCCCCGCCGCCATGAACCGGAAGGACCTGAGCGATGACCAAGCACACGCATCAGCGAGTGGCCACCGACGGGGCCCACATCGCCAGGCGGGTCGACGTCGGCGACCTCCACCGCTATGCGGGCCAGCACCTCGGGTTCAGCCCATGGCACGACATCCTGCAGGAGGATGTCACCCGGTACGCCGCCCTCACCGGAGACGAGCAGTGGATCCACGTCGACCCCGAACGCGCCGCCACCGGGCTGTTCGGCGCCACGGTCGCCCACGGGTTCTTCACGCTGGGCCGTTTCACCGGGCTGCTCCGGGAGATCCTGGTGGTGGAAGGGGTGGAGACCACCCTGAACTACGGGGTCAACCGCGTACGGTTCCCGGCGCCGGCCCGGGTCGGCGGCCGACTCCGGATGGGGATCAGCATCAACGACGTCGAGCAGATCGGGGACAGCGTCCAGGTGGCCTATGGGGCCACCTTCCAGGTCGAGGGCCAGGACAAGCCAGTGTGCGTCGCCGAGGTGGTGTTCAGGTACTACCCGCACGGCGGGTGAGATTGACATACCAGTTGTCTGCTAAGTATAGTTAGCTAACCCCGAGCAGAGGAGACACCCATGGCAGACGTGAAGGACAGCACCGAAGAGCTCCAGGCCCAGGTCCTCGACGGGATCCGCAAGAGCCAGGAAGCCGTGATCGAAGGCATGCGCAGCTGGGCCGAGACGGTCCAGCAGCTCGTGCCCGGCACCGCGCAGACCGCGTGGGCCCGCCCCGAGGAGCTGCCAACCCCCACCGAGGTCGTCGACTCGGTGTTCGACTTCGCCGCCCAGCTCCTGAACGCCCAGCGCGAGCTCGCCCACAGCGTGCTCGGCGCCACCGCCTCGATCAGCGAGCGGGTCCAGGAGCAGACCGAGCAGGCCACCCAGACCGCCAAGAAGGCGACCAAGAGCAGCTGAACCATCCTCACCAGAGGGCGGCGCTTCCGGGCGCCGCCCTCTGCGCGTCCCGGCGAGCCCCGGCTCGGGTCCGGCATGATCAGCGGGTGATCCTGAACCGTCGGGGTGGTGCAGCCCCTGGGCTGCGGCATGCGGCGCTGGCGACGGCGCTGGTCTTCGCCATGAGCGGGTTCCTGCTGGCCTCCTGGGTCTCGCGGCTGCCCGCGACCAGGGACCGGCTGGGGGCAGGCGCGGCCGAGCTGGGCCTGGTCCTGCTCGCCCCTGGCATCGGGTCGCTGCTGTCGATGCCGTTCAGCGGGCTGTGGTGCAGGCGCCTCGGCAGCCGCCTTGTGGTGGCCGGCACCGCGCTCGCCGCCTGCGCGGTGCTGGTCTCCCTGGCCGTGGTCCCGTCGCTGGTCACGCTGGGGCTGGCGCTGTTCGTCTGGGGGTCGTTCTACGGAGCCTGGGACGTGGCCATGAACGTGCACGGCAGCGCGGTCGAGCAGCGCGCGGGGCGGGAGTGGATGCCGCGCTACCACGCCTGCTGGAGCGTCGGCGGCATCGCCGGCGCCGGCGTGGGCGCGCTGGCCGCTCACGCCGGCGCATCCCTGCCGCTGCACTTCGCGGCCGTCGCCGTGGCCTGCGCTGCCCTGGTCATGCTCGCGCTGCGCAGCTTCGTGCCCGACCGGGACCTGCGCGGCGCGGCCACGGCGACACCGGGCCCGCGTTCGCGCCGGCGCAGGCCACGGGCGCGGGTGCTCTCCTCGAGGCTCCTGCTGGTCGGGGTGGTGACGCTGTGCGCCACGACGCTGGAAGGGGCCGCGGCCGACTGGCTGGCCCTGTTCCTGACCGACGAGCGTGGCGCGACCGACTCGCTGGCCGCCTTCGGGTACGGCGCGTTCGCCGTGGCCATGGCGGCCGGCCGCTTCTCGGGAACGGCGGTCACCGAGCGCCTCGGCCGCCACGGGGCCGTGCGGGCCGGCGGCATCGTCAGCTTCGCCGGCGTCCTGCTCACCGTGCTCGGGCCGGGACTGGTGGCCGCCTACCTCGGCGCCGCCCTGTGGGCCCTGGGCGTCTGCCTTGTCTTCCCGGCCGCGGTCAGCGCCGGCGGCGAGGCACCCGAACGGCCGGCCGACGCCATCGCGGCGGTCACCACCATCGGCTACGGCGGCTTCCTTGTCGGCCCGCCCCTCATCGGCCTCCTCGCCGACCAGGTCGGCCTCGGCCGAGCGCTGCTCGTCCTGCTCGTCCTCGCCGGCGGGATCACCGCGCTCGCTCCCGCGGTCCGTCCCCCGCGCCCAGCCGAGCTGGCGTCGCGTTGACGCCCTGGTGGCCGGCCGCCCGGCTACCGCATGGTGCTGCTCCACCAGGACATGAAGACCCGCAACCCCGAGCATGCGGGAATGGGAAGATCAAGAAGGCATCGACATCCCTGCCATACTGCCATTCATGGAAAGCAGCTCGTCCCACGCACTCGAGACAGCACACGATGTCGCCCCGCCGGGTACCCGGCGGGGCCGGCGCCGGCGGCGCCCGACCGGGGAGCCGCCGCCGCTGCCGCGTCACCTGGAGAACACCGGCGTCGGCTGGCTGGTCGCCGCCGTCGGGCTGATCGCGCTGTCGTTGCTGCTGTTCACCGCCGGCCGCTACGGCCGCGGGATCTGGCTCACGGTGGTCGACAGCTGGGTGCTCGAGCGGCTGGCCGCCCTGCGCAGCCCCGGGCTCACCAGCCTCATGCGAGGGCTGACCGGGCTGCTCGGCACCATCTGGACCATCAAGGTGCTGGCCTGGGCGACCGCGATCGTGCTGGTGGTCTACAAGCGCTACCGGCACATGCTGGTCGGGCTGGTCTCCATCCAGGTCGTCAGCCTCGTCGTGATCGGGCTCTCGGCGGTGATGCGGCGGCCACGGCCGTTCGGTGTGGCCATCGAAGGGGGCTGGGCCGGCTGGTCGATGCCGTCGCGGCCGGTCGCCTACCTGTCGGCGATCCTGGTCGCCATGCTCTACAGCCTGGTGCCCAAGGGCCGCGCACGGCAGGTCGGCAAGTGGGTCGCGACCGGGCTGGTCACGCTGCTGGCCCTGGCCCGCATGTACCTGGGAGTGGACGCCCCGAGCGACGTGCTGGTCGGGGTGGCGATCGGCGTGACCATCCCGCTGCTCGCCTTCCGCTGGTTCACCCCCAGCGAGGTGTTCCCGGTCGCCTACCGCCGGGGCCGGGCCGCCCACCTGGACGTCGGCGGGGCACGCGGCGAGGCCATCCGGCGTGCCCTGGCCGACCAGCTCGGCCTGGAGATCGAGGAGGTCAAGCCGTTCGGCCTGGCCGGGTCGGCCGGCTCCACCCCGCTACGGATCAAGGTCAGGGGCGACCCCGGCACCATCCTGTTCGGCAAGCTGTACGCCCGCAACCACCTGCGCTCGGACCGCTGGTACAAGCTCGGGCGGGAGCTGCTGTACGGCCGGCTGGAGGACGAGAAGCCGTTCCACACCGTCCGGCGGCTGGTCCAGCAGGAGGACTACGCGCTGCACAAGCTGCACCTGGCCGGGCTGCCCAGCCCGCGACCCTACGGGTTCGTCGAGCTCACCCCCGACCGCGAGTACCTGCTGGTCACCGAGTTCTTCGACGGCGCGGTCGAGCTGGGAGAGGCCGAGGTCGACCAGCAGGTCATCGACGACGGGCTCGGGATCGTCAGGAAGATGTGGGACGCCGGGCTGGCCCACCGCGACGTCAAGCCGGCCAACCTGCTGGTCCGCGACGGCCGGATGCTGCTGATCGACGTCGCCTTCGTCGAGTCCCGGCCCAGCCCCTGGCGCCAGGCCGTCGACCTGGCCAACATGATGCTCTGCCTGGCCCTGCGCAGCGACCCGGGGCTGGTCTACCAGCGAGCCCTGCGCCAGTTCTCGGTCGAGGAGATCAGCGAGGCGTTCGCGGCCACCCGCGGGCTGGCCATGCCGTCCCAGCTGCGCCGGATGCTGCGGGACCGGGGCCGCGACCTCCACGCCGAGTTCCTCGACCTGCTGCCCCAGCGGCCGCGGCCGATCTCCATCCAGCGCTTCAGCATGCGCCGGATCGGGCTGGCCCTGCTGGTGGTACTCGGGCTGCTGATCGTGGTTCCCATCATCGTGAACTGGAGCGTGCAGACCGACCGGATCGACACCTCGCTGTACACCAGCGACATCGGCTGCTCGGACCGGGAGGCGCTGTGGCTGATGGCCCAGGCCGTGCCGTCGGCCTCGCTGGTGCCCTGCGCCCAGCTCCTCCCGGCCGCCTGGGCCCTGAACGACATCAAGGTGCGGGAAGGGGAGGCGCGGATCACCTTCGACATCGAGCGACCCTTCCAGCAGGAGGCGGTGGCGGTGCAGCTGGCCCCGTCCTGTGACCTGGCAGGGGCGGTGGAGGTGAGCTCCGAGCAGCCGGGGGCCAGGCGCTACATCCGGATCGACCGCAGCGCCACGCCGCCTGCGGTCACCCGCTCCTACGTCTTCCCGGGGGGCTGCATCACCGAGCGGTTCGCCGCGGCCGCCACCAGCCCCGAGCGGCTTGCCAGCGAGGCGTCCTCGTCCCTCGGGTTCATCACCCGCGAGGCCCTCGCCCAGGACCTCAGCCAACGCTCCGACGGCCGCCTTCGGCTGGACCCGCCGAGCGCCGCGTAGGAGCCGGCGATGGACTTCACCGAGGCCGGCGACCCCGACCAGGCCGCCCGGTCCGGCGTCAGGGCCCGGTTCCGGCACGCCCACCTCGACGTCGTGCTCCGGCCGGCCGAAATCCCCGGCGAGCGGTAACCCCGACGCGGAAGCTCCCATATCCTGTCCTCGGGCGGCCAGGCCGTGGGCCGCCGGCCGGAGGGGGGAACCGATCGCCATGGCCGCCGCTGAGGCCTTCGCCAGCTTCCTGCCCGACCGGCTGGCGCGGCGGCTGGCCGAGCAGCCCGAGAGCGCCGGCCAGCCCCACGCCGACCGGATGGTCGGGGCGTTGCTGCTGGCCGACATCTCCGGGTTCACCGCCACCACCGAGCGCCTGGCCCGGCGCGGGCCGGGAGGGGCCGAGGAGCTGCGGGGGCTGCTCGACGGGGCCTTCGGGCCGCTCCTGGGGCTGATCGCCGGGACCGGTGGCGACGTGCTCAAGTTCGCCGGGGACGCGCTGCTCGCCTGCTGGCCGGCCCAGGGGGGACCCCCCCGATCGGCCGGGGGCGGCGACCCGGGGCCGGCGCTGGCCGCGGCGACCGCGCGGGCGGCCGGCTGCGCCGAGGCCATGCAGGCGGCGTTGCGGAGGTACGCGGCGGATACGGGGCTTCCCCTGGCGCTGCGCATCGGGGTCGGCGCCGGCGAGGTGGTGGTGCTCGATGTCGGCGGTGAGCGGGACCGGCGGGAGCTCCTGGTCACCGGGGCTGCCGTGCCGCAGACGACCCGTGCCGTCGAGCAGGCCGAGCCCGGCCAGGTGGTGCTCTCCCAGCCGGCCCGCGGCCTGATGGGGCGGGGGGTGCCGACCGGGGGCGGGCCCCCGCCCCCGACCGACAGCGGCGCCGGGCTCAGGGCCACCCTGCCCGAGGGCGTCGATGCCTCGCTCGCGCCCTACCTGCCAAGGGCGATGCTGGCCACGATGGTCGCCGGGCACGAGGAGTGGCTGGCGGAGCTGCGCCAGATCACGGTGGTCTTCGTCAACCTGCCCGACCTGGACCATCGGGCAGAGCTCGACCAGGCCCAGCAGGCCATGCAGGCGCTGCAGGCCGCCCTGTACCGGTACGAGGGCAGCATCAACAAGCTCAGCGTCGACGAGAAGGGGACGACGCTGGTGGCGGCGCTCGGGCTGCCGCCCCTGACCCACGAGGACGACCCGGCCCGCGGCGTCCAGGCCGGGCTGGCCATGCGGGCCGCGCTCGCCGGGCTTGGCCGGCGGTCCTCGGTCGGGGTCACCACCGGCCGTGCGTTCTGCGGGACGGTCGGCAACCGCCGGCGCCGGGAGTACACGATGCTCGGGGCGGTGGTGAACCTGGCCGCCCGGCTGATGCAGGCGGCGCCGGACGGCGTGCTGTGCGACGCGGCGACGGCCAGGGCGGCCCGCTCGACCCTGGCCTTCGAGGCCCTGCCGGCGGTGCGGGTCAAGGGCCGTGCCGACCCGGTGCCCGTCTACCGGCCGACGACCGATCCGGTCAAAGGGCCTGGTCAAGGACCGAAACGGCCCGCAACGGCCCCGCTGGTCGGGCGGGGGGATGAGCGGCGCCGGCTGGCCGGGGCGCTGCGCCGGCTGGAGGCCGACGGCGCCGACCGGCCCGACCGGACGCTGGTGGTGGTCCTGGAGGGCGAGGCCGGGGTCGGCAAGTCGCGCCTGGTCACCGAGCTGATCGACCAGGCGATGGCGGCCGGCCTGCCGGTGCTGGCCGGCGCCGGCGACGCGATCGAGCGCAACACCCCGTGGTATCCCTGGCGGGAGCTGTTCAGCCGGATCCCGGCCTTCGACGGCCGGGGCGACCTGGAGGAGCGCCGGCGCGCGGTGCTCGGCCTGCTCGGGCCGGACCCCGAGATCCGGGACCTTGCCCCGCTGCTCAACCCGGTGCTGTCGCTGGAGCTGTCCGAGACCGCCCGCAGCGCCGAGCTGAGCGGTCAGGGACGCGCCGACCGCACCAGGGACCTGCTGGTCCGGCTGCTGCGGGCGGTGGTCGGCGACACGCCCACCGTCCTGGTGGTCGAGGACGCGCATTGGCTGGACTCGGCGTCAACCGGGCTGGTGCTCGCCCTCAGCCGCGAACGCGTGCCGCTGCTGCTGGTGGTGGCCACCCGCCCGCCCGGCGACACCGGGTCGCTGGCCGACGACCTCGGCTGGGCCGCCTACCGGCGGCTGCTGCGGGCACCCGACATCGACCGGCTGGTGCTGGACAGGCTCTCCCCCGAGGAGGTCGAGGCGCTGGTCTGCCACCGCCTGGAGGCGACCTCGGTCCCTGAGGTGGTGGCAAGGCTGGTCGAGGAGAAGGCCGAGGGCAATCCCTTGTTCAGCGAGGAGCTGGCCTTCGCGCTGCGCGACGCCGGCCTGGTCCGGGTGGTCGGCGGCAAGGGCGAGCTCGTCTCCGGAGTCGGGGACATCCTCGGCCTGCGCCTGCCCGACACCGTGCACAGCGCGATCACCAGCCGGATCGACCGGCTGACCCCGACCCAGCAGCTCACCGTCAAGGTGGCGAGCGTCATCGGGCGGCTGTTCGCCGTCGGCATCCTGCGCGACGTCCATCCCGTCAAGGAGACGGTCGCCCACGCCCTCACCGACGACCTGGCCGTGATCGAGCGGGCCAACCTGACCGTGCTCGAGACCCCAGAGCCCGACCTGCACTACCTGTTCAAGCACGTCATCACCCAGGAGGCCGCCTACAACCTGATGCTGCTGTCGCAGCGCCGGCAGCTGCACCGGTCGGTCGCCGAATGGTACGAGCGGGCTAGCGCCGGCGACCTGGCCCTGCTCGCCCACCACTGGCGAGAGGCGGAGGTGCCGGACAAGGCGAACCACTACCTTGAGCGGGCCGGCACCGAGGCGCTGCGCGAGGGGGCCTACGCCGAGGCCGTCCGCTTCTTCTCGGCCCTGCTCGAGCCCGACGGCGACCGCGCCCGCGGTCCGGCCGACCGGCGGCCGGGTGGCCACACCGGCAGGGTCGGGCGTGCCCGCGGCGCGCCCGACCCTGCCGCCATCCAGCGTGCCCGCTGGGAGCACCAGCTCGGCGACGCCTATCTCGGGCTCGGGCAGCTCGCGCCCGAGCAGGAGCACCTCCATGCCGCCCTTGCCCTGCTCGGCCGCCGGACCCCGGCCAGCGGCCGCCGGTTCCCGGCCAAGCTGGGCTGGCAGGCCGGGCAGCAGCTGCGCAACCGGGTGTGGCCCGGCCCGCTGGTCTCCCCCTCCCCGGAGAATCGGGCCGCCCTGCAGGAGGCCTCCGAGGTCTACGAGCGCCTCTTCCTGGTCGACTACCACGCCAGCCAGCGGGTCCAGGCGGTGCACCAGGCGATCAAGGGCCTCAACCTGGCCGAGGCGGCCGGGTCGCGCTCGGCCGAGGCCCGGCTGGCCGCCGCCTGCGCGGTCAGCGCCGGCCTGCTGGGCCGGCACCGGACGGCCGAGAGCTACCTGCGCCGCGCCTTCGCGGCCCTGGCCCTGGCCGACGATCCATCGGCCCGGGCCTGGGTGCTGCGGGCAGCCGCGCTCTACGAGCTGGGGGCCGGGCGGTGGCGGCAGGTGCGGGAGCGACTGGAGGAGGCGGCCGGGATCGTGCGCCGGCTCGGCGACCCGCGGCGGCTGGCCGAGATCACCGGCCTGCTCGTCTGGGAGCGGTACTTCCAGGGCGAGTTCGCCGGCATCAGGCCGCTGCTGGCCGAGCTGGACCAGCTCGGCCGGCGCAGCGGCGACGCGCAGGTGCGGGCGTGGGCGGTGGCCGGTCACGCCGTCAACGGGTTGCGCACCGGCGACCTGGACGCCGCGGCCAAGGCGCTCGGGCAGCGGCAGGCGCCGGCCCTGGAGGCCATGCTGCGCCTGCAGCAGGGGGACAGGCCAGCGGCCGTCGAGGCGCTGCGGCGGGCGCTCGAGCAGGCCAGCCGCCCGCCCGTCAAGTGCTACTGGTTCGACCTGTACGCCATGACCACCGAGGTCGCCATGGCCGTGTGGCTCGACAGCCGCCGAAGGGGAGACGGCGATCGGGGACCATGGCGTCCGATGGCCGAGCAGGCCGTCGGCTATCTGGGCCGCTACGCCGGGGTCTTCCCGATCGGCCAGCCGCGCGCCCTGCTCTACCGGGGGCTGCTCGCCTGGCTGGCCGGGCGGCCGGCGCCGGCCAGACGGGCCTGGCGCGACGCCCTGGCCGCCGCCGGGCGCCTCGGCATGCGCTACGACCAGGCGCTCGCCCTCGAGACGCTGGGGCGGCACGGGGAGCCCGGCCAGCGCCCGCGGCACCGGGAGCGCGCCCGTGAGCTGTTCGACCAGCTCGGCGTCACCGACCAGACCTCGCCGGAGGCGCTGGCCGACCGGCTGGCCCTCCGCGGGCTGGGCATCCCGTGAGCCGCCTGCGGCGGACCGCCCGCCTCCTGCGGGCCAGGGCCCGCGTTCTGCGGGCCAGGTACCGGGGACGCGGCCAGCCACCGGGCTGGCGGACGGCCAAGACGACCATGGCCGCGGTGCTCGCCTACGTGCTGGCCGTCTGGCTGCTCGGCGACCAGGTCCCGCCGCTGCTGGCCCCGCTGACCGCGCTGCTGGTGGCCCAGCTCACCATCTTCGAGACGGTCAAGAGCGGGCTGGAGCGGGTCGGCAGCGTGGTCGCCGGCGTGCTGATCGCCGTCCTGCTCTCCAATTTCGTGGGGTTGACCTGGTGGAGCCTTGGCATCGCCATCTTCGCCTCGCTGGTCCTCGGCCAGCTCCTGCGGCTCGGCGACCACACCCTCGAGGTCCCGATCAGCGCCATGCTGGTGCTGGCCGTCGCCGGTCAGACCCAGATCGCCGCCCTTGGCCGGGTGGTGGAGACGCTGATCGGCGCCGTGACCGGCATGGCCGTCAGCGTCCTGCTCAAGCCCCCCATGTACGTCCAGCCGGCCGGCGACGCCGTCGGCGCGTTCGCCAACGAGATGGGCGAGCTGCTGGCGGCGATGGGGGAGGAGCTGACCGACGGCTGGTCGAGCGAGCAGGCCCGTAGCTGGGCCGACCGGGCCCGCGAGCTGGACCGGCCACTCCGGGCGGCCGAGATCGCCCTGGCCAGGGGCGAGGAGAGCATGCGGCTCAACCCACGCCAGCGGCGGGTCCGCGAGGGCGCCTCCAGCCTGCGTGCCGCCCTGGCCGCCCTCGAGCACTCCGCGGTCCAGATCCGTGGGATCACCCGCGACCTGTCCGACCTCGCCGAGGGCATCGAGGCCAGCGGGCAGGCCGAGCCGGAGCTGCTGGTGGCGCTGGGACGGCTGCTGGTGGAGCTGGGTGGCGGCGTCGCCGCCTTCGGCCAGCTGGTCGCCCCCGAGGTGGCCGGCCCCCCGAGGGAGGCCGTGCCCCTCCACATCGCCCTGGAGATCGCCCGCACCCACCGCGACGTGCTGGCCGAGCTGATGCTGGTCGACGCCCGGACCGACCCGGACGGCTGGCACATCCAGGGGAGCCTGCTGGCCAACGTGGACCGGATGCTGCGCGAGATCGACCTGGAGCGCGGGCCGGACGCCCGGCGCGTCCGCCGGCGCTGACGCGGAAGATCAACCTCCTGCCTGGACCGCACGACGGAGAGGGCGCGAACCAGCGACGCCATCAGGGCGCCGATGGCTGCGCAGAGCCTGGCTCGCTTCTGGCCTTCCTCATCGCCCCACCGATGAGTTTCCGCGGGCGCCGTCGTTGCATCATGTAGCGCATCGGCGACCAGGAGGAGCGGACATGGCGGAGCTGGAGGGCAGGACCGCGATCATCTACGGCGGGTCGCCGCGCCGAGACTGGCCGAGACTGGCCGAGGTCGCCGAGGTGGCGGCGTTCCTTGCCTCCGACCGAGCCGCCGGCGTGACCGGGAGGATGACCAACGTGACCAGTGGGCTCGTGCTCAGGTGAGCTGAGCCCATCCGACGAAACGAAGGAGACATGCATCATGGACTTCAAGCTCGAGCTGGTGCTGATTCCGGTCGCGGACGTGGACCGCGCCAAGGCGTTCTACACCGAGCAGGCCGGCTTCAAGCTGGACGTCGACACCGGGCCGGGGACTGGGTTCCGGGTCGTGCAGATGACGCCGCCGGGCTCGGCGTGCTCGATCACCGTCGGGACGGGGATCACCGACGCGGCGCCCGGCTCCTACCGGGGCACCCACCTGGTCGTCTCCGACATCCTCGAGGCGCGCGCCGAGCTCGTCGAACGCGGCGTTGAGGTCAGCGAGGTCCGGCATCTCGAGTCGGGCAAGTGGGTGCCGGGCCCGGACCCGGCCCGCAGCGACTACGGGTCGTTCGCCGACTTCAGCGACCCCGACGGCAACACCTGGGTGTTGCAGGAGGCCAGGCGAAGCGAGCCGAGGCCGTGACCGCGGAGCTCGTCGCCGCCGCCGTCGCCGGTGAGGAGTCCGCCTTCGCGGCCCTCACCGAGCGCCACCGGCGCGAGCTGCATGTCCACTGCTACCGGATGCTCGCCTCGTTCGACGAGGCGGAGGACGCCGTGCAGGAGACGTTCCTGCGCGCCTGGCGCAGCCGCGACAGCTTCGACGGCAGCTCGTTGTTCCGTGCCTGGCTCTACCGCATCGCCACCAACGTCTGCCTCGACCTGCGCCGGCGCAGCTCGCGCCGGCTGACGACGATGCACTCCCTCGGCGAGGTGCCGTGGCTGCAGCCGTACCCGGACGCATTGCTGGACGAGGTCGCCCCCAGCGACGACCAGCCGGACGCGGTGGTGGTCGAGCGGGAGACGATCGAGCTCGCGTTCCTCGCCGCCATGCAGGTCCTGCCGCCGAGACAGCGCGCGGCGCTGATCGTCCGCGACGTGCTCGGCTGGCCGGCCAGCGAGACGGCGTCCCTGCTGGAGACGAGCGTTGCCGCGGCCAACAGCGCGCTCCAGCGAGCCCGCGCCACGATGCAGGAGCACCTGCCGGCACGGCGCGCGGAGTGGTCGGCCGGGGAGCCGACCGCCGAGGAACGGGCGTTGCTCGAGCGGTTCATCGACGCCCACGAACGCTGCGACGCCGCGGCCGCCGTCGCCATCGCGGCGCAGGACATCCGGATCACGATGCCGCCGAACCAGGGCTACTTCGAGGGTCTCGACGCGATCACGCCGCTCCTGGAGCGCGCGTTCGGAGAGGACAGGGACGGCGACTGGCGCCTGGTGCCGACGCAGGCCAACCGCATGCCGACGGCCGCCAGCTACCTCCGCAGGCCGGGCGACTCCGAGTTCCGGGCGTTCAAATTCGACATCCTGCGCATCGAGAACGGCGCCATCGCGGAGATCACGACCTTCGGCCCAGAGCTGTTCCCAGCGTTCGGCCTCCCGCCCACCCTCTGAAGCCGACCGCGACGGCCGGTGCCGGCGGCGGTGCATCATCGGGTGGGGTGGCCGCCAGGGTGTGCGGCCCCGGAAGGAGCGAGCGGATGGACGTGCACCTGATCAGCGAGGCCGGGGTCGAGCGGCAGCCCATTGGTGACCTGCCCGACCTGCTGGAACGCAGGCAGGGGCTGCTGTGGGTCGACCTCCCGCGAGTCGACGCCGAGGCGGCCCGGGTGCTGGCCGAGGTGTTCCGCTTCCATCCCCTCGCCATCCAGGACTGCGAGAACCGCAACCACGTGCCCAAGGTGCACGTCTACCCCGACTACGTGTTCGTGGCCCTGCACTCGCCCGAGCTCGGGAAGGGTGGCCATGTGCACCACCTGGAGCTCGACCAGTTCATCGGGCCCGGCTACCTGGTCACGGTGCACGGGCCGCTCGACCCCGAGGTCATCCCCGGGCTCGAGTTCCGCGAGACCGAAGCGGTGCTCAAGCGGGTCCAGGCGGGGCGCCTGCGTCCTTCCTCGTCGTTCGAGCTGTCGCACGCGATCGTCTCGGCCATGACAAGGCACCAGGAGAGCTTCCTGGCGATCCTCGCCCTCGAGGTCGGGCTGCTGGAGCAGCGGGTGATGGGCGACGAAAGGGACGACCCGGAAGAGTTCCTGGAGGAGCTGTTCCGCGCCCGTCACGGGCTGATCGCGGTCCGGACCATGTCCGCCCTCAGCCGCGAGATCTACGGGCGGATGGCCACGCTCACCCGCTTCGTGCCCGCCGACGGCCAGCCGCTGGTGGCCGACACCATCGACCAGTTCGAGCGGATCAAGGGCATGGCCGACGGGGAGACGGAGTTCCTCCAGGCGGTGATCGAGTTCCACCAGGCCCGGACCAACACCAAGATGACCATCGCCGCCGAGCGCCTGGCCGTGATCGCCGCCATCACCCTGCCCATCACCGCCATCTCGTCGGTCTACGGGATGAACATCATCGCCAACGACCGCACCGACTTCTGGCACCTGGCCGTGGTGCTGCTGGTGATGGCGACCATCTCGGCGACCCTGCTGCGGTGGGCGCGGCGCCAGGGGTGGTGGTGACCCCGGCGCCGCGGGTCACGCAACGGTCCCGGCTGGGAAGCTGCCGTGCGGCCGGCGTCTTGAGCGAGAAGGGGAGTCCAGCGGCTGTGTGTCACCTGTGCCGCCGCGTAGAGTTCAGTCCAGCACGGCGTCGGGGGCGAGGGGGAGCACGACCCGGAACCGCGCCCCCCGTCCCTGGACGCTGTCCACCTGCACGGTTCCGCCGTGGACGGCCACAAGGGCGGCCACGATCGACAGCCCGAGCCCGGTGCCGCCGGCGCCGTGCGACCGCGCCGGGTCGGCCCGGTAGAAGCGCTCGAACACCCGCTCGGCCTGTTGAGGGGCGAGCCCTGGGCCGTGGTCGACGACCTCGACGGCGGCGCCGGGCGCACCGTCGAGGTCCCAGCCGCCGACCCGGACCTCGACCGGGCTGCCGGCCGGGGTGTGGGTGAGCGCGTTGTTGACGAGGTTGGCCAGGACCTGTCGCAGCCGCTGCCCGTCGCCGAGCACGATCAGCGCGCTCCCCGGGTCGCCGTCGCCCCCGCCGAGCACCAGCTCGATCCGCCGGTCGGGGGCGACCGCCCTGGCGTCGTTGACGGCGTCGGCGGCCAGGGCCAGCAGGTCCACCGGGCTCCGGTCGAGCGGACGCTGCTGGTCGAGGCGGGCCAGCAGGAGGAGGTCCTCGACCAGCAGCCCCATCCGGGCGGCCTGGTCCTCGATCCGCCGCATCAGCCGGTCCAGCTCTGCCGGGTCGCGCGAAGCTCCCTGCCGGTAGAGCTCGGCGAAGCCCCTGATGGTGGTCAGGGGGGTGCGCAGCTCGTGGCTGGCGTCGGCGACGAAGCGCCGCATCCGGTCCTCGGACTGTCGGGCGGCCTCCTCGGACCGTCGGGCGCTGGCCTCGGAGGCGGCGCGGGCCCCGAACGCCGACTCGATCTGGGCCAGCATGCTGTTGAGGGCCTGGCCGAGCCGTCCGACCTCGGTGCGCGGGTCGCGGTCGGGCACCCGCCGGGTCAGGTCGCCGGCCGCGATCGCCCTGGCCGTCTGCTCGATCTCGACCAGCGGGCGCAGGCTGGCCCTCACGATCGCCGCGCCCGCGCCGGCCAGCACCAGCAGCACGACCAGGCTCACGACCAGGTCGATGAGCTGGAGGCGGTCGGCGGTGCGGTCGATCCCGTCGAGGCTGGCGGCGACGACCACGCTGCCGCCGGAGCCGTCCCGGAGCGGCTGCACGGCCACCCGCCATCGCCCGCCGCCCCCGGTGGCCGGCACGGTGGCCGCCTTGCCGGCGTTGGCCCGCAACCAGGCGGGATCGTCGGACACCCGGGGCGGCTGCTGGCCCTCCTCCAGCAGGTCGTTGCTGATCTCGTGGCCGACCTTGCCGTTGGCGTCGCGGTACTGGATCAGGTACGGGCTGGGAGGCCCTGGCGGCCGCCCGCCCGAGCCGCCGGACTGGGGCGGATGGTCGGCGTTGCGCCGGGCGACCGTCTGCAGCTGGTCGTCGAGGCGGTCGACCAGGTAGCCGTCGAGGGCGGCCACGCTGGCCAGGCCGATCAGGGCGAGGGCGACGGCGACCAGCGCCAGCACGGCGACGATCAGCTTGAGCTGGAGCGGGGTGCGGGCCAGGAGGCGCCGGCCCGCGGCCACCGGCCCGAAGGTCATCGGTCGGGCAGCCGCAGGACGTAGCCGACGCTGCGGATGGTGTGGATCAGCCGCGGCTCGACCGCGTCGACCTTGCGGCGCAGGTAGGACACGTAGGACTCGACGATGCTGGAGTCGCCCCTGAAGTCGTAGTTCCAGACGTGGTCGAGGATCTGGCTCTTGGACAGCACCCGCCCGGCATTGGTCATCAGGTAGCGCAGCAGCTTGAACTCGGTCGGCGACAGCTGGACCCGGCGGCCGGCCCGCCAGACCTCGTGGCTCTCCTCGTCCAGCTCCAGGTCGGCGGCCCGCAGCCGGACCGGGGGCGGCGGCGGCCCGCTGGAACGGGCGCGGCGCAGCACCACCCGGATCCGGGCGATCACCTCCTCGAGGCTGAACGGCTTGGTGACGTAGTCGTCGCCGCCGATGGTCAGGCCGGTCACCTTGTCGTCGGTGGCGTCCTTGGCGGTCAGGAACAGCACCGGGGTGCGGGTGTCGCCCGACCGGAGCCGGCGGGCCACGTCGAACCCGTCCAGGTCGGGCAGCATCACGTCCAGGACGACCAGGTCCGGGCGGTGCCGCTGCACGGCCTGGAGCGCCTCGAGGCCACCGGTGGCCGTCGCCACCTCGAACCCGGCCAGGCGCAGGCTCGCCGACAGCAGCTCGAGGATGTTGGGCTCGTCCTCGACCACCAGCAGCCGGGCCTCCGGCTCCCGCTCGCTCATGCCTGCCATTCTCCCTGTCCGGCGCTCTGACGGGGCCATCTTCGGCCCCGATCCTTGGGGGCGCCTTGGTCCTTCCTGGAAGTTTGCTGGGAGCCCGCCTGGCTCTCAGCAGGTTCCCAGGCACGGCTTCGACGGCGACGACAATGTGGTCGAGACCTACGTGTCCTACCTGCGCCGCAAGCTCGACCCCCTCGGCCCGCCGCTGATCCACACCATCCGCCTGGTCGGCTACAGCCTGCGGCTGCCACCGGCCGACACCGAATAGGGAGCGATGACCGGCAGGACCGGCCGCTGCTGAAGCTGTCGGAGGATGGGGACGGCGATCTGGGCATAATCTCCCTTGACGTCGACTCCGCCCGACCGGGAGCCGGTCGCCCGACGAGGACAGGGGTGACAGATGACCGCCGAGGATCGCGCTCAGGCCTTCGGACCGCTGCAGGCGTCGCGCACCGCGCTGCTGACCACGTTCCGGACGGGCGGGGAGGCGGTCGGCACCCCCTTGAGCATCGCCGTCGTCGGCGACCGCGCCTACTTCGTGACGCCAGCGGGCAGCGGCAAAGCCAAGCGGCTGGCCGGCAACCCCAGTGTCACCCTGGCCCCCTGCAAGCTGAACGGCACCGCCACCGGCGAGGCCGTGAACGGCCGGGCAAGGCGCCTCGACGGCCAGGAGCGCCGCGACGCCACCCGCGGTCTGCTCCGACCCACCAGGTCCCTTTTCTGGAGCCTGTTCCTCTACCGGCTCCAGGGCCACCCCATGTACCTGTTCGAGGTCGTCCCCGCCGACGCCCCCGG
>Ga0184609_10000110_pt1 | contig 21216 bp, 25 predicted proteins | sample PLM1_60_coex_FD_133165 | JGI IMG/M metagenome (GOLD analysis project Ga0184609, IMG submission 133165) | Groundwater sediment microbial communities from an aquifer in East River, Colorado, USA - PLM1_60_coex | ecosystem: Environmental > Terrestrial > Soil > Riparian zone | place: USA: East... | reverse complement strand
TGAGCGTGGAGGTCGGGTCCTCCCGCGGCTCGCGCATCCGGGCCATGGCGGCCTCCGCGGCCCGCGGGTCGAGCAGCGAGCGGCCCTGGCCGACCGCACGGATGGCGTCGACCAGGTCACCACCGAGCACCTGCTTGAGCAAGTAGCCGGACGCTCCGGCGAGCACGGCGTCGGCGAGCGCCTCGTCGTCGGCGAACGAGGTGAGCACGAGGCAGCGCAGCTCGGGCAACGCCGAGCGCAGCTCGCGGCACAGCTCGATGCCGTTGCCGTCCGGCAGCCGCACGTCAAGGACGGCGACATCGGGGCGGATCGCCGGCACCCGCACCAGCGCCTCGCGGCAGCTGGCCGCCTCCCCCACCACGGACAGCTCCGGTTCGCCGGCCAGCACGTCGCACAGCCCACGCCGGACGATCTCGTGATCATCGACGACGAACACGGTGATGGGCACGTGGTACAACGATAGTGCCCTAGTCCGCCAGATCCACGACGTAGTCGAGCACCACCCGGTCGGCTGGCAGGACGATGTCAACGGCAGCTTCTACCGGGTGGTCGCGGTCGGCGCCGGTGAGCATCCGCCTGGTGACCACCAGCACCGGCACGCCCGCCGAGAGGCGCAGCGTCGTCGACTCGTCAGGCGTCGGCATCCTGGCCCGCACAGACTCGATGACGCGGGTCACCGGCTGGCCCAGCGAGGCGAGCTGCGCGACAGTGCCGCCCGGCCACGGCTCGTTGGCCGGATCGGCCACCGGTGTGTCCTTGACCAGCTCCATCGGCAGGTACGACGTGCTGATCCGCTCCGGTCGCTCGTCGACGTAGTGGACGTAGTGCCGCTCCAGCACGGGCTCGCCGACCTGCAGCCCCAGGAAGTCGGCGACCTGCTGGTTGGCGCGCTGCTCGCGGAAGCTGCACTCCAGCCGGTTCCGATCCTCAGGGCTGTTGCCGAATCCGGTGGCCGGCTCGGCGACCCGACCGGCCGCATAGCGGGCGTCGTGCTGGTATCTGGTCGACGAGACCCGCCTGTTCGCCGCGCGGTCGCGGACGAACGAGCCCCTCCCCTGTCTGGTCAGGATCAGGCCCTCGGCCCGCAGCGCCCCGACGGCCAACCGGACGGTCACCCGCGAGACGCTGAACTGCTCCATCAGCTCGGACTCGCTCGGCAGCTTGTGCCCGGCCGGCCACTCCCCCGACTCGATGGGCGCCCGCAGCCGATCCGCAACCTGGCGATACGCGGGGCGGTCACTCAGCGGATCGGTCATCAGCACCCCTCACCCGTTCAGTGCAATTGCAGCGGCCGGATGGCTGGTGTGCCCGTGAGTCATTGCAATAAGTGCAACGTGCTGACAGCATTGTTTCCGCACCGGACGGGGCCCGAGCGGCGCTGCTGCTGGGTGGTCTCGTTGGAGCGACTGTCATCACCGAGGGGAGGTCCGGGCGGCTGTCGCCGCGACTGCACTGTCAAGGTCAGGCACTACCAAACGAAGACCCGGACGAGCGGCAACCCGTCCGGGTCGACATAAAACCCGACGGGCGGCGGCCCGTACAGGTCGTTGCGCACGTTGCATTACTGCAACTTGCGCTGCGCATCGTAGCGCGATCATGTACGTCGCAGACCTCCCGAAACACACGCAGTGGGGAGGCGCGGTGTCTTCCACTCTCACGGAGCAACCCGTTTCGGGCCAATTACCATCTGTAACCGGCCCTACACCTATGAATGAACTCACCGCCTCGGCCGTGCGATACAGCACGGCGGGCTGGCCCATCCTCCCCGTCTGCCAGCCCACCGCCGACCGCCTGATCTGCGGACACACCCCACCGGACCCGCAGACCGCGCGCGAATGGTGGGCCGACCAGCCCTACGGCATCGCCTGCCGCACCGGCGTCCTGTTCGACGCACTCCAGGTGCCGCCATGGCTCGGCCGGCGCCTGTTGCCGGCCGTCGAGCACTACGCCACCGTCATCGAGGTGGAGCGGTCGCTGCAGGCGGCCTGGCTGTTCCTGGTCACCCCGCACTCCCCAGGCATCCCCGACCTGCCCCGCGCCGTCGCCGTGCGGCTGCACGGCACGGGAGGCTGGATCCTGCTGCCACCCACCCCGACCCTCGGCGGCGGCGCCCGCTGGATCGCCCATCCGCCGACGCTGCGGCTACCGCATTCGCTGACCCTGCAGTGGGCCGCCGTCCGCGCGATCACCACCGCCCGCCAGGAGATCGCCGCCGCGCGAAGCCGGCGTTGATCACCGGTCCGGCTGGGCGCTGACGACGACCAGCGGCGTGCCCTGCTGGCACGTGGTGACCATCCCCGGCTGCAGGCGGCCGACCACGACGACGGACGCGCCGGCCCGAACCACCTGCGGGTCGCCGCCGATGAGCAGATACTGGGTGCCGTCGGCGGCGGCCAGCAGCAGGCAACCGGTCTCGACGCCCTCCTGCACGGTGCCGCGCACCGTCACCTCGCCTGGCTGTGCCGGGCCGCTCGACCCCGTCGGGCTCGCGGTCGGGCTCGTCGTCGAGTTCACCGACGGGGTGGGGCTCGAGCCGCCGGCCGGAACCTGACCTGGCTCGGCACAACCGGCCAGCAGCACGACGGCGGCGGTCAGCAGCACGAGTCGCAGGCGACGCATCGGACCTCCAAGGGCAATGGCGTGCTCCTGCTGCAAGGACGAAGCTCACGGCCGTACGGGTTGCGTGGCGGTGCGCCGGGCTCGAACGGCTGGCCCGGCTGTCACCCACTAGAATCGCTGGACCACCGAGTACCTGGGAGTGATCACGCCGTGCGCGACGGGTCGTCGCCAGCAGGTAGTACCGGGCCGGGCCGCTGGCCCGGCTGTCCGGTAGGGCCGAACCGATGAACGTGCTGCTCGACATCGGCGGCATCCTGGCCATGATCGTGCTCACGGCGGGCACGGCGCTGTTCGTCGCGGCCGAGTTCTCGCTCACCGCGCTGGACCGCAGCCAGGTGGACTCCAACGTCGCGCAGCTCGGCGACGCGCGGGCACGGCGCGTGCTGCAGGCGCACCGCACGCTGTCCTTCCAGCTCTCCGGTGCCCAGCTCGGGATCACCATCACCACGCTGGTCACCGGGTACGTCGCCGAGCCGGCGCTGGCCGGGCTGCTGACGCCGCCGCTGGCCGGCGCCGGCCTGCCGCACGGCGTCGCCGTCGGCGTCGCGCTGGCCCTCGCGCTGCTGCTGGCCTCCGCGGTGTCGATGGTGTTCGGCGAGCTGGTGCCGAAGAACCTGGCGATCGCCCGGCCGCTGCCGACGGCGCGCGCCGTCGCCGGCATCCAGGTGCGGTTCTCCCGGATGTTCCGCTGGCTGATCGGCGCGTTGAACAGCTCCGCCAACTGGATCGTGCGGCGGCTCGGCGTTGAACCGGCCGAGGAGCTGCGCTCGGCCCGCTCCCTGCAGGAGCTCGGCTCGCTGGTCCGCTCGAGCGCGCGCTCCGGCACCCTGGACGAGGGCACGGCGACGCTGCTGGACCGGTCACTGCGCTTCGGCGAGCGCACCGCGGCCGACCTGATGACCCCGCGGGTGCGGGTGCAGGCGCTGCGCGGCGACGCCACGGTGACCGACCTGGTGGAGCTGGCCAGGCAGACCGGCTTCTCCCGCTTCCCGGTGCGGGGCGGCGACCTCGACGACATCCGCGGCGTGGTGCACGTCAAGCAGGCGTTCGGCCTGCCACCGCGCCAGTGGGACACCACGACGGTGGCGTCGCTGGCCCAGCCGGTGCCGACCGTGCCGGACTCGTTGGACGGTGACGCGCTGCTCGACCGGTTGCGCGCCACCGGCCTGCAGGTCGCGGTGGTCGTCGACGAGTACGGCGGCACCGCGGGCATCGTCACGCTGGAGGACCTGGTCGAGGAGATCGTCGGCGACGTGCGCGACGAGCACGACCGGCTGGAGGCGAGCCCGATCCGCCCGCTCGGCCGGGACAGCTGGATGGTCTCCGGACTCCTGCGCGCCGACGAGGTGGCCGACGCCACCGGCTTCCGGATGCCCGACGGGGAGTACGAGACGCTGGCCGGCCTTGTGTTGGACCGGCTCGGCAGGATCCCGGACGTCGGCGACGAGGTCAGGGTGGACGGCTGGCGGCTGACCGTGATGCGGATGGACCGGCACCGGATCGCCGAGCTGCGGCTGGCGAAGGTCGCGGACGCCACGGCCGGGGAGCCCGCCACCGCAGAGCCGGTGCGGTCGTGAGCGTCACCGGCATGCTGCTGCTGGCCCTGCTCCTGCTCGCCGGCAACTCGTTCTTCGTCGGCGCCGAGTTCGCCATGATCACCTCACGCCGCGACCGGCTGGAGGCGCTGGCGGCCGGCGGCGCCGGCCGGGCCAGGGTGGTGCTGCGCGCCGGCCGCGAGCTGCCGCTGGTCATCGCGGGCGCGCAGCTCGGCATCACGGTGTGCTCGCTGGGGCTCGGCGCGCTCGGTGAGCCGGCGGTCGCCGGGCTGCTGGAGCGGCCGCTGCACCCGCTGCACCTGCCGTCCCCGGTGCTGCACGCGATCTCCTTCGCGGTGGCGCTGATCGTCGTGGTGACCCTGCACACCGTGCTCGGCGAGATGGTGCCGAAAAACCTCGCCATCGCGGGGCCGGAACGCTCGGCGCTCTGGCTGGTGCCGGTGCACTACGCGTTCTGCCGTTCCATGCGGCCGGCGCTGACCCTGTTCACCGTGGTGGCGCACTGGGTCCTGCGCCGGCTGCTGAAGGTGCAGCCGCGCGAGGAGCTGGACAGCGCGTTCACCCCCGAGGAGCTGGCCGGCCTGATCGGTGAGTCGCGCCGCGAGGGCCTGCTGGACGACTCGGAGCACCGGCGGCTCACCCAGACGCTGTCCTCGGCCGAGCTGACGGTGGCCGACGTGCTGGTGCCGGTCGAGCGGCTCACCACGGTGCCGGAGACGCCCACCATCGGCGACGTGCGGCAGGCGGTGTCGCGCACCGGGTTCTCCCGCTTCCCCCTGCTGGCGACGGACGGGCGGCTCGTCGGGTACCTGCACGTGAAGGACGTGCTGGACCTGGCGGCGGCCGACGAGGACACCCCGGTGCCACGGTCACGGGTGCGCGGGCTGCCGGAGCTGCCGGCCGACGCCAGGCTGGACGACGCGCTGGCCGCGCTGCGCCGCGCGCAGAGCCACCTGGCCCGCGCGGTGGGCGCCGACGGCAGCACGCTCGGCGTGGTAGCGCTGGAGGACCTCGTCGAGGAGTACGTTGGGACCGTCCGCGACGCCACCCACGTCTCGCGGCGCTAGTGTCGCAGTCCGTGCGGGTGATGGCGCAGGCGAGCTGGCAGGACGCCGCCGCCGAGCACCGCGAGCGGGTGCTGCGGATCACCGGGCCGCACCGGGCGCGCGCGGCCCGCGGCGAGAAGCGCTGGCCTCGCGCGCCGCGCCGCTTCGCGATCGGCTCGTCGTACTGTGCGACCTGCTGCTCGGCGCACCGGACACGCCATTAGCCGAACACGGAGCGTAGGTTACGTGGCCATAACAGCGTCACCTGTTAGCGTGACGCCGCCGCATGAGTCCGCGGCTGGGGGCGGGCTACCCGGCGCTGGGTCACCGAGCGGTAGGCCAGCGCGCAAACTGGGGACGCTGAAAGGGGCGTCGATGTCTCGACACCGCGCAGCGCGCGGTCCTGCTCGTCGTGGTGTCGCGAAGTGGCCGTTCGCCGTGCTGACATCGGTGCTGCTGGTCGGGCTGGTCTGGCTCGGCTGGCGCTACACCGGCGACCTGCTCGAACGCCGCGCCGCCGCGGAGCTGGCGAGCTGCATCGAGGGTGAGGAGACACTGACCATCGCGGTCACGCCGTCGATGGGCGAGGTCATCGGGCAGGCCGCGGTGGCATGGGGCAAGAGCCACCCGGTGGTGCTGGACCACTGCATGCGAGCCGAGGTCGCCACCGTGGCACCGCAGGCCGTGCTCACCGGCCTGACCACCGGCTGGGACACCAAGTCGCTCGGCGCCCGCCCAGGCGCGTGGCTGCCGGAGTCGTCGCTGTGGATCAACCGGCTGGCCGCGCAGGACGCGAAGCTGCTCGGCTCCGAGCCGGCGTCGATCGCCACCAGCCCAGTGGTGCTGGCCATGCCGGAGAATGCGGCCGCCGCGATCCGCGAGGGCAACATGTTCAGCTGGGGCGACCTGCCCAAGTGGGTCAACGTGCCGGAGGCGTGGAAGCGCTACGGCCACCCGGACTGGGGCGCCTTCACGGTCGCGGTGCCCGACCTGGCCAGCAACCCGGCCAGCGCGCTCGCGATGCAGGCGGTGCTGGCCAGCGCCAGCCCGAAGGGCAGCGGCCCGGTCACCGTGGACATGTTGACCGCGCCGGGGGTCACCGAGGCGATGCACGGCCTGGCCGTCACCGGGCCACCGCAGGTGCCGCCCACCACGCTGGACGCGCTCAACGTGCTGGCCGGGGCCGGCGAGGTGAAGACCGCGCCGTTCGACGCGGTGCCCACCCTGGAGTACGACCTGTACCGGCGCAACGTCGGCATGGACGGCAACGTCCCGCCGATGGAGCCGCTGAGCGGCGTTGTGGTCGGCGGCACGACCCCGACCGCGGACTTCCCGTTCATCGCGATCGCGGACGAGCGCGTCGACCAGCTCCAGGTGCGCGCCGCGCAGAAGTTCCGCGAGTTCCTGCAGACCGGCCCTCAGCAGCTGGAGCTGGCCAAGGCGGGGCTGCGGGTGCCGAGCACGAAGGTGCGGCCAAGCCCGTCGCCCGGCATCCGGTGGGCGAGCACGCAGGAGGACCTGACCACCGCTGACGCGAACACCACGCAGCAGATCTCGGCGGCGTGGACAAACGCTGGCGGCAGCGGCCAGGTGGTCACCGTGCTCGTCGACGTGTCCGGCTCGATGCTGGAGGACGGCGGCGGTGGCAAGAACCGGCTGGACTGGGTGAAGGCGGCGCTGCACGGCCAGATCGGCCGGTTCGGCTCTGGCTCGATGGGCCTGTGGACGTTCTCACGCAACCTCGGCGACCAGGACCAGCCGTACCGCCAGGTCGTCGGCACCGGCCCGGTGTCGCAGCAGCGTCTGGAGCTGGAGAGTGCGGTCGCCGGCATGAAGGCGGCCAGCGCCACGTTCCTGTACCCGAGCGTGCTCGCGGTGTACGACTCCGCGCTGGCGCACCTGGACAAGGACCGGCAGAACCGCGTGGTGCTCATCACCGACGGCCCCGACGACAGCCAGATGACCTACGAGCAGTTCAAGCGCGAGCTGGCCAAGCGCCGCGCCGGCAACCCCGACCTGCCGATCAGCGTGATCGCCATCGGGCCCGACCCGGACCGCAACGAGCTGACCGAGCTGGCCCGCTCCACCGGTGGCTCGTTCTCCACGATCAAGGACGCCACCACCCTCGAGACCGCGCTCGGCCAGTTGCTCAGCGACTCGTGAGTGGCTGGCGGCTGGACCGCCAGGAAGCCGACCAACTCCCCCATGGATCCACGAATCCCGGATCCATGGGGCGTCATCACGGGTCTTCCGGCGACCGGGGCGGCCGGGATCATGGCCGGCGCTCGGCGAACGCCTCCACCGGCGGGCACGAGCACACCAGGTGGCGGTCGCCGTAGGCGCCGTCGATGCGGCGCACCGGCGGCCACACCTTGGCAGCGGAGACACCGGCCGGGAACGCCGCCTCCTGGCGGGAGTACGGGTGGTCCCAGTCGGCGGCCAGGCTGGCCGCGGTGTGCGGCGCGTTGCGCAGCGGGTTGTCGTGCACCGGCCACTCCCCCGAGCCCACCCGGTCGATCTCACAGCGGATGGCGATCATGGCGTCGCAGAAGCGGTCGAGCTCGGCCAGGTCCTCGCTCTCCGTCGGCTCCACCATGAGCGTGCCGGACACCGGGAAGGACATGGTCGGCGCGTGGAAGCCGTAGTCGGCCAGCCGCTTGGCCACGTCGTCCACCGTGACGCCGGTGGCCTTGGTGATCGGCCGCAGGTCGAGGATGCACTCGTGGGCGACGAAGCCGCCCTCCCCGGTGTAGAGAACGGGGAAGTGCGGGTCGAGCCGGCGGGCGACGTAGTTGGCCGCGGCGACCGCGGTCAGGGTGGCGCGCCGTAGCCCGTCCGGCCCCATCATCCGCACGTACGCCCACGAGATGGGCAGGATGGACGCCGAGCCCCATGGCGCGGCGCTGACCGGTCCGACGCCGGTCTTCGGGCCGGCCGAGTCGGCGAGCGGATGGTTGGGCAGGAACGGCGCGAGGTGCGAGCGCACCCCGATCGGGCCGACGCCGGGGCCACCGCCGCCGTGCGGGATGCAGAACGTCTTGTGCAGGTTCAGGTGCGACACGTCGGCGCCGAAGGCGCCCGGCCTGGCGACCCCGAGCAGCGCGTTGAGGTTCGCACCGTCGACGTATACCTGCCCGCCCGCCTGGTGCACCAGCTCGCACACCTGCGTCACGGTCGCCTCGTACACGCCGTGCGTGGACGGGTAGGTGATCATGATCGCGGCCAGGTCGTTGCGGTGCCCGTCCAGCGTCGACCGCAGGTGGTCCAGGTCGACGTTGCCGCGCTGGTCACAGCGGATCACGACCACCCGCATGCCGGCCATCACGGCGGACGCCGCGTTCGTGCCGTGTGCGCTGGCCGGGATGAGGCACACGGTGCGCCCCTCCTCGCCGCGGCTGCGGTGGTACGCCCTGATCGCCAGCAGGCCGGCGAGCTCGCCCTGGCTGCCGGCGTTGGGCTGAAGCGATACCGCGTCGTAGCCGGTCAGCGCGGCGAGCCAGCGCTCGAGGTCGGCGACGACGGACAGCAGCCCGTCGGCGTCGCCGGCCGGCGCGAACGGGTGCGCGTTGCCGAACTCCGGCCAGGTCACCGGCTCCATCTCCGCGGTGGCGTTGAGCTTCATGGTGCAGGACCCGAGCGGGATCATGGACCGGTCCAGCGCGAGGTCCTTGTCGGCGAGCCGGCGCAGGTAGCGCAGTAGCGCGGTCTCCGAGCGGTGCGTGCGGAACACGGGATGGGTTAGGAAGTCCGACGTGCGGCGCAGCCCGTCCGGCACGGCGTCCTGGGTCGTGGCGTCGAGCCCGTCGACGCCACGTTCCGGGGCGACGCCGAACGCCAGCCACACGCTCGCAAGGTGCTCGCGGGTCGTCGTCTCGTCGCAGCTGACACCGACGTGGTCGGCGTCCACCATGCGCAGGTTCACGCCGTGCTCGCGAGCCGCCACGACCACCTCGGCCGCCTGCCCGGGCACGCGTGCGAGCACCGTGTCGAAGAACGCGGCGTGCACCACGTCCACGCCGCCCGATCGCAGGCCGGCGGCCAGTACGGCGGCCATCCGGTGCACCCGCGTCGCGATGGCCCGCAGCCCGTCGGCGCCGTGGTACACCGCGTACATGCTCGCCATCACCGCGAGCAGCACCTGCGCGGTGCAGATGTTGCTGGTCGCCTTCTCCCGCCGGATGTGCTGCTCCCTGGTCTGCAGCGCGAGCCGGAACGCCGGCGAGCCGTCCGCGTCGATGCTCACCCCGACCAGCCGCCCCGGCAGCTGCCGCGCGAGCTTCTCGCGCACCGCGAGGTACGCGGCGTGCGGGCCGCCGAAGCCCATCGGCACCCCGAACCGCTGGGTGGAGCCGACGGCGACGTCGGCGCCGATCTCGCCAGGCGGGCGCAGCACGGCCAGCGCGAGCGGGTCGGCGGCGACCACGACCATGGCCCCGCGCTCGTGGGCGGCCGCCACCAAAGCCTCGTCGTCACGGAGCACGCCGCTGGCCCCCGGGTACTGCAGCAGCACGCCGAAGTACTCGCCGTCGGGCAGCCCGTGGCTCAGGTCCGCGACCACCAGCTCGATGCCGAGCGGCTCGGCGCGGGTGGCCACCACCGCGATCGTCTGCGGCAGCACGTCGGCGTCCACAACGAACCGCTTGCCGGACGCGGGCCCGGCACGCCGTACCAGCGTCATCGCCTCGGCGGCCGCGGTCGCCTCGTCCAGCATCGACGCGTTCGCCACGTCCAGCCCGGTCAGGTCGGCGACCATGGTCTGGAAGTTCAGCAGCGCCTCCAGCCGGCCCTGGCTGATCTCCGGCTGGTACGGCGTGTACGCGGTGTACCAGGCCGGGCTCTCCAGCACGTTGCGGCGGATCACCGGCGGCGTGATCGTGCCGTGGTAGCCGAGCCCGATCATCTGCACCATCGGCCGCTGCTTCGCCGCCAGCGCGCGCAGCTCGGCAAGCGCCTCGGTCTCGGTCAGCGCCGGCGGCAGCGGCAGCTCGGACAGCGGCCGGTCGTCGGCGATGCTGGCCGGCACCGCACGCCGGGCCAGCTCGTCCAGCGAGCCGACGCCGATCGCGTCGAGCATGCTGGCCAGCTCGTCGGCCCGCGGCCCGATGTGCCGGTCGGCGAACGGCGTGCCGTGCTCGATGTCGGCCAGGATGGGACGGGGGTTCATCGGCGCCTCCGGCGTGCGCGGCGGGTCCACACCGGGTGGGTACCCGGCGAGGCCCTCCCCCTCTGTCCCTGCCCGCGAACGCGGGTGCCTGAGAGATTCACCCGGCCGGCGGCCGGGCTTTCCCCGTCGGCGGGCGGCCTGGGCCGCCGCTTTCCAGAGGCGTCTCACCCGCGCGGTCCGGTGGCCTGAGAGATTCCGGGGAGGAGTTGCTCCTTCGGCGCCCCCGTCGAGCTGGGGACTCTCCCGCGCGGGATCAGCGACTAGCGCTGTCGAGCTTAGCCCTACGGGTGCCGCACATCACGATGACACGGCCCACAGCCGTCTCATTCCCTCGGCCCGGTGTTCGGAACCACCCGCAGGCCCGCGGCCGTACCACCGGTGGCCAGCCTGATGTCCCATGCCGCGAGCACGACGTTGTCGACCCCGAGCGCCAGTGCGCTGGCCAGATGAACGGCGTCGGCGCCGCGCAGCGCCCACCTCTTGGCCAGGGAGCCCGCTGCGCCGGCGATACGGTCGGTCAGCTCCACGGCACGCTCAGCGCTGCTCGGAGACCAGATCCGCGACCGGACCCGATGCCCTGACCCGCCGGCGTCCGATCGCCGCCGGTCGCTGCTGACGGCGTGGCCGGCTGATGACGCCCTCCTGGGTCAGCCGCTCGATGAGCGGTGCCGAGTCGATCGGCACCAGCCTCGCCACCGGAATGCCACGGTCCGTGACGACGACCTCCGTGCCGGCGCTGACCCGATCGAGCCAGGCATTGAGCTCCGCGCGCAATGTACTGACCGGAACATCCATGCGCCAATGGTACAAAATGGCAGGAACGAGTTGTACTACCCGGTGGCTCGGGCCTTGGTGCGGCGGCGGGCGGTGAGCTCGTCCTCCGGCATCGGGGCGACCGTGCCGCCGTCGGCACGCTCGGCCGGGAACTCGTGGATGGTCCCGCTGATCTCGCGGATGGCGCCGCTGACCGCGATGCCGAACACGCCCTGGCCGCCCTGCAGCAGGTCGACGACCTCCTCGGGGGAGGAGCACTCGTACACCGTGGTGCCGTCCGAGAACAGGGTGATGCCGGCGAGGTCGCGCACGCCGCGGCGGCGTAGGTGCTCGACGGCGACCCTGATGTTGTGCAGCGACACGCCGGTGTCGAGCAGCCGCTTGACCACCTTGAGGACCAGGACGTCCTTGAAGGAGTACAGCCGCTGGCTGCCGGAGCCGGCCGCCCCGCGGATGGACGGCGCCACCAGGCCGGTGCGTGCCCAGTAGTCGAGCTGGCGGTAGGTGATGCCGGCGATCTGGCAGGCAGCCGGGCCGCGGTAGCCGACGAGGTCATCGGGCAGCGAGCTGTCCGGGAACAGCACACCCTGCGCCGGTGCGGTGTGCGCCGTATTCGGCTCGTCGACCACGAGTGCCTCCCCTGGGGCAGCCCAGCGCGCCGAAATGACATCGGCGCGATTCGCTTTGTAGTCGACGGTAGGCCGCCGCCCAGCACCGGTCAACGCGACGCGCTGCTAACGCTCAACCTCAACTTCACGTTGAGATCAACCGGCGTGAGTTCGGGGATCCAGACGTCGCCTGGCAAGGCCGCACCGAGCGACGCGTGCAAATGGCACGCGAGCGAGGGAGAACGCAGCCAGGCGAGTTCGGGGATCCAGACGTCGCCTGGCAAGGCCGCACCGAGCGACGCGTGCTTATGGCACGCGAGCGAGGGAGAACGCAGCCAGGCGGCGTCTGGGCCCCGAAATCACGTGTCCGCGCCGCGGAAGTCTTCTGGCGAGACCGAGTCGAGGAACTCGCGGAACTTCTCGACCTCGTCCTCCTGCTCGTCCGGGATGATCAGGCCGGCCTCGGCGAGCACGTTCTCCTCGGCGTGGATGGGCACCCCGACCCGCAGCGCCAGCGCGATGGAGTCGCTGGGGCGGGCCGACACCCGGATGTCGCCGTCGAACACGAGCTCGGCGAAATAGGTTCCCTCCTGCAGGTCGGTGATCCGCACCTGCTCCAGGGTCCGGCCCAGCGCGCCGATGACGTCTTTGAGCAGGTCATGGGTCAGCGGCCGGGCCGGCCGCACGCCTTGCTGCTCGAGCGCGATGGCGGTGGCCTCCACCGACCCGATCCAGATCGGCAGGTACCGGTCGCCCTCCGCCTCGCGCAGCAGCAGGATGGGCTGGTTGGCCGGGAGCTCGACCCGAACTCCGACGACGCGCATCTCGCTCATCGCCACCTCAGCCTCCTCCCGCGCCGAAACCCGGAACCGCCATTGTCGACGCTACACGCCGTCCGTGACAGGCGCGCGCCGCATCTAGGTTGCAAAATGCGAAAGACCGCGTGCTGAACCGACCCAGCAGCCGGGGAGAAATCAGCGGCTGGAGACACCGCGCAGACCGGCCTTGACCAGCAGGGCGTGTAGCCGCACCGTGAGCGCGGCCAGCTCGCGAACCACGTCGTCGGCCCGTTCGCGGGCGTCGGGGTCCCGCTGGCGGGCCACCGGGGTGACGATCTGGGCGATCATCCCGACCTCGCGGTCGGCGGCCGTGCGGAACGAGCGCAGGTGCCGCGGCTCCAGCCCGAACTCGGTCAGCGCCAGCGCCGTGCGCGCCACCAGCACGCTGTCCGCGTCGTAGAAACCGGCGGCGCCGGGGCGGATCAACCCGTGCTGCTCCAGCTCGGCGAGCATGGCGAGGCTGATCCCCGCGACGGCGAGCAGCTCCTCGCGGGTCATCCGGAACTCAGCGCCGGTGGCGAAGTCGGCGGCGGCCGGCATGCCGTCCGCCGAGGGCGGCGCCGGCTGCGCCTGGCGGGGCGTCAACGCGGTGACGGTCGGCGACTGCAGCCCGCTGTCCATCGCATCCAGCTGATCCTTGATCACCTTCAGCGGCAGGTACCTGTCCCGCTGGGCGGCGAGCACGAACCGCAGCCTGCTCACGTCGGCCGCGGAGAACTGCCGGTAGCCCGACGCCGTGCGCCGCGGCGCGATCAGGCCCTCCGACTCCAGGAACCGGATCTTGGAGATGGTCACGTCGGGGAACTCGGTGCGCAACCCGGCGAGCACAGCGCCGATGGACAGCACGGCGTCGCCACCGCGGCCGGCGTCACGCTCCGCCGAAGTCACCGCTGCCCCTCCCCCCGAGGCGACTACCGCTGGCCGCCACGCACGCCGGTCAGGAAGACCAGCCGGAACTTGCCGATCTGCACCTCGTCGCCGCTGGCCAGCACGGCGGTGTCGACCGGCTCGCGGTTGACGTAGGTGCCGTTGAGGCTGCCGACGTCCACGACGACGAACTCGCTGCCCTCCCGTCTGAACTCGGCATGCCGCCGGGAGACGGTCACGTCGTCGAGGAAGATGTCGCTGTCCGGGTGCCTGCCGGCGCTGGTGGTGTCCTGGTCGAGCAGGAACCGCGACCCGGCGTTGGGGCCGCGCTTGACCACGAGCAACGCCGAGCCCGTCGGCAGCGCGTCGACGCCGGAAACGGCCTGCTCGGATGGCTCCTCGGCCTCGGGGAACAGATCACCGGGGCGGAACACCGAGGTGGTCTCGCTGGACTGCTCCGGTGGCAGCTCACCGGGACCCTTGTGCTCGGTCACCTGAGGTCCTCCCGAACTCGCGTACTGATCGAGTGCCCAACCTACCGTGTCCGTTGCCGGCGCCGAGCAGGAAGGCCGGTTACGACTCGTCGATGACCTCGCGGTAGTCGTCGGCGTCCAGCAGATCGTCGAGCTCGTCGGGGTCTTCCAGCCTCAGCTCGACCATCCAGCCCTCGCCGTACGGGTCGACGTTGACCAGCTCGGCACGTTCGGTGAGCGCGTCGTTGACCGCGATGACCTCGCCGGTCACCGGCGAGTAGATGTCCGACACGCTCTTGGTGGATTCGACCTCACCGAGGGAGTCGCCCTTGCCGGTGGTCTCGCCGAGGGGTGGCAGCTGAACGAACACCACGTCGCCGAGCTGTTCCTGGGCATAGTCCGTGATGCCGACGCGCACGGTGTCGTCACCGGTCTGGGTGACCCACTCGTGCTCCTTGGTGTACTTGCGGTCCTCGGGGATCACGACGCCTCCGTACAGAGCTTCGCCGGCAGTGCTCAGCCGGCCGGGCGAGCGTATTGGGGCGTCCGAATCGTCCGCAAGGCGGTGATGTCAACCCGATCGCGTTGCGTGATCCGTACCGTGCCACCTGCGCGTTCGACGGTGTCCACCACCCCGCCTGGGATGTTCAGCGCGGCCGCCATGGTGGGCGGGTCGCCGATCGCGAGCACGGTCAGCGGGGCCGCCAGCTTGGTGGCGTCGAGCTGCACCGCGCCGGTGGACCCGGTGAACGCGGAGTCGACGCCGACCCGCACGGCGCCAACCTCGATCGCCTCGGCGCCGGCCGCGCGCAGCTCCTGCACGGCATCCAGCAGATCGGCCGGCGCGATGCCGTGTTGCGGGTCGGTCACCTCGATCTCCAGGCCGGGCCCGGCGGCCGGCACGGTGCCGGCCAGCACGGCCAGCGCGTCGGCCCTGCGCTGCGCCTCGGCGAGCGCGGCCGCCGTGCTGTCCCCGCTGGCCTGCAGCCGGCTCAGCGCCGCGTCGGCATCCGCGATCTCCCTGCGCAGCACGGCCTCGCGCTGCTGCAGCCCGTCGAGCAGCACCACCAGGTCCTGCGGCCGCTGGTCGGCCAGCGTGTCACCGGCGTTGGTGCGGCGCACCTGGGTGGCGATCGCCAGGCCGAGCGCCAGGCACAGCAGGGCGATGAGCGCGGTCGGCAGGTGGCGTCGCATCACGCACCGAACATGTGCCGGCGGATCGCGGCGGCATTGCCGAAGATGCGGATGCCGAGCACCACGACGACCGCGGTGGACAGCTGCGCGCCGACCCCGAGCTCGTCGCCGAGCAGCACGATGAGCGCGGCCACCACGACGTTGGACACGAAGGAGACGACGAACACCTTGGCGTCGAAGATGCCGTCCAGCCTGGCCCTGACCCCACCGAACACGGCGTCGAGGGCGGCCACCACCGCGATCGGAAGGTAGGGCTGCACCCAGGCCGGCACGGCAGGGTCCAGCCACAGCCCGAGCAGCACGCCGAGCACCAGTGCCACGATGCCGATCAACGGCCGCCCTCCTTCTTCGCGAGCTCGGGTTCGGCCGGGCTACCGGCCGCCAGGGTCAGCGACCGCACCGGCTCGACCGTGAACCGCGTGCCGTACACCTGCGTGAACGTCGCGAACCGGCCGTAGGCCTCGGTGTCAACCAGCCGGGTGTGCATGGCCGCCGGGTCGCCGATGGCCTCCAGCACGTACGGCTGGGCCACCGGGCGGTTGTCGACCAGCACCGCGCCGCCGGCCTGCCGCACGGTGGCCCGCGGGTTCAGCCGAACGCCACCCAGCGCCACCGCCTCGGCCCCGCACGACCACACGCCGTTGACCAGCACCTGCAGGTCCCGGTCCAGCACGGTCCGCTCGCCATCGGCGTCGGCCACGGTGATCCGCAGGCCCGGCCCAGTGACCGCAACCGCGCCGGTGGCCAGCTCCAGCCGCCGCACGGTGTCCAACATCGCCGCGCCCTGCGAGCTGCCGGCCAGTGCCTGCCGCTGGGCCTGCTGCAACCGCGCTTCGCGCTCGCCGGCGGTCGCGGACAGCTCGTCGGTGCGGCGCCTGGCGTCCTGCACCTCGTCCACCAGCCCACGCCGCGCCTGCTCAGCGCCGGGCGCCCTTGCCGCCGCGTCGGCCGCCGCGACCCCGAACACGAGCCCGACCAGCAGCGCACCGAGCACCAGCGCGAGCACCTCGGTGCGGCCATGGGCCGGCTCGCCGGCACGCCCCGACTGCTGACGGCGGGCAGCGGCCCGCGCATACCCCGGGTCGAGCAGGTCGGGCAGCAGGCGCCGCAACAGCTCGGCGGGATCAGCCACGGCGCACCTCGTTCGCCCTGATCGTGACCACCAGCTGCACGAGGTAGAGCACCGCCGACCAGACGTACAGCACGCCGCCCCACACCGCGAACGCGATGCCGATCGGCCTGGCGATCTCGGCGGCGGTGGACTCGCCCTGGGCCAGCAGCAGGATCGGGAAGGCGTACAGCAGGTTGAACGTCGCGGCCTTGCCGAGGTAGTGCACCTCCGGCGCGGTGACGCCGTAGCGCCGCCACACCGGCAGGGTGGCCGCCAGCACGAGGTCGCGGCCGACCAGCACCGCGATCACCCACCACGGCACGATCTCGCGAATGCCGAAGGCCAGCAGCGTGGCCAGGATGTACAGCCGGTCCACCATCGGGTCCAGCAGCGCGCCGAGCCGGCTGGACTGGTGGAGCCAGCGGGCCAGCTTGCCGTCCAACCAGTCGGTGACGCCGCCGGCGGTCAGCACGACGATCGCCCACCCGTCGCGGTGTGGGCCGAGCAGCAGCCAGAGGAACAGCGGCACACCGGCCAGCCGCAACACGCTCAGCGCGTTGGGGACGGTCAGTACGCGGTCCGGCTCGGCCGCCCGCACCGTGCGTTCCCCGCGTGACATCGCGCACAGCGTGCCACGCCGCTGGTCACCGGTCCGTGCAGGGTGGGCAGGCCCACTCGGCGGCGGCCCGCCACCGGGCACACTCGGTGACGTAGCCGGCGAGGTGGTCGGCGGCGAACCCGTCGGGGCTCCAGTCCTCGGCGAGTGCCTCGGTGCGCCACACGTAGCTCGGGCAGCTCCGGCCGTCCGCCAGGGTGATCCCGGTGAGCCGGTAGCCGCTGTCCTCGTACGCGTCGAGCAGCCGGGCCTCCGCCGCGTCCAGCCCGCTGATCACCATGCCGGTCGCAGCGCCGCCGCGGTGCGGCACCAGCCCCGGGTACAGCCGGCCGGGCAGTGCGGCGACCCGCCATCCGACGGCGGTCGCCGGTTCCCTCGCCGGCACCCGATCCAGCAGCGCGGTCAGCACCTCGGTGAAGAGCAGGGTCCCGTATACGAACAGGTCCACGGTCAGTTCGGGTCGAGCTTCCAGCCGCGGGCATGCAGGTCGGCCGGGCTCAGTGCGAGCGGCCGTCCGTGGTCGTCCAGCCCGACCCACCGGCTGCCGCGGCCGAGCAGGTCCGGCACCTCGAGCACGTAGCTGTGTCCACCACTCCACACCACGCTGCAGGGCGCCGTTGGCAGGAGCGATGCCGTTGACTCGTCGCGAGTCGTCATGTGCACGTCGAGCACCTCCCACAGTCCTTTCGGCACCTGCGCGCCGCCTGTTAACCCCGTGTCCAGATAGTGGACACCTGGGCCATTCCAATCGCACCCATTCGCCGCCCGTTCCATCGGCCGTGCCCGGTGCGTCGATCGTCAGCCGCTCATCACATTCGGACCGGGCGTCCGATATGGTGCGCCAATCGCCGAATCTGCATGCCGATGTCATGCTATCGTAATGCCATGAGCAATCTGCAGGTCAAGGACGTATCGGACGCGGTGTATGCCGAGCTGCGACGTCGGGCCAGCGCCGAAGGCATGACGATTCGCGACTACGTGCTGCGGCTCATCGAGCGAGACCAGGCAAGGCCGAGCAAGGCGGAGTGGCTGCGCAGGGTCCGGCGGCTCGCACCGCTGCCCATTGGCGCCGCCGAGGAGCTGCTGGCCGACCGTGATAATCGCGACCGGGAACTCGACGACCGGTCCCGCACGGCGTGATCGTCGTCGATGCCAGTGCCTTTCTGGAGGTGCTAATGCGGTCGCCGGCCGGCCTGACAGTTGAGCGGTTGATCGTCGCGGACGATGCCAGCGCGCCGGACCTGTTCGACGCAGAGGTATTCAACCGGCTGGTGCTGGCCGAGAAGCACGGCCGGCTTGGCAGCAACGATGTGGACGAGCGGCTGGCCCTGCTGGCCGACGCGCCCATAGACCGGGTTTCCAGCACGGGCCTGCTCGCGGTCGCCCGGCGGTTCGCGGTCTCGATGTCCGGCTACGACGCCCTGTACGTGGCGTTGGCGGCGGTGCTGGACTGCCCGGTGGCCACCACCGACGGGCGGCTGGCGAAGACTGCGGTCGAACAGTTCGGCCTGTCCGTCCTGCAGATGCCGTCGAGTGGTCGGTGACATAGCCCGTGGGACTTGCGCGAACCGTGGTTGCTGCAACAGGTTGTACGGGTGACGGCTGCGATGACCGAACACCAGCAACGCATCGTCCGGCTGACCGAGCAGCTGCGGGCGCTGCCGCCGGGCGCGCCGGTCCGGCTGGCGAAGCGGACGTCGAACCTGTTCCGCACGCGGGTGACGAACAGCGCGCCGGGGTTGGACGTGTCGGCGTTGCAGCACGTGTTGCACGTCGACCCGCGGCGAAGGACCGCCGACGTCGAGGGCATGGTGACCTACGAGACGCTGGTGGACGCCACGCTGCCGCACGGGCTGATGCCACTGGTGGTCCCGCAGCTCAAGACGATCACGCTGGGCGGCGCGGTGTCCGGCGTCGGCATCGAGTCCTCCTCCTTCCGCAATGGCGCGCCGCACGAGTCGGTGCTGGAGATGGACCTGCTCACCGGGGACGGCGAGCTGATCACCGTGTCGCCGGCGAACGAGCACAGCGAGCTGTTCTTCGGCTTTCCCAACTCGTACGGGACGCTGGGGTACGCGCTGCGGCTGCGCATCGAGCTAGAGCCGGTGAAGCCGTACGTGCACCTGCGGCACGTGCGCCATCATGACGCGAGGGCGTTCTTCGAGGACTTCGCGGCGCAGTGCACGAGCAGCGAGGTGGACTTCGTCGACGGCACGGTGTTCGGGCCGGACGAGTTGTACCTGACGCTCGGCAGGTTCGTCGACGCGGCGCCGTACACCAGCGACTACACCTGGCTGGAGATCTACTACCGGTCCATCCAGCGGCGCTCGCAGGACTTCCTGACCGTGCGCGACTACCTCTGGCGCTGGGACACCGACTGGTTCTGGTGCTCGCGGGCGTTCGGCGCCCAGCGCCGCTGGGTGCGGCGGCTGGCCGGCCGGCGACTGCTGCGCTCGGACGTGTACTGGAAGATCGTGGACTTCGAGCGCCGGCACCGCGTGATGTCGCGCATCGACCGCCGCCGGGGCAGGCCGGAGCAGGAACCGGTGGTGCAGGACGTGGAGGTGCCGGTGCACCGGGCCGCCGAGTTCCTCGACTTCTTCCACCGCGAGATCCCGATCAGCCCGGTCTGGGTGTGCCCGCTGCGGCAGCGCGACCGGCAGCGCCGGTGGCCGCTGTACGAGTTCGACCCGGACACGCTCTACGTCAACTTCGGCTTCTGGTCCACCGTCGACCTGGAGCCCGGCGAGGCCGACGACACGCACAACCGGATGATCGAGAGCGCCGTCGAATCGCTCGACGGGCGCAAATCGCTGTACTCGACGGCCTACTACACCGAGGACGACTTCTGGCGGCTGTACAACGGCGAGGCGTACTGGCGGCTCAAGAAGCAGTACGACCCGGACGGGCGTCTACTTGACCTCTACGCCAAGTGTGTCGGTGACCGATGAGTTGGGCGCGAAAGGTGGCGTGGTGACGATCTCGCAGGTTTTTCAACGAGTAATGGGACCGAACGCGCCGGTGGCGTTCACCGCGTTCGACGGCAGCATCGCCGGCCCGCTAGACGCACCGGTGCGGGTGGAGGTGCGCTCACCGATGGCGGTGAGCTACCTGCTCGGCTCGCCTGGTGAGCTGGGGCTGCCGCGGGCGTACGCCACCGGGGACCTTGAGGTGCACGGCGACCTCTACACCGCGCTGGCCGCGGTCGCCGAGGCCGTCGACCAGCTTGGGCTGCGCGCCCGGCTGGCGGCGCTGCGCGAGCTCGGGCCGCGCCACCTGCGGCCGGTGAACCGGCCGCCGGAGGAACTGCCGGCACGGTGGCGGCGGGTGTGGTACGGGCTGCGGCACTCCCGCGGCCGCGACGACGAGGCCATCTCGCACCACTACGACGTGTCCAACCGGTTCTACTCCTACCTGCTCGGCCCGTCGATGGCGTACACGTGCGCGTGCTACCCGTCCGCCGACGCCAGCCTCGAGCAGGCCCAGGAGCACAAGTTCGACCTGGTGTGCCGCAAGCTCGGGCTGCGCCCCGGGATGCGGCTGCTGGACGTCGGCTGCGGGTGGGGCGGCATGGTGCTGCACGCCGCGCGGCACCATGGCGTGCGCGCCCTCGGCGTGACGCTGTCGCGCAGCCAGGCCGACTGGGGGCAGAAGGCCGTGGTCGAGGCTGGCCTGGCCGACGTCGCCGAGGTGCGGCACGGCGACTACCGCGACATCGAGGAGACCGGCTTCGACGCGGTGTCCTCGATCGGGCTCACCGAGCACATCGGCGCGCACAACCTCGGCGCGTACTTCACGTTCCTGCACTCGAAGCTCACGCAGCAGGGCCGGCTGCTCAACCACTGCATCACCAGGCCGAGCACGCTGCAGCGGGCCCGCTCCGGCCTGTTCATCGACCGCTACATCTTCCCGGACGGCGAGCTCGAGGGCGTCGGGCAGATCGTCACCGAGATGCAGAACAACGGCTTCGAGGTGCGGCACGAGGAGAACCTGCGCGAGCACTACGCGATGACGCTGGCCGCCTGGTCGGCCAACCTCGAGTCCCACTGGGCCGATGCGGTGGCCGAGACCAGCGAGGGCAAGTCACGGGTGTGGCGGCTGTACCTGGCGATGTCCCGGCTGGGCTTCGAGCGGCGGATGATCGAGCTGCATCAGGTGCTCGGGGTGCGGACCGACTCCTCCGCCGCGGCGGGCATGCCGCTGCGGCCGGACTGGGGCGTCTGAGCCGGCAGCTCCGCGGGTTGCGCCGGCTGGGCCTGCGCCGGCGGCTGGCCCTGGTTCGAGGCGCGTTCGAGGAAGCGGAGCAGCTCGACGGGGAACGGCAGCACCAGGGTGGAGTTGCGCTCGGC
>Ga0184609_10000108_pt1 | contig 21474 bp, 20 predicted proteins | sample PLM1_60_coex_FD_133165 | JGI IMG/M metagenome (GOLD analysis project Ga0184609, IMG submission 133165) | Groundwater sediment microbial communities from an aquifer in East River, Colorado, USA - PLM1_60_coex | ecosystem: Environmental > Terrestrial > Soil > Riparian zone | place: USA: East... | reverse complement strand
GCCGGGCGCGCCGGGGTGGGATCCCGTGGTGGCCAGGGCAGTCCACACCGCCCGGGTCTTCGGCCCCACCAAGGCCGAGGGTGTCCCGACCGCCGGGGTGGGGCCGCCTGGGATCCCCACGGCACGCTGGGAGCTGGCGGTGGGCGCCCAGGGTGCCGCCCGGCTGCTGTCGGCGCTGTGGGTGGAGGCGACCGCACGCGGGCTGCCGGTCCCCGCCGAGGTCACCGCCGCGATCCGGTCCCTGTCGGTATGGTCCAAGGAGCTGATTTAGGACCTGTCTGGGGGCACCGCCTCGGGCGGCGAGTTCGTCTCGTCGCTGAGCCGGTAGGTGGGGGGGCAGGCCGCCGGTGTCGGCCTGGGAGCGGGGGACGTCGGTGGCCTTGCCCGGGTCGTCCCCGCCCAGCGGACCTCGTCGGGACCCAGCTCGCGGCTCACAGCCCGGTCCTCTGCCGCTCGTCCTGGGAGGTGCGCTGCTCGCCAGTGGCGAGCCAGCGGGCCGTGCCGATCCGGCCCGAGGCGTCGAACGACAGCTCGACCACGCGGTCGCCGTCAGGGGTCGACAGCTCGAGCCTGCCCTGGTCGTTGCCCTGCCCGGACGGCGCGGCGGCGACCGCCCCGCGCCTGAGCAGGTCGCGGTGCCAGGCGGCGATGGCGTCCCGGCCACTGGCCGACGCCGTGCCAGGGCTCGTGGAGACCGAGCCGTTCTCGGCGAACAGGTCGGCCGCGAGGGCGGCATCCCCACCGGCCAGGGCCGACGCGTACGCGTCCATCACCGCACGCGGGCCGCGCTCGGCGTCGGGGTCGTGAGCCCGGTCCACGACACGGGTGCCCGGCTCGGCCGGGCGGTCCGTAGCCGCATATGGGGTGTCTGGTGCGTCGGGCGGCAGGGCCTCGACTGGCAGGCCGGCCAGGGTCGGGGTCTCGGACTCCGCCTCCGGCCGCTCCGGCCGGTCCCGTTCGGTCCTGGCGGTCCTCCTGGTCGCACGGGCGCACGCTGGTGCCTGCTGCCGGTGTCGATTCCCCACCTGGCCGCCCAGGAACCGCCGGTACCGACTCGCTCCTCGGCCCAGGGCTTCTCGGGATCAGCCGGGGGTGGGGCCGGGCACGCCGCCGGCGGACAGGATCTGGGCCAGCTCGAAGGCGACCGGCCGTTCGAGCTGCTCGTACGTGCACGAGCTGGGGTCGCGGTCGGGCCGCCAGCGCTTGAACTGTGCCGTGTGGCGGAAGCGCCTGCCCTCCATGTGGTCGTAGCCGACCTCGACCACCAGCGACGGCGCCAGCGGCTCCCAGGACAGGTCCTTCTTGGCGTTCCAGCGCGACGGCTCCCCGCCCGGGATGCGCTCGGGGGTGACCGTGCCGAGCCACGGGTGCTGGTCGCCGGCCGTGAGGCGGTAGGGCGCCAGCTCGTCGAGCAGCTCCCGCCGCCGCTCCATCGAGAACGACGCGGCCACGCCGACGTGCTGCAGCCTGTCGCCGTCGTAGAGGCCGAGCAGCAGGGAGCCGACCACCGGGCCGCTCTTGTGCCAGCGGAAGCCGGCGACGACGCAGTCGGCCGTGCGCACGTGCTTGACCTTGAACATCACCCGCTGGTCCTGCTCGTAGGGCAGGTCGCGCGGCTTGGCCACGATGCCGTCCAGGCCGGCCCCCTCGAACATCCGGAACCAGCGCTGGGCGAGCTTCACCGAGTCGGTCGACGGGGTCAGATGGACGGGCGCCTCCACCCCGGCGAGGGCCGCGTCGAGCGTGGCCCGCCGCTCGGCGAACGGACGCTCCAGGAGGGATCGGTCGTCGAGCGCGAGCAGGTCGAACACGACCAGCGAGGCGGGCGTCTCCCGCGCGAGCAGCTCCACCCGGGAGGCGGCCGGGTGGATCCGCTGCTGCAGCGCCTCGAAGTCCAGGCCGGCGCTCCGGATGACGACGATCTCGCCGTCGACGACGCAGCGGCGCGGGAGCTGTTCGCGCACCGCCTCGACGAGCTCGGGGAAGTAGCGGGTGAACGGCCGCTCGTTGCGGCTGCCGAGCTCCACCTCGTCGCCGTCCCGGAACACCACGCACCGGAACCCGTCCCACTTGGGCTCGTAGAGCATGCCGTCGGGCACGACCGAGACGGACTTGGCGAGCATCGGCTTGACCGGGGGCATCACTGGCAGGTCCATGACCACTATTCTGCCGCGCCCGGCCCCCCGGGGCGGGGATCTCCGGCGGTCCAGCCCGACCGCCTGGCCCAGGAGCCGGCCGGTGCCGGCCTGGCCGGCACCGCCCCCGGCGCCGCCAAGGAGGTGGGCGTGCTGCGCGCCTGACCCGCCGACGCCCACTGGGACTGGGGTCGTCGCGAGCCGCCCACCAGCGCTCGGTCCTGACCCGCCCTGGGGCGCCCGTCACGCCAGCGGGCGCCCAGTGGCGACCGGGGGTGCCCAGTGGCGACCGGGGCGGCGCCCAGTGGCGAGCGCGGGGTCAGGCCCGCCGGCACAGGCAGCGCAGGTTCCTGATGTCGTAGCAGGTGATGTCGATGTCGACGAAGCCGGAGGCGGTCAGCAGCTCGGCCAGCCAGGCGTCGTCGAACAGCGCGTGGTGGGCGTTCCAGATCCAGCGCGGCACGCCGCGCTCGTCGACGCCTTTGTGGGCGGCCCGGTCGGAGTGGCCGCCGAGCAGCCAGTAGTTGGCCTCCCGGGTCCCGTAGCTTCCCTCCACCCACTGCCGGGCGATGTAGCGCGCGTCCGGCACGCCGATGTCCACCGGCGCACCCGGCCGCAGGACCCGTGCCCACTCGCGCAGCGTCTGCTCGACGAGCTCCCAGCTCTGATGCTCGAGGACGTGGTTGGCGCGCAGCGCGGTGACGCTCCCGTCCGCGAAGGGGAGCTGGTCCAGCCGGCAGATCACCTCGATACCGGGCAGCGGCAGGATGTCGGTATGGACGTCGTAGGCGGCGTCCGGGCGCTCACCCGACCCGATCTCGACCTTCACCCCGCCTCCCCCATGCTTTCAGCTGCCCTCCTGGTCGTGCCCGACCGTCCGGATGGGCGTCGCCGGCCGGCCGGCGACGATCGTGTACGGGTCGACGTCGCGCAGAACGAGGGAACCAGCCGCGACGACCGCGTGGGCGCCGATCTCGCACGGGCCGAGCACGAGCACGTCGCTCGCGAGCCAGGCCCCCTCGTGCACGACCACGTCCCGGCCGCTCCTGGGGATCGCGGTCTGCCGCTCCCGCCCGAACTTCTCGACGTCGTGGGTGCCGGTGAGCACGGCGACGTCGTGGCCGAAGAAGGCGTACTCCCCGACCGTGATCGTCCCCGAGGACAGGTTGAACAGCGCGTTGTTCACGACGGCGGTGGGGTGGACGCGCAACCGGGACCGGTCGCCGTGGACCCGGTAGCGGTACAGGGAGTCGCCGCCGGCCTCGCCCGCATCCGGCGTCCCACCCTGCTCGGCGAGGGCTCGGCGGACCAGCTCGTCCACCGGGCGGGCGAGCAGACGCTGCAGCAGACGATCGAGCATCGACATCGACGGGACTCCTCCGGCCGCTCAGGACACATTCCTGACTGGGACGAACCGATCCTAAACCGCCGCCGGCACCGCCGCGGCGGCCCTGCCCGGCACGGCCGGCGGCGGCCCTGCCCGGCACGCAACGGCCGCGACGGCACGCAACGGCCGCGACCGCGTCCTCGGGTGGACGCGTGGCCGCCGCCGGCGGTGCCGGCGGCGGTGCGGGTACGGCGGACCGGCTACCAACCGGTGGCGGAGATCGCCTGGATGAGGTCGCCGACCTCGTCGTCGTCGAGCTTCCTGGCGATGTCGGCCACGGCGATGATGCCGACCAGCTCGTGGCCGTCGATCACCGGGAGCCGGCGGACCTGGTGCTGGGCCATCGTCTTCAGCGCCTCGGAGACCGAGTCGTCCGCTCCGATGGTGACCGGCTTGCCCTCGGCCAGGTCGCCAGCCCTGGTGGTGGCGGGGTCCCTGCCCCGGGCGAGCGCCTTCACCACGATGTCGCGGTCGGTGAGCATGCCCTTCAGGCGGTTGTCCTCCCCGCAGATCGGCATGGAGCCGACATCCAGGCTCGCGAGCTTCCTGGCCGCATCGAGCAGGGTCTCGTTCTCGCCGATGCACTCGACGTTGGGGGTCATGACGTCACGCGCGACCCTCGCCATACGCTGCATCCCTGCCGGTCTGGAGCGACACCACGTCGGCCTGGGCCCCGGCGTTGTCGACCGCCTTGCGTGGCTCGGTGTACTCGATCTGTTCCACGCCGTGGGTGAACAGGAACGCGATCCTCTTGCCCTGCAGTTCGCCTGCCATAGGGTTCCTCCCAGGTCCGTGGTTGCGAACCGGTCAGGGGTGCCTCGGCGGGCGGAGGGATAAACAGGGTCAGAGCTGGTTCTGGTCGTTGAAGATGTCGGAGACGCTCGAGTCCTCGAACACCGCGCGGATCGCGGCGGCGATGATGTCGGCGATGGACAGCACGACGATCTTGTCCAGCCGCTTCTCGTCGGGCAGAGGCAGGGTGTCGGTGACCACGACCTCGTCGATGGGCGCGTTCTTCAGCCGGTCGATTGCCGGCCCCGAGAACACCCCGTGGGTGGCGGCGGCCGTGACCCGCTCGGCGCCGCTGGCCATGAGCGCCTCGGCGCCCTGCACCACGGTCCCGGCGGTGTCGATCATGTCGTCGACGATCACGCAGTGCATGCCGGCCACCTCGCCGACGACCTCGCGCATCTCCACCTGGTTGGCGACGTCGCGGCTGCGCCGCTTGTGCAGGAACGCGAGCGAGCAGTGCAGCGCGCCCGCGAACTTCTCGGCCGTCTTCACCCGGCCCGCGTCGGGCGCCACGATCACCAGGTTGTCGGTGCCGAAGCGGGTGCGGATGTACTCGGCCAGCGGCGGCAGGGCGGTCAGGTGGTCGACCGGCCCGTCGAAGAAGCCCTGGATCTGCCCGGAGTGCAGGTCCATGGTGATGATCCGGTTGGCGCCCGCGGTCTGGAACAGGTCGGCGACCAGCCTGGCCGTGATCGGCTCGCGGGAGCGCCCCTTACGGTCCTGGCGCGCGTAGCCGTAGAAGGGCACGACCGCGCTGATGCGCTTGGCCGACGCCCGCTTGAGGGCGTCGATCATGATGAGCTGCTCCATGATCCGCTCGTTCACGGGCGCCGCGTGGGTCTGGAGCACGAACGCGTCGGTCCCCCGGACGCTCTCCTGGAAGCGGCTGTAGATCTCGCCGTTGGCGAAGTCCCGCAGGTCGACCGAGCCGCAGTCGATGCCGAGGTGCCTGGCGACCTCGGCGGCGAGCTCCCTGTTGGCCCGGCCCGAGAACAACATCAGATGCCTGCGCCCCAGGGCCTCGACCATCTTGGGCGTCACGGCCTGGCTCACTGCACGCCTCCCCGAGTGTGCTTCACTCATTCCCGCCCGCGCTCGTTCCCATGCGTGGAGTCGGCGCCGCCTTGTGCCTCGAGCTTACGCCGGCGCCGGCGGGCACCCCAGCCCTCGACCGTCCGCTGCTCGGCGCGCTCGATGGCCAGGGCATCGGGGGGCACGTCCTTGGTGATCGTGGATCCGGCCGCCGTCTGCGCCCCTTGACCGACCTCCAAGGGCGCGACCAGCATGGTATCGGATCCGATGAAGGCGCCATCGCCGACCGTGATGCGATGCTTGGCCACGCCGTCGTAGTTGACGAACACCGTGCCGGCGCCCACGTTCACCCCGGCACCGATGTCGGCGTCGCCGACGTAGGTCAGGTGGGGCACCTTGGAGCCGGGACCGACGCGCGAGTTCTTCACCTCGACGTAGGTGCCCACCTTGCTGCCGGCGGCCAGGTCGGCGCCCGGGCGCAGATAGGCGAACGGCCCCACCTGCGCGCCGGGCCCGATGTGGGCGTCGGCCGCGACCGCCTGGGTGACGACCGCCTCGTCCTCGACCGTGCAGCCGGTGAGGCGGGTGTTCGGGCCGATCCGGCAGCGGGCCCCGACCCGGGTGCCGGCCTCGAGCAGCGTGAGCGGCTCGATGGTGGTGTCCTGGCCGACCTCCACGTCGACGTCGACGTAGGTGGTGGACGGGTCGACCACGGTCACCCCGGACGCCATCAGCGCCTCGAGCAGCCGCCGGCGCAGCACCGTGCCGGCGTCGGCGAGCTGGACCCGGTCGTTGACCCCACGGGCCTCGACCTCCGACCCCCGGCAGGCGGCGACCACGCCCCCGTGGGCCAGCACGATCGGGATCAGGTCGGGCAGGTAGTACTCGCCCTGGTCGTTCTCTGCCCTGAGCTGGGCCAGCCCGTCCAGCACGGGGCGGCTGAACACGTAGAAGCCGGCGTTGACCTCCCGGCCCGCGCGCTGCTCGGGGGTCGCGTCGCGGTGCTCGACCACGCCGGTGACCGCGCCGTCCGGGCCCCGCAGCACCCGGCCGTACCCGGTCGGGTCCTCGGCCTCGCAGGTCAGCAGGGTGACGTCGGCGCCGAGGGTGCGGTGGGTGTCGAGCAGCAGCTCCAGGGTGGCCCGGGTGATGAGCGGCGTGTCGCCGTAGAGCACCAGCACCTCGCCGCCGGCCGGGAGCAGGGGCAGCGCGGCGGCCACGGCGTCGCCGGTGCCCTTCAGCTCCTGCTGGACCGCGAACGCGACGGGACCCAGGCTGAAGCCGCCGACCGCGTTACGCACGTCGTCGGCGCCCCTGCCGATCACGACCACGGTGGCGTCGGCCCGCAGCCCGGCCGCGGCGGCCAGCACGTGCCACAGCAACGCCCGTCCGGCCACCAGGTGCAGCGGCTTGGGCGTCGAGGAGCGGAAGCGCTTCCCCTCCCCCGCCGCGAGCACCACCACGCTCAGGCTCATCTGTCCCCCTCGAACGACGACGCGAGAAAACCCGGCTGCTGGCGGGCAAGGATTCGAACCTTGACCTGACGGCTCCAAAGGCCGCCGTGCTGCCGTTACACCACCCGCCAGGGCTCCACCCGGGCATCGTACCGAGTAACGGGCAGAGGGTGTCTGGCTGCGGGTGTCTGGCTGCGGGTGTCTGGCAGAGGTCGCCGGCCGGGCGTCTACCCGAACGTCACGCCGGGCACCGGGCCGCGGGCAACCTCCACCCGGGCGAAGGCCGGGCGGACCGCCCGGGCCACCTTGCCGGCGTGCTCCTCGTCGCGGCACAGGCCGAGCATGGTCGGGCCGCTCCCGCTCATCACCGCGCCGAGCGCGCCCGCCTCCAGCAGCCGCTCCTTGCTGGCCCGCAAGGCGGGGAGCAGGTCGAACGCGGCCGGCTCGAGGTCGTTGTGGAGGTTGGCGCCGATCTGGTCGAGGTCGCCGTTGCCCAGCGCGCCGAGCAGCGCGCCCGGCCAGCGGTCGCCGAGGGACCGGACCAGGCCGAGCTCGTCGAAGCGGCCGTACACCGCCGGGGTGGCCAGCCCCGTCGCGTCGATGCCGATCACCCACCAGGTCGGCCCCCTGGCCGGGATCTCCCGCATGCGGTCCCCGCGGCCGGTGGCCAGGCGGCTGCCCCCGGTGAGCAGGAAGGCGACGTCGACGCCGACCTCGACCGCCATGGCATGGAGGTTGACCGCGGGCAGGCGCAGCCCCCAGAGCCGGTCGAGGGCGAGCAGGGCGGCGGCCCCGTCGGCGCTGCCGCCACCGAGGCCGGCGGCCACGGGGATCCCCTTGCGGAGCCGGAACCGGGCCCCGGGCAGGTCGCGGGTGCGGCGGGCGAGCTCCCGCGCGGCCACCAGCACCAGGTTCGACTCGGCGGGGGGCAGGCCCTCCCCCTCCACCTCCAGGCCCAGGCCCTCCGGGACGAGCTGGACCTCGAGCTCGTCCCAGAGGCCGACCGCCTGCAGCACCGTGACGACCTCGTGGTAGCCGTCCTCCCGGAGCGCCCCGACCAGCAGGGCCAGGTTGATCTTGGCTGCGGCACGCGCGCGCAGCGGGGCTGGCGGCGCCTCGGCGGAACTCTGGCTGGACACGCGCTCCTCCTCGGACGGCTCGGGTGCCGGGCCGACAGGCCGGGCATGGTAACGGCGCGTCTGGCGCGCATCAACACGCATTCGGCGCTGGTGCGGCGTTCCTGCGCCGGCTCGCACGGCCGGTCAGGCCGGCCGGGGACGGTCGCCGGCCGGCTCCTCCAGGGTACGGGCCAGTGCCGCGAACTCCTCGACGCCGAGCCGCTCGGCCCGCAGGGCGAGGTCCACCCCGGCGCGGGCGCCGAGCGCCGCGACCGCGTCCGGACCGAGCCCGAGGGTCCGCAGCGAGTTCCGCAAGGTCTTGCGGCGCTGCGAGAACGCGGCGTCGATCACGCGGGCGAGCGCGGGCCAGGGAAGGCCCTCGGTGGCCGGGTGGCCTCGGCGGTGGATGCCGACCAGGACCGAGTCGACATGGGGCTCGGGGATGAACACGCGCCGGCTCACCGGGGCCAGCACCCGCGCCTCGGCCAGGGCGGCCACCTTGGCGCTGGGCCCGGCGTAGGCGGCCGTGCCCGGCGCGGCGGCCAGCCGCTCCCCCACCTCCCGCTGCACCATCACGGTCATGCTGGCGAGCTGCGGGTAGGAGGCCAGCACGCGCAGCACCAGGGGCGCGGCGATGTTGTAGGGCAGGTTGGCCACCAGCCGCCGGGCGCCGGGGGCGAGGGCGGCCAGGTCGGCGCGCAGGGCGTCGGCCACCTCGACGACGACCCCCTGGTCGCCCGCCAGCACCTCGGTCAGGGGGGGCACCAGGCGGGCGTCGACCTCCACGGCGACCACCGCCGCCCCTGCCTCGCGCAGCGCGAGCGTGAGGCTGCCGAGCCCGGGCCCGATCTCGAGCACCGTCTCGCCCGGTTCGACCCCGGCGAGCCGGACCACCTTGCGTGCGGTGTTCGGGTCGGCCAGGTAGTTCTGCCCCAGCGACCTGGTGGGCCGGAGGCCGTGGCGGGCGAGCAGCTCGCGCACCCGGGGCGGGGTCAGCAGCCGGACCGCTCCCGGGCCGCCGCCCCCGCCGACCTGGCCGCCCTCGCCCCCGGCGCCCGGCGGCTGGCCCGGGTCGCCGCCCGGGTCGACACCGGGCCGCTCGCCGGATTCGGCACCAGGCCGCTGGCCGGGTTCAGCGCCGGGCTCCTCGCCGAGGTCGGCGCCGGGCCGCTCGCCGGGGTGGGCGGCGGGCCGCTGGCCGGGTTCAGCGCCGGGGCGCTCGCCGGGGTCGGCGGCGGGGTGCTCGCCGGGGTCTACGGCTGCCATGTCGCCCCGAGTGTGGCAGAAGCGGACCCGGGGCTGCCGGCGGGCGGGCCCGGTGGCAGGCAGGGCAGCGCGCGGCCGGCACCGGCCAGCCGGTCAGGCGACCGGCGCGGGGAGCCTGAAGGCGCGCACGGCGGTCGCGGTGGTCGCCCGGGCCACCTCGTCGACGGTGGTGCCGTGGACGGCGGCCACGGTCTCGGCGGTCACCGCCACCCGGCCGGGCCGGTTGGGCCGGCCCCGGTACGGGTGGGGGCTGAGGAACGGGCTGTCGGTCTCGAGCACCATCCGGTCGAGCGGCACCACCGCGCACGCCGCCCGCTGTTCGGGAGCGTTCCGGAAGGTGACCGTGCCAGCGAACGAGACCAGGTAGCCGGCGTCCACGACCCGCCCGGCCATGGCGTCGTCGCCGGTGAAGCAGTGGAACACCACCCGCTCGGGCGCGCCCTCGCCGTCCAGCACGGCGAGCACGTCCTCGAACGCCTCCCGGCAGTGGACCACGAGCGCCCGGTCGAGCTCGCGCGCGAGGCGGACGTGGGTGGCGAAGGCGGCCCGCTGCACGTCGCGGGGCGAGTGGTCGCGGTAGTAGTCCAGGCCGGTCTCGCCCACCGCCACGACGCCGGGCAGGGCGAGCAGACGGCGCAGCTCGGTCACGGCCTCCGGGGTGAGCTGCACCGCGTCGTGGGGGTGGATGCCGGCGGTGGCCGACACGTCCGGGAGCCGGGCCGCGTTGGCCGCGGCCTCGCGGCTCGAGGCCAGGTCGACGCCGACGTCCACGACGTGGCCGACGCCCTCGGTCCTGGCCTGCCGGACCAGCTCGTCCGCACTCCCCTCGAGCAGGTGGAGGTGGCAGTGGGTGTCGACCAGCACGGTGGGACGCGTCCTCTCGCTCGGCGTCCAGCCAGCCCGGGCTGACTATCCGCAGACGGCGCCCCGCTCGGCGCCGCCCACCAGCTTGGCGTACTTGGCGAGGACGCCGCTCTGGTAGCGGGGCGCCGGCCGCTTCCAGGCGGCGCGCCGCCGCTCCAGCTCGGCCTCGTCGACCACGAGGTCGAGCCGCCGCGCGGGCACGTCGAGCACGATGCGGTCGCCCTCCTCGACCAGCGCGATCGGCCCGCCGTCCCACGCCTCGGGCGCCACGTGGCCGACGCAGGCCCCGAAGGTCGCGCCCGAGAAGCGCCCGTCGGTCAGCAGCACCACGTCACGGCCGAGCCCGGCACCCTTGATCGCGGCGGTGACCGCCAGCATCTCGCGCATGCCCGGCCCGCCCTTGGGGCCCTCGTAGCGGATGACGAGGACCTCGCCCTCGGCCACCCGCCGCTCGGTGACGGCCCGGAAGCAGTCCTCCTCGGAGTCGAACACCCGGGCGCGGCCGTCGAAGGTCAGGTCGTCGACGCCGGGGATCTTCACCAGCCCGCCGGCGGGCGCCAGGCTGCCGTAGAGCACCGCCAGCCCGCCCTCGGCGGCGATCGGCGAGGCGGCCGGGCGGACCACCTCGCCGTCGACCCCGGGGGCGTCCTCGAGGTTCTCGGCCAGGGTCCGTCCGGTGACCGTCATGACGTCGCCGTCGACGTAGCCGCCGCCGAGCAGCTCGCGCAGGACGGCCGGCAGGCCGCCGACCCGGTCCAGGTCGGCCATGACGAACTTGCCGGCCGGGCGCATCGAAACGATGTGGGGCGTGCGGCGGCTCACCGTGTCGAAGTCGTGCATGGTCAGCTCGACCCCGGCCTCGTGGGCGATGGCGAGCAGGTGGAGCACCGCGTTGGTCGAGCCGGCGGTGGCCATGACCACCGCGGCGGCGTTCAGGAAGGCCTGGCGGGTCATGATCTGGCGCGGCCGCAGGTCGAGCTCGAGCAGCCGGACCACGGCCTCGCCGGTGAGCCGGGCCAGCTCGGCCCGGCGCTCGGAGACCGCGGGCGGGGTGGCCGAGCCGGGCAGGGCCATGCCGATGGCCTCGGCCGCCGCCGACATCGTGTTCGCGGTGTACATGCCGGCGCACGACCCGGCCGTGGGGCAGGCGACCCGCTCCATGGCGTCCAGGTCCTCGTCGGACAGGGTCCCGGCCGCGTTGGCCCCGACCGCCTCGAACATGTCCTGGATGGTGACGTCGCGGCCCCTGAAGTGGCCGGGCAGGATGGTGCCGCCGTACAGGAACGCGGCGGGCAGGTCCAGGCGGGCGCAGGCCATCAGCATGCCGGGCAGCGACTTGTCGCACCCGGCGATCGTGACCATCCCGTCCAGCCGCTCGGCGTGCATCATCAGCTCCACCGAGTCGGCGATCACCTCCCGGCTGACCAGCGACGCGCGCATGCCCTCGTGGCCCATGGAGATGCCGTCGGAGACCGCGATGGTGGTGAACTCGAGCGGCACCGCCCCGGCCAGGCGCACGCCGGCCTTGGCCGAGTCGGCCAGCTTGTCGAGGTGCACGTTGCAGGGCGTCACCTCGTTCCAGGACGAGGCGACGCCGACCTGGGGCCGGTCGAAGTCGCTGTCGGTGAAGCCGACGGCGCGGAGCATGGACCGGGCCGGAGCCCGGTCCCGGCCGGCGGTGACCTCGGTGCTGCGTGGACGGGCGGGGTGACGGCTCGAGTCCATGGCGTCTTCCAGGTGCGCGGGGGCGCCGAGGCGTCCCGGCCGGACAGGGTTGCAGGAGCGGAGTCCAGGTCGCCGCCCAGGACGGCGCCGGGTCGGCCTGGCCAGCGATCGTGTCGGCCCGGGGGCTGTTCGCCAGCGATCGTGTCGCCGGCGGCGGGCCGATCCTACCGCGCGTCCCTCTGCCACGCGTGGGCCAGCCACCGGACTCCTGCCGTTGACGAGCGCGCCTTGCGACGTGGCCGAACAGGGCAGGGACGGGCAAGCCGCCCTGGGTCCGGAGCTCGCGGAGCCGAGCGACCGCCCTGGCGCGCAGGTCAGGGCGCGGTGGTCAGCGCGGCGGGTTCGGGTCGCCCGCCCGCGGGCGCAGCGCCGCCTCCACGACCGTTTCGACGAAGCTCCGCTTGCCCTCGGTGTAGGCGTCGCGGTCGTTCCGGAACCGGGCCGCCAGCCCCCGCTTGAGCCGGGCGTACTCAGCGGCCGCCTCCGGGTGGGCGCGCAGGTGGTCGCGGAACGCCAGGTGCTGGCCGAAGAAGTCGCTGGTCTGCTCCACCATGTGGACGTGGTGGGTGTGCGGGATGCCCCGGTAGAAGTAGCGCCGCTCGGGGATGTCGCTCTCGAACTCGGGTGCGTAGTCGTAGCCGAGGTCGATGAGGGCGGCGACGGCCTGGCCGGAGCGCTCGATGTCGGCCACGCCGACCATGATGTCGATGATCGGCTTGGCCGGCATGCCGGCCACCGCGGTGGAGCCGATGTGCTCGATCACCAGGGCTGCCGGGCCGACGGCGGCGGCGATCCGGTCCCGCTCCTCGGCGAACTGCTCCGGCCAGGCCGGGTCGTACTCCACGAGCTCGACCGGCTGGGCTCCCCGGGCCATGGCTACCCCACCGCGGCGGAGGGTCCTGGGGAGGCCCCACCAGCGGGTCTGCCGTCGGCGTCGACCCGGGGGAACAGGGCGGCGACCCTGGTCACCCGAGCCCCCCGGGGCAGGCCGCCCCAGGTGAGCGCCTCGGGCAGCCGCGCGTCGGCCAGCTCGCCGGGCGCCCCGACCGCCGTCCAGATGGCGGGCGCCGTCCTGGTCAGCCACGGCGCGGTCAGCAGGGCGATGATGCGGAGCGACTCGGCCGCGGTGTACAGGACCGTGTCCAGGGCGAGGTCGTCGCCCTGCTTGGCCAGGTCCCACGGCCTGCGCTCGGACACGTAGCCGTTGGCGACGCCGACCAGCCGCCAGATCCCGGCCAGGGCCTTCTCGTAGGCCAGGTCGCCGTGCAGCGCCGCCTTGGCGTCGGCGTAGGCGCGTACCGCCGCCTCCTGCACCGCCACCTCGGCCTCGCCGGCCAGGCCGGGGCCGGGCAGCACGCCGTCCCGGTAGCGCTCGACCATCGCGGTCACCCGGCTGGCCAGGTTGCCGAGGCCGTTGGCGAGGTCGGCGTTGTAGCGCTCGACCATCGCCTCCCAGGAGAAGTTGCCGTCCTGGCCGAAGGCCACCTCGCGCTGGAAGAAGTAGCGGAACGCATCGGACCCGAACGGGCCGACCAGGTCCTGGGGGGCGATGCCGGTCAGCTTGGTCTTGCTCATCTTCTCGCCGCCGACCAGCAGCCAGCCGTGGACCTGGACGGTCCGGGGGACCGGCAGGCCGGCCGCCATCAGGATGGCGGGCCAGATGACCGCGTGGAAGCGGGAGATGTCCTTGCCGACGAAGTGGTAGTCGGCCGGCCAGACCCGCTCGAAGCGCTCGAGGTCGGCGTCCCAGCCGGCCGCGGTGGCGTAGTTCTGCAGCGCGTCGATCCACACGTAGATGACGTGCCTGGGGTCCCAGGGGACGGGGACGCCCCAGTCGAAGCTCGAGCGCGAGATCGACAGGTCCTGCAGCCCCCGCTCGACGAAGGAGCGGACCTCGTGCAGCCGGCCCTCGGGGCGGACGAAGTCGGGCCGCTCGTGGTACAGGGCGAGCAGGTGGTCGGCGTACTTGGAGAGGCGGAAGAAGTAGTTCTCCTCGCGGACCCGTTCGACCGGGCGCCCGTGGATGGGGCACTTGCCGTCGACCAGCTCCTCCTGGGTGTAGAACTGCTCGCAGGCCACGCAGTACAGCCCCTCGTAGCTGTCGAGGTAGACGTCGCCCTGGTCGTACAGCCGCTGCCACAGGTGCTGGACGGGCACGACGTGGCGCTCCTCGGTGGTGCGGATGAAGTCGTCGTAGGAGATGTCCAGGTCGGCCCAGGCCGCCTTCCAGCGCTCCACGATCTGGTCGGTCCAGGTCTGTGGGTCGAGCCCCCTGGCCTCGGCGGCCCTGGCCACCTTCTGGCCGTGCTCGTCGGTGCCGGTCAGGAAGAACACCTGCTCCCCGTGGGCGCGCCGCCAGCGGGCCAGCACGTCGGCGGCCACCGTGGTGTAGGCGTGCCCGATGTGGGGCTCGTCGTTGATGTAGTAGATCGGGGTGGTGATATAGAAGGTGTCCTTCACGGCGACTCCAGAACCCGGATCTCTTCGGATGGGCAGGCAGCGTGCTCCTTGGCAGGCGACACATAGGCGACAGGCGACACATAGGCGGTAGGCGGACAGGCGCCGGTGGGCGACGTTCGCCGCGACGACGACGACCGCCCGGTCCCTGCCATATGGGCAGGAGGCTACCTGCCCGGGCCGCCGGGTGCCAGCAGGCTTCCCCTCGGCCGGATCCCCGCCACTCGTTGTAGCGGGGCACGCCCAGCTCGCGGATGCGCAGGTGCTAAGCAGGTCGCCAGCAGTCTTGCGCGTAACCCCGCGAGTCCTTCCTGGTCACCGTATCCAGGTACGTGCAGGACTTCTGAGCCGCTGCTTCGCAGGCTTCCTCTCGGCCGGATCCCCGCTACCGGCGCGGACCGGCCGTGCCGGCCCGGGCGTCGAGGACCGCCTGGTAGACCGAGCGGCGTGGGGCGCCGGCGGCCCTGGCCACCTCGCTGATGGCGGCCCTGGTGGTCGCGCCCGCCTCGACCAGCCGGGCCACCTCGGCGGCGAGGTCGACCGCCCGCGGGCCGGGGTCGGGGGCGCCCCCGATCACGATGGTCAGCTCGCCCCGGGGACCCTGGGCCTCGAGCCGGTCGCGCACCTCCGCGAGCCGGCCGCGCAGCGCCTCCTCGTGGAGCTTGGTCAGCTCCCTGGCGACCGCCGCCGGGCGGTCGGGGCCGAACGCCTCCGCCATCGCGGCCAGGGTGGCCAGCACGCGGTGCGGGGCCTCGAAGAACACCATCGTGCGGCGCTCGCCGGCCAGCTCGGCGAGGCGCCGGTCGCGCGGCCCGGGCTTGCGGGGCAGGAAGCCCTCGAAGCAGAAGCGGTCGGTGGGCAGCCCGCTGAGCACGAGCGCGGCCAGGACCGCGCTCGGACCCGGGACCACCTCGACCGGCAGGCCGCGGTCCAGGCAGGCGCCGATCAGGTCGTGGCCGGGGTCGGAGACGCCCGGCATGCCGGCGTCGCTGACCAGGACGACCCGCTTGCCGGCGGCGATCTCGCCGGCCAGCTCGACGGCCCGGTCGCGCTCGTTCGCCTCGTGGTAGCTCACCATGCGCGCCTTCACGCCCAGGTGGGCCAGGAGCTTGCCGGTCTGCCTGGTGTCCTCGCAGGCGACCAGGTCGGCCTCGGCGAGCGCCCTGGCCAACCTGGGTGACGCGTCGCCCAGGTTGCCGATCGGCGTGCCGCACACGACCAGCCGTCCCACCTGCTGTGTCATCGGCGCCCCCGTCCCGCGTCCCGCACGCCCGGCCGCACTCCCGTGCGGGGCAGGACCACCGTACCCGGCGTGCGGGGCAGAACCACCACCGTACCCGGCGTGCGGGGCAGAACCACCACCGTACCCGGCGTGCGGGGCAGCGACCACTGCCGGGCGTACCGGGCACACTCGCCGGGCGGGGCAGCGACCGCCGCCGGGCGTCCGGGCACACTCGCCGTGCGGAGCAGCGACCGCCGGGCGTACGGGGTGTCCCCGGCGGCGTGTCCTGGGCGGCGTGTCCTGGGCGGGGGTCCCCGGCGGGGTGTACCGGGCGGGGGGTCCCCGGCGGGGTGTACCGGGCGGGGGGTCCCCGGCGGGGTGTACCGGGCGGGGTGTACCGGGCGGGGGGTCCCGGGACCACGGCCTGGCTCAAGCGCGCCGGGCCGGGCGCAACAGGCAGACGTCGCCGAACTCGTGCCAGAGGTAGCCGGAGCGCACGGCGGTGTCGTAGGCGGCCCGGAGCGTCTCGGGCGCCACGAAGGCGCCGAGCATGTCGAGGTGGCTCGCCTCCGGCTCGTGGAACCCGGTCAGCAGGCCGTCGACCACCTCGAGGCGGCGCCCAGGGGCGATCCGCAGCCGGGTCACCCCGGAGGAGGCGGCCACCTCGCCGTCGAAGGCGGCCGTCTCGAGCGCCCGGACCACGGTGGTGCCGACCGCGGTCACCCGGCCGTCCAGGGCCCGGCAGCGGTTGATCGCCCGCGCGGCGGACGGGGGCACCCGGTACTGCTCGGCCGGCACGAACTCCCGGTCGACGGCCCGGTCGCCGTAGGTGGACAGCCCGGCGTGCAGGCTGACCGAGACCAGCCCGATGCCCCGGCGGCGCAGGTCCTGCAGGGTCTGCACGGTGAACGGCCGCGCCGCGCTGGCCATCTCGGCCGACCCGGGGGCGGCCGCGAACAGCGTCTGGTAGTGGTGAAGGCCCCAGGCCCGGGGCACGTAGGCGTACCGGACGGGGCGGCCTGCCCGGTGCAGGGCGTCCAGCAGCGCCGGGCCGCTCGCGTCGAACCGGAGCCAGACCAGCGGCCGCGCCTCCTCATGGCGACCGAGGACGGTGGCGGCGAGGCCTGGGCCGAACCGGAGCCGCTCGCCGGCTGCCAGGGGCGGCAGGAACGGCCGCGCGTCGGTCGCCACCAGCGCCGGGTCGGTGCCGTCGGGAGGCACCCCGAGCGGGAGCGCGGCCCAGCGGTCCCCGTCCCGCGCGGCCAGGCGGACCTCGACCTGAGCCCCGGACCGGGTGCGGCCGAGCAGGCTCGCGGGCAGGGTCCGGGAGTCGTTCACCACCAGCAGGTCGCCCGGCTCGAGCAGCCAGGGCAGCTCGTCGAACCGGTGGTGCCCGACCGCGCCGGTCGCCCGGTCGACCACGAGCAGGCGGACCCGGTCGCGACGTAGCCCACGCGCCTCCGGGGGCGCCGGAGCCTCCAGCTCCGGCGGAAGGGTGAACCTGACGTCGCTCCGCACCGCCTACCCCCTCACATGCCGCCCGCCGCGGCCCCGGGCCGGGCCGCGTCGCTCCTCGGTCCGGCCGGGGCCCGGGTGCTCACCCGTCACCGCCCCCCGGCGGCGGGGACGAACGAGGCTGCCTCGAGCCGCTCGCCGTTCACCGTCGCCGACTCGGGGCTGGCCAGGTGGACGAAGATCTCGGTACGGTCCTCGGGCCTGGCCAGGTCGGCCGGGTCGTCGTCGGGCAGGGCGGCCGAGTGCATGTCGGTGGCCATGTCCCCGGGGTCGACCGAGTTGACCCGGACGCCGGTGCCGTCCAGCTCGCTGGCCCAGATGCGGGTGAGCTGGTCGAGGGCGGCTTTGGAGAGCCCGTAGGCGCCCCAGCCCGCGTAGCCGACCACGCCGGCGTCGCTGGAGACGTTGACCACGCTCCCCCGCTGGGCGGCCAGCATCGGGCCGAGCAGGGCCCGGGTGAGCAGGAACGGCCCGGTCACGTTGACGGCGAGGACGCGGTCGAGCGCGGCCGGGTCGGTGTCGATCAGGTAGGGCATCGGGGTCGGGCCAAGCTCGGATGCGTTGTTGACGAGCACGTCGACCCGCCCGAACGTCGCCATGGCGGTCGCGGCCACCCGCTCGACGTCGGCCGGGACGCCGACGTCGGCCGGGACGGCCACTGCCCGGGCGCCGAGCGCCTCGATCTCGGCCCGGACCGCTTCGAGCAGCTCGGAGCGGCGGGCGACGAGCAGCAGGTCGGCTCCCTCACGGGCGAACGCGAGCGCGATGGCGCGCCCGAGCCCCTGGGATGCGCCCGTGACCAGGGCGGTCGTACCGGCCAGGCGGCCAGTTGGAGATGCGGGCATCGCGAACCTCCGTTGGTCAGCTTCGCTGGGCCGCATGGTGCGCCTGCCTTGACTCTTTTGTCAACGTAAGTATTGAATAATTCGGGTGCCGGCATTCGGGGTGCCGGCATTCGGGGTGCCGGCATTCGGGGTGCCGGCCCACGGCCCCGGCCCGCTCCGCACGCTGGCCAAGTCATGGCGCCCCGTCGAGACCTGGACCTCAGGCTGAACTACCGCATCCTCGGTGGCCTGGTGATCGTCCTCGAGGTCGCCCTCGTCCACGGCCGCCTGCTCGGCGAGCGCCCGCGGCCCCGACTCCGACCACCTGCCCGGACCCACTGCCGCAGACCGAATCACCCGGAAGCAGCCGGCACGGTCTGGTACCATCCTGGCGCTGCCACGGGGGTGTAGCTCAGCCCGGCAGAGCGCCTCCCTCGCACGGAGGAAGCCAGGGGTTCAAATCCCCTCACCTCCACCCCAAACCCGCAGGTCAGGGCGTCGCCAGCGTCGAGCGGGCGGCGTTCACTGCATGTCTGGGCCGCGCTGGGGCCGCGCACCGACCCGTGGTCGCACCGGAAGGCCCTCCCAAGGCTAGGCGCCTCGGGCCCTAGTAGCTCGTCAGTCCTGAATTACAGGGTAGAGGTGCTTGAGCTTGATCCGGGCATCCTCGGTCGTGAAACGCCAGTCCACGCCACGGCCGGTAGCGTTGCGGGTCGCCTCCCATGCGGCGACCTCGCGTTCCAGGGTCGCCCGGTCGGCCAGCCGCCGGTCCAGGCACTGCCCGGCCAGGACGCTCAGCTCGATCTCGGCGATGTTCAACCAGCTGCCATGCTTGGGCGTGTAATGCAGCTCCAGCTTGTCGGCCAGCCGCTTGGCCTCCGCGGGCGGGAACGCCTCGTACAGCGACGCGGGTGTGTGGGTGTTGAGGTTGTCTTGCACCAGCACGATCTGCTCGGCGTCGGGATAGCAGACGTCGACCAGTTCTTTGATGCAGTGCGCCCCGTCGATGCGGGTGCGCCGCGCGCTACAGGTGACGTGCCGCCAGCCGCGCAGCGGCTCACAGACCAGGAACACGTTGCACACCCCGCGGCGCTCGTACTCGTAGTCCTCCCGGGCTGGACGCCCAGGCGCGACCGGCAACGGTGGGGCTGCTTCCCCAAGCAGCTGGCGGCTGGTCTCGTCCAGACAGACCTGCGGGCGGTGGGGGTCGTAGGCACCGGTGTAGACCTCCAGCACATCCTCCATCCGCCAGACAAACTCCGCGTCATGCTGGGGCGGGATGCACCAGCGCTGGATCAGCCATGGCTTCAGCCGGTTTGCTTTAAGGCCTGCCGCACCGTCTCATACGAGACCGTCTCCACCACCTGGAGCTCCACCATCCGCTCTGCCAGCAGGCGCAACGTCCAGCGCTTGTGGCCCTCCGGCGGAGCGCTGCACGCCAGCGCGACCAGGCGGGCCTCCTGCTCCCCGTCGAGCCGACGGTGGTACTGGCGCGCGGGCGCCTTGCGGTACAAGGCGGCGTCCAGACCGGCGGCGACGCACTGCATGCGGATACGGGCGACGGTAGCGGGGTGGACCTCCAACGCCGCGGCGGTCGCGGCGTCGGTCCAGCCCGGGCCGGCCTCGCCCTGGTTGGCCTTCAGCAGGATGCGAGCGTGGGTCAGCACCCGGGCAGGGGCGACCCCCTGCCCGATCAGGGTGTGGAGCCGGGCGCGCTCCTCCTCGGACAAGACCACGACGTGTCGCTTGCGCACCTCGGCCTCCTGCGGCGGCGGTATCCCTCGACCGCACGCAGCATGCGTCCGAACCACCCACCACGCAAGTCACGGCTGACAGGCTACTAGGGCCTCACGATGACCACGGAGCGTAGTCGCGACCTCCCATCCAAGCCAAGCGAGCGTGACGCCGTCTAGCCCTACCCCGGACGACGAGCACGCGAAGCCGTACCCGTACGGGGGTTCCCTGCTCCCCCAGCCGTGACCCCGCCGCCCTGACCCGCGCGCCGGGATACCTGTCCCGGGTCGGCGAGATGGGTCCAGCCTGGCCACAGTCGCCACCCGACCACTGCCGGTCAGACCCGCGGCCGGCACCTTCCTCGCTCACCCACGCACGACCGCCGCCAGCTTCGTCCGGGCCAGGCCCCAGTTCGGGCGGCCGACCGGGCGGCTCGGGGACGCGCGACCACGTCAACCCGACGCGTCCCAGCTGTCCAGGCTTGCTTCTACCGAACACGGTTCTCAAACCATCGCGGTGCGGACGGGGCGGGCGCGGACGCGCGGACACGGCAGCGGCGCGCACGGACGGACGCGGAGCGGACGGACACGGCAGGCGAACGCGGACAAAGGCGATGGACGGCATGGCAGCCACCCGGAGGTCTCCGTCCGCCGCGAAGACACCGACCTGCCGCCGGACGCTGTCCGGGAACTCCGCTGGGACGGCGCCACGGCGATCGGCAACCAATGAGGCTCTTGGCTCCATGGTGGAGAGTGCCCTGTTGGGTCGAACGACAGTTCGGCACCCAGCAGCAGGCCTGAGAATGTTGTCCTCGTGTAGCCGCGGCTCGCGACGCCCAAGAGCCTCATCGAGGATCGTCCATCTCGAGCGTTCCGTCTGGCTACTGGTATCCTCGTTCCATGCTCATCGTGCTCGACGCGAACGCGATCACGCCGGACTACCTCCTCGAGGCGCCGTCCTTCCAGATCCTGTCCGTTCGTATCGCCGAGGAAGAGGTTCAAGTGTAACTGTTCAGGGCCTGGGTCGCGTTGTGGGCGCGGGTTGACTGCGTGGGGGGTTGTGGGGTAGCTCTCCCGTAGGCCCATGGGCAAGCGGGCGTGACCGCTCGACGTGCCGGAGGCCGTGACCTGCCCCCCGATCCTGAGCTTGATCTTGGTGCGGTGGTTGCTGCCCAGGCGGCGGTCATTGTGGAGTTGCGGGCGGTCAACGCCGAGCAGGCCCTGGTGATCGAGACGCTCAAGGCGCGGGTGGCGGAGCTGGAACGCCAGCTCGCCAAGCACTCGGGGAACTCGTCGAAGCCGCCGTCGTCGGATGGGCTGGGCAAGCCGCCGGCGCCCAGGCGGGAGCGGGCAGCTGACGCTGGCGGTCGCAAGCCCGGCAAGCAGCCTGGCACGCCCGGTGCGCACCTGGCCCCGGCCGCCGAGCCGGACGAGGTTGTCGTCCACCGGCCGGTGGCGTGCCAGGGGTGCGGCGGGGACCTGACGCTGGCGCCGGTGACCGGGGTGGAGGCCCGACAGGTCTTCGACCTGCCCGAGGTGCGGCTGTGGGCCACTGAGCACCGCGCGGAGCGGCGCTTGTGTGGCTGCGGGCAGGTCACCGCGGCGGGGTTTCCCGCCCAGGCGCGCGCGGCGGCGTGCTATGGCCCTGGGGTGCGGGCGCTGGCGACCTACCTGGGGGTGGGCCAGCACCTGCCGGTGGAGCGGGCCGCGGAGCTGCTGGCGCAGGCGCTGGGCGTGCCGGTCAGCACCGGGATGCTGGCCGGGCTTGCGGCCGAGGCCGCCGCCGGGCTGGAGCTGGGCGGGTTCACCCACGCGGTCCGCGCGCAGCGCGCCGCCGCCGAGGTCGCCCACTTCGACGAGGCCGGCGCCAGGGCCGCCGGGCGGCTGCACTGGGTCCACTCGGCCTCGACGGTGCTGCTGCGCTGGTTCACGGTGCACCCCAAGCGTGGT
>Ga0184609_10000107_pt1 | contig 21839 bp, 16 predicted proteins | sample PLM1_60_coex_FD_133165 | JGI IMG/M metagenome (GOLD analysis project Ga0184609, IMG submission 133165) | Groundwater sediment microbial communities from an aquifer in East River, Colorado, USA - PLM1_60_coex | ecosystem: Environmental > Terrestrial > Soil > Riparian zone | place: USA: East... | reverse complement strand
GTCGGTCAGGGTGACGAACTCGCCGCCCTCGCTGATCAGGCCCATGGCGATGCCGCCGACCGGGGCCTTGATCGGCACGCCCGCGTCCATCAGCGACAGGGTCGAGGCGCAGACCGAGGCCATCGAGGTGGAGCCGTTGGAGCTCAGCACCTCGGAGACCAGCCGCAACGCGTAGGGGAACTCCTCCTTGTCGGGGATCACCGGCAGCAGGGCCCGCTCGGCGAGCGCCCCGTGGCCGATCTCGCGCCGCTTGGGGCCGCGCATGAAGCCGACCTCGCCGGTGGAGAACGGCGGGAAGTTGTAGTGATGCATGTAGCGCTTGCGGTCCTCGGGGTCGAGGGTGTCGACGATCTGCTCCATGCGGACCATGCCGAGCGTTGTGACGTTCAGCACCTGGGTCTCGCCGCGCTGGAACAGCCCGGAGCCGTGGGCCCGGGGCAGGATCCCGACCTCGGCCTCCAACGGCCGGATGTCGCGCGGCCCGCGGCCGTCGATCCGCTTGGCCTCCTTGACGACCCGCTGGCGGACCAGCTCCTTGGTGAGGCTGCGGAAGGCGGCCCCTGCCTCCTTCTCGCGACCGGCCAGCGCCTCGCCGAGCTGGTCGGTGGCGGCCTGGACGGCCTCGGACTTGAGCTCGTCAAGCCGGACCTCCCGCTGCGCCTTGTCGGCGATGGTGATGGCCTCGCGCACCTGGGTCTCGACGGTGGCCCGGACGGCGCCGGCAACGTCCTCGCCGTACTCGGCGAACAGCGGGTACTCCTTCGGCTGGGCCCCGGCCTGCCGCACCAGCTCGACCTGGAGCTGGCAGGCGGTCGCGATGTGCGACTTGGCCAGCTCGAGGGCGAGCCCGAGCGCCTCCTCGGTTGGCTTGGGGGCGCCGGTCTCCTCCATCAGCCGGACGGCGTGCTCGGTGGCTTCGGCCTCGACCATGAGGATGTCGACCCCGCCGGCCTCGTTCTGGCGGCCGGCCACGACCATGTCGAAGGTGCACTCCTCCAGCTCGGAGTAGGTCGGGTTGACGATCCAGTCGCCGTCCTTGCGGCCGAGCCGAACCGCCCCGACCGGGCCCGAGAAGGGGATGCCGGCCAGTTGCACGGCCGCCGAGGCGCCGTTGATGGCGAGCACGTCCGAGAGGTTCTCCATGTCGGTCGACAGGACGGTGGCGACCACGTGGATCTCGTTGCGCAGGCCCTTGGGGAACGACGGGCGCAGCGGGCGGTCGACCAGCCTGGCGGTGAGGATGGCCGTCTCCGACGGCCGGCCCTCACGACGGAAGAAGCCGCCGGGAATCTTGCCGGCGGCGTACATGCGCTCCTCGACGTCGACGGTGAGCGGCATGAAGTCGAGCTGTTCCTTGGGATGCCTGCCGGCCGTTGCGGTGACCAGCAGCTGGGTCTCGCCCAGCCCGATGATGACGGCGCCGCCCGCCAGCTTGGCCAGCTTGCCGGTCTCCAGATAGAGATCGCGGCCGCCGACGGCACCTTGCACACGATGGACTGCCATGTAGCTGTTGCTCCTTGTTCCTCTCGCCCCGCCATGGCGGGGCGAACCGTGCCCCGGCCGCGGTTGCGGTCGGAGCCGGCCTGCTCGGGCGGAGCCAGGGGACGAGGTGCCAGTTCTCAGTCGAAAGGCCTGAGTGCTCGAAGGCGCTCCAGGGCTCACCACTGACAACTGACACGGCCGCTGCACCGGTCTGCCCGGGTCAGGCGTTGCTCAGCGCGCCAGGAGCATCACCGTCCTTCGCACGCCGAGCCGTCCATGGTCGGTCAGCGGCGCAGACCGAGGCGCTCGATGAGCGCCCGGTAGCGGGCGACGTCGTTGCTCTGGAGGTACCGGAGCAGCCGCCGGCGGCGGCCGACCATCTGCAGCAGGCCACGGCGCGAGTGGTGGTCGTGCTTGTGGACCTTGAGGTGCTCGGTGAGCGCGTTGATGCGCGTGGTGAGCAGGGCCACCTGGACCTCGGGCGAACCGGTGTCGCCTTCCTTGGTCGCGTACTGCGTGATGATCTTGGTCTTGTCATCCTTGACCAGCATGCTACCTCTCCATGAACGGTGCGGATGCTGTCCGGGGGCCCCGGCTGGCGCGGTGTGAAGGCGCGGCCAGGGGTCCCGCGTCCCGGACGGTCGCCGGGCCTCCAGGCCCAGCCACCCGCGCCAGGGTAGCACGGGCGGGTCGCCGGGCGCCGGAAGCCGCTGCTCAGGACGGCGCTCCGCCGAGCCGGCGGGCCTGGTCGATGTCCTGGTGCATCTGGGCGATCAGCTGGTCGACGCCGGCGAAGACAGCCTGGCCGCGGAGCCGGTGCTGGAAGCCGACCGAAACGCGACGGCCGTAGAGGTTGCCGTCGAAGTCGAGCACGTGCGCCTCGACCCGCCGCTCGGTGCCGAACTGGGGGTTGGTGCCAACGCTGACCGCCGCCGGTCGGGGCACTCCGTCGGGTCGTTCCGTCAGATGGCCGGCGTAGACGCCGTCGGCGGGCAGGGCGATGCCGGCGGGCACGGCCAGGTTGGCGGTGGGCACGCCGAGCACCGGGCCGCCGCGCCGGTCGCCGACGACGACGACGCCGTCGACGGCGTAGGGCCGGCCGAGGGAGGCGGCCGCGGCGGCGACGTCGCCGCTGGCCAGCTCGGCCCGGACCCGGGTCGAGGACAGCACCTGGTCGGCGTCGGCGCGCAGGGGCACGGCGACGACCTCGACCTCCCGGCGCCGGCCCAGCTCGGCCAGCAGGGCCGGGTCGCCGGCCGCCTTGTGACCGAAGCGGAAGTTCTCGCCGACCACGATGGCGCGCGCCCCAAGGCAGTCGAACAGCACCTCGTCGGCGAACGCCTCGGCGCCGACCTCCGACAGCTCCCGGGTGAACTCCAGCACCAGCACGACCTCCATGCCGGCCTCACCCAGCAGCTCGACCTTGCGGTCAAGGGTGGTGAGCAGCGGCGGCTCGGCGCCGGGACGAAGGACCGCGAGCGGGTGGCGGTCGAAGGTGACCGCCGCCGCGGGCAACCCCCTGGCATCCGCCTCGGCGGCGACCCGGTCCAGGAGCGCCCGGTGCCCCCGGTGGACCCCGTCGAACATCCCCACCGTGACCACCGTCGGCCCCAGGTCGGCCGGCACCATGGCGACCCCGTCGAACCGCTTCACCCGGGGCACCCCGCTCGGGGTTCCCCGGGCCCAGGGGTCGGGCCCGTCCGGGCGGTTCATGCCAGGACCACCCTGGGGCGGGCGCGGCCGGCGCCGTCCTGGATGACGGCGACCAGGCGGCCGTCGGGGCCGATGGCCGCGACCGGGTCGCCGCGGCCGGTCGGGTCCAGCGTCTGGCCGGTGGCGAGGGCGGCCGCCTCGGCGGGGGTCAGCGACCGCACCGGGGTCGAGGCCATCGCTGCCGCCGGGTCGAGCACCGCCGTCTCCAGCTTCCCCGACCTGGTCAGCTCCTCCAGCTCGGCCAGGGTGCGGGCGTCCGGCTCGATGAAGCTGCCGACGGCCGTGCGGCGCAGGGAGGCCAGGTGGGCAAGGGTGCCGAGGTCGCGGCCGAGGTCGGCGGCCAGGGAGCGGACGTAGGTGCCGCCCGAGCAGGTGACGGCGATGGTGGCCCGGGGCTGTTCGCCGGCGGCGAAGTCGAGCAGCTCCAGCTCGTGGATGATGATCGGGCGGGGGGCGCGCTCGACCGACTCGCCCCGGCGGGCCTTGGCGTACAGGCGCTCGCCGGCCACCTTGACCGCCGAGACCATCGGCGGGACCTGCTGCTGGGGACCGACGTGGCCGGCGATGGCGGCCCGCACGCCGGCCTCGTCGAGGCCGGCGGCGTCGGCGATGGCGGTGACCGTGCCGGCGGCGTCGAGGGTGTCGGTCTCGGCCCCGAAGGCGACCGTCGCCAGGTAGCGTTTGGGCTCCATGGGCAGGAACGGCAGCAGCCGGGTGGCCCGGCCGAGGGCGAGCACCAGCACCCCGGTGGCCGGTGGGTCGAGGGTGCCGCCGTGCCCGACCCGGCGCTGGCCGGCCAGGCGGCGCACCCGTGCGACCACGTCGTGGGAGGTCATCCCGGCCGGCTTGTCGCAGACGAGCACCCCGTCCACCGCTGGGCCGCCTCCTACCTGGCCAGCGACCCGGCGCGCTGCCCGGACAGCTCCTGGACCAGGGCGGCCACGACCGCGTCGGCGTCGAGCTCGGTCGAGTAGCCGGCCGCGTACTTGTGGCCGCCACCGCCGAAGCTGGTGGCCAGCCGGCCGACGTCGGTGGCGCCCTTGGAGCGCAGGGAGACCTTGTAGCCGCCCTCCGGCTGCTCCTTGAGCACGGCGGCCACGTCGCTGGCGCCGTCGGTACGGACCAGGTCGATCAGGCCCTCGGTCTCGTCCATGTCGACCCCGTGGGCGGCCAGGTCGGCCAGGCCGACCTTCGTCCAGACCAGCGACGCCTCAGGGACCTGGGCGACCCGGCCGAGCGCGGCGGCGGCCAGCCGCAGGTAGCCGATGTCGTTGGTCTCGAACACGGCCTTGGCGACCTCGTACTGCTTGACCCCGGCCTGGAGCAGCTCGGCGGCCAGGTGGTGGGTCTCCGGGGTGGTGGCCTGGTACTGGAAGCGCCCGGTGTCGGTGACCAGCCCGGTATAGAGCGCGGTGGCGATCTCCTGGTCCAGTGGCAGGTCGAGTCGGCGCAGCAGCTCACGGCAGAGCACCGCGCTGGCCGGCGACTCCGGGTCGATCAGGTTGACGTCGCCGAACCGGGTGTTGGAGGCATGGTGGTCGATGACCAGCGTGCGGGCGGCGCCCTGGAAGGCGTCGACCAGGCTGCCGAGGCGGTCCAGCGACCCGGCGTCGAAGCAGACGAACAGGTCGGCTGAGCGTGGCACCTGGTCGGGTGGGACGAGCCGGTCCAGCCCGGCCAGGAAGCGGTAGTGCCGGGCCACGACGAACGGCTCCGAGAAGCTCACCACCGAGTCGCGGCCGGCGTTGGCCAGGGCCCGGTGGAGCGCCAGCGCCGACCCGAGGGCGTCGCCGTCGGGATGGATGTGGCAGGAGATCACCGCCACCTCGGCCTCGGCGATCGCGTCGACGGCGGCCTGCCAGTCCTGCTCCGAGATGCTCACGCGCCTGCCCCCTCCTGGTCCGGCCCGGCTGGCGGGGTCGCGCCCAGCTCGGCCAGCAGCCGGTCGATCCGCGCACCCTGGCGGGGCACGGTGTCGGGAACGAATTCTAGCGTCGGGGCGTGGCGCAGCCGCAGCTGCCGGGCCACGAAGGTCCGAGCCTTGGTGGTCGACTCGGCCAGCCAGGCCTCGGCTTCCGCCCTGGCCTGCTCGTCGCCGAGCACGGTGAAGTACACGCTGGCGTGGTGCAGGTCGCCGGTGACCCGCACGTCGGTGACGGTCACCAGCGGGCCGGTCTGGTCGGCCAGCTCGGCCTCGAGCCATTCGCCGACCAGCCGCCTGATCGTCTCGGCCAGGCGGCGGGCTCGCGGGTAGCTGGGCTTTGCCATGTGGTCTCAGTCCTCGGGTCCGTACAGGGTCACGTCGCTGGCCAGCAGCTCGACGCCGGGCGTCCGCTCGGCCTCGCGCTCGGCCGCCACCAGCACCCGGCGCGCGTGGAAGCCCTCGCCGGCGACGGTTGCCACCGCCAGGGTGGCCCGCTGGCGCAGGTCCTGGTGGTCGACCTCGGCCACCGCGCAGTTGAGCTTGCGCAGCGCGGCGGCCAGGCCCTTGACGACCGAGCGCTTGTCCTTCAGCGAGGAGGCGTCCGGCAATCGGAGATCCAGACGGAGCAGGGCGACGAACATCGCCTCATCGAGGGATCTCGACCATTTCGTAGGCCTCGATCTGGTCGCCTTCCTTGACGTCCTGGAAGTTGTCCAGGCCGATGCCGCACTCGTAGCCGGCAGCGACCGTGCGTGCGTCCTCCTTGAAGCGGCGCAGGGACCCGATCCGCCCGTCGTAGACGACGACGCCGTCGCGGACCAGGCGTGCCTTGGCTCCGCGGCCGATCTCGCCGGAGGTGACGTAGGACCCGGCGACCAGGCCGACCCGTGGCACCCGGAACGTCTGCCTGACCTCGGCGGTGCCGAGCGCGCGCTCCTCGTACTCGGGGGCGAGCATGCCCTTGAGGGCCTTCTCGATGTCCTCCACCACCTTGTAGATGACCGAGTACAGGCGGATGTCCACGCCCTCGCGGTTGGCGAGCTCGCGGGCGGCGGGGGTGGGCCGCACCGAGAAGCCGATGATGATCGCGCCGGCCACGGCGGCCAGGCTCACGTCGTCCTCGGTGATCGCGCCGGCCGCCTTGTGGAGCACGCGCAGCCGGACCTCTGGGATCTCGATCCGGCCGAGGGCGTCGTCGATGGCCTCGACCGAGCCCATCACGTCGGCCTTGATGATCAGCGGCAGCTCCTGGAGCTGGCCCTCGCGGATCCTGGCGAACAGGTCCTCGAGGCGCGGCGCCCGGCTGGTCGCGATGGCCGCCTGACGCTGGCGGGCCTCCCTGGTCTGGGAGATCCCGCGGGCGATTCGCTCGTCGGTGACCGCCCTGACCTCGTCGCCGGCGCTCGGCGGGGCCGAGAGGCCGATGACGACGACCGGCTGGGCCGGGACGGCGGCGGTGACCTCCTTGCCGTTCTCGTCGAACATGGCCCTGACCCGCCCGAAGGCGGTGCCGGCGGCCACCGCGTCACCCACGTGCAGGGTGCCCCGGCGGACCAGGATGGTGGCCACCGGGCCGCGGCCCTTGTCGAGGTGCGCCTCGATGACCGATCCCTGGGCGCGCCGGTCCGGGTTGGCCTTGAGGTTCAGCTCCACGTCGGCGACCAGCAGGATGGTCTCGACCAGCGTGTCCAGGTTCTGCTGGGTCTTGGCCGAGACGTCGACGAACTGGGTCTTGCCGCCGTACTCCTCGGCGACCAGGTCGTACTCGGTCAGCTGCTGGCGGACCTTGGCCGGGTTTGCCTCCGGCTTGTCGACCTTGTTGACCGCCACAACGATCGGCACCCCGGCCGCCTTGGCGTGGTTGATCGCCTCGACGGTCTGGGGCATGACGCCGTCGTCGGCGGCGACCACCAGCACGGCGACGTCGGTGATGGCGGCGCCCCTGGCCCGCATGGCGGTGAACGCCTCGTGGCCCGGGGTGTCGATGAAGGTCACCACACGGCCGTCCTGGCCGGCCCTGACCTGGTAGGCGCCGATGTGCTGGGTGATGCCGCCGGCCTCGGTGGCGACGACGTCGGCGTGGCGGATGGCGTCCAGCAGCTTGGTCTTGCCGTGGTCGACGTGGCCCATGACGGTCACCACCGGCGGGCGGGGACGGAGGTCCTCGTCGCGGTCGGCCTCGGTGTCCTCCCAGCCCTCGATCTGCTGGAGGGCGTCGGCCTCGCTGGGGTCGACGACCTCGATCCGGGCCCCGATCTCCTCGGCGAGCAGGGCGACCGCCTCGTCGGACATCGACTGGGTGGCGGTCAGCATCTCGCCCATCTGCATGAGCACGCGGATCAGGTCGCCCGCCGGCTGGCCGAGACGGTCGGCCAGGTCCTGCACGGTGACCCCGCGGGGGACCCGGACCAGGCCCTCGACCGAGATGTCGGGGTTGGCCTCGATGGTCGGCGCCCCCATGGCCTCGAACTCTTCACGCCGACGGCCGCCGCGACGCTTCTTGGGACGCCCGCGGCCGCCGAAACGGTTGCCGCCCGGACGGCCGAGACCGCCACCGGGACCGCCGGGACGGCCACCGAAGCCTGGACGGCCACCGCCGCCCGGTCCACCGGGGCGACCGCCGCCGCCCGGAGCGCCGGGGCGACCCCCACCGGCACCGGCACCACCGGGACGGCCACCGACACCAGGACGACCGGCGCCGCCCGGGCCACCAGGGCCACCTGGACGAGCACCGTAGCCTCCTGGACGACCGCCACCACCGCCACCGCTGGGACCGCCGGGACGGCCCTGGCCGGGCGGGCCACCGCGCATGCCTGGCTGGCCGGGACCACCGGGCCGCTGTCCCATGCCAGGACGGCCGGCACCGGGTGGGCCCTGCCGTGGGCCCATGCCAGGACGGCCGGCGCCCGGCGGGACCGGGCGAGCGCCCGGTGGGACCGGGCGGCCGCCGGATCCGCCCGGACGGGCACCTGGCGGCAGCGGGCGGCCGCCGGATCCGCCGGGACGAGCCCCGGGCGGCAGCGGACGAGCACCCGGAGGAAGGGGACGAGCACCCGGAGGAAGGGGACGAGCACCCGGGGGCAGGGGACGCACACCGGGCGGCAGGGGACGACCCGGCTGACCCGGCCTGGCACCTGGCGGCAGCGGTCGCACACCTGGCGGCAGCGGACGAGCACCCGGAGGAAGGGGACGAGCACCCGGGGGCAGGGGACGGCCCGGCTGCCCGGGACGGGGCTGGCCGGTCTGCCCGGCACGCGGCTGACCCGGCTGGCCCGGACGGGGCTGGCCGGCGGCCGGCTGACCCGGACGCGCCTGGCCCGGCTGGCCGGCACCGGACTGGCCCGGTCGGGTCTGACCGGGCTGGGCTGGGCCCGACTGGCCCGGCGACCCTGGCTGGCCGGTCCTGCCCTGGGCGGGCTGGCCGGCACGGCCCTGCGCGGGGCGTGCCTCGCCCTGGTCCCGCCGGGGCTGGCCGGCCGGCGCCTGGCGGCCGCCGCCGACCGACGAGCGTAGCTTGTCGGCCACGTCCGGCGACACCGTCGAGGAGTGGCTCTTGGCCTCCACCCCCATGGAGGACAGCTTGGCGAGCAGGTCCTTGGAAGGGACCCCAAGCTCTTTGGCGATTTCATACACCCGCGGGTTGCTCAACCAGATCTCACTTCCTCGTCATCACTCGAGCGGGGCGCCGGCTGGTCCGCCGACCCGCTCCACAATTCGGTCCGCAGGGCCTCGACGGCGGCGTTGGCGGCCACCGCGTCGGACACCTTCAGGGCTCGTTGGATGCTGCGCCGCCTGACCGCCGAGTCCAGGCAGGCAGGCTGCCCACAGAGGTAGGCGCCCCGGCCCGCCGCCTTGCCGGTCGGGTCGAAAGCCACCGTCCCAGCGGGCGAGCGGACGATCCGGTGGAGGGCACGCTTCGCGGTCGTCGCGCGACACACCACACACGTCCGCCGAGGCGTCGTCTCACGATCTGCAACGCGTGCCGACCGTTTGCGCATTCCCACCTCCTCCGCCGTCTCCATCGCGGTAACCGTCAACGTCTCGGGCCTTGGCCCGCCTGCTCGGCCGCCTGGCTCTCGCTCACAATGTCGATCCGCCAGCCGGTCAGCCTAGCGGCCAACCGGGCATTCTGGCCCTCCTTGCCGATCGCAAGCGAGAGCTGGTAGTCGGGCACCACCACATGGGCGGTGCGCTCCGGCTCGTCGATCTGGACGCTTTTGACCTTGGCCGGCGACAGGGCCTCGGCGACGAACTGGGCCGGGTCGTCGGACCACAGCACGATGTCGATCTTCTCACCACGCAGCTCGTTGACCACCATCCGCACCCGCGACCCGCGGGCGCCGACGCAGGCTCCCTTCGGGTCGACGCCGGGCTCGTGGCTGCGCACGGCGATCTTGGTCCTGTGCCCCGGCTCACGGGCGACGTTGGTGATCTCGACGATCCCCTCGGCGATCTCGGGCACCTCGAGCTCGAACAGTCGCTTGATCAGGTTGGGGTGGGTCCGCGACACCACCACCCGCAGGCCCCTTGCCGACCGGACGACATCGGTCACGTAGACCTTCAGCCGGTCGTTGTGCTGGTAGTGCTCACTCGGCACCTGCTCGGAGTGCGGCAGGTCGGCCTCGATCTTGCCGAGATCGACCGAGATGTGGCGCAGGTCACGCTGCTGCACTATGCCGGTGACGATGTCGCCAACTCGTCCCTCGTACTCGCCGAAGGTCACGTCGCGCTCCGCCTCGCGCAGGCGCTGCATGATCACCTGCTTGGCGGTGACCGCGGCGATCCTACCGAAGTCGGAGGGAGTGTCCTCCCACTCGCGGAGGACCCGCTCCTCGTCGTCGAGCTCCTGGGCGAACACGGTCACGTCGCCGCTGTCCCGGTCGACCACGACCCGTGCCCCCTCGGGAGCGTTCGGCTGGCGCTTGTAGGCGGCGGCGAGGGCACTCTCGAGCGCACTGATGACCGTCTCGAGCGCGATGCCCTTCTCGCGCTCGAGGAAGCGCAGCTCATCAATCGGGATCTTCACGTCGCCGTCCTCTCGTTGCCGGCAGTCATCTGGGGATTGCGGAGCGTCACCACGGCAACACCACCTTCCCCTGGACCACGTCAGACAGCGGCACCCTGACCTGGCTGTCGTCCATGTCGAGGACGACCGCCTCGTCGTCGGCGGCCACCACAACGCCCTGGACGGTCGACGGTGCGCCGTCACCGCTATCTGGCGAACCGCCGCGGTCGATGCTGACCTGGTGCCCGCGCTGGCGCCGGAAGTCCCGACCGGTGTGGAGCGGCCGCCCGAGACCGGGCGTGCTCACCTCGAGGGTGTAGCTGCCGGCAACCGGGTCGACCTGGTCGAGGGCCCGAGAGAGCTCCTTGGAGACCCGCTCGACGACGTCGGCCTCGACCGGCTCCTCGGCGTCGAGGATGACGCTGAGCACCCGCCCGCGACCCTGACCACGAAGGACAACCTCGAGCACCTCGACCCCGTGGCCGGTTGCCACCCGGTCGGCCAGATTTTGGACATGCGAAGGTAGCGCCGTCACGCTCACTGACCTCCCTCACATGTCGCGCGTTGCTGCTCGCCCTCTCGGTAGCGGCACCATTCCAGCTCGTCGCCGCGCCGTCGGCCCCCTGACAACACAGAAGTGGGCGCAAATGCCCACTTCGCTCCTCACCGGGCCTGGCCTGGTAACAGCCGAACGGCCATACGTCAACAGGCTGCAAGATAGCACTAGAGCCCGCGAATCGGCAACCTGTTTGGGCGTCCTGGCCTGCGGATTTACCCCGCTCGACCCAGCTGCCGGTAGCTCGCCGGGCGCTGGCCCCCGCCGTCCGGGCGGGGCAGGCGCACTCAGCCCGGCCGCCGGATCGGGGCCGCCCTGATCCCAAGGCCCGTCCAGTCAGCAGCGAGTGCCTCGGCGACCCGCCGCGCCTGTTCCCGAGCCGCCGCGGCCACGTCGGCGAAGGCAGGCGCCGACAGAGACCCATCGGCAGGATCGAGGGCAGGCGCCCGCGGGAACGCATCGGCCGCCAAGGCAGCCGGCCAGGGGATGGCGACCATGGGCAGGCCCCGGTCGGCAAGGGCGTGCGCCATCCACCGGCTCGCCGGAGAAGGACTCGGCTCCACGACGAGTACAACCTGGTCTGCGGCGACGAGGGCCGCCCTGGCGCCCGGATCACCGAGGCCGGGGCCACAGTCGAGCACCACCGTGGCTCCGTTCGTAGCCAGGCGTCGACCGAGCCGTATCCAGTCATCCTGGGTGAGCGGTGGCCCCCGACCCCGGCTGGGTCGGGTCGCCAGCACGGCCAGCCCGGATCCGCTCCATGCCAGGCAGGCGAACAGCTCCTCTCTGGTCAGCGCCGGGTGGTCGATCAGCGCCAGGAGATCGCGGGCGTCCACGCCATCCCCAGGGAGGAGCAGCTCACTGAGCGAACCCGCGCCCGGATGGGCGTCGACGACCACCGTCAGACCTCCCGGACCGGCGGCGAGCGCCCCGGAGACCAGCGCCGCCACCGTCGTTCGGCCCATCCCGGCGGCCGCCGAGAGCACACCGATGACGGCGCATGCCCGCGGCCGCGGAGGGGGGATGGTCGGCAGGCTTTCGTCGACCAGGACGAGGACAGCCCCGTCTCCGACGCCGCGGGCGGCCAGCGACTCCTCTGGAGGGAGCGGATCCCCGCCAACCGGCGCGAGGAACCAGCTGCGGCCCGCCGTGCCCCCTTGCCCGCCGACACCGCGGCCCGCCGCGCCCCCTTGCCCGCCGACGCTGCCAACGGCTTGTGCCAGGGGGTCGAGAAGCGCGGTCACCGGCTGCTCGGCCGGCACCACGAGATCGATCGTTCCGGCCGGACCGACCACGGTGACGAGAAGCCTCGACGTCACTCTGCCTCCGACCCGGGTCCGCCCGAGAGGGCCGGGGCCGCGCTCGACGGAGGGCTGTCGCCCACGCCGGTTGGAAGGCGGTAAGCCGCGCTCAGCGGAGGACTGTCGCCCACGCCCGTTGGAACGCGGTGGGCCGCGCTCAACGGAGGACTATCGGCCACGCCGGGTGGAACGCGGTGAGCCGCGCTCGGCGGCAGGCTGTGGGCTGGGGTTGGCGGAGGGCTGTAGGCGACCTGGACAAGGGTTGGCGGCTGACGAGGACGGACAAGGAAGCCTCGACCCGGGGGGAGCGCGGTCGCCTTCTGCCCGGCGAGGACGGGTCCCTCGCCGGGGTCGCCGCTCATGATCAGTCCCGACCCGCCGAGCTCCCGGAGACGCTGGAAGACCGGTTCGAAGGCGGCTCGGGCGGTGCCGGCGACGGTGCGGGCAAGCACCAGATGGAGCCCGAGCTCGCGGCCCTGTCCCAGCAGGTCGAGCAATGGAAGGAGCAGGCTACCGGTCGTCGCCGGCAGGAGGTCGTAGTCGTCAACCAGCACGACGTACCGCGGTCCGTCCCGGGTTGGCGCTGCCAGCACAGCCGGCGGCCAGGTCGGGAGCAGTGGTGGGACGGGACTTGGCGTTGGGACGGTGATCGAGGGTCGGCTTGGGATCGGCGGTCCGGCCCCGTCCGGTGGTCCGGGTGAGAGCAGCAGCCCGGGCGCGCAGGCGTCGCTGGGGCTGGCCATGGTGCGGTCGGCCAATCGCATCCGTAAGCGATCGACCGCCTCGGCGACCGCGGTGGTGGTGCAGGCGTAGCCGGCCAGGTGCGGCAGGCCGACCAGGTCGAGCAGATCTCGGCGGAGGTCGATGACCAGGATGGCGAGCGCCTCGGGCCGGTGGCGGGCGGCCAGGCCATAGGCGATCAGCCGCAGCAGGCTGGTCTTGCCGCATTCGGCGTCGCCGAGCACGAGCAGGTGCGGCGACCCCTTGAACAGGTCCAGCCAGACCAGCTCCAACCGGTGCTCCTCGACCGCAAACGGCAACCCCGCCGGCTGGTCCGGGCCGGGATCCGGCAACGCCCTCTGCCCCAGCAGTGCTGGCAGTAGGCGCAACGGTGGGGCGACCGGGCCACCGCCTGGTCTGGCCAGCGCGCGGTCCAGGAGCGCCTCGGTGGGCCCGGGCAGGGCGGCCTGGAACTGGAGCCCGGACTGGGTGAGGCCGCGGCCCGGCACCGCTGCAAGCGCCCCGGCCACCGCCCGGCCGATCTCGGACTCTGCTGGGTCGTTCAGGCGCAGCTCCAGGCGCCCGCCGAGGTTGTCCCGGAGACTTGGACGCAGCTCGGCCCAGCGGTTGGCGGCCAGGATGAGGTGGACGCCGTAATGAAGGCCGGTCGCGGCGAGCTCGGCGATCTCCGCTTCCAGTTCGGGCAGCTCCCGCGCGAACGCGCCCCAGTTGTCGATCACGAGGAAGACCTCGCCGTAGCCGCCGAGGTCGAGCCCGGCGCGACGGAGCTCGTGCCACGACGTCATGGAGTCGACGCTCAGGTCCCGGAAGCGCCGCTCGCGCTCGGCGACGACGGAACGGAGCTCCCGAACGAGGCGGTGGACCCGTTCGGGCTCGCGGGGGCCGCACACGGCGCCGACGTGTGGCAGGCCGCCGAGCCGATGGAGCGCGCCGCCACCAAGGTCGATGGCATAGGCCTGCACCTCGTCTGCCGGATGGGTGGCGGCCAGGGCGGCGACGATGGTGCACAGGAGTGTGCTCTTGCCGGCCCTCGGAGCACCGACGACGGCCAGATGGCCCGCGCTTCCCGACAGGTCAAGGATCAGCGGTTCCTGGGCCTGCTCCACCGGCCGGTCGACGATCGCGACCGGCACCCGCAGCCAGCCGCACTCGACGGCGTCGAGCAGCTCGTCCAATGGGACGGCGGCGGCGAGAGGCGGCAACCAGACCTGATGAACTGGTTTGGCAGCTCGGGCCAGCCCGGCCACCAGGACGTCCAGATCGGTCTCGACGCCGTCTCCTGCCGGCCTCGAACCGGATGCCGCAGCGGGATCGGAGTGGGAGCCGGCAGCCGGGTTCGCCACGCGGGTGCGGCGGGTCGGGGCGAACGGCACGATACGAACGTCGAGCCCGGTCGACGCATCGCCGAGCCCGTGCTCGACGAGCTGCGCGGGCTGCTCCACCCCCACGGCGGACTGCTCCACCCCCACGGCGGACTGCTCCACCCCCACGACAGGTTGCTCGACCGTTGAGTTGGGGTGGTTGGTGGAGACGAGAGCGGCGGTGAACCGGAGAGATGGGGTGCCGTCGACGTTGAGGAGGGCGGCGCCCGGGGCTGGGGGGAGGTGGTAGGCGTCGGGGGTGCCGAGGACCGCGGTCGACTCGGCGGCGCTGAAGGTGCGCAGGCAGATCCGGTAGCGAAGGTGGCCGACGAGGCCGTGGAGGCGGCCCTCGTCGAGGCGCTGGGAGGCGAGCAGCAGGTGCATGCCGAGGCTGCGACCCACCCGGCCGACGGCGATGAACAGGTCCAGGAACTCAGGACGGGCGGCCAGGAGCTCGCCGAACTCGTCGACGACGATCAGCAGGTGTGGCAGCGGCTCGAGTCGCGGGTCAGCCTCGCGCCTGGCCGTGTAGGTGCGGAGGTCTGGCTGGTTGCCGGCCAGGTGCAGGAGTCGCCGGCGCCTGGCCAGTTCGCCTTTGAGGGCGGCCATGGCCCGGTCGACCATGGACAGGTCGGCATGCAGGTTGGTGATGAGACCCGCCACCTGGGGCAGCGGGGCCAGATCGGCGAACGCGGCGCCGCCCTTGAAGTCGATCAGCACGAACGCGAGCTGCTCCGGCGGGTGGGTGGCGGCCAGCCCGGCGACGATGGTTCGTAGCAGCTCGCTCTTGCCGGACCCGGTGGCGCCGACCATCAGGCCATGGGGGCCGATGCCGCCCTCGGCCGCCTGCTTGAGGTCAAGGACGAGGGACGCTCCGTCCGGTCGCCTGCCGATCGGCACCTGGAGCAGGGTGGAGGGGGGACGTGGCCGCCAGGCCGCCTCCGCGTCGAGCGGGTCGGTTTCGAGGTCGAGCAGGTCGAGCAGGCGGACTGGGCCGGTTCGGGTCGGGGCCGTCGGCCGCCGGTCGAGCCTGAGCGGGGCCTGCCTCCGGGCGATGGCTTCGCAGAACGCGAGGCCACCGGTGTCGGCCCGGATCCCGGGGATCAGGCGACCCCCTGCAGCGGTCTCCTCGAAGGTGGCCGACCCGTCGTGGTCGAGGCGGATGCGCGCGGCGAGCTCGGACGGCTCACCGGCGGTGTCGCCGGCTAGCCAGACGACCGTCACCCCGACGGCCGACGCCCGTTCCAGCAGCTCATCCAGCATCGCCCCGTACCGGGCCCCGCCTCCTGGCGGGTCTGCCTCCAGCCTCGGCCCACCGGATCTCCCGCCGCGGGAACGGTCCATCTTCAGCGCCGCGCCGTCGGCGACCCCGCCGCCCGGCGAGCTCACCTCGAGCACGGCGACCAGGTGAGGTCGGGACTGGCCCGCGCCGGGACCGTCGAGCCGGTCGAAACTTCGGCTGTCCGCGCGGCGGGCGGCAAGGCGCGGGCCGACCTCGCGGGCGAGGAGGTCGGCGAGCTGGGCCGGGGTCCCGGCCAGCAGGCAGTCGGGTAGGCCACCGGGTAGTTCACCAAGTAGGTCGCGGGGCAAGCCGTCGGGAAGCTCGCCGCACAAGCCGCGGGCCAGGTCGCTGGGCGCGGCGGGGGTGGGGTCGCGGGTGTGGGGCAACCATTTCAGCCAGTCCCAATCGGCGAGCGCGGCTGGCGGGAAGGCGGCCATGATCCGGAGCTCGTCGGGGGCGTGGAACGCGGCGAGCTGGCAGATCATGGAGCGGGCGAGCGAACGCCTCCGATCCAGTGGGCCGGTGACGGCCAGGACGCCGAGCTGGCGCAGGGGCACGGCAACCGGGGCGTCCGGGAGCCGCTGGGCTCGGCTGACGAGCATCTCGGCGGCCTCCAGCAGCTCGGGGTCGTGCTCCACGAGTGGGCTGGCGCCGGTGTCGAGGCGAATCGGGGTGGCCAGAGCCGCCGTCCCACGGCCGATCCGGACGGTGAGGAAGTCGCTGTCGGTCGGGCGGCGCTCCCACAGCCGGTCGGTCCGGTTGACCAGCGCCCACAGCCTTGGCAGGTCGGGGTGCAGGTGGTCGGCCACAGCAAGCTGGGCCGACCCGCGCAGCCGGGCCTGCGTTGCCACCCGGTCGAGGTGGGCGAGGTAACGGGCCCGCTCGCGGCGTCCGGCCCGGCGGGCGGCCCGGCGCTCGACCAGGCGGAGCCCCAGACCCAGCACCACCGAGGCCATGGCCGCGCCGGCGACGGCGGCGACCAGCCACGCGGGACGAGGGCCGGGGACGGCGAACAGGAAGGCGACCGACCCACCGCTCCCGAGCACGGGCACCAGGTATTGCAGCCAGCCAGCGAGGCTCGAGGCGGTCCAGCCGACGGTGGGTGGGGCCGCGATCGTCAGCTCGTCCGTGGGGAGCGGACGCGGGTGTACCCGGGCCGTCCGATGCACCAGGAAGTTCGAGGCACTCGGACGACCCAGGGAGGGTTCGCCAGGCTGCTGCACCTCGAACGGGTGCGGCGTTCCCGGGCCACGGGCACGGACCTGGCCTGGCGGAAGGGGCGAAGACGACATGGCGGAACGCTACGCCGACGAACGCGCGCAACGACCCCGATCACCGAAGATGTGGACAACTCCTCGGGCCGCCCAGCAAGAACCCGACCGAGGCTTGGACCACCTGGGGCGGAGCGGCCGGCCCGTCAGGGGAGCATGATCGTCTGGAAGTCGTAGGGTTCGCGGTCGAAGCCGATGCGCTCGTACAGGGCGATCGCCGGGGCGTTGAAGTCGTTGACGTACAGCGACAGGTTGGGGTGGCGGTCAAAGGCCAGGGCGCAGCAGGCGGCCATCGCGGTGGTGCCGACCCCCCGACCGCGCTGCTCTGGGGGGACGTACACACCCTGGATCTGCGCGGTGCGGCCGCTGGCGCAGCCGACGTCCATCTTGAACTGGAGCTCGCCGCGCAGCTCGTAGACGTAGGTCCAGCCGCGGGCGGTGAGCATCCGGACCCGGCGGCGGTAGCCGTCAGGGTCCCGGGCCATGGGGTTCTCCCCCATCTCCTCGGTGTACATGGCCGCGGACAGCTGCAGCACCCGGTCCTCGTCGGACCGCTCGGCCAGGCGGGCCAGTCCTGGGGCTCTGGCGTCGGACTCGTGGACCAGCCGCTCGGGCTCCAGGGCGTAGACGAACTGGCGGCGCCGCACCTCGCGCGGAGGCGGGTAGCTGGACCCGATCAGCGACCACAGGTGCTCGACCGTGGCGCGCTCACCGACCACCATCCGGGTCGGGTACAGGCCCCCGGCGGCGGCGGCGAGGGCCTCGCAGGCACGCTGGTCGTCGACGGCGGGGACCAGGTTGGGACCGACGTGCAGCAGGCCGTGCAGCTGCTGGCCGTCGAACGCACCCCACAGCGGGCTCGGGCCGAGTGAGGTCAGGGCGCCATCGTGGAGGATGCGGCTGGCGATGAACACGTCCCTGACCGGGTTCCGGTCCAGCGCCTCGAGGGCGAGCGCCTTGTCGGCACGCCCGAGGGGGCGCACCTCGAACCGGGACGACAACGTCCCCTCCCGGGCCCGGTCCTCGCCGCCGGTCCGTGACCGGAGCATGTCAGCTCCGGATGACCTCGGGGGTGCCCGACCCGGCGCCGGACATCCGGTACTCCTCGGCAAGCAGCTTGGCCTCGTGCATCAGGGCGTCGACGATCTCGGCCTCGGGGACGGTGCGGATCACCTGGCCGTGCCGGAAGATCTGGCCCTTGCCCTTGCCGGAGGCCACGCCGACGTCGGCCTCCCTGGCCTCGCCGGGGCCGTTGACGATGCAGCCCATGACCGCGACCCGCATCGGCGCGTCGATCTCGGCCATGCGCTGCTCGACGGCGTTGGCCAGGGCGAAGACGTCGACCTCGGCGCGCCCGCATGACGGGCAGGCCACCAGGTCGAGCTTCTTGGGCCGCAGACCCAGCGCGCCGAGGATGGCGTTGCCGGCCTTGACCTCCTCGATCGGCGGGGCGGTGAGCGACACCCTGATGGTGTCGCCGATGCCCTGGGCGAGCAGGGAGCCGATGCCCACCGCGGACTTGACGATCCCGTCCTTGGGGGTGCCGGCCTCGGTGACGCCGAGGTGCAACGGGTAGTCGCAGCGGGTGGCGAGCAGCCGGTAGGCGGCGATCATCGAGGCGGGGTTCTGGTGCTTCACCGAGACCTTGATGTCCCCGAAACCGACCTCCTCGAGGATGCCGATCTCGAACAGGGCGGACTCGACCAGCGCCTCCGGGGTGGGGCCGCCGTGCTTGGCCAGGATCTCCTTCTGCAGCGAACCGGCGTTGACCCCGACCCGGATGGGGATGCCGTGGGCCTGCGCCTCCTGGGCGATCAGCTTCACCTTGTCATGCTTCTTGATGTTGCCGGGGTTGATCCGGACCCCGGCGCAGCCGGCCTCGATGGCGGCCATGGCGTACTTCCACTGGAAATGGATGTCGGCCACCACCGGGATGGTCGACTTGGCCGCGATCGCAGGCAGGGCGGCGGCGTCGTCGGTGTCTGGCACGGCCACCCTGACGATGTCGCAGCCGGTGGCGGCGAGCTCGGCGATCTGCTGCAGGGTGCCGTTGATGTCGGCGGTCTTGGTGATGGTCATCGACTGCACGCTGACCGGGGCGCCATCGCCGACCGCGACCTTGCCGACGTGGATCCGGCGTGAACGCCGCCGGTCGACACCGACCGCCAGGTCGGTCAACTGGAGCGGGAAGGCCACCAGGGGCTCCTTATCGGAACGGGTAGGGGACGGGGTTGGTGATGTCGAGCCAGACCAGTCCGACCGTCAGCATCACCAGCAGGCCGACGATCAGCGCGGCCACCGGCACGACCTTGCGCAGGTCGACCTCGCGCCTGGTCACCACCTGCCAGACCACGAAGGCGAGGTAGCCGCCGTCCATCGGCGGCAGGGGCAGCAGGTTGAACACGCCGACCACGATGTTGAGCTGGATCAGGATGGCGACGAAGATCGCCCACTGGTTGTTGGCGACCGCCTGGCCGGCCAGGCGGGTGATGCCGACGATCCCGATGGGACCGCCGTCGCGGACCTGCCCGCCCCCGCCTGCCCCGGCACCGGGGGCTGGCTCGGGCGCGTTCAGCCGGTCGGCCAGGCCGGTGACGAAGCCGCCGAGGCCCTTGACGGTGGCCACGGTGGTTCTCCAGAACAGCTCGACCGACTCGGGGATGGCGGCGAGGACGCCGATGCGCCTGGTCTCCTCGCTCGGCTGGAAGCCGAGGAAGCCGCGCTCGTCCTGCTTGGCCGCGACCACGGTGGTCGAGCGCCGCTGGCCGTCGCGCACGAAGTCGATGCGAATGGACTTGCCGCCCTTGTTGGCCAGGGCGTCCCGCAGCTCTTCGAAGGTGGCGACCTCGGTGCCGGCGACGGCGACGATCCGGTCGCCGGCCCGGAGCCCAGCTTCCTGGGCGGGGCTGCGCGATCCCTGGTTCAGCGGGACCGTCCGGTCGATCGTGGTGGTGGCCCGGCCAGTGCCGATGCCGATGGCGACCAGCACCATCCAGGTGAGCAGGATGGCCACGATGAAGTGGGTGAACGACCCGGCCGCGAGCACGATCGCCCGCTGCCAGGCCGGCTTGTTGCGGAACTGGCGCGACGGCTCGGTCGGGGTGGAGGCCCGCCGCGGCGGCGCCGCCACCGCACCTCCGGCCCCGCCCTCGCCGGCCGCAGGCTGCCGCCTGGCCGAGCGGTCCTCCTCCAGGAAGTTGCCGTCGCTCTCGTAGGGGCTCATCCCGGCGATCTTGCAGAAGCCTCCGAGCGGGAACGCCTTGACGCCGTACTCGGTCTCACCCCGGCGGAACGACCAGAGGGTCGGGCCGAAGCCGAGGAAGAAGCGCTCGACCTTCATCCCGAACAGCTTGGCGGTCACAAAATGCCCGCCTTCGTGCAGGAAGATGGCCAGCATGAGGGCGAGAACGAAGAGCGTGATGCCGAGCAGGCTGGTCATCGAATCCCCCGGGAGGCGGTCAGGTCCTCGACCAGTGTACGGGCGAGGTCGCGAGACCACCGCTCGGTCGCGAGCACGGCGTCCAGGTCGAGGGTGTCCGGCGGCCGGTGCGCCTCGAGCACCCTGGCCACCACCTCGGCGATGCCGAGGAACGGGAGCCGGCCCGCCAGGAAGGCGATCACCGCTTCCTCGTTGGCGGCGTTGAGGGCGGCGGGGGCGGTGACGCCCTGCCTGCCGGCCTGCACGGCCAGGTCGAGCAGCGGGAAGGTGACCCGGTCGACGGGCTGGAACTCGAGCACAGCCGCCCGGGCCCAGTCGAGCCGGCCCACCGGCCGGTCGGCCCGCTCCGGCCAGCCGAGGGCGAGGCCGATCGGCAGGCGCATGTCGGGCATGGAGAGCTGGGCAACGGACGAGCCGTCGCACCACTCGACCATGGCGTGGACGATGCTCTGCGGGTGGACGACCACCTCGATGCGGTCGTAGGGCACGCCGAACAGCAGGTGCGCCTCGATGACCTCGAGGCCTTTGTTCATCAGCGTCGCCGAGTTGACGGTGATCATCGGGCCCATCGCCCAGGTCGGGTGGGCGAGGGCGTCGGCCGGGGTCACGGCGGCCAGCTCGGCGGCCGAACGGCCCCGGAACGGGCCGCCGGAGGCGGTCACGACCAGGCGGGCGACCTCCTCGGCGCGCCCGGCCCGCAGGCACTGGGCGAGGCCGGAGTGCTCGGAGTCGACCGGGACGATCTGGCCGGGGCTGGCGAGGGCGGTGACCAGCTCGCCGCCGACGATCAGGCTCTCCTTGTTGGCGAGGGCGAGCCGGCGCCCGGCGCCGAGGGCGCGCAGGGTCGGCGCCAGCCCGGCCGAGCCGGTGATGCCGTTGAGGACCACGTCGGCGCCGTCGGCGGCGGCCAGCTCGGCGACCGCCTCGGGGCCGACGGCCAGCCGGCAGCCCGCAGGCAGCTCGGCGGCCAGGGCGGCGGCCTCGGTCTCGTCGACCAGCCCGACCGCGGCCGGGCGCAGCTCTCGGGCCTGGGCGGCCAGCTTCGCCGCCGAGCGGCCCGCCGCCAGCGCCACCACCCGGAACCGCCCCGGCTCGGCCCGGATCACGTCGAGGGCCTGCTCCCCGATCGACCCGGTCGACCCGAGCACCGCCACTCCCACCGGCCTGGGGGGGTTCGGGGGAGGCGTGCCGGGCCCCCCAATGGATGCGGTCATTGCCCCTCCGCCAGCGGGAGGGTCCGGCGGCCGGGGCGGCCGGCGGCGGTGCGGAGCTGGCCGCAGGCGGCGTCGATGCCGACGCCCCGGTTGGCGCGGACGCTCACCGGAACCCCGGAGGCGGCGACCGCGGCCCGGAAGCGGCGGACCGCGGCCTTGGACGGCGGCGCGAACCCGGTGCCGGGGGTCGGGTTGTAGGGGATGAGGTTGACGTGGGCGGCGTGGCCGCCGCTGCCAGGCACGCGCAGCGGGGCCAGCAGCCCGCCGAGCCGCTCGGCCTGCCCGGGGTCGTCGTTGACTCCGGCCATGAGCGCGTACTCGAACGACACCCGGCGCCGGGTCGCGGCCACGTAGTCGCGGACGGCACCGAGCAGCTCGGCGATCGGCCAGGTGCGGTTCACCGGCACCAGCCGGTCGCGCAGGGCGTCGTCGGCGGCGTGGATGGAGACCGCCAGGTTGACCGGGAGGGGCTCGCCGGCCGCCCGCCGGATGCCAGGGACCAGCCCGACGGTGGAGATGGTGATGGATCTGGCCGACAGGCCGAACCCCT
>Ga0184609_10000102_pt1 | contig 22136 bp, 24 predicted proteins | sample PLM1_60_coex_FD_133165 | JGI IMG/M metagenome (GOLD analysis project Ga0184609, IMG submission 133165) | Groundwater sediment microbial communities from an aquifer in East River, Colorado, USA - PLM1_60_coex | ecosystem: Environmental > Terrestrial > Soil > Riparian zone | place: USA: East... | reverse complement strand
TATTCTCTTGTCGACAGTCTTGTCCATGTCTTCTGTTGATTTTGGTTCTTTTAGCGGAGTAGTGTTCCCACAAATAATACATGTGACTTCATTATTTTTTTTTTTACTTGGATTCCATTGCATTTTTCACAAGGTTCAGATAGTAGGGTTCCGCCCTTAAGCAAGAATTCTGCAGCTTGTTTTAGATTTTCTTTATATTTGTCACCAGATAATGACATATTCTGCATTTGATCTTTGCGTTCATGTAAATTAAAGTCTTCTTACCGACTAGCAATAACTTATACTCTCGTTAGTCGTTAGACAATAATAATGATATTTCAATTTTTCCCAATCATTCACAAATCTTAGTATTTGTTGTTAATCGGGCAAGGCTTAATAATGAGAATACTTCAATGGAAATTAATTATAATATGGTGGTGATATGCAAAAAATGTGGACTACCAAACGACCTTTGCGCATGTGGCGAGCTGGATAAAGAAGAAACAAGAATTGTAATAAGACTTGAAATAAGACGTTTTTCCAAAACTAGTACCGTGATAGAAGGTATTGATCCGAAATTGAGTGACATGCAACATATAGTCAAAGAATTGAAAAGTAAATTAGCCTGTGGCGGAACTGCAAAAGATGGGTTCATTATGCTACAAGGAGACCACAGGGAAGATGTAAAATCTTACCTAGTTAAATTTGGGTTCACCGAATCTGCGATTGAAGTACAGTAGTCGTTTTTTAGGACTATGATAAGTACTTAAATTGAATTCTGGCCTGCGTGCATCAGATCTATTGAAAAAATAAAATAAAAAATAAGAATTTTTAGGGATTGACTTTTTATAATTTACCAGTGACGTTTTTCGTCAGGAATCAGACCTATTTGCTCTCTTTCACAATATTTATCTAGCTCTTGTACCCATTTTTCCTTTGCTGAACCGCCACCGAGACCTTTTTTCCTTAACCAGAAAGCTATTGCTGCTAGTAAGAACACTGCAAACATCATTGTTCCAAATATGTAGACCATTACATCGTAAAATAAAGGATCGTACGATGGACCAATTTGACCAATTAGACTGTGTACTGCATTTCCAATCATTGTAACAAGTCCTTCAATTCCGCTCATTATCTATTAGCAAATTAATTCTATGATATATACATTTTGGTGAGTCAGTTTAAAGCAGGCGTAAAATCGATCAGAATATTCAGACAAAAACGAAAATCGAAAGCTTTTCAAATGAGCGCCTTGGGCAGCTTAGAATTTACTATATAGGACTTTAATCGAAGGGGAGACACTCAAAGTTTTCATTATCATAAAATAAGTAATGGCTATAAAAACAAAAAATAGTAGTAAAGTAGCACTATGCCTTTACCGGTTTTTTACCTCTGCTCATCACAAAGAATGCAGCAGCTACGGCGCCAAATATTGCAACTATTGCAGCAGTGTAAATTGCAGCTTCACCAATATTCTTACCAAAGAACGGTGTTCCAGAACCGTATGCACCAGCTTTTTCAGCATTAGCTACCTTTTCCTTGGCGAGTTTAAGTTCTTCCTCAACACTAAGTGCCCCGCCACCTGACCCGGTATATTGTGCACTTGCGGTTTGATACAAGGTTAACGCTAATGGTCCTATTGCAATTAGAATTGCTGCTACTGTAACGACGGTAACTGAATTCATACTAAATTTGTAAATTCGATTCCAAATATATAACCTTATTGGTCTTGAAAACATTTTCAGACAAATTTAAAATACTATTGTTGTTAGAATTAGGAATTTCTAGTTTGATTATTGTATAAGTAACATTTAAGATGCACATTATTGATTTCTACTTAAATGGCTCGGATTCATGCTCATACACACGGGAAATCACATTCAACACGTCCTATTTCGTACACTGCTCCTTCTTGGATTAATCAGAAATCAGAATTATCTACCATTATTGTTCAGCTTTCAAAGGATGGCCTCAGTCCAAGTGAAATAGGGGTTAGAATGAGGGATCAATATGGAGTTCCTCTAATAAAACCAATATTGGGAAGGGGAATAAGCCAGCTTCTTGAGGAAAATAATTCTACTCCAGAGATGCCTGAGGACCTCAACCAACTAGTTCAAAAGGCATTGGCTTTACAAAAACATCTAAAGGTGCACAATACTGACAAAAGAAATATTCGTTCGCTTGAATTGATAGAAGCAAAAATTCATAGACTGTCAAAATATTATAAGAAGAAAGGAAAAATTTCACAAAATTGGAAATATGCTGCGGTAATTGCTCGACTTGAATAATGAATTAAATGGGTTACAAGGAATTTTATGAAAATGTAGATTTAACTAGTGAAAAAGTAAAGAATCTAATTAACGATAGAAAAGATACTTTAATAGTATCGAATTCATCATGCGATGGAATTGTTTCTGCAAGCCTATTGATTAGAGCTATTTGGAAATTGGGGGGAAAGGCAACAGCCCGCTTTGTGAATAAAATCAGTCAAGATAGTATTGCTGATTTAAAAAGTGAAGATCATCAATTTTATTTATTCACAGAGCTTGGCACAGGTTTATCAGAATTATTCAACAAGTTTTTTTCGAAGGAGTGGATTGTACTGGACCATAGGAAACTTTCTTTTGCCGAGATAGCAACAGACGATAATAATGCTATCTTAAATCCGTGGAAATACGATATTGATGGCGATAAAGAGGTTACTTCGGGAGGTATTTCTTATCTTTTAGTAAAAAGTATGGATAAAAGATTTACAGATCTATCTCCGCTTGCAATTGTTTCAGCATTGGGAGAATATCAAGATGTAGGGGATAAGAGATCTCTTATTGGTCTTAATAATGAGATACTAAAAGACTCAGAAAAAAATGGATTAATGCAGACAGATATTGATCTTTTGTTGTCCTTTAATGAATCCTTACCGATCCATGAATCTATTGCCAATACATCCATCCCATATTTGTATGGAATAACATCGAATAGCGACAAGTGCCTTGAGCTCATGAAGAACACTAACATTAACTTGAAAAAAGATGGAAGATGGAAGACAATAGCTGATATTAATCAAGAGGAAAAATTTCTTATTATTGAATCTATTAAGAATCACCTTAGTTCCCAAATGAACAGGAATGTTGAAAATTTAGAAAACATTCTCATAGGTTATACCTACGTTCTTCCGACCGAAGAATACGGCAGTCATTTATATGACGCACGTAGATTTTCAGAGTTATTGAATTCTTGTGCACTCAGTATGAAATCTGGAATAGGCTTGAGCATTTGCCTTGGTGAACGAACAGAATCTCTCGAAGAGGCTGAAAGGGACTTACAAGAATTTAAGAATAGTTCACAAAAATTAGTCTCTAAAATCCTAAAAGAAAAATGGAGAATCTCTGATAAGGGCTTGTTTGTATTCATTAGTGCGGATGGGATCATTGAACCAGATTATGTGGGTTACGTTGGTTACCTGTCTCGTCTTTTGACATCTCATTATCAATTTATGAATAAAGTGATAATCATGAAAATAGTAATTGATGAGAATTATTCCAAATATTTCCTTAGCTCTGGTTACGATGGAGATATGGATGTTGAACAGATGGCAAAGGAATTGTCAAATACAATTGATGGAATTACAGTGACATTTAGTAATGCCGATGGACAAATTATAATTCCTTCGGCACAAGAGGATACATTGATGTCTATTATTTCGAAACTAATCAAGAAGATTTCGAAATGAAAGAAGGGTTTAATATCAAGTCTAGTATGAAAATACAATTTGATAGTAAGAAGGAAGTAGATACTATTATCGATGTATTAACACCAGATAATATTCGTATCCCCGAAGGATTAAAGATTGATATTAAATCTCATAACAAATATTTAGTGATTGATATTTATTGTGAAAATGGGACAGGAACGTTCCTTAATACTATAGATGAACTACTAGAACACATATCGTTATCAAGCATAGTGACATCTAATGATTGATCCTAAGATTCTCAGGGAAAATCCCCTACTCATTAAAGACATGCTAAAGAGAAGAAAAGTCGAATATCCATTTTCCGAACTATTGGATCTAGACAAAAAAAGACGTGATTTAATAATAGAAACTCAGAATTTAAGACACAGAAAAAATACTTTATCTCAAAGTATTGCGAAGAAGAAAGAGAACCAAGAAAGTGTAAATAAAGAACTCGATGAAATGAAAAAAGTTGGCGAGATGACCCACAGTTTGGAAGGCGAGAAAAGCAGAGTAGAAAAAACATACTCTGAATTAATTTACTCGATTCCCAATATCTTAAATGAATCAGTGCCAACTGGAGATAGTGAGAAGGATAATATTGTTATCACAATGCATGATGATTACATTAAATCTGGCTTCAAGATCGACCACGTTAATTTGGCCAATTCACTTGGACTAATTGACATGGAAAGAGCTGCAAAAATATCCGGAGCTCGATTTTATTTCTTAAAAAATGAGCTTGTTAAAATGAACCAGGCTTTGATAAACTATGCCTTGGACTTTCTTACTGAACATGGCTATCAATTGATTCAACCGCCATTTATGCTAAGGAACGATGCTATTAAAGGGTCTATTATCATGGATGATTTTAAAGATGTGATATATAAAATTGAAAATGAAGATCTATTTTTGATTGGTACATCGGAGCATGCAATGGCATCAATGCACATGGATGAAATTTTGGATTCAAGAAAATTGCCCTTAAGATATGCGAGTATCAGTCCATGCTTTCGAAAGGAGGCTGGCGCACATGGTAAAGACATGAAGGGAATTTTCAGGGTTCATCAGTTCGAAAAAGTGGAACAATTTGTGATCTCAGATTCCTTAAATTCATTTGATGAACACGAAAGAATGTTAAATATCACAGAAAGATTTTACCAAAATTTAGAAATCCCATTTAGAGTAGTACTGTTGTGTAGTGCGGATACAGGCAAAGTCTCTTCAAAGACCTATGATATAGAAGCATGGATGCCCGGACAAAATCAGTATAGAGAAATAGGATCATGTTCTAATTGTATTGATTTCCAGTCGAGAAGATTAAGTATACGTCATAGAGAAAAAGTCACTGAAGAAACACAGCTGGTACACACACTGAATAGTACACTTGTCGCCACGGAGCGCACAATGGTTGCAATTCTTGAAAATTATCAAACAAATAATCACACCGTAATAGTCCCGAATGTATTAAGAAAATACATGGGAGAGATACAAGAAATAAAAATAAAATAAGTTACTAATTGAAGTATACAGATGTTGATTAATTTATGTACAAGTTTAATTCTTTCATAAGTATACTAGGTAAAATATTGTTTTTAACCAATGATGAACTAGCTATTAGATTGTTTATAGATTTTGGAGGTATGAGATAAGAGTTATGATTGTTTTATAGTTTGTTGTACAATTAAGGGTAACGCTTCAACTACAACTGGTGGTGGGTTATTGGTTGTTACTCCCCCCCAGCTGTGATTTTCAATTCATTTAATTCAAAATTCTTCAATCAAACTGTCTTGACGAGTGAATCAATTAGTCAATATCATTCGGATGTACGAATAATCAAATTCAAAAAACAAAACGTGTTTCTAAATTGTTATGTTCATAATATTAAAATCTACGTAATACCCTTGGTTTTAATAATTCAGGATGTTCTTTTAAGCTTCTTATTAATTGAATCATTTTATCCCTGTCTTCTGGCAAGTTGCCACCAATCGAATATATATTTGAAGCATGATTAGCCCTAAAGACAATAGATGATGAAGGTGTAATGCTACTGACCAGAATTTCAAGCTCATCAAGTATTAATGAATCATCCAAAAATTCAAATGGTTCACCAAATTTCTGCATAAACTCATCGTATACACCATCTTCAAGAATTAGCGTCAAGGCAGCTAGAAAGTTCGGTGAAACTTCACTTACTACTTTAGCTGTTCCTTTTATATGTTCAATTGAATATTTCTTACCACCAATACCCAAAATAATCATACAGGAGATAATGAACCCGCTTTTTTTTGCCCTTTTGCATGCATCAATAATTCCCTTTGAAGTGGCTCCTTTGGTTATTTTTTTGAGTAGTATATCTTGCCCTGTTTCTATTCCGACATATAACATATTTAGTCCACTTTCGTTGAGTAAAGTCAACTCATCAGTTCTTTTCTGAAGGAGATTTTTCGGCATTGCATAACAAGAAATTCTCTTTAAATTTGGAAATTTTTCCTTAACATAATCCAAGACTTGAATCAATTTTTCCGTTGAGAGGTTTAAGGCATCCCCATCTGCTAGAAATACCTTTTCGGTTTTAGGATATGATTTAGATACAATATTGATTTCGCTTTTGATTTCTGCCCACGGTCTCTCAGAGTATTCTTTAGTTCTATACATATTACAAAATGAACACTTGTTAAATGAACATCCCAAAGTAATCTGAAATATAACCGAATTAGCTTCTGAAGGAGGCCTATAGAGCGGATAATCGTATCCAAGTTCAATCATGATACCTATTAGTATACTTATACCATTTAACTTGTGTGGAAAAAAATTGAACTCATAGTAATACATAGGTTGAATTCGGATTTTGGGTTCACGGCGGTAATAGACATCTATGTAACTGATTTATTCCGAATCTAGAGGTCATATTGAATGGATCCGCCTAATCATGATATGAATTTCACTCTAGCGCCAGTTTTAAAGACTAAATTTATTATTACGTGACTTACACAGGATATATAAAATTATGAAATGAAAAATGTTGAAATTCTCAGGATATTTCGTGAAATTGCATACCTTATCCAGATAGCGGAAAATGATCCAAATACCATCTACAAGGTTAGGGCATATGAAAAGGCTGCAGATGTAATCGAGAAGTTGACTGTGGGACTTGAAGAAATATATCTTAAAAATGGTATTCAGGGTCTTCGAAAAATACCTTCGATTGGTAATGCTATTTCATTAAAGATAGAGGAATTTATCAAGTCACATAAAATCGATTATCATCAAGAATTAACGACGAAAATACCCCTCAAGATATCTGAATTTTATAATCTGAGAGGGATAGGTCCCAAGACAATAAAGATACTTTATGAGAAATTGAAAATCACCAGCATATCTGATTTAGAAAAAGCAGCATCTGAAGGAAGAATCGCAAAGTTAAAGGGTTTTTCAAAGATGAAAGAAGAGAATATCCTGAGAACGATTCAACTATCAAAAAAAAATAAAACCAGATATTTACTGGGAGATGTTTATCCTCTAATAAAAAAAATAGAGAGCAGATTGACCACCGAAGATAGTGTGATTCGCTGTGCAGTTGTAGGTTCTTTCAGGCGTATGAAAGAGACTATTGGAGATATTGATATTTTAGTCTCTACAAAAGAACCAGAAAAAGTGGTTAACTTTTTTGTCAATATGCCTGAAGTCGAAGAAATTAAGGGTAAAGGCAAAGCAAAAGCATTTGTTGAACTTAGCAATGGAATTGGTGTTGATTTGTTGGTGGTTCCTGAAGAAAGTTTTGGATCCGCTTCACAATATTTTACTGGAAACAAGGACCACAATATTTCGTTACGCAATTTGGCTATTTCAATTGGACTTCATCTTAATGAATGGGGTCTATTTACCAAAAAAAAGAAACAAATTGCCGGAGACGACGAACAAGAAATTTATGAAAAACTCCACCTTGAATATATCCCACCTGAACTAAGGGAAAATTGTGGCGAAATTGAGTATTTTTCTAATAATCAAAAGGAGAGATTAGATTTAATAGATTATGGTGATCTAAAAGGAGACCTCCACACACATAGTGAAAAAACCGATGGTACAATGTCAATAAAAGATATGGCTTTACAGGCAAGAAAAAAATTTGGATTAGATTATATCGCAATTACTGATCATACTAAGAGCCTTAGATTGGCAAATGGTTTGAATGAAAACCAACTGCTAGACCAAATATATAAAATACAAGAATTAAATGATGTTATGAACGAATACTCAACTGATAGTAGGTTTAGGATTTTGAGTTCTGCCGAAGTCAACATTCTTAAAGACGGTACCCTTGATATAGTCAATAATGTATTGGATAAGCTAGATATCGTAGGTGCTTCAATACACTCAAATTTTTCATTGTCCAAGGATATTCAAACGGAGAGACTTATCAAGGCAGCAAAAAACCCAAACATAGACATATTGTTTCACCCTACAGGTAGAATAATAAACAAAAGGGAAGGTTATTCAATAGACGTAGAAAAAATAATTAATACTGCGTGTGAGACCAGAACTGTTCTTGAAATCAATTCCAGTTATAATAGGTTGGATTTAAGAGATGAACATATACGATTGGCAGTACAAAATGGAGTAAAACTGGCCATAAATTCTGATGCGCATCATCCTGTCCATTTTGCTTACCTTTTATTTGGAATAGGTCAGGCAAGAAGGGGATGGGCAAAAAAAATCGATGTTATCAATACGCTGAAAGTTGATACTTTACTTAAAGAACTAAAGTAGTATGTCCTATTGATAATTCAAGATAAAATTAAATAAACAGCAATAAATTCAATCAATAGTCGATGTCGACTTTTCCTTCATTGCAGTCATAAATTCCTCCAATTTTTTTAGTGTTTCATGATGTAAATGATGCTCTATTCCTTCTGCATCATTGTTTGCAATTTCGTCATCAACTCCTATGATTCTAAAGAATTCAGCCAAAATCTCGTGTCTATTACGTATACTTTTAGCTATTTTAATTCCTTCATCTGTTAGTCTTATACCCCTATATTTTTCATAAAAAAGGAAAGGGTTGGGCTATTTTTCGACCGCTTTTGAGATTCTTTCTAATGCATCGTTCGTACCCTCTAGAATATGTTTTTTAACCATCTTTGAAAAAATTCCCATGAAACCCGATAGTCTAATATCCCATTCTACGTCAACTATACTTTCCTGGTCTCCATCAGGATTAATGACAACTACTTTTTTACCCTTTAGTGGCCCGTCTGTAATTTCTGTTGTAATAGACTTCATTGGATCTATAGTAACGGTTTCTTTACAAACTGAACTCTTGAAAGCAATCACAACTTCCCTCTCTACTACTTTATCAGATTTGGTTATGTTTTTAATCGATTTTGTTCCATGCCAGAATTCTGGTTCTCTATCAATGTCTGACAAAATTTTCCAAACTTCGGAAACAGGAGCATTGATCTTCTTTGCTGTATGAAAATTAACCATAGTTTAATCGAAATCTATGACAATATATGAATTTGGCATGTTTTTCATCAAGAGGATAAAATACCAATGAATTTAAAGAGATGTGCATCAGTTGATTTTTCTGGTGTCATAATTTAATAATTTTGCTTTTTGATTTCTACTAAACATAATAATTATTATTGTAGTCTACAACCATGAGTAATCCTACACATTGCTGTAATAAAAAGCAATGATTAATGGCATCCATATGAAATTAATTGTCCTATGATAAATAACGGTTAACGATATTAATTTTCAATAAAAGAGATCAAAACAAATAAAGTCAGGTTCCCTATTTAGGATCACACCTGATTTGTAAAATTAACCTGAATCGATATAATAAATTACTTCCTTATCGCAGACAGGAACCACTTTGGAAGTATGTTATAATTCATCCTGACAAAATAATTGAATGCCGAATCTAACACATATGTTTTTGCCCAGTCGTCTTTAGACCTTATGGACCTACCATACGCTTGGACTAATCTTAACGCCGTCTGCCAATAATACCATTCTTTGTTAATTTTCCTTTTCTCTGAAGTCCATTTATCGGCGATGTTAGGATAAGGCACTTTTGTAATTATTTGAAACCTGGACAAGTTATCTTTTAAATCAAGCCCAGTATGCAGAGAGGGTGAAATAAGTACAGTTGGTTTCTTACTTTCGGTATGTTCCTTTATTACTTCGTCCCTTTCGATTTCGGGATCTGTCAAAATTAATCTCCTTGAATTCAATTTTGAAAGATTTTCCTTGATAAAATTTAGCTGCTCATAAGAAGTTGTATGTATTATACCCTTATCGTTACTATGTATGTGCATTATATTATCAATTGCCCGTGATATTTTTGTCTTTATATCCACCTTTTGTAAATTACTAAAATTAAGGTATTCTACACTAAGAGGAAAAATGGGTCTATTTTCAACAGGGAAATCTGATTGGATTTGTATGAATTTAGTTTTATTCTCTTCGGAGTCTATTCCGAGATTCTTCTCAAACGTTATATGATTAAGAATTGTTGCGCTCATAATTAGTGTTTTTGGACATTTTTCAACAATTGTTCTAATATACTTGGAGGGATCCAAGGGTTTCAATTCTACTCTCAAAACATCGTAATTTTCTTTATGCACTTCTGAGACTATCCAGTTTTTAGGACTTGAAAGAATGTTATTTATGGTTCTCGTGAGCTTTTCGATATCCTGTACAATATCAATCAATAATTCTTTATGAATCAAGTTTTTTCCACTTTCCGACTTGATATCTATTTCTAGACTAGAGTCATCTTCAAATAACTCTGACGCGCTTACTACTCTTTTGTTTCTTACTTTAGCCTTCCTTTTTGAGTCATATCCATATTTCACTTTTCGTTCCTTTACCAAAGAATAAACGAGAGAGTCATATCCTATTAATATGAGGATAGTTTTCTCCAAGTCAATCAAAAAATCTAACCAACCATCTATATCATATCCATAATCGACCATCTTAAACTTAGGAATATATCTTCTCCACCTTTTCTTTGATATCGAAAGTCCTCTGAATTTTACAATTTCAGCTTCAAGTAAATGTGCTTCATCCAGTACTAGTAATTCCCGTTGTTGCATCATATTTTTGTTTGTTAGTAATGATAAAAAAATTGAATAATTAAAAATTGAATGACTTGCTTTTAATGCTTGAAATAATTGATCAAAGTAGTAACAGGGATTCCATTCACGAGGAGTATCAAAATTTTTTAAATGAATCCAATTTGAATATTCAGTTTTATAATATTCTAATTTTTCCCTACTAATTAAAGTTCTTTCATTTTCTTTTCCCTTGTTTTCAGTTTTATAATCATTTATGAAAGTTCTGTATTTACACCCTGTGCCTTCCATTGATTCATCAGATAAACATGGCCCATATTCACAAGAGGTATGTCTGCACTCATTTTCAGATCCCGAGTTACATGAAGTACAAAAATATTTTCCTTTCTCAATAAAGTCTTCTTTTACCCTACACAAAAAGTTGCTTTTTCCTTTAGCGACTTTTAGAAGCTTGTAATCATGAGTATACTGAGTTTGGAGATCCTTGGTTGCAGTACATATGTAACTAGACCCAAGCGCTCGGGCAATCGTTATCGCAATTGCACTTTTGCCAAATCCAGTTGGCGCTTCCAATATAATGTGTTTATAACCTGAATTAAAAGCATCACAAACCTGCTCAATAACTTGTTCTTGATTACTTCTAAATGAAGTGTGAGGAAAATTTTTCAAGTAATCATTTACACTTACTACTTTATTCAATTATAGAGTAAGGAGATAAGTAATTGCTGAAATAAATTTTTCCTATTTTATTTAATTTGGTCTTCAAATATTCATATACTTTTCAAAGCCCCTTGGAGAGCTATCTCTATAATTATGGAGAACAGTATAATAAAGAAACACAAAATTTGAAGTAAATTTCTTAAAAAGCAGGTACGACTTATATGAAACCAAAGCGTTAGGTCTCATAGTCAGATAACATGAGATTCCACTTTGTTCTGATATCATTCTTATTTCTCATATTAATTACGACTTTTATTCCTCATTTTATCTCATTTGCCCATCTTTCTCATACGCCCCATTACAATGGAGGATCCAATAGAGATGGAATGGGAAAGTACTATCCATATATGGCTTTAGATCCGGAATATGCCTCTCCTAACAAGCCAACACAGATAACATTTAGCGTACAAGACTTTGATGGAAAAGACGTATACAATATCGAAACAATGGTTGAGATCTATCAAGAAAGTACGGGGGAAAGGGTAATGGGATTCCCTTGGACAGTACGGGATATCGGAGATTTCAATCTATTTTATGTGTTTCCTTATCCAGGCTCATATGAAATAGTGCTTAGTGTAGCTAACGATGACAAGATGGTGAATCACAACCAGTTAGATCCCCCAAGATCCATTCTGTCTAGTATAACTGATTGTAATTGTCAACGAGTAATATTCAATGTTAATATCTCAGACTCGTGGGGACTGGTTAGAAATTCTCTTTTGGCCATTTCCATTTTAACTCCAATCATAGTTCTTGGGATAGTCTTAGGAAGAATGTATTATAAAAGGAGAAACCAGACTTTAGATGCGATACCAGAAAAAGAAAATCTGAAATATATAATTATGTTACTTGCCATAGCTGGCGGCTTAGTACACATGGCGATTTTTCCCGAACATGGATCATTACAAATTTATTATTCAGTTTTCTTAATGGCAGCAGCTGGAGCTCAGGTAGCATACGGAATCTTGTATATTTTGATCAATTTTGCCGGTGATTCCTATTCGGGTAACAACAGGAAATATATCTTAAGTCAATACAAAAAAAGGGTGGCATTAAATCTTTTTGGATTGATTGGAACATCTGTTCTCATAGGATTGTATGCGTATTCGGTTATTATAGCCCCTCCGTTGTCGCCTGACAATAAGGCTGAGAATATTGATACTGCAGGAATTTTGGCAAAGTCAGTAGAGATATTCTTGGTAATTGGAATAGTTTACCTGATAGCATGGGAAAAGAGGAGGGTAAAAAAGATTCTTATCAGTGCAAAATAATTATTAATTAATGATGAGGAAAATGATAAGTACTGAGGTATAATAGAGATAGCAATATATTCTGAATCTTATTTCAAGATATATTTTAACGGGGGATTATTTACAATGTATTTAAGTTGGTATTATTTTGATCTTTATCTTTTTCTTGCCATTATTTAAAATAAATAAGCATTAGATGTGCATTACGTACCCTTTAGAAGCTCACGCCTTGGTGATCTTGCTTACAACATGCTGTATCTTATTTATTAATTCAACGTGGTCGGAGGAGATATCCATAGAAACGAGAAGTAAATTGTTATCGATTGGTACTGTTAAGAGCTTAATTTTCTCCCGTTCAGAAAAAGTATAAAGTACTTTACCAAAGACATTATCAAAATCACGTCTTAGAACATTATTTATGGCATATCCAAGATAGAGCCTAATTGAACCATCGTCTCTTTCTAAAGACTGCAATCCATTCTTCATATCCCCTGCAATTAAATTTCCCATCTGATCGATTATCCCTACGAATCGTATCTTCTCATTAATCCCAAAAATATCATTACATAATACGCTGAAGTCTTCCAATTTAAAGTCTATAAGATAAAAATCTTTTTGAGTAATATAAAGCCTAGAAAATTAGGTTTTTCCGGGTTTTTTACATTAATTTCCTGAAATATAACATTAAGTAAGAAACAAGTTGAAAAAACACTAGTCACTATCACTATTCAATCAATATTTCAAATTTCTTAATAATTACAGGACCTATTCCATCCGAAGTTTTTTCAGAATGTGTGGTTGACTGTTTTTATTACGATATCCCACAAAAAAGGGTATTTCGATTCAACATGCTTGTATATGTCTAAACGGTTAGTGTAAATTTTAGGTAAATTGTTAGATGTCTTGTTCTCCTTCCTCTTAGTTACTTCTATTGTTTTTTTGACAGTAAATGTGGTTCTTAGAATCCAAAGTAAATCTTTTCTCCCTTCAAGAACCTTAATGTTAGCCATGCCACGTTTGGAAATTTCTGATTCAATTAGAACTAAAACTTGAGAAACCTTAAATTCAAATTAACTCATAGTTAATGCTGCAAATATATGGGCTTAGCAATGAAATTTGTAATGCTTGCCATAGTACATTTATTAGTAGTTCTCTCTTTAGAGATTGTTTTACAATCATCATTTGCTCAAAACTTGTCGGAAGTAACAGGCAATAAAAACTCTTCGCTTACTCAATATGAAAATCCAGACATAGGAATTAGACTGTCACATCCAACTGACTGGGGAAAGATAGTTGAGTTGGATGAGGGTTGCCATAAGCAACCATCTTGTGTTTTAGACTTGGATGGAACTAATACTAATTATACATTTGGCTTTTCATTGCGAAAATTTTCTAAAGAAAGTTGTAATTGTATGTCCTTAATGGATCATGTCAGAAATGGTTTTAACTCTCAGGTTACTTCTCTCAATGGTTTTTCCTTTATAAACGATAATCAAACTACTATCGGGAAAAATTACCCAGGTTGGCAATATGAATACTCATTTTTACATAATGGCGCAGAAGAAAGAGGAATTAATGTTTTTGCTACGTTCAATGACACGTATTATTCAATAGATGTTACTTATCCGGAGGAATCACGAGCAAAACTATTGCCTGAATTTAAAAAAGTAATCGATTCTATAGAATTTTTACCTGTTCAAGATCAAATTAGCAAAATGCCCTCATTTATGAATATGAGTGAGGTGGAAGGATCCAAATCTAACACAGCTTCAAAAAATAACCCCAGTGGACTTCAAATATTGAGCCATAATTCATTCACGGATTCTGAAGGTTATATGCACGTAGTAGGCGAAATAAAAAATAATTCCTCATCTGCTGAGACAAATGTAAAAATCATAGGAACCTTTTACGATATCAACAATCAAGTTGTCGGAGCACAATTTACCTATGCAAATCCTCCTTCCATTGGGGCAGGAGATAAGGCTCCGTTTGAACTAGTACTTACGTCTGCAAGTGTTCCTACTTCTCTGATAGATCACTATATCCTACAAGCAAGTCACGAATGAAGAGATGCAGCTCAGGTAAATAAATTACATAAGGACAAACTATCTTTTTTCACTATTTTCGCAATAGCTCAAGTTGGTCATCTCTGTTTTAAATGACAGTCTAATGTCAAAAGCAAATTTCACCGAGCAGATTCTTGATTCATCAAGACTCACAGAATAATTCCATAATTCATTATTTATTATTACCTCGATTCTTTCATAGCTGTACTTAAAAAGGGTAGATCTTATTTCTGCATTATAAATTAATTAATTTTTATTATTTAATAATAATAGTTACTAATTTGTTTATGTTTTTTTATAGAAATTTTAAAAAATTAGCGGGCAGAGTGCATAAATATTTTTAAACAAGCTCTGAGAAGGCAATGTCATGGCAGATAGCTTGTCGATGTATGCAATAACTACCCTGGCTTTTGTAATTTTTGTAATAATCTTAGGCTCAGCGAGAGCTAAAAGATACCGAATCCGCTCTGCACCTGTTGCATCATCTGAAAGTAAAAAAGTAAGGTATTCATCTGACGGGAAACCATTGTCAGATTAACTTTTTTTTTTCAGGACTTGTAAAATAACTCCTTACTTCTTTTTTTAGGCGTTTTAGCGCACAACTTATATTTTGGTCGTAGGCGATTTTTTTATGGTTAAGGGTTCAAGAAGAGGCGGGAGAGTCAGAGACAAATGGAGAGACAAGCAATGGATCATTCTTGACTCACCGAATTCTTTTGGAGATTTTGGAGGACATCATATTAATTATCTTCCTATAACAGATGCCAATACCGCAATAGGTCGAATTATAGAGAATACATTATTTGACATAAAGAAACAGGATCCAGCTGATCACAAGACAAAGGTATTTGTGGAAATCGAAAAGGTAAACGAGGGTGTTGCTAGTACAATATTCAAGGGACATGAATACGGAAAGGAGTTCCTGAGAAGCCTAGTCAGGAGAGGCAGTTCCATGATTACTCACATTCATAATTATACTACAAAAGATGGTCATGAATTTAGAGTTGAAATTATTGCCTTTACCCAGCGCAGGGTAAATACTTCAAAGAAACATGAGTTAAGAAAAGTAATAGCTCAATTATTATCTGAAAGAATACCACAATGGGATCTCAATACCTTCATAAAACAAGTTACTGACGATAATAGTGAATTTAATAGAGAAATTCAGGAAAAAGGAAAAAAGATTTCAACACTACGACACATAGGTATTAAGAAGACTAAACTTGTATCGTCACATAAAATTCCTATCGAAAAAGTTGATACTGAAAATCAAACCGAAAGCAAGGAAGAGCCACCTGCTGATATGGAAAAAGGCGCCTAGTTCTATTTAATTTGAGTTTCATTTTTATAAATATTACTGAAATTAATTAGGTTTGACACTTTCTACAAGCATACATGCTGTAGCTCACGCTACAGAAGATATTCCAAAATTAATCCTTAAGATGAATGAACTATTTTCTATTCCTAAGGAAAGATTTTTAATTTCACGGGCCAGAGGGCATTGGGACAATGAAATATCTCTAATTAGAGCAGATTGTAATCATCCGGAATCTAGTGCTTTGTTGGAGACAATAATTTCAAAGTTAAAGACTGGCGAAAAAAATTATCTTTTGCACTCAATATCTAACTCTTTTGATGAAAGGGACAATTTTTACATCAGGTTGAATAAACAATCTGTGTGTATGGGAATAATATCACTTTCAGAACATGATTCCATCAGAATCAGATTCAAGCCAACAAAAGAGTATAACCAAAATAATAAATTCAGGGATCATGTGATCGATTTATTTACAAAAAAATAGATCTAGGAATTCATGTCTCAGATATTGTCAGAGCCTTGAGTATGTCCAAGATATTAGATCTGGACATAATAGGTATTGATTCTAATTATTCGACTAACATAAAACCGGTAGAAAATATTATTCTAAGAATGGATAAAAAATACACAATGGCAGATTATTATCCTTATTTGATTGTTTCAGATAACATAAAAACACTGGATGGTAAAACTGATCTGTTTCTCATCGATCCTTTTCAAAGGAAGGATGCGATTAAAAGCAAAGCAAAAAGAGGACTTGGTGTAGAAATTTCAATTGCCTTTGCAAAAAAACTTAATGCTACTATGGTTGGAAAATGGCTAAAGGAAGTAAAATCAATTTATGAATTCTGTAAATCCAACGATTGTCAGTTCATATTATCTAGCGGTGCTAGGTCTATCAATGAGCTAGTGTCTGCTAGATCATTTGAATCAATATTAAATCTTATAGGCGTATCTCCAAAGAATTACTGGAATGAAATTTCTGAATGGCTGTACACAAAAAATAAGGTGAGATGGGTTTATGCTAAACCATAGAGAAAAAAGAAGATATCTTGCAATAATATATGATGAAAATAATGTATACCGACATTTCCAATTACATGAAAAAATTGTAGAGCGTTTTAAGGAACTTTTCGGGGTCATCCATTACGAATTGGCAATGTTGAAACTATATGATTCTGAATTTGGAAACATATTGTTTGTTGGATGTAAATTGAAATACCTTGACTATTTCTTAGTTTCATTGAGCTTGACTCAGCCCTCTTTCACTGTTGTCAGTTTATCAGGTACGATTAAGAAGTTGAGAAAGAACGTTTCTAGCTTAGACATAAGAAACATTAAAAGCGATGTGAACTAATCATATCAAGGGGATGAGGTGAACTTTTGTTGCTGCTCGAATCTGAGGAAAAATCTATGAAGATCTCGCGACGATCTGACCCAATTCATGATTTCAAAACTTATTAAATATTGGGACATTGCACGATGAGGCATTCAACGTGAGACAGCAGTAATATTGAATTTAATTTGAATCTTCAATATTTTTCTGCAAAAACTGTAATATGACCTATTGTGAAAATTAAAGTACAATTTGTATTTAACTTCATTAAACCACAACATAACCCTATGCCCAATGATAAAAAAACTACCAGATAATCGGCTGATGATACTTTGTTGGGAGCCTGATTGATGTTTTTCATAGGAAACCATTTTCACATTCGAGATTTGCTAAAAAAGGTAATCGTTTTTTCCATGATTATAATTTCTGTATATTTTATTGGTACTGTGTTTGATTCTGAATCTCTCACAATTGAAGGTTCTACTTTGATACTTAGCAACACTACGTTAGACTCAATAAACCCTCAGTTCTCTGTGTCCAAGAATCGTATCCATGCATCTTGGATAAGTGATCTCAATTCGCAGAATAGCGATGTGATGTTTAAGAAACTCGATAAGGACTCAAAGTCATTTACGAATGCGATGAACATAAGCAATTCATCCGGAATTTCAAACATAATTAAATTAACAAATAGTGAAAATAACGTTTACATTACATGGGAAGATAAGCAAGCAGGTCAGTGGGAACTACTATTCCGCAAAAGTCAGGATAATGGTGAAAAATTTGGCAACGTAATTAACTTAAGTATATCAACTGGTAACGTGCACCTTCATGATCTATTGGCAGCTGGAAAAGATGTATTCGCCGTGTGGGCCGCAAATGAAAATATTTCATCAACAAATAAGGATGTTTTCTTCAGGAAGAGTCTCGATCATGGCGAATCCTTTAGTGATACAATAAATTTGAGCAACAGCAATGACGATTCGCTGGATCCACATATGGCAATAAATCACAATGGATCTGTAATATACATAGTTTGGACCGAATGCGATATTAAACGTGACGAACCTATATGCAATATAGTATTTACAAAGAGTATCGACCAAGGAAATACTTTTACAATTCCAAAAAAGGTAAGCAATACAATACTGCCCTGTAATAGCACAATCAGTCAAGCCGCATTTGATAGGATGGCTAGTAATGCTAGCTCAAATGCGCGGGCGCCCTATTTATTCAATAATGCAACAGTACAAGAGGGGATCAATTCTATAAATCCAACTGTCTTCGCTACATTGGATGGTAAGAATGTATTTGTATTATGGGAACAAGCGGAATTTGGATCAGGACATTCAGAAATATTTCTTAAAGTTAGTAATGATTATGGGAAATCATTCAATTCAGAAATTAACGTTAGCAACACTTCTGGAGTTTCCCGACTTGCCCAATCTCAGCTTGTAGGAGAGGACCTTTATGTAGTCTGGTCTGATTCTCTAGATGATAACAAAACCTTTGATGTTATGTTAAGAAAAATTGATGCAAACAACAAAGCTGGAAAGATAATAAATTTAAGCAACAATACGGGTAACTCTGTCTCTCCATCGATATTGGTCAGTAACAACCGTATCTTTGTTGCTTGGAGTGATGATACAAATAATGCTTCAATTTTGTTACGCATTGGAGACACTTCAGGATCATTCGCTAAAGCAAAGAAACTGACTGTTGACAATGCAGAAAGTTATACAGACCCCTTAATTTTTGAAGCAGTGGATAATGTATGGATTGCCTGGACTGAATACAATAATACTAAGCACAAGATCGTTTTAGTTGATCAAGAAAAATCTGATACTCCCCATTCTCAATAGTGATATTCATATTATTTTTGATTGCGCCCATGCTTACTCTGTATTAAAATAAGAGAGCTTGGATAATTTTGCAAACTTTGGAAAACTTACACCACAGAACCGTTTGATTTACTTTCATGTACAATTGTAAAAATAATTAACAACAGATTTAGTTCTTAGTAACGAGAACCTTATTAAGTGTAAATTTCATATTTTTTGCAATTATCGTTACTAAGAACATTGATATCATTACTAAGACCATTGTTCCACTTGGAGCCAAGTTTAAGTAGTATGATATAACTATGCCAAAGACTACAGAAAAAATTGAAATTGCGCATGAAATAAATATAGTTTTCTTAAATCCTTTTCCAAGCATCAATGCGGTTATGTTTGGAATCACTATCAATGAAGAAATTAGTAGAACTCCAACAAGTCTTATTGACGCGATTATTGTTATGCTTGCAATAATAATAAATAGAGTGTTGATCCAAGTGACATTTAATCCGCTGACTTTTGCTTGATTCTCATCAAAAGTTATGAGAATTAATTTTTTGTAGAATATGTAAATTACTGGAATAACTATGGCGTCTGTAATCAATATAATAATTAGGTCATCATTACTAACAAGAAGAATATTTCCAAACAGTATACTAAACAAATTTACTGTGAATCCTCCAGAAATACTAATCAAAATAATTCCTATAGCTAAGCCGGATGTCAAAAGTACAGCAATAGAGGAATCGGGCGGAATCTTTGTAGATTCCCTTAATTTATTCACACCGACTGCAGACAAAATGGCTACGATGTATGCTGTCCATAATGGATAGATTCCAATGAATAAACCTAATGATATTCCACCGAATGTCACATGGGCAAGAGCGTCCCCAAATAAAGAATGTCGCTTAAGTACCAGAAAAAGGCCTACAATGGAACAAATTACGGATATTGCAATTGCAGATATCAGAGCTCTTTGCATAAAGCCGTATTGAATTATATCAAATAGCATTCCCATCAGCTTTTTTCTAAATTGTTGTTCCCATCTTCAGGTGTACGAAAATGAAGGTTCATGTGTGATTGCATCGCAAATTCTACATAAGACTTCATTCGTTCGTCATTTCCAAAGAAGTCCCCTGATTCACCATGGAAGAATAATTTCCTATCAATACAGGCTACCTTATTTGCTAGTCTTTCGACAGCATTCATATCATGTGAAGACCACACAATAGTTATTCTCTTATCCTTGTTCAATTTCTTCAAAAGATCATAAAATCTTTCTTGCGTTGCCGAATCGATACCTGTAGTGGGCTCGTCTAATATCAGTAAATCAGGGTCCTTCACAAGAGCTTTTGCAATAATAACTCTCTGTTGCTGTCCTTCAGAAAGTTCTCCTATTCTCTTATCTCTATATGCATCCAATTCAACAAATTTGATTGCATTGTAGATAGCTTCTTTGTTAATTTTCTTTCCGATCATGCCCAATGAAACTATTTCCTTAACTGTTGCAGGAAATGTCTGTTCTACAGATTTTTTTTGCGGCACATATCCAACTCTCTGAAGGGTCTTCTTATTTTGTCTAATGTCCGATCCAAAAAGATTGATTTCACCTCTAAAATCGTTAATTATCCCAAGCATGCACTGAAATAAAGTGGTCTTTCCTGCTCCATTTGGACCAATGATTCCAAGAAAATCCCCCTTGTCAACTTTGAAAGAGATATCGTCCAATGATGGGATCGAATCATAGTAATATGATAATTTTACTACTTTAATTATTGGTTGCATTGTAATCCCACCGTCAAATTTTTTATATTTTCGTTCATTTTGTCGATATATCCAATTCCTACTTGTTGTTCGTACTTCGTTAGTCCTTCTATGGGACTTAAAACAAGGACCTTACCACCTGGAATTTCCTGAGCAACCACTGATGCGAACCGTGAATCCAATAGCTCTTCTGAATAGATAACCTTAAGATCCAAACTTTTTGCAATATTGATAATCTCTACTAATTTTGTAGGCGTTACTTCTGCTTCGGGTCCTGCATTAGAAATACTGTGTTGATTTAATCCATATTGTTTAGCAAAGTACGAAAATGAATTATGAAACGTAATAAAGTCTCTTTTCTTGCATGACTCCAAGTAAGTTTTTATTGTTTTGTCAAGATTATCAAGTTCATTTAAAAAATTTTTTGCGTTGTTAAAGTATCTATCTCTGTTATTGGGATCAATCGTCATCAAACCGTCACGTATATTTTCTACTTCTTTTTTTGCAAGTAATGGATCCAGCCATACATGAGGATCAAGAGTCATGTTACGCCTGTCAGTATAAGACGCATTCAAACCCTCACTAGCATCAATTTTATGCGCAGTATTAATTTTTGTAATCCAATTTTCAATCCCCAAGCCATTGTATACGAGGACATCGGCAGAATCAACAGTTTGTATTTGATTTATTGTTGGCTCAAAATCATGTGGTTCAATCCCTGTTGGAATCAGGATGGATGACTGTATCATATCGCCACCAATTTTTTTGACGAATTCATCAATTGGGAAAAAAGATGATACTACTCTTAACTTGTGTGAGGAATTAGTAGCTGGGCTCAACTCATTAATTGAATTCTTCGTTGCGATTGTGGTATTAAAATACAATTGCAAAGTCGTATTTGATATTTGACTTTGTGCATACAAATTTTGACACAAGGAGTAAAATAGAATGGATAAAATCAGATGAGACAAAAATGCTAGCCTCCTTTTCACGTTAATATAATGTATTATTAAGAATATATACCTTTTTTATTAATTTTAACTAAATTATCGC
>Ga0184609_10000100_pt1 | contig 22331 bp, 30 predicted proteins | sample PLM1_60_coex_FD_133165 | JGI IMG/M metagenome (GOLD analysis project Ga0184609, IMG submission 133165) | Groundwater sediment microbial communities from an aquifer in East River, Colorado, USA - PLM1_60_coex | ecosystem: Environmental > Terrestrial > Soil > Riparian zone | place: USA: East... | reverse complement strand
AGGGTTATCTGCTGGTGTCGGTGGCGCTCCAGCATCAGGGGATGGGGGCATACGAGGCGGCGCACGATGCCGCCGCCGGCGCTGCCGACGTTGGCGAGCGCTTCGGCGACGCAGATCTCGTCGCCGTCGCAGTTCATTTCCAGGGCCTCATCCGAATCAAGCAGGGGTGGGTAGAGGAAGGTCTCGGGCTCCTCGACGAGGCCATGGTCGCGGTGACGGCCGGGGAGCTGTCACCGGTCATGACGGGCGTCGTCTACTGCGGCGTGATCGCCTGCTGCGAAGAGGCCTTTGAGCCCCGCCGCGCCCACGAGTGGACGAACGCCCTGACACGTTGGTGCGAGCAGCAGCCGCAGATGGTGGCCTTCACGGGCCGGTGTCTCGCGCATCGGGCCGGAATCATGCAGCTGCACGGTGCGTGGCAGGATGCGCTCGAGGAGGCGCGGCTCGCGCGCGAGCGCTGCGAGCAGGCGATGAATCAGGCGGCGACCGGGCAGGCGCTCTACCAGCAAGGGGAGCTCCTGCGCCTGCAAGGGGACTTCGCCGCGGCCGAAGAGGCGTACCGGGACGCGAGCCGCTACGGGCGGGAAGCGCAGCCCGGCCTGGCTCTGTTGCGGCTCGGCCAGGGAGACCTCGCTCCTGCGGCTGCCGCGATCCGGCGCGTCCTGGGCGAGACGACCGAGCCGCTGCAGCGTGCTGTGCTCCTGCCCGCATACGCGGAGATCATGCTCGCCGTCGACGAGATCGAGGAGGCGCGCAACGCCTGCGGTGAGCTCGTTGAGATCGCGGCAGGTAGCGGGAGCGCCATGCTGGACGCGATCGCCGCCCACGTCCGAGGAGCAGTCGTGCTCGCCGAGGGTGACGCTCCGGCTGCTCTTGTGTCGCTCCGCCACGCGTGGCAGGTGTGGCAGGAGCTCGAGGCGCCCTACGAGGCTGCACGCGCACGCGCCCTCGTAGGGCTTGCCTGCCGCGCGCTCGGCGACGAAGACTCAGCCACCCTCGAGCTGGGGGCGGCCCGCGGGGTCTTCGAGCAACTGGGCGCGGCGCCGGACGTCGCCCGCGTCGACGCGCACACTCGGAGCGCCGCGGCCGCTGAGGCGCATGGGCTGAGCCCGCGTGAGCTGCAGGTGCTGCGCCTGGTCGCGACCGGGAAGACGAACCGGGAGATCGCCTCGGAGCTGGTCGTGAGCGAGCACACCGTCGCCCGGCACGTGCAGAACATCTTCGGCAAGCTCGGCGTCTCCTCGCGAACCGCGGCCACGGCGTTCGCGTTCGAGCGCGATCTGGTCTGACTCAAGCCGCGTGGTCAGAACTGACCACGCTCCTGCTCGCGGAATTTGGCGGATCCAGGCGATGCGGGCCGGCGTCCGCCTCCGTAGCGTCCTCGACAGAGGCAAGCGAGCAAAAGGAGGCGAGGGTGACCGTCGCAATGATGGTGGACAACCCCGAGGGCTCGCAGGAGGTCTACGAGCAGATCCGCGCGCACCTCGGCTTGGACAAGCCTGCGGGCGGCATCTTCCACGTCGCCGGGCCTAGCCCCACGGGCGGTTGGCGCGTGGTCGAGGTCTGGGAGTCGGAAGAGGAGGCGGACCGGTTCTTCCAAGAGCGCTTCATGCCCGCGCTCCAGGCGCTCGGGCTCTCGGGCCCGCCTCCGCAGCGTCAGTTCTGGCCCGTGCACAACGCGATGAAGTGAGCAGGAGAAGACTGAGATGAGCACGCACGACTCTGAGCTCTATGACACCGTGGTCATCGGCGGCGGCCAGGCCGGCCTCACGGCCGGGTACTACCTCGCGAAGCAGGATCGCTCCTTCGTGATCCTCGACGCGAACCAGCGGATCGGCGACGCCTGGCGTAAGCGCTGGGACTCGCTCCGCCTCTTCACCCCCGCGTTGTTCAGCAGGCTGCCCGGCTTGCCGATCCCGGCGCCCGCCTGGTCGTTCCCGACGAAGGACGAGCTGGCCGCCTACCTCGAGTCGTACGCCGAGCGCTTCGAGCTTCCCGTGAGAACGGGCGTCAGCGTCGACGGGCTCTCCAAGGTCAACGGCCGCTTCGTGGTCTCCGCAGGCGAGCTCCGCTTCGAGGCGGAAAACGTGATCGTCGCGACCGGAGCGCACCAGATCCCCAGGGCTCCGGCCTTCGCGCCCGAGCTCGATCCGAGAATCGTCCAGCTGCACTCCTCCGAATACCTGAATCCGTCCCAGCTGCAGGAGGGAGACGTCCTCCTCGTCGGCGCCGGTAACTCGGGAGCCGAGCTCGCCGCGGAGCTGTCGAAAACGCGGGCGTGCTGGCTGGCCGGCCAGACACCTGGCGAGATCCCCGTTCGACACGGGACCGTGCCTGCGCGCGTCGGCTTTCGGGTCTTCCGGTTCTTCGGCCATCGCGTGCTGAGGGTCGACACGCGGATCGGCCGGAAGCTGGGCCCGAAGCTGCTCGCCAAGGGCGACCCGCTGATCCGCATCAGGTCGAAGGACCTCACGAAGGCCGGGGTCGAGCGCGTGCCCAGGGTCGTGGGCGTGCGGGACGGTCTGCCCGTGCTGGAGGACGACCGCGTCCTCGAGGTGGCAAACGTCATCTGGTGTACCGGGTTCCGGACGGACTTCCGGTGGATCGACCTCCCGGTGTTCGACGACGACGGGACGCCGCTGCACTACCGCGGAGTCGTCGAATCCGAGCCCGGCCTGTACTTCCTCGGGCTTGTCTTCCTCTACTCGTTCTCGTCCGACGTGCTTCCCGGTCGCGGGCGAGACGCCAGGTACATCGCGAAGCACATCGGGGCGCGCAGACCGAGAGTCCAGCCGACGGCGCGTGCGCTTGCGGCGACGGGCGGTTAGTCAGCCACCCGAAGCTGCTGTTCCCACTCCAGCTCCCGCGGCGCCTCCGGCATCTTCCGCGAGCCCGCGAACGACGAAGGCCGCGAAGAGCAGGAGCCCCGGCTCGACCGAGCCGGGGTCGTCGATCGTGACCGTGACCGGCCATCGGCCCCATCCTTTGCCGTCAGGCGTCACATCGAGTAAGCATCGAGGCCCCTGCGGCGGGGCCTCGATGCTGTTGTGGGAGGAGAGAGGACTACAGCTGCAGGGTTAGTGCTCGCCCTGCTGCTGCGTGTCGGCGTTCGGGTTGCCGGGCTCGTCGGCCCAGCCACCCGGACCGTCGTCGCCGGGCTTCTCGGAGCCGCTCTCGGCCTTCTCGGCCGCCTCGTTCTCAGGGCCTTCGGCGGCCTCGGACGCGTCGTCCTTGCCGTTCTCGTCCTGGATCGAGTCGGTGTCGGCCCGCTCGGCAGGCTCAGTCGCGGCGCCGGACTTCGCAGAGTCCTGCTGAGCGACGGCCGGCGCTTTCGCCGGCTATGGTGAGCCCCCACCTGCGGCTGAGGCGAGCGCGGAGCCGCCGATCGCGAGAGCCGCTAGTGCGGCAACCGTCGCTCCGAGCTTGGTGAGTCGTGTTCGCATTCGTTCTCCTTCTGCCTCTAACCCCCCTCTAATGCGCGCGTGTGAATGCTGCGCGGGTTCCGGAAGAACGGCGACGCAGCGGATGTGGCGCGCACGGGAGAAGCCGCCGTCTGGATGGCCGGCGCTGCCGAGTACGACGGGATCGTGCTCGACGTGATGCTGCCGGGCATGAACGGATTCGAGACCCTCGCGGCACTGCGTGAGCAGGGGCGGTGGACGCCGGTGCTGATGCTGACTGCCCGCGACGCCGTCGAGGACCGCATCGCGGGGCTCGACGTCGGTGCGGACGACTACCCGACGAAGCCGTTCTCGTTTGCGGAGCTCCTCGCCCGTCTGCGCGCGATCGCACGCAGAGGCCCGGTCGAGCGACCGACGATCCTCGAGGTCGGGGACCTCTGCCTCGATCCGGCGGCGAGGCAGGTCTGGCGGGGGACGACCGAGATCGAGTTGACCGCGAAGGAATTCGCCCTCCTGGAGACGTTCATGCGCCGTCCCGGGGAGGTGCTCTCGCGCGACCACCTGCGGCAAAGGGACGACGCGCGCTGAGCCGCCTGCCGATCCGAATTCGACTCACGCTCGCGTTCGCGTTCGCAATGGCGCTCGTGCTCGCGGCCATCGGCCTCTTTCTCTACGTCCGCGTGGGGTCCGCTCTCGACAGCACGATCAATCAAAGTCTAAAAGCGCGCGCCGCCGACGTTGCCGCTCTCGTCGAGCAGGCGGACACGGGTCTGCGCGAGGCACAGAACTTGCGCGGGCCGGACAACGGATTCGCCCAGGTCGTCGTCGAGCGGACAGTCGACGGCGAGCACGTGCGCCTCCTGGCGATGCCTGTCACGGCGCAAGACCAGCGGCTCGTCGTCATCGTCGGTGCGTCGCTCGAGCCGCGCGCCGACGCGCTGGCGGACCTGGAGGGCCAGCTCCTCGTCGGAGGGCCGATCGCACTACTGCTCGCTTCCATCGCCGGCTATCTGCTTGGCGCGGCCGCGTTGCGCCCGGTCGAGCGCTTGGGCGAACGCGCAGCAACGATCTCCGCCGCCAGTCCTGGACGCCGCCTGCCCGTCCCGCCAGCCGGCGACGAGATCTCGCGGCTCGGCGGCAGGCTGAACGAGATGCTCGCGCGCCTCGAGGCAGCGCTCGAGCGCGAACGCGCACTCGTCTCCAACGCCAGCCACGAGCTGCGGACCCCGCTCGCCCTCCTCAAGACAGAGATCGAGCTCGCCCTCGACGAGCCCGACTCCGCACCAGCGCTTGCGGCAGCGCTTCGGTCAGCGGGCGAGGAGACCGATCGGCTCGCGCAACTGGCCGACGATCTCCTCCTCCTCGCCAGTGTCGACTCCGGGGAGCTGCCGCTCCGCCGCACTCGCGTCGAGCTCGCCGAGGTGCTCGACACGATCGCGACCCGCTTTTCGCCGCCGAGCAGCTGATGCCGGTCGCACTATCAACGTAGCGGCCCCAGCCGGCCTCCTGGCGCTCGCCGACCGGCGCCGACTCGAGCAAGCGCTCGGCAACCTCGTCGAGAACGCACTCCGCCACGGCTCGGGCACGGTGCGCCTCGACGCAGTCGAGAGCCCCGACGCGCTCGTTATTCACGTCACCGACCAGGGCGAAGGGTTCGCGCCGGACTTCCTGGAGCGTGCCTTCGAGCGGTTCAGCCGAGCTGACGGATCCGGGGCGGGCTCTGGTCTTGGCCTCGCGATCGTTGCCGCAATCGCACAAGCTCACGGGGGCACTGTGGCGGCATCTAACCCGCCGGCCGGTGGGGCCGACGTTGCGCTGACCATCCCGAAAAGCGGGCAGGCATAGAGGATTCGCCCGCCGCTCCCCGTAGCACCAAGGGGAGATGTGGGACTCGATCTTCGATCTCCAACTCAGTGTCGGCGAGAAGGTCGTGCGCGCCCTTCTCATCTACGTCTTCCTGGTCATCGCGCTTCGGGTCATCGGCAAGCGCGAGCTCGGTCAGGCGAACACCCTTGACCTGGTCGTGCTCCTGTTGGTCGCGAACGCCGTCCAGAACGGGATCATCGGCAACGACATCACGGTCACCGGGGCCGTCATCGGCGCCGTCACGCTGTTCGTGATCAACGAGGGCTTCAATCGCGCCGCCTACGGGTCCTCGTTCGTCACGCGCCTGCTCGAGGGCAGTCCGTCGGTGCTGATCCAGAAGGGCAAACCGGTGGCGTCGGCGCTCCGGCGGGCGAGCATCTCGCTTCCCGAGCTTCGCGCGATCGCGCGGCGTCAGGGCTTTGCCAACCTCGGTGAAGTCGACAGTGCGATCCTCGAGACGAACGGCGTCGTGACGATGTTCCGCGAAGGCGAGCCGCGCCACTACCACCCGGCCGAGGCCGGCGGACCGCGGATCGGGAAACGCCGCCGCGCCCGTTGATGCCTGGGCCCGAGGTCGTCCTCGTGCGGCACGGCGAGACGCTCTGGAGCCGGAGCGGGAAGCACACCGGCCACACCGACGTCCCGTTGACGGACGAGGGCCGGCGCCAGTCCGAACGCGTCGGCGACATCCTGAGCGGGCGCCGGTTCGCGCTCGTGCTGGCGAGCCCGCTGCAGCGTGCGGCCGAAACGTGCCGCCTCGCGGGTCTGGGCGAGGTCGCCGTCTTCCGGGAGGAGCTCATGGAGTGGGACTACGGCGCCTACGAGGGGGCGGACGACACCTGAGATCCGGGCGGAGGTGCCCGAGTGGTCGCTCTGGCGCGACGGCGTCCCCGGAGGCGAGACCGCTACCAACGTCGGGGGCCGCGTCGACCGCGTGATCGCCGAGCTTGGAGCTCTCGACGGTGACGTCGCCCTCTTCGCGCACGGCCATGTCCTCCGCGTTCTCGCCGCCCGCTGGCTCGGTCTGCCTCCGACGGAGGGCCGGCTGTTCGCGCTCGACCCGGCGACGATCTCGGTTTCTTGGACACGAGCGCGAGACGCCGGTGATCAGGCGCTGGAACGAGCCCGGACGGCTCGAGCTCCCGGACGCCTAATCTCGCTCGTAGGTTCTCAGCTCCTTCTTAGGCCGTTCTCAGCCCGCTCTTACCAATGCGTGCTTTCCTGGCCGCATGCCCTCGTCAACCGCAACCCCACGATCATCAGCACAGGAGCAGCGCCGGGCCCGTCGGCGGAAGCTCGCAGCCTGGGTCGCCTCCTCCTCGACCGCCGCGTTTGCTGCCTTCGCAGGGTTTCTCGGCTGGCAGCTGGCAACTGGGAACGACCCCTCGGGCGCCGCGAGCGTACCGGCTCCACTTGCTTCGCCCGAGGTGACCGAGCTGCCTGCGCCGCTGGTGACGAAGACGTCGTGACGCATGTTCGACCTGAGCTTTTTCTGCATGGGATCCAGCTTCCGCGTGCTCGCCGCCGGCCCCCTGGCAGCCCGAGGAACGGAGCCTGAAGAGGCGGTCGGCGCGGCGCGCGCGCTGCTCGACGGCATGGACGAATCCCTTTCGCGGTTTCGGCCCGAGAGCGAGTTGAGTGTCCTCAATGGCGACCCACGGACCGTGGTGCCGGCGTCGATCGAGCTCCGCGACGCCGTCCGGGCGGCCCTGTGGGCGGCGGCGAGAAGCCGCGGGCTGTCCGACCCAACCATGGGGGAAGCACTGATCCGCGCCGGCTACGGCTCAACTCGCTCGGGCACGGCCCCGGCTGCGCTCGACGAGGTGCTCGCCGCCGCACCGCCTCGCCGGCCGGCTCGCCCGGATCCCGCGAGCGAGGTACGCGGTCGACTGCGCCGGCGACATCCGGGTCGGCGGCCCCGCGGCCTTCGCGCGTCCGTTCGAGATTCTCGTGGAGCACCCGTTCGACGAGCAGCCCGCAGCACGGCTGTCCCTGACCGGCGGTGCCGTGGCGACGTCAGGCCTCTCCCGGCGCGTGTGGATGACAAACGGTGTGGCGTCCAGCCACCTGCTGGACCCCTCGACCGGCGCTCCCGCCTGGACGGGCCTCGTGCAGGCGAGCGCCCTCGCGCCCACAGCGCTCGAGGCCGAGACGCTGGCGAAGGCCGCATACCTATCCGGGCCTCTGGCCGCCCGCGGCCTCCTCGCCGACCACGGCGGCATCCTCGTTGACGAAGCGGGCTGCGTCGAGATCGTTCACAGTCGGGATGTCGCTCCGCTTGGGCCCCGGATCTCGAGGGCGGCATGATCGTGCTCGACTACGGCTGGTGGATCGCGAGTCGTGCGTCCGGCATGGTCGCACTCCTCCTCGTCACGATCTCGGTCCTGATCGGACTACTCGTCTCGATGAAGCTGGTCAAGCGCCGCGCGGCTGGACCCTTCCTCGTCGCGCTGCACGAGCAGACCGCGCTCGCCGGCCTCGTCTCGATCGCAGTCCACGGCGTCACACTGTTGGCCGACCCGTGGTTGCGTCCCGGTCTCGCCGGTGTGTTGGTGCCGTTCGCTTCGCCGTACCGTCCGTTCTTCACCGGCGTGGGGGTCGTCGCCGGCTACCTGGCCGTCGTGCTCGGCCTCAGCTTCTACGTCAGGCAGCGGATCGGGACGAGCGTGTGGCGGAAAGCCCACCGCGCGACGATTCTGGTCTGGGCGCTCGGCCTCGTCCACGCATTCGGCGCCGGCACGGACGCGGGAGCCGTCTGGTTCCGCGAGCTCGTCTTCTTCACGAGCGCACCGGTAGCCGTGCTCTTCGGAGTCAGGGTCGTTACCGAGCTCAGACGTAGCCGGGACAAACGAGGCTCCGGATCAGGGAGTCCGGCGGACGATTCGCACGACGTCGGGCGCAAGGACGACACGCCGAAGATCGTTACGCGTGCCGCCTAGCCACTCGGCAGTTCCCAGAAGAAGCGCTCGTGAACCAGGTGTGGCGTCCCGTCGAGAACCGGGCCCCAGCGGCTGAAGCTCGCGGAGACGACGGGGTCGTCGACGAGACGATCGACGACGCGCTCGACGTTTGGCCCCTCGAACACGAACACCACCCACTCGGAGCTGAGAAACACGGTGTTCCTTTCGAGCCCGGCTTCGTCGAGCTCGAACGGCGGCCCGCGGTCGACGATCTCCTCCGCCCGTTCGAGCGAGCCCTGCTTCAGCTTCCCGATGACGGCGATGCGCTGTGCGGACATGAGCTCCCCTTTCGCTCCTTGCTCAGGTGTTGAAGGGCGGCGTTCCGGCGAGCTTTCCGCCGTCGATCGCCAGCGTCGCGCCGGTGATGAACGAGGCTTGGTCCGAGCAGAGCCAGACCGTGGCCGCGGCGACTTCGGCGGGCTGACCGATCCGGCGCATCGGCATCGCCATCCCTGCTCGGCGTTGCATCTCCTCGCCCGCCGCCTGCAGCCGATCGGTGAGGATCGGACCGGGCGCGATCGCGTTGACGCGGATGCCCTGGGCCGCGTAGTCGAGGGCTGCCACCTTCGTCAACCCGATTAGGCCGTGCTTGGCCGAAACGTATCCGGCGAGGCCCCCGACTGCCTCGAGGCCCGCGGTGGAGGCCATGTTGACAATGGCGCCGCCACCCGACTCGAGCATCGCCGCGATCTCGTACTTGAGTGAGAGGAAGACGCCTTCGAGGCTGATCGAGAGCGCGCTTCGGAACTGGTCCGGGCGCACGTCGGCCAGAGGTGTCGGCCCATGGCCTCCGCCGGCGGCGTTGTTGACCGCGACATCGAGCCCGCCCAGTTCCTCGACCGCGGCGGCGACCATGCGTTCGACGGCTGCCGGGTCGGAGACATCGGTCGGGACGGTCAGGGCACGGCCACCCGTGTCCGCGATCTCCTCGGCCACCCGAGCGAGCGCCTCCGCGTCGCGGGCGGCGAGCACGACTGCGGCCCCGGCGCGGGCCATCGCCCTGGCGGTCTCGACGCCGATCCCACGGCTTGCGCCGGTCACAATCGCCCGGCGGCCTTCGAGCATTCGTCGCGTCGTGGTCACGCGGCCCTCGCTTCCAGGGGTGATTCGGCTGGGCCGGCGCCCACCTCCGCAAGTTCGCCTGTGTCTGCGTGCCTGCGGACCGTGAGGACCGCGAGGATCGCCGCAGCGAACGCGATGGCGGCCGCGACTTCGAGCCCGCGCTGGAAACCCGAGACGAATTGCGCCGGGAAACGGGGGCTCGTCGAAGCCACGTTCACTTGGGACGCGACGATCGCGCCCATGACGGCGAGCCCGAGCGCTCCTCCCACCTGGCGCATGCTGTTCAGCACGGCCGAGCCCACTCCGGCTTTGTCCACCGGTACGGAGCCCATGCCGGCGGCTGTCGTCGGCGTCATCGTGAGTCCCATGCCGATGCCGCCGACGAGGCCGCCGGGCAGGATGTCCCAGAAAGTCGACGTCTGGTCCAAGCGCGCGAAAATGAGCAATGAAAACGCGAGCAGCGTCATCCCGCCGCCCATCAGCCAGCGAGAGCCGATCCGGTCCGAGAGGCGACCGGCCACCGGCGCGATCAGAACGATGAGCAACGTCATCGGAAGGAAGGTGGCCCCCGCCTGCGTCGCCGAGTACCCCAGGATGTTCTGCGTGTAGAGCGAGACGAAGAAGAAGACGCCGAACATCGCCAGGGCGACGAGCATCATCGTGACATTGGCGCCGACGAAAGTGGGGTTGCGAAAGAGCGAGAGATCGAGCATCGGGAGGCGCTGCCGCATCTCGAGTGCGACGAAGGCGGCCATCGCGATCGCCGCGACGCCGAAGAGCGACAGGATGCGCACCGACGTCCAGCCGTAGTTGTTCGCCTCGATCAGCCCATAAGTCAGCGCGAAGAGCGCGAGCGCCGACTTCAGGAGCCCTGGAAGATCGAGCCGCTGCTCGTGAGACGTGTCGCGCGACTCGGTAATGGCGAGACGCGCAACGACGATTCCGAGCAGCCCGACCGGAACGTTGATGAAGAAGATCCAGCTCCAGCCGATGTGCTCGGTGATCACTCCACCGATCAGGGGGCCGATGGCAAGCGCCGACGCGGAGACGCCGGCCCAGATACCGATGGCCATGCCGCGTTGTCGCTGCGGGAAGGTCGCAATGATGATCGACAGGGTCGCCGGGTTCATCAGCGCCGCCCCTGCGCCTTGCACGACCCGAGCTCCGATCAACACCTGCTCGCTGCCGGCCAGACCGCAGGCGAGCGAGGAAGCCGTGAAGACGGCCAGTCCGACGATGAAGATCCGCCGGCGCCCGACCATGTCGGCGAGCTTCCCGCCTGTCAGGATAAGGACGGCGAATGTGAGCGCGTAGCCGTTAACGATCCACTCGAGCTGCGAAACGGTGCTTCCGAGCTCGCGCTGGATCGAGGGCAGCGCGACGTTCACGATCGTGTTGTCCAGCATGATCATGAACAGGCCGAACGTCACGGCCGCGAGGGTCAGCCACTTGCGGTTCTCGGGTGCCAGTATTCGAGCCCTCATCAGGCGGCCCTCGGAGTGGCTTCGTCGTCGCGGGCGAGGTACAGCTCCTCCTCGGGCCCGGCATGACTGCGGCCCACGGTGAGGGTGACTGCCGAGACGAGCAGGCTCAGGCCGAGCGCTGCGACACCCCACCACGCGCCGCTGATGTTGTCCTCCCAGCCGATCAGGCGGTCGAGCGAGAACCGGCCCGCACCGATCGCGGCGATCGCCCCCGCTGTTGCCCAGATCAGCAGATTGAACTCGTAGCCGCCTTTGCCGTTCCAGAACCCGTTGGGCCAATGAACGACTGCGATCGCGTTCACCATCACGACCGCAATCCCGAGGGCCGCGAGCGGGGTGAGGAGCCCGGCCGCAAGGAGCAGCCCGCCGCCGAACTCTGCAAGGCCGGCGGCGAGCGCCATCAGCAGTGGAGCCCGGAAGCCCAGGCGCCGGTTGCCGGCCGCGGTTCCGGCCGGTCCGGATCCGCCAAACCAACCGAACAGCTTTTGCGCTCCGTGGGCGGCCATGATCCCGCCGAGAACGAGGCGGAGAAACAAGATTCCGTATGACACGTCAGTTCACCTCCATGGCGTTTGCTCGCGGTCAGCGAGCGATCTCCAGCGCGAGCTCGGGTGGGCAACCGCATTCGACGAGGTGCGCGACGTCGTGCCAGTCGACCACCTCGGTGTAGTTCCGGGCGAGTCCCTCCGGGATGCCGAGGCGCTCGAGCTGCTCGGCGTTCCACTCGGCGACAGCCATGTCTTCGTCGGTGGGCTCAGAGAGCTCGTTATCTGTCGTTGTCCACTCCATGATCGGTCCTCCTAACGAGTCGCTGTTTTCGCTCCACGAGGATCGCTCGCATGCGGCTCCCCGGCATCGACGGCACCCGTAGTCCGCGGCCCCAGCCACCGGAACTCCGCAGACCCCGGCTAGCCGGTATCCGTACATAAGCCGCCTCTTTCAGGCTGCGGCGCCGAGCGCGGCGCTGATCGCTGCGATCACCGTGCCGCCGAGGGTCACCGAGGCGAACGACCGCAGGAAATTCGAGTGGAAGAAGCGCCAGCGAAGCCAGGCCAGCGCCAGAAGCTCGAAGGCGACGACGAGGACGGCAACGGCGAGCGCCAGCCGGTAGTCCGGGATCAGAAACGGCAGGGTGTGGAGGACGCCGCCGAGGAACGTGCCGGCTCCAGTGATTGCTCCGCGCCCGTACGGATTGCCTCGCCCGGTCAGGTCGCCCGTGTCGGAGAGACCCTCGGAGAACGCCATGCTCACGCCGGCGCCGATCGCGGTCGCGAGGCCGGCGAAGAACGCGTAGTGGGGCTTGTGCGTGGCCAGCGCGACGGAGAAGATCGGCGCCAGGGTCGAGAGCGAGCCGTCGATCAGGCCGGTCATCGCGGGCTGCACGCGCTGCAGCAAAAACGACCGTGGGTCAACGGAAGAGGCCCTCAGCTCGACAACCATGTGCCGAAGGATCGACTCCGGAGGGCTTCCCGTCTTCCATGGAGGCCACCAACCTCGGCCCCAGCTTGTGTGCGTCTCCTGATTCCGGCTAGCTGCAATGCGTTCGGGACCCTGTCGCGGCATGCTTTAGAGATGGCTTCCCGCTACCTGATCGTCGACGACAACGTGCGCTTTCTGGAGGCTGCTCGCGCCAGTCTCGAACGTCAGGGGGTCGAGGTCGCGGGCACCGCCACCACGACGGCCGAGGCGCTGCAGCAGACCGAGGCGCTACGGCCGGACGTCGTTCTCGTGGACATCAGCCTCGGAGACGAGAGCGGCTTCGAGCTCACCCGACAGCTCGTCGAGAGGTTCCCGTATCTCAGATCGCGCGTCGTGCTGATCTCGACGCGAGACGAAGACGACTACGCCGACCTGATCGCGGCGAGCCCTGCGGCCGGGTTCCTCTCGAAGTCAAACCTCATGGCGAGGACACTTCGCGAACTGTGCTCGGACGCCGAGCCGGAACCCTCCTAACGCGACTCCAGAAACGTGACCACCGCGAGAACGCGGCGATGGTCGTCGTCCGTCTCGGGGAGCCGGAGCTTGGCCAGGATGCTGTGCACATGCTTTTCGACCGTCCCCCCGGTGACCCACAGCCGGCGGGCGATACCGGCGTTCGAGCGACCCTCCGCCATGAGCGAGAGCACCTCGCGCTCACGTGGAGTGAGCTCGTCGAGCGGGTCGTCGACTCGACGGGCGGCGACGAGCTCCTGGACGAGACCCGGGTCGACCACGGAGCCCCCGCGGGAGATGCGCTCGACCGTCTCGATGAACTCCTCGACGTTCGTGACACGACTCTTGAGCAGGTAGCCGGTCCGTTGCCCGCTCGAGAGCAGCTCCATCGCATGCTCCATCTCGACGTGCGCCGAGAGGACGAGGATGCCCATCTCCGGGAACTCCTCACGGATCACACCCGCCGCTTCGAGGCCCTCGGTCGAGTGCGTCGGTGGCATCCGGATGTCGACGAGGACGAGGTCGGGCGTGTGCTCGCGAACGAGCGAGAGGAGCTCAGTGCCGTCACCGGCCTGCCCGACGACCACGAGGTTGTTGCGCTCGAGGAGGCTCGCGAGCCCCTCTCGGAGGAGCACGTCGTCGTCGGCCACGATGACCCGGGTACCGGCGGGGACGCCTGTGTCGGGCTGAGGCTCGGAGGTCGTCATCCGCGTAAGTATCCGTTAGCCTCGATGCGATGACCACATGAAGCAAGGGCTGACTCGCCGGATGGTCGTGGCGAGCAGCCTGCTCGCGATCGTCGTGGTCGCAGCCTTCGCGGTCTTGCTCGTTTCGATCGCGGACCTTCGAGAGACCGATCGGATCGCGAGGCACTCCGAAGAGGTGCTGTCGGCCGCGAACCGGGTCGAGAGACTCGTCATCGACATCGAGACTGGTCAGCGCGGGTTCGTGATCACGGAGGAGGACCGCTTCCTCGAGCCGTGGAACACGGGCAGGGCCAGGTTCCCGACCGAGGCGACGTCGTTGGAGAAGCTGGTCGCCGACAATCCTGAACAGGAGGCCCGGGCAAGCCGGATCAGGCAGGAAGGCACGTCCTACATTCGGGACTACTCGATCCCGCTTGTGAACGCCGTGCGGCGAGGCGACGCTTCCGCACGGGGAGTCGCCGTAACGGCGGAGGGGAAGCGGCTCGTCGACGCCCTGCGCGGCCTGTTCGACGAGTTCACCGGTGCCGAGCGCGGGCTCGCCGCGTCTCGAGAAGACAGCTCGGACACAGCCGCTCGCCGCGCGATCCTCGCTGCGGCAATCGGCGTCGCGGGATCCATCCTCCTGATCCTGCTCTTCACCGGCTACCTGGCGCGCGTGATCGTCCGGCCGATCCTGCGAGCGGCGGTGATGGCCGACCGGCTCGCCGGCGGCGACCTGCGGACACGCATGCCCGAAACCGGCGTCGGCGAGATTGGGGTGCTGGAGCGTTCGCTCAACGCGATGGCGGGCGCGCTCCAGGCCACCCAGGCCGAGCTCGCAGCCTCGCGGGCACGGATCGTCGCCGCCGCGGACGAGACCCGCCGGCGCATCGAGCGCGATCTCCATGACGGGACGCAGCAGCGACTCGTCTCGCTGGGGCTCGAATTGCGCCTTACCCAGTCGAACGTGCCGCCCGGCCTTGCCGAGCTGGACGCGGAGCTCGGTCGAGTCGCGAACGAGCTCGACGGTGCGATCGACGATCTGCGGGAAATCGCGCGTGGCATCCATCCGGCGATCCTCTCCGAGGGGGGCCTCGTGCCCGCGTTGCGAACTCTCGCACGTCGCTCCGCGATTCCGGTGGAGCTCGACGTGCAGGCGGAGTCGCGGCTTCCAGAGCAGGTCGAGGTCGCCGCGTACTACGTCGTCTCGGAAACGCTCACGAACGCGACCAAGCACGCGCAAGCCTCGCGCGTGCGTGTTGCCGTCGAGGAGCGGGACGGCACCGGCACCCTCCAGCTCTCGATCGGCGACGACGGTATCGGTGGGGCCGATCCGGAGCGGGGCTCGGGGCTGATCGGCCTCCGCGACCGCGTCGAGGCGCTCGGCGGGTCGCTCGAGGTCACCAGCGTGCCCGGCGACGGGACGCTGGTCGTGGCGCGACTCCCCGTCCAGCCCGACTGACCGTCTTGAAGCTGGCTGGGTAGCCAGTTTGGTGCTGGCGCCGAAGACAGGCGATCCCTCGGGCGCGACCCTGTTCGCATGGAAGTCATGCAGAAATCAAAGCCCCCGACGGCTCAGCTAGGGCGCACCGGCCTCGAGATCAGCCGCGTCGGCTTCGGCGCCTGGGCGCTCGGAGGCGCAGGCTACGACTGGGGCTGGGGCGCGCAGGACGACGAGGACTCGATCGCAGCGATTCACCATGCGCTCGAGCTCGGCGTCAACTGGATCGACACGGCCGCGCAGTACGGCTTCGGACACTCGGAAGAGATCGTCGGTCGCGCGCTTGCGGGCCTTGCCGAGCGCCCGTTCGTGTTCACAAAGGGCGGGCAGCCCGAGGGGCCGGGGGGAACGACCGTCCAGAGCCTCGAGCGCGACTCGCTCAGGCGCGAAATCGAAGGAAGCCTGGCCCGGCTCGGCGTCGCAGCAATCGACCTCTACCAGATCCACTGGCCGATTCCGGAGGAGGACATCGAGGAGGGCTGGTCGACCCTCGTCGAGCTGAAGGACGAGGGGCTGGTTCGCCACATCGGCGTCTCCAACTTCGACGTCGAGCAGCTCCGCCGCATCCAGTCAATCGCGCCCGTCGAGACACTCCAGCCCCAGTACTCGCTCGTCGCCCGTGAGGTCGAAGACGAGATCCTGCCTTACGCAGAGCGGGAGGGAATCGGCGTCATCGCCTACTCACCGATGGGCTCGGGCCTGCTGACCGGCGCGATGACCCGCGAGCGAATCGCGGGCTTGCCGGAGGACGACTGGCGCAAGCACAGCGAGCGCTTCCAGGAGCCGCAGCTCTCGGCGCACCTCGCGTTTTCGTCGAGCGGCTGCGGACGGTCGCCGACTGGCTCGAGACGACCCCCGGGGCTGCCGCCGTCGCCTGGACGCTGCTCAACCCGGCCGTCGACGGCGCGATCGTCGGCTTCCGTCGGCCTGACCAGGTCGATCCGATCATCGGAGCGGCAAATCTCGTGCTCAGCGACGAGGACGTCGCGTGGATCGAAGGGAGAGCGTAATGGCCAAGACGACCGCAACAAGCATCGGCTTCGTCGGCCTCGGGCACATGGGCGGCAACATGGCAGCGCGCTTTCTCGCCGCCGGCTACCCGGTCTACGGCGAGGAGCGAAACCGAGCGCACGCGGATGGGCTCGTGCGCGACGGCCTGCGGTGGTGCGAGACACCGCGCGAGGTCGCCGAGGCCGCGGAGATCGTGTTCACGTCCCTCCCCGACGACGGAGTGCTCGAGCTGGTCGCCTCAGGGCCCGACGGGGTCCTCGCCGGCCTCAGTGCCGAAAAGGTCTGGGTCGACATGAGCACGGTCAGCCCGCGCGCGAGCCGCGAGCTCGCGGAGCGAGCGCACGAGCGCGGAGCGGCCATGCTCGACGCCCCGGTGTCGGGAAGCGTTCCCCAGGTGCAAGCGGGAACGCTGACGATCATGGTCGGCGGAGATGAGCAGGCGTACATGCGGGTTGAACCGATCCTGCGTGAGCTCGGCTCGCCGACGCACATCGGCGAGAACGGGCAGGGACTGGTGCTGAAGCTCGCGATCAACATCAGCCTCGCCGTGCAGATGCTCGCGTTCTCCGAGGGCCTGCTCCTGGCTGAACGCGCTGGGATCGATCGCAAGCTCGCCGTCGACGTGATGACGGAGAGCCCGATCGGCTCGCCGATGTTGAAGGCGCGCGCCGCGCTACTCCTCGACTTGCCGGACGACGCCTGGTTCGACGTCCGCCTGATGCAAAAGGACGTTGTGCTGGCGCTCGACACCGCACGTGAGATGCACGTCCCGCTGCCAACGGCCGCGGCCGCCGACGAGCTGCTCACCGTGGCGCGGGCGCTGGGCTACGAGCAGCGCGACCTGGCGGCGCTGTTCGAGGTGCTCGGCCAGCTGGCAGGCGACTCGGCTACGCCGGCGCGTAAGTGAGGATGGCCACCCCCTCGCCGACGACCTTCGAGTCGACGAGCTTCAGGGTCTTCTTGTCGCTCGTCTCGCCGAAGAGTCGCTTTCCGCTGCCCAGCACGACCGGGAAGACCATCAGCCGGAGCTCGTCGACGAGGTCGTGCTCGATCAGCGCCTGCACGAGCTGAGGGCTGCCGTGGACCAGGATGTCACCGTCGTGCTCCCGCTTGAGCTTCGCGACCTCCTCCGCGACGCCGCCCTTCAGCACGGTTGAGTTGTTCCACTCGGGCTTCTCCAGGGTCGAAGAGACGACGTACTTGGGCATGGTGTTGAACTTGTCGGCGAACTCGCCTTCCCGCGCTGGCCAGGCCTTGGCAAAGCCCTCGTAGGTCCGCCGCCCCAAGAGCAACACCTCGGACGACATGGTCTCATCGAGCTTGAATTTGTCGCCCTCGTCTCCGCGGCTGATCTCGAAGCTCCAACCTGAATGCTTGAAGTCCTCGGCTCCGCCCGGGTCTTCGACGACGCCGTCCAGCGACATGAACTCCGTTACGACGATCTTGCCCACTCGACTCCTCCTTTTCGTTGACCGGGTGTCTCGATACCATACTCAACCAGGCGATTGATAAACCGATGGGATGATTAAGGATGGCAATCGACGAGCTCACACATACCTTCGCGGCCCTCGCCGATCCGACGCGGCGCGCGATCCTGGCGCGCCTTGCGGAGGGTGAGGCGACCGTGAACGAGCTGGCCGAGCCGTTCCCGATCAGCGTCCAGGCGGTCTCCAAGCACCTCAAGGTGCTCGAGCGTGCGGGGCTGATCTCGCGCGGCCGCTCGGCGCAGCTTCGGCCCTCGCGCCTGCAGGAGGCGCCGCTGAAGGAGGCTGTCGAATGGCTCGAGAAGTACCGTCGCGTCTGGCACACAAGCTTCGACCGCCTCGAAGAGCGTCTCGCGAACGAGAAAGGACCCAAGAATGGCTGAACCGCCGGGGATCACCATCACGCGAGTCTTCGACGCGCCGCGTGAGCTCGTCTGGAGGGAATGGGTCGAGCCCGAGCGCTTCGCGGACTGGTTCGGCGGCAACGAATCCGAGATCCCGCTGTCCACGGTGGTGATGGACGTACAGCCGGGCGGAAAGTGGCGGGCGACGATGTTCTTCGGCCCCGCGCGCCACGAGATCAACTGGAAGGGCGAGTATCGCGAGGTAGTCGAGCCCGAGCGGCTCGTGCTTACCGTGTCCGACCAGCCCGGCGACGATCTCTATGAGCTCGTCACCGTCGTGCTCACCGATCTCGGCGACGGTCGGACCGAAATGCTCCTCGAGCAGCGCGGACAGATGTCGGCCGAGCAGTACGAGCGAGCCGAGAGCGGGTGGTCGACCTTCTTCGATCGCATGGCGGAACGCCTGGCCGACGCTTGACTCCGCGGCGGCGTTACGCTCCGCCCGACCAAGGATCAGAGGAGGCGAGCGACATGGCTTTGACGATCGGCGACCCGGCTCCGGACTTCCAGGCGGAGACAAGCCAAGGAAATATTCAGTTCCACGACTGGATCGGGGACTCATGGGCGGTGCTGTTCTCGCATCCGAAGGACTTCACCCCGGTCTGCACGACCGAGCTCGGCTACATGGCCAAGATCAAGCCCGAGTTCGACCGCAGGAACGTCAAGATCGTGGGGCTCTCGGTCGACCCGGCGGCCAGCCATGAGCAATGGGCCGCCGACATCGAGGAGACGCAAGGGCACGCGCCCAACTACCCGATCATCGGCGACGCCGACTTCGAGGTGTCCAAGCTCTACGGGATGCTCCCTGCCGACACCTCCGGCGACGCAAGCGAGCGCACGCCGGCCGACAACCAGACGGTCCGCAACGTCTTCGTCATCGGCCCGGACAAGAAGATCAAACTCGTGCTGGTCTATCCGATGACGACGGGGCGCAACTTCGACGAGGTCGTCCGGGTGATCGACTCGCTGCAGCTGACTGCCGAGCACAAGGTCGCGACGCCGGTCAACTGGCAGCAGGGTGACGACGTGATCATCGCCGGCTCGGTGTCCGACGACGAGGCGAAGGAGACGTACCCCGACGGCTGGCAAACGCCGAAGCCGTACATCAGGATCGTTCCGCAGCCCCAAGCTGACTCGTAGAAAAAGGAGGGCCAAAATGAGGGGACGTCTACCCCTTTTCCTTTCCATCGTCGCGCTCGTTGTCGCCGTCACCGGCTTCACCGGGCTGGGCGAGGCCGCGCGTGACGCGCTGCCGAGAGCGAGCTTCGCCAACAACGCCCACAGGGTCGACGGCATTCACGCCTCGAGGCGGCCGAGAGCCGGCTACCTGTTCCCCCTGGGGCGAAACCGGAAGTTTCCCGCTTCCGTCATCGGAACGGGGCCGGCCGGCCCACCTGGGGTCAGCGCTCTCGAGATCGTCACCCTCGCGAGCGCCTCGGATACGTCGAACACCAAGTCGGCGACGGCCAACTGCCCGGCCGGGAAGCGGGTGATCGCGGGCGGAGCGCGGGCCACCGGGACCGCTTCGACCGAGGTTTCCCTGACCGAGTCCTACCCGAGCAGCGCCACGCAGTGGACGGTGCTGGCGAGGGAAGTCAACGTGGTCGGAACTACCTGGATGCTGACGACGTACGCGGTCTGCGCGATCGTGCGGTAGCCGGATTCGACTGGAGCGGCGCCGCCGATCTGTGCGCGGCGCCGCTTCAACTTGCGGCGCGCCGTTGGCCTGTTCTGCCACGATTGCCCTGTGGCGAAAACGCGGAAACGATGGCGGTTCTACGCCTCGCTCCCAGAGCGCACGGTCCGGGGCGGTGCGGCCGGGCTCGGCGGCGCGCTCCACGAGACCTTCGAGCTCACCCTGCCACGGTTCGTGCGCCGCTCGCGCCTCTACGAGGCGACGGCCAAGAACCTCCTGCGGGTGGCGATCGAGCTCGTCGGCGGCGTCGAGGGCTCGCCGACCAAGGAGCCGGGCGCGGGGGCTCTCGAGATCGCCAAGCGGAAGGGCGCCGGCAACGTCGTCGAGCTCGGCTCGATCGCGGCCTTTGGCTTCTCTCCGCTCTGGCTTCTTGCCGCCGCTTCGGATCTGACCCGAGGCTCGCGCGTGTACCTGAAAGCCCTGACGGAAGAGCTCAAGGCTGCGGGCGTGATCGCGGAGGACGTCGACGCGGGCTCGGTCGACGAGCTGCTCGGGGTGCTCGAGCGCACATCGGGCGGCACGGCGCGTCTGATCGACATTCCTCCGATCGAGCTCGAGGGCATGCGAACCTCACTGGCTGAGCTCCGCTCTCACTCCGATTCTCTACCGTCGGCCGACGAGTTGGCAGGGCTCTACGCCGCGCTCCGTCGAACGGCAGCGGACGAGGACCGCTCGCTCCTCGAAGTGTCGTACGGAGTGGGGCTAGCGTTTCTCAGCGCGGCCCAAAAGGTCTCCGCCACGCACATCGCCGCGCCTTATAGAGAGGACTGGAAGCCCGTGCGCGACGAAGGTTTTGCTGCCTATGCCCGCCGGGTCGGCGGGCCTTACCGTGGCGCTATCGCACGGCACTCCGCTGCGGAGCATCCCTCTCGAACCGAGCGTCTTCTGGAACGCCTTGCGGAGTGGCGGGCAAGACGTCGGGCGGGGAAGGCTTAGCGCCCTCCCGACGCACCGCGACGAAGACCGAGCCGACGATCAGCGCCGCGCCCAGCCCGGTTGCGAGTGACAGCTGCTCGTCCAGCAGAGCGGCGCCGAGGATGATCGCAACGAGCGGGTTCACGTACTGGTGCGTGACGACCTTCGAGATCGGCGCGTTCCGCAGCAACCACGCGTAGGCCGTGAAGCCGATCAACGAGCCGATGACGGCTAGGTAGAGCCACGCCGCGACCGACTCGAGGCTGAACCCGGCCGGGTCGACCGTGCCGAGCTCGCCCCCAGCCACGCCGAGGACGAGCAGGAAAGCGCCGGCGCCCAGCATCTCCCACGTCGTCGCGACGAACCCGTCCCGCGGGAGGGGCAGCCGATGGCCGAAGAACGAGCCCAGCGACCACGAGATGCTCGCTCCGACGGCGAGCGCGAGCCCGACCGCGCTCCTCGAGCCCTCGCCGCCGGGCAGAACGACGAGCGCCAGGCCGGCCAAGCCGACCAAGACACTGAGGCGCGTGGCGAGCGCGACCCGCTCGCGCGCGAGTGTGCGGAGCGCAATGACCTGCAGCGGCACCGTGCCGGCGATCATCGCGGCGGTGCTCGAATCGATACGCGTCTCGGCGAGGGTGACCACGCCGACTCCGAGGCCGAGCAGCGAGATCCCGAGGAGCGCGGAGGAGAGGAGCTCCCCGCGCGAGACCCGCATGCTGCGGCCGGTCACCGCGAGGATCAAAGCGAGGAGCGCACCCGCGAGCAGGAAGCGTGTCCCGGCCGAGAGGAACGCGGGCAGCGTCCGCACCGAGATCTTGATCGCGAAGTAGGTCGAGCCCCAGACGAGGTAGATGGTCCAGAGGGCGGTGAGGAACTTCCAGCGGGCAGGACCGGCCATACAGATCCCAACGCGGAGCGGCAGCTCGAGATTCCTCCGGCCGGTGGAGCGAGCGCGGCTGGTAGAACAGGTGGGTGGCGACGTTCCTCGTCCTAGAGCTGCACTCCGGCCCTGAGTGGGACAAGTCGCGCCCGATGGAGGAGCAATCCGACTGGCCCGCGCACGCGTCGTTCATGGACGGGCTCGTGGACTCAGGCTTCGTCGTCCTGGGCGGGCCGCTCGACGACCACCGCGTCGTGCTCGTCGTCGAGGCCGAGTCGGAGGAGGCGATCCGAGCCACGCTCGCGACCGATCCATGGCACGTGACGCATCTCCGTGTCGACACGATCGACCCGTGGACGATCCGGCTCGACGGGCGATGAGAGAGCAAGCGACAGCGAGTGAGCGGATCACCGAGGAGGTCACCTCCTGGCCGGGAGTGGAAGCGGGACCGGGTGAGCGCGGCGAGTTCGCTTTCAAGGTCGGCCGCCGCGAAATCGGCCACCTGCACGGCGACCACGTCGCCCACTTCGGCTTTCCGAAAGGGGTCTGGGCCGGGTTGTTCGAGCAAGGTCGTATCGACTACCACCCGGTCTTCCCCGGCAAGCCGGGCTTCGGCGCTCGCAGGATCGAGACTCCGGATGACATCGACGACGTGATCGCGCTGCTGTGGCTCAACTACGAGCGGGTAGTCGGCCGCCACGGCCTGCCGGTGGAGGCGGCCTGATCCAGGTCAACGAGGCGGAGCGTCGAGCCCGGCTGGCCCGTCGTCACCGCTTGGCGCCTGGTCAGCGGGCGGATGACGTCGTGGAGGCGGCGAGGAGCATGGTCTGTCTGCACGGGACCGACCCCGCAACCGTCTACCTGTCGGCGTGGGCGCGCGTGGACGGCCTGACGGTGGCCGATCTAGAGGATTCGTTGTACGTCGACCGATCGCTCGTCAAGCACCTGGCGATGCGGCGTACGTTGTTTGTCTTCCCGCGAGAGACGATGGGCATTGCCCAGGCGGGGGCCAGCAAACGGGTCGCCGAGGCCGAACGGCGCAGGTT
>Ga0184609_10000099_pt1 | contig 22509 bp, 14 predicted proteins | sample PLM1_60_coex_FD_133165 | JGI IMG/M metagenome (GOLD analysis project Ga0184609, IMG submission 133165) | Groundwater sediment microbial communities from an aquifer in East River, Colorado, USA - PLM1_60_coex | ecosystem: Environmental > Terrestrial > Soil > Riparian zone | place: USA: East... | reverse complement strand
GCCTCGGCGCCGCCCGGCTGGTCGAAGGCGAAGAGCTGGCGGAGCTGGCGCAGCTGCACGCGCTGCGGCGCCGAGCTGATCATGCGCTCGCGGGCCCAGCAGGCCAGCGGGTTGCGCCACTTGCCGACCATGGCGAGCATCCTGGCCTGCGACGCGGCGGCGGCGGCTCGCCGCCGGCGGCGAGCGTGGTACTCGCGTAGCGCCACCTCGACGGTCGCGGCGGACCGCAGGCTGCCGGCCAGCACGGCGGCGTCCTCGAATGCCTGGGAGGTGCCCTGGCCCATGTTCGGCATGCTGGGATGCGCCGCGTCGCCGACCAGCACGATCCGCCCGCGGCTCCACGACGGCAGCGGCCGGCAGTCGTAGATGTCGTTGACCACGAGCTGCTCGTCGGTGGTCGCGGCCAGCAGCGCGGGGATCGGGTCGTGCCAGCGCGCGAACGCCGCCGGTGGCCGCGAGCGACCCCGCCGGTGAGTGCCCTCGGCTGCCGGAACCGAGGCGAACCAGTACACCCGCTCGCCAGGCAGCCGCCAGATGCCGAACTGCCCGTCGCCGCCGAGCGAGAGCAGCCCAGGCGTCGGGGCCAGCGGGAACGCGATGGTGGCTCGCCACACCACGAACCCGCCGTAGCGCAGCCGCCCGCCGAGCCCGGCGGCGGTGCGCACCGCGGAGCGGATGCCGTCAGCGCCGACCACCAGGTCGGCCTCGGCCTCGGTGCCGTCGGCGAAGATCGCCACCGCGCGGCCGGCCCCGGTCCGCGCCCCGAGGCAGCGCGCGCCGAAGCGCACCGTGCCCGGTTCGAGCAGGCCCTGCAGCGCGGCCTGCAGGTCGGCGCGGTGCAGCGCGATGCCGTTGCCCCCCACGGTGTCCATCGCCGGCGCGGACACCTCGTAGAGCACCGTGCCGGACGCCGACCGCATGGCCATCCCCGGCGCCGGCAGCCCCCCGCAGCGCACGGCGTCCCCGGCGCCGATGCTGTCCAGGGCGGCCATTCCGTTGGGCCAGACGGTGAGGCCGTTGCCCTTCCGGCGCGGGCCGTCGCCACGCTCGTACACCGTCACGCCGATGCCGGCGCGCCGCAAGGCGATGGCCGTCGCCAGCCCGGCTGGCCCGGCGCCGACCACGATGGCGTGCATGGCGGCTACGCCAGGATCGAGTTCAGCAGGTCGTCGGACACCGCGCCGAGCTGGTTGAGGAAGTGCAGCTCGTCCATCACGTTCCAGTGCTCGACGATCCTGCCGTCGACGATCCGGACCTGCCCCATCACCTGCACCTTCACCGCGCGGCCCGTCGCCGGGATGCCGGCGAACTCGCCCTGGTGGGTGCAGGTGGCCGTCATCCGCGCGCTCAGCATCTCGCCATCGGCCACCACGTTCTCCACGTGGAAGCTGAGATCGGGGAAGGCGAACCGGAACATGCCCATGAGCTGGGCCACCTCGTCGCGGGTGTAGGCGCAGCTGCGCCCGTAGTGCACCATCTCCGGCGACCACACCTCGAGCACCCGCTCCCAGTCGCCGGCGTTCATGGACTTCACGAAGTCGACGAAGAGCGCTTTGTTTTCCTCGACGGACATGGCTGCGCCCCTTCCTGCAACGGGTGGAGTCGCTGACTGTTTTGATAGCAAATCTACCACCGGTGTGACCCTTCGCGGAAGCCTCAGGGCGGTCCGGCCTTGGCGCCGACCGCCGTGACGAGGCTCGGCTGCGGGCGAGAACCCCCTGTGTAAGGAATCCTGGATTCCTGGATTCTTGGATTCCCGGCAGCGTGGCGTCGGCCTGTCGCCGGCGCGGCGGCTCGAGTCGTGCGGCCGGCCCATCTGGCGGCGACTGAGCTCGGACGTCGGCCTGGAATGGTGGTAGTTAAAGGGCCACCAGCGCCGCAATGGTGGTACTTGGAGGCCACCAACACCGCTGATGGTGGTACTTGGAGGCCACCCATGGCGGACGACGGAGCGGGCCGAGGAGGTGACCTCCCCGGCCCGCCGCCGTGCTGCGTGGGAGCTAGCTGGTGAAGACTTCCTTCGACAGGTAGCCGCCCATGTTGAACCGCAGGCTGGTCAGGTACGCGACCGGCTCGCTGTCCACGTTGTTGATGTCGTGCAGGGGCAGCATCCGGTAGATCTGGCCGTTGCCAGGAGCGCCTGCCGGCGGGATCGAGCGCACGTCGTCGATCGTCAGCAGGATGGGCTCCTTGTTGACCAGCTTCAGGCCGAGCTTCGGCATGTCGAAGATCGCGCCGACCGACATCCGGCAGGCCTTGGCCGCGGTGGCCTCGGTCGCGTAGGGGTCGAACGGGGTGCGGATCATGCCGGTGGACAGGCAGTCCGGGTTGAGCGTGACGGTGATCTCGCCCAGCTCCTCGGAGTGCCCGACCATCTTCATCTCGAGCAGGTTGGTGTAGACCTCAGCGGTCGACCAGCTGTCGGACGTCGGCTGGGAGCGGACGACCCGAACCCAGCCTTCGAACGGCACGGTGTACTCGCCGACGCCCGGCACCGCGAAGGTGTCGACCGAGTTGATGCCGAGGTTGTCGATGCCGGGCTCAGGCAGCGTGAAGACCGTGGCGGTCGAGCCCTCGTAGAGGTTCGGCACACCATCGGTAGTGACCGGGCGACCGTAGACCACGGAGGGCTTAGTCGGAGCAGACATTGGTCATCCTTTCAGTTCTGCGCTGGCGCAGCGTCAGGGCAGCTGAGTGGTGTAGTCGCAGCAGGTCAGGCCCGGCTGGTCGGCGATGCCGTCCTGGTTGGAGTCGATCTCGCCGTCGACCGTGGAGTACACGTCGCGGGAGTTGAGGTCGATGACGCCATCGCCGTCCCAGTCGTTCAGCTTGCCCTTGAACGTGCCGAGGATGAACGCGTTGGTCATCGGGCCGGCCTCGGGGTGGTGCAGCGTGGACAGCACGCCGTTGCCCGGGGTCAGGATCTCTTCCAGCGACCGGCCCGCGATGCGGGACAGGTTCACGTGGCCCCAGCCCTGGAACCGGCCGCGCACGTAGCGGATGGCCGCCTCCTGGCGGATCTGGAACTTCGGCTCGAGGTGCCAGGTGCCGTACCGGGCGAAGCCGATGTTGGCCTGGGTGACGCCCTCGCTCGGGTCGTCGGCGCGGCCGGACTTGAAGAACGTCCGCGGGACGAGCGACTCGAAGAAGAAGTTGCCGCGGTCGCGACGGGTGCGGTCGGTGAAGCCGCGGAACAGGTAGTTGTCGCAGTGCGGCGAGCCGTCCTTGTGCAGGCCGGAGATCGTCTTGGCGATCACGAGCTGGCGCTCGCGGGTCGCCACGTTCGGGCAGGCGTGCGCCTGGCCGTAGATGCGGGCCAGACCCTGCGGGGCCAGGGAGATCTTGCCCCAGTGCGTGTTCGACTCGTCCAGCCGCACGTACAGGTCGCAGTGGATGAGCAGGTAGATCGTCTCGTCGAAGGTACGGCCCGGCGTGAAGTGGCCGGCCCTTCCGTCGAACGAGGGGTCGCCGGTCTGCAGCTCGCTGATGAACAGCTTCGACCACTCGGCGATCTCTGGGTCGGAGTCGGTGAGGAACTTCTGCAGGGTGGCGATGGCCTCAGGCCCACCCAGCTTCTCGATCGCCCACAGCGCGTCCCAGCGGGCCTCGCGGTTCTTGTCGTTGCGGACCGCCTGCTCCAGCAGCTCGATCGCGTCGGCGTGGTCCCGGTCGGCGTACTCGTACAGCGCCTGCTCGCGCATCGCCGGGTCGGGGTGGTTGAGCGCCTCCTGCCGCAGCTCGTCGTTGCTGCGGTTGTCCAGGCGGATCGCCACCCGGTCCAGCGCGTAGCCGAAGTCGCTGGCCCACGCGGCCGGGTCGCCGGCGACGAAGCGCGGGTCGACGCTGGACAGCGTGGTCCGGTAGGCGAAGTTCAGCGCATCGCGCTGTTCGGTGCCAAGGTCCTCCAGCAGCGCTGGCTCCTGCACCGCGTCAGCCCAGGAACCAGGGTCGCGGTCGGCCAGCGAGCCGGGGGACTTGTTGCAAAGGTCGATAGCCATCGCGGCAATCCTTCCCGTTCACGGTGGATCGGTATCGGTATGTTATGTGACCCGGCCGCGAAGGTGCTTCTTACAGGTTGTCCAACGCCAATCACTCATCTAATCTATAGTGATATGGTCGACGGAACGATTCTGACGTGCGACGGACGGACCGCCGGCTGGTGTGAGCGCCCGCCGCACGCCACCGTGAACACCGCACGGAATCACCGTTGTAACCGTGCTCTGATCAGCGGCTCTACTTCGAGGTTGCCGGCCCGCCCGTCGGCCTCGGACCGCGCAAGGCTAGGCCGTTTAGTAGTAACTCTGTGCAGTCGGCGGGGCAGGTTCGGCGGACCGCGTCACCCGGATGGCGGTCGCTCAGCCGGCCGTCCGCCCGCGACCATCGTGCACAGTCGGCCCAGGTCGCTACAGCTTCGTATAAGACAATCGCTGGACGCTCGGGAGCCGCCATGGTGGCCATCACCCCTCATGACGACGCTGCGCCTCGGGACGACGCTGCGCCTCGGGACGACGCTGTGCCATGGGACGACGCCGTGCCATGGGACGACGCTGTGCCAACCGGTGCCGTGCCAACCGGTGCCGTGCCAACCGGTGCCGTGCCAACCGGTGCCCTGCCAGCCGACGCCGGGCCGGCGTCGGGCGCCGTGCCGGCACGGCCGCGCTGGCCGGCCCTCGCCGCACGGGCGCTGACCTGGGCGGGTGCCTTCGCCGGGTACGGCGTGGCCGGCGCCACCGCAGCGGCCGCCGACCGGCTGCGCCGCCGCGCCGGCTCCCGCGCGATGAGCCGGCAGCTCGCCAGGATGTGCGTGCGGCTCGGCCCCACCTTCGTCAAGGGCGGGCAGCTGCTGAGCACTCGCAAGGATCTGCTGCCGCCGCACTGGTGCGAGGCGCTCGGCCAGCTGCACGACCGGGTGGATCCGATGACCGCCGCGCAGGCCCGTGCCGCGCTGGCAGCCGCGTACCCGCGGGGCAGCCACTGGCCGTTCGCCGAGCTCGACCTGACCCCGGTCGCCAGCGGCAGCATCGCCTGCGTGTACCGCGCGGTGCTGCACGACGGCCGCACGGTGGCGGTCAAGGTGCGCCGGCCGCGGATCCGCGACCGGATGCTGGCCGACTTCGCGCTGCTCGGCATGGGCGCCCGCGTCATGCAGTCGATGCCGGGCATGCGCAGGGTGCCGGCGAGGCGGATGGTCGACCAGCTCGGCTTCGCCGTGCTTCGCCAGCTTGACCTTGCCGCCGAGTCGGCCGCGCTGACCGAGCTGCGGTCCAACCTGACCGGGCTGAGGTACTTCCGCATCCCGGAGCCGCTCACCGAGGTCAGCGCCGACGGCGTGCTGGTCATGGAGTTCGTCGACGGCCTCGGCCGGTTCACACCTGGCGAGATGAACAACGAGCAGCGCCGCGAGGTGATCAGGCGGGTGCTGCACGGCACCTACCAGATGCTGTTCCTCGACGGCCTCGTGCACTGCGACATGCACCCCGGCAACCTGTACCTGACCCACGGTTGCGAGGTCGTGCTGCTGGACGCCGGATTCGTGGTCCCCCTCGAGCCGACCGTCAAGCGGCTGTTCGCCGAGTTCTTCCTCAACCTGAGCATGGGCCGCGGCGGCGAGTGCGCCGAGAACGTGCTGGACAGCGCCGAGCACGTGCCGGCCGACGCGGACACCGACGCGTTCCGCGCCGGCATCGTCGAGCTGGTCGCCTACAGCACCCGCAAGACCGCCGGCGAGTTCCGGCTCGCCCCGTTCGCCACCCGCCTTTTCGACCTGCAACGCCGCTGCGGCATCGCGGCAGCACCCGAGTTCATCTTCCCGCTGGTCTCGCTGCTCGTGCTCGAAGGCATGATCAACGAGTTCGACATCCACATCGACTTCCAGGCCGAGGCGGTGCCCACCCTGCTCACCGCGCTCCGCCGCTAGGGACGGTGGTCCCGATGACCGCCCGGCTTCTCGACGGCTCGGATGGCCCACTGGGGCGCCGTGCCCCGAGCGCCGTCGGCGCGGCCGGCGCCGTGCACGCGGCAGGCTCCGTCGGTGGCGGTGTGGGCGGGTGGTGGGCGGTCGACGAGCCGGTGGCCAGCCCGGCGGCGTTCCGGCGGCGGCGGTGGCACATCATCGGCTCGGACCGGCATCCGGCGGCGGCCGGGCTGCTGGCCCGCTCGGCCGGAATGCGTCCGGCGCTCGGCCCCGAGCCGCCGTACCCCGCGGCCACGGCCGTGCTGCTCGGCGACAGGTTCGGCTGGCGGGACAACGCCATGCTGCTGGACGGCGTCGCGGCGGCGCGCCGCGACGGCGGCCGGCTCGTGCTGGTGCACACCGGCGCGGGCGGCGCAAGCCTGCTGCGGGTGGCGGCGAAGGAGCTTGCGCGGCTCGAGGTGATGGCGATCGAGCTGCCAGCGGACCCGGCACCGCGGGCTGTGCGGGTTGCCATCGCGCTGGCCTGCGACGACCGCGTCGCCGGCACCGACCTGCTGGTGCATGCCGACGGCCTGGTGACAAGGCAGCGATGGCAGCCGGTGGACCTGCCGGCGCCACCGGTGCCGCTGCCGGCCACGTCGACCGCACGCTGCGTGCTGGTCACCGGTGGTCTCGGCGGGCTGGGCATCCGGGTGGCAGCGGTGCTCTCCGCGGTCTACCGGCTGCACCCCGTGCTGCTCGACGCCACCACGCCGGCCGAGCTCTCCCCCGACGCCGCCGGTTACCTGGCGCGGTTGCGGCGCGGTGGCACCGGGGTCACCGTCCGCACCACCGACGTGACCGACGCCGACGGCGTGGCCGCAGCGCTGTCCACCGTGGACACCGCGCCGATCGTGGGGGTGGTGCACTGCGCCGGCCTGCTGCAGGGCCGGCCGCTGGACCGGTTCACCTCGCACGACCTGGCCGTCGCGCAGCTGGTCAAGGTGGACGGGCTGCGCAACGTGCTCGCCGCGGTCGACCGGCGGCGGCTGCGGCACCTGATCACCTTCGGCTCGATCACGGCGGAGACCCCGCACCGCAGCATGGCCAGCTACGCGCTGGCCAACGAGCTGCTGCGGCGCGAGACGCTGCGCGCCGCGCGCGAGCTTCCGGTGGCCGCCACCGTGGCCGCGCAGTGGTCGCTGTGGAGCGGGGCCGGCATGGCGCACCAGGCCGGGGCCGTGTCCCAGGCCAGGCGGATGGGCATGATCCCGGTCTCGCTGCGCGCCGGCACGTCCGCGCTGCTACGGCTGCTGTCCTGGCCGGCCGGCCCCGAGCACGCGGCGGCCCTCATCCTGCAGGGTCAGCGCGCCTAGAACCCAGCGCCGAGAACCCAGCGCCCAGAACCCAGCGCCCAGAACCCGGCGGCTAGGACGGGGTTGCGGTGGACAGCCCGATCAGCCGGGTGCAGCGCTGCACCGCGTCCGGGTCACCGTCGATCTTCAACGCGGACCCGACCACGGCGTCGAACGGCATCAGGATGCCGGCCCCGATGCGGATGAACGTGGACGCGTCCGTTGTCACCACCAGGGCGGGAACGCCGGCCGGGCCCCGGCGGGCGAGCGCCTTGCCGCCGCGCACCGCGATGTGGAACACCTCGTCGTCCACCCGGAACTCGTAGCTCTCCTCGACCGTGGGCAGCCGCGTCTCGTCGATCATCGCCTGCACCGCGAGGAAGCCCCACGCCGCCCGGCTGACGCCGTGCACGGCGTCCTCCTCGGTGAGGAACTTCATCCCCCACCTGGCGATCGAGAGCAGTGCCGGGCGCAGCGCCTCGCCGAGCGCGGTCAGCCGGTACTGCTTGCCGCGGGCGTCACCCGGCACCGGGCCGCTCTCGATCAGCCCGCGCTCGGTGAGCTGCTTGAGCCGGTCGGTGAGCAGGTTCGGCCCGATGCCCGGCAGGTTGTCGGTGATCTCGCTGAACCGTGCGGGGCTGATCAGCAGCTCGCGGATGATCAGCAGCGTCCACCGCTCCCCCACGATGTCCAGGCCGGCGGCCAGCCCGCAGAACTGGCCGTAGTGCCGCTTGTCCGCCATGCCGTTCACCGCCTGACCCCGCGGATGTTCCTTAATAGAAATTCTAGTGACATCGGTAGGCCAGGTGGCAGCGTATATCTTGCCGTCTTGGGCGCCGCAAACGGGTTTTCCCGGCGTGTCGTCGTCCGGGCTTGCCCTCCTTTCTACTACACGTTCTTCAACTCACCTCGCAGTATCGTAGATCGACGCCGTCACTGGCCGCCGTCCAGCGGCGTGGTGACCGCCGTCAGCCTGCCGCCCGGCAGCCAACCGGCGTCGGCGTGCCCGTGGCCGACCGACCCCGGCACCGCCAGCCGCGCCGCGGCGTAGAGCCGGACCGGTCCGTCGGTGCTCGAGCCGCGGGCCGCCAGCCACGCCGCGTAGCCGGTCCCGCTGGCCGGCTCGCCGCGGAAGGCGCGGCTCAGCGCCGCGAGATAGGCCTGCGGCGGCTCGTCGGTCGGGTCGTAGCGCAGCGCTACCAGCCGCGCCACCGGGCCGTCGAGCAGTGGGGCGTGCAACAACCACGGCGCCAGGTAGGCGCCGCCGCTGGCGTTGGCCCGGTCGGCGGCCAGCCCTCGCAGCGCGGCGTCCGCGGTGGCCCACCCGGACACCACGACGTACGGCTCGGCTGGCGGCTCGGCTGGCGGCTCGGCTGGCGGCTCGGCTGGCGGCCCGGCTGGCGGCCCGGCTGGCGGCTCGGCTGGCGGCTCGGCTGGCGAGGATGTGGAATTTCCCCACTCTATGTGGGACGACGTCACATCGTCGCCGTAGCGGCCGACGGCGATGCCCGCCTTGGCGCTCTCGGTGCGGATGATGGCGGCGCCGGCTGCCGAGCGTGGCGAGGAGTCCGCGACGAGCGTGATGGCGCGCTGGCCGCGCTGGGCGAGGAAGCGGATCGTGCCGCGCAGCGCCACTGCATCGCCGGCGGTTAGCCCGTCGGCCGGGCAGGCTGCCATCGGACCAGCGACGCCGGCGGCCAGCCGGCCGAGCGCCGCGGCCGCGCACTCCGGCCCGTCCGGCCCGGTGAGGTCGGGCGCCGGTGTCGCGCCGCCGCCGGTGTCCACGGCCAGCTCCGTGACGTGCCCGCCGTGCCCGATCCATAGCCGCGCCCGCCCGGCCGGCAGGTCGACCACCGCCCAGCCGCCGCTCGCGCCGGGACGTCCGAGCACCGGGAAGAGCCGCCCGCGGTCCGTGCCGACCGCCACGCCCCCGACCGCGACGCCGCCGACCGCGACGCCGCCAGCCGGGACGCCGCCGGCCGGCACCGTCGCGCCGCTGGCAGGGACGTCGCTGGCCGGCACGGTCGCGCCGATGTGCACGAGGTTCGGGCCGGGACGGTTCGGCACCACGAGCACCGGCACCGGACCGCCGGCCTCGACCACCCGCAGCACCGGCACGCCGGGCACCGAAGCCGGGCGGGCCGCGACGGCGAAGTGCCACGCGATGGCGGCCACGGTGGCCGTGAGCGCCATCGCGCGCAGCGCCCAGAGCCGCGCCGTGCCGGCGTCAGCGAAGGTCGCCATCTGCCACCGCGAAGAGCACGCCGTGCGGCCGTGCGTCGCCCGTCTCGCCGTGCGGCCACACCGGACGGTTGAACTCGACGCACGGGGCGCCGGTGTTCTCGTCACGGAACGACTCGTCGATGGACAGGTCGCGGTCGACGAAGTCGATCACGCACAGCCGGTGGTCACCGTCCATGCCGAGCCGTTCGACCAGGTAGTTGGCCACCGCCACCCGGCGGACCTTCGAGGTCTCGTGGTAGTAGCCGTCCCGGCCGCGATTGAAGATGTCCATGGCGCCCCAGTGCGGGCCACCGCTGGTGTCGTCGGCGATCGGCACCACGTCGACCAGCGCGGGGCAGTCCGGCTCGTGGCCGCCGGAGTAGCCCTCCTCCACCAGGTCGATCGTGCACTGCGGCTGGTTGCCGGACGCCAGCAGCTGCTGGATGTCCAGCACGTACACCATGCCGCTCGGGATGTTCCTCGGGTCGTACGGGTTGTGCCCGACCACGGCGTGGAACAGGTACCGGTCGTCGGGGCTGACCTGCAGCCAGCTCCCGGTGTCGCCGCCGCCCCACGGGCCGTCGGGGTGGAACTGCCGGAATGCGGTCTCGTCGTCGAAGACCTCGCGCCACTGCGGGGTGCGGTCGGTGATGTCCGGCGTGTAGTACACCGCGCCGCCGGCCATGGTGGCGGCGAACGCGCCGCGGTGCCACGGCAGGTTCGTCACCGAGTTCTCCATCACGAGCTGGTTCTCCTTGAACTCGGGGAAGTCCTCGCGCGGGCCGACCGGCAGCGCGGCGACGGAGACCAGCCGTGGGTTGCTCCGGTTACGCATGTCGTAGGTCCGGATCGTGGTGCGGCCGAGCAGGCCGTCGAGGCCGATCGGGTCGACGTCGAGGAAGTTGCGGGCCTCGAACAGGTCGCTGGTGAGCATCAGGTTGAGGTCCTCGCGCACCTGGATGCCGTGCGGGTTCGCGCAGGTGGCGTGCTGCAGGCTCGGCGCGTTGTGGCACACGTCGGGGTCCTCGCCCTGCGGGGTCGCCGCCGGGATCTCGGCGATCGGGCGCCCGTCGGTCCCGATGCGGACGACCTCGCCGGGCGAACCGCCGTACCCGTTGCCCTCGCGGACCTGGCCGTTGGTGTAGGTGCACGAGCCTGGCAGGTCGGGGCCGCCCATGTAGCTGCCGTAGGCGGTGCCGTCACGCAGCACCGTGTAGGCGTCGGGCACCGAGCCGCACGGCGTGTCGGTCGGGGTGGTCACGCCGGCCAGCCGCACCATGGGCAGGTGCGCCACGTCGAAGACGTACGTGGTGTCGGACAGCAGCCCGCCGGCGTAGACCCGCTGGCCCTTGTGCCACACGTACTGCATGTGGTGCGGCTCGTTCGCCGTTGTCGGGCCGAGGGTGACGGTGTTGACCACCTTGCCGTAGGTCGGCGAGCCCTTGGTGGCATCGATGACGGCCAGAAAGTCGGGGTCGGTCGCCGGCGGCTCGTCGGCCGGGGACAGCGCCTGGTGATGCACCGCGGTGGTCGGGCAGTCCGGTGGGCACCCTGGCGGCGGGCCGCCCGGGTCGCCGCTTGGCGGCGGCGCGTCGCCGGCCCAGGCGAGCAGCCACTCCTGCTTGGGCTGGTCGCGGCGGTACCACCCGTTCACCAGATGGTTGGTTGCGGTGTAGGTCGTCCCGTCCGATCCGCGGACGCTGGTCGTGACCTTGGAGACGCCGGCCTGCGCGGCCGGTTCGGTGCTGGACAGCCCGACGACCATGCTCACGGCCATGGCGACCAGTACGCCGCCGACGAAAGGCCTCGCCCGCAGCATTCTTCGTATCGTTGATCCGGACACGGCATCCTCCGAACTTCCGGTGTGCGGCATGGCCGAAATGGCGAGCGGAAATGGCACGCGCCATTGATCCATGGCTCGCCATCGAAGTTATTGGAGCGTGCCCTGGGAGCCTTCTTTCTACTTGCTCTCGTCCATTGCGCGGAATATCCGCTGCTCGGACACCGGGTACGCGGTGCCAAGGGACTGCGCGAAGAAACTCACCCGCAGCTCCTCGATCATCCAGCGGACCTCGGCCGTGCCCGGCGAGGCTGGCAGCTCGCGGTAGGCCCGCTCGACCGCGTGCACCCGGTGCATGAGGTCGGCGTCGCGCCTCGGGTTCTGCGGCAGCTTCTCCAGCCGCCGCGCCACGGACTGCAGGTAGCGGACCAGGTGCGGCAGCCGGTCCAGGCCGGTGGCCGCGACGAAGCCGGGGTACACCAGCGCGGCGAGCTGGTGCGCGACGTCTGCCACTGCGACGTCGGCCAGTGCGGCGTCGAGGCCGGGTCCCGAGGTCTCGGCCAGCCGGGTGCGTACGGCGTGCTCCTCGGCGAGCACCCGCTCCACGGTGCCGACCACGGTGAGCACCGTGTCCGCGAGCCGCGGCCGCACGCCGTCGAGCAGCCGCGCGAAGCCGTCGGCGTCCCACGCAGCGCCACCGGCCGCGGCGATCAACGCGTCCGCGGCGCAGGCGATGCAGTCGTCGAGCAGCGCGCCGACGCTGCCGTGCGGGTTGCTGGCGAGCACCAGTTTTGCCCGGTTGGACAGGCCGCCGACCAGCGCCTTCACCGGGGACGGCGTGTTGAGCAGCACGAGCCGCCTTGTTCCGGCCGCCATCGCCTCGCGCTGGGCCTGCGGCGTGTCGAGCACCCGCACGGCGACGCTGCCGCCCTCGTCGACCAGCGCCGGGTAGGACGCCACCACGAAGCCGGACGCCTGGCGCTGGATCGCGCGGGGCAGCGGCCCGAAGTCCCAGCTCGTCACACCGGAGCGCTCGACGCCGGTGGCCGCGGCGGACAGCGTGGCGCGCACCTCGCCGCGCAGGCTGCGTTGCAGCGCGGCGAGATCCTTGCCCTCGGCGATGGCCCGCTCGGCCTTGCCCACCGCATCGGGGCCCACTGCATCGGGGCCCACCGCATTGGGGCCCGCCACATTGGGGTCCACTGCATCGGGGTCCACCACCCGGAAGGTGATCCTGAGGTGGTCGGGCACCTGGTCGAGCCGCCACGCCTCGCGCGGCACCGTGACGCCGGTCAGCCGGCGCAGCTCGCGCTCGAGCGCGTCCAGCAGCTGCTCGCCGCTGTCCTGCGGCATGGCCGCGAGGACCGCGCTGGCCACGTCCGGCGCCGGCACGAAGTTGCGGCGCAGCGCCTTGGGCAGCGAGCGCAGCAGCGCGGTGACCAGCTCGGCGCGCTGGCCGGGCACCCCCCAGGAGAAACGGCCGGCGTCCAACCGGTTGAGCACGGGCAGCGGCACCTGCACGCTCACCCCGTCGTCGGGTCGGCCGGGTTCGAAGGCATAGCTCAGCGGCAGTCGCAGGCCGTCCTGGCGCCACTCCTGCGGGTACTCGCTCTCGTCCACCTCGCCGGCGTCGGGGTTGATCAGCAGCTCGCGGTCGAACGTCAGCAGCTCGGGGCGCTCCCGGCTGGCGGCCTTCCACCAGGTGTCGAAGTGCCTCGCCGACACCACCTCGGCGCCGACCCGCTCGTCGTAGAACGCGAACAGCGCCTCGTCCTCCACCAGGATGTCGCGGCGCCGGGTCCGGTCCTCCAGCGCGCGCACCTCGTCGACCAGCTCGCGGTTGCGGTGGAAGAACCGGTGCCCGGTCTGCCAGTCGCCCTCGACCAGCGCGTGCCGGATGAACAGCTCACGGGACAGCGCCGGGTCGACCGCGCCGTAGTTGACCGTGCGTCCGACCACGATCGGCACGCCGTACAACGTCACCCGTTCCGAGGCGAGCACGGCGCCGCGGCGGGCATCCCAGCGCGGCTCGCTGTAGGAGCGCTGCACCAGGTGGCCGGCCAGCGGCTCGATCCATTCCGGGTCGATGCGGGCGGCGACCCTGCCCCACAGCCTGCTGGTCTCGACCAGCTCGGCGACCATCACCCACCGCGGCGGCTTCCTGAACAGCGCGGAGCCGGGGAAGATCGCGAACCGGGCGTTGCGGGCGCCGAGGTAGTCGCGGGTGTCCTGCGCGGCGTCCTGCAGGCCGATGTGCGAGAGCAGCCCGGCCAGCAGCGCCCGGTGCACGGCCGCCGGGTCCGCCGGCGCGCCGTTCACGGTCAGGCCCATTGTCTTGGCGAGGCCCAATGTCTTGGCGAGCTGCCGCAGCTGGCCGTACACGTCCTGCCACTCGCGGACCCGCAGGTAGTTGAGGAACTCCGCGCGGCACAGCTTGCGGAACTGGCTGGAGGAGTGCCGTTTCTGCTGCTCGTCGAGGTAGCGCCAGAGGTTGAGGTAGGCCAGGAAGTCCGAGCCGGCGTCGGCGAACCGCGCGTGCGCGGCATCGGCGGCCTGCCGGTGCTCGACGGGCCGCTCCCGCGGGTCCTGGATGGACAGCGCCGCGGCGATCACCATGACCTCTGCGACGCAGCCGGCGTCCCCGGCGGCCAGCACCATGCGGGCCAGCCGCGGGTCGACCGGGAGCTGGGCGAGCGTGCGGCCGGTCGGGGTGAGGCGCTTCTCGTCGTCGAGCGCGCCGAGCTCCTGCAGCAGCTGCACGCCCGCGGTGACGGTGCGCCGGTCCGGCGGGTCGATGAACGGGAACGCGGCGAGGTCGCCGAGGCCGAGTGCGGCCATCTGCAAGATGACCGAGGCCAGGTTCGTGCGCAGGATCTCCGGCTCGGTGAACTCCGGCCGCGAGTCGAAGTCCTGCTCGGTGTACAGCCGGATGCAGATGCCGTCGGACGTGCGGCCGCAGCGCCCCGCCCGCTGGATGGCCGACGCCCGGGACACCGCCTCGATCGGCAGCCGCTGCACCTTGCGCCGGTGGCTGTACCGGGAGATCCGCGCGGTGCCCGGGTCGACCACGTACCGGATGCCCGGCACGGTGAGCGAGGTCTCCGCGACGTTCGTGGCCAGCACGATCCGCCTGGCGCGGTGCGCGGCGAAGACCCGGTGCTGCTCGGCGGCCGACAGCCGCGCGTACAGCGGCAGGATCTCGGTGTCCGGCAGGTGCAGGGCGCGCAGCGCGTCCGCGGTGTCCCTGATCTCCCGCTCGCCGGACAGGAACACCAGCACGTCACCCGGCCCGTCGGCGCGCAGCTCACGCACCGCGTCGGTGATCGCCGTGACCTGGTCGCGGTCCTTCTCGGCGTCCTCGCCCGTGCCGGCGTCGGGGTCGACGACGGGCCGGTAGCGCACCTCGACGGGGTAGCTGCGGCCGGACACCTCGACGATCGGCGCGCCGTCGAAGTGCTGCGCGAACCGCTCCGGGTCGATGGTGGCCGAGGTGATGACCACCTTCAGGTCGGGACGCAGCGGCAGCAGCTGCTTGAGGTAGCCGAGGATGAAGTCGATGTTGAGGCTGCGCTCGTGCGCCTCGTCGATGATCAGCGTGTCGTACCGGCGGAGCTGGCGGTCGTGCTGGATCTCGGCGAGCAGTATACCGTCGGTCATGAGCTTGACCAGCGTGTTCTCGCTCGCTGCCGCGGTGAACCGCACCTGGTAGCCCACCGCGGAGCCGAGCTCGGTGCCCAGCTCGTCGGCGATGCGTTGGGCCACCGTGCGGGCCGCGAGCCGGCGCGGCTGGGTGTGCCCGATGAGGCCGCGGACACCGCGGCCGAGCTGCAGGCAGATCTTCGGCAGCTGGGTGGTCTTCCCGGAGCCGGTCTCGCCGGCCACGATCACCACCTGGTGGTCGCGGATCGCGGCCGCGATGTCGTCCACCCGCTGGGTGATCGGCAGCTCGGGCGGGTAGGTGACCGTGGGCACGGCCGCCCGCCGCCGCTGCACCCGCAGCTGCGCGGCCTCGATGTCCTCGGCGATGCCGTCCAGCGCCGCCGCCGTGCCGCGCCGGCCACCCTGCTTACCACCGCGCACGCCGTCGAGCCGCCGCCGCAGCCGGTGCTCGTCGCGCAGCATCAGCTCCGGCAGCCGCCGCCGCAGCTCAGTGGCCGGCGCGGTGGCCGGCTCAGTAGCCGGTGGGATGGCCGGCGCGGTTGCCGGTGGGGTGGCCGGTTGGGTGGCCGCCCCGGTCGAGGTATCCATACCCCGTCCACCATAGGTAACGCCGCACCCCGTTTTGGCGCGCCTCCAAGTACCACCATTGCGGGGGTGATGGGCCTTTAACTACAGCCATTGCCGACGCTCCATGCCGCCTCGGCGCGGAACGCGCGCGACGACGCAGGACGCGGGGCGCCGACGCGGGGTGCGGACGCGAGGACGCAGGACGCCGAGGCGGGGTGCGGACGCCGGGGCGCCGACGCAGGACGCAGGGCGCCGACGCAGGACGCAGGGTGCCGACGCAGGACGCAGGGTGCCGACGCGGGGTGCCGACGCGGCTACAGGCGGCTCAAGCCTGGAGATCTCGTCATGGAGAAGCAACGGGGAACGACGTCGCCGTCGTCGTAGCGGCCTGGCGGCGTGAACGCGACAGCAGTCCGGTCGCGCCGCGACGAGAGCTGCCCGGTGTCGCGTTCACGCCGTACAGGCCGCGCAGGGGTCGATGCTGTCGACCGTGTGGCGGAGCCCCACCGGCGACCGCCCATCGGGCCGGACCGCCGGTGGGGCTCCATCGGGTGCGGGCTCGAGGTCCAGTCGAGCGCCGCCGACCGCCGCGGTGACGGTGTCGCTTCGGTCGACGCGTCGGACGCCGTGGCGGGCGGCCCGGTTCCCGCCGAGCCAAGGACTTCGGGCCGTGCCGCGGATGTGCCATTCGGTGCGCTCGGCGCAACCAACGTCACATTCGGTGCGGGAAACGGCCGGCGACTCGGTTCCCGCGGCCGCAGCAAGGTCGAAGAATTCCGGGGCCGCGACCCGCTCCTAGGCTTGGTTGCCACGATCAACAATGGGGGTGCGCTGGTCTAGGGGGCCGCGATGAAGCACGTCGGCGTGCTCGAGTCCAACCTGTCCGGGTCGGGGTTCGAGGGCCTGCGGATGGCAAAGGAGCTGGGGCACCGGGTCACGTTCTTCACCCGCAACCTCGACCGCTACCTGGCCATACCTGGTGGCCCGCGGTACTTCGACGAGTACGTCGACGAGATCGTCTACTGCGAGACAAACGAGGTCGAGCCGGTGCTGCGGCAGGTCAGGACGATCGAGCCGTTCCACCCCTTCGCCGGCTTCCTGACCCTCGGCGACTACGACGTGGTGGTGGCCGCGCTGGTGGCCACCGAGCTGGGGCTGCCGACACCCGATCCGGCCGGCGTGCGGACCGCGCGGAACAAGGCGCTGATGCGAACGAGGTGCGCCGAGCACGGCGTGCCGATGCCGGGGTTCCGCCGGGTGTCCTCCCCCGAGCGGGCCGCCGGCGCCGTGGCTGAGCTGGGCCTGCCGTGCGTGGTCAAGCCGGCCGACGAGAACAGCGGCTCCGACGTGCTGCGCTGCGCCGACGTGGCGGAGGTGGTCGAGCAGGTCGGCTCGATCCTGGCGAAGACCCACAACACCCGAGGGCAGCCGCGGCACCGCGAGGTGCTCGTCGAGGAGTGCGCGCTCGGCTTCGAGGTGAGCGTCGAGGTGCTGGCCATGGGCGGCGCGTTCCACGTGTTCGGGGTGACGGACAAGGCGGTCGGCGGGCACAACCGCTTCGTCGAGCTGGGGCACGCCTTCCCCTCGATGCTCGACGCGACGATCAGCGGCGAGTGCGCCGCCGTGGCGACCGCGGCGCTGCGTGCCGTCGGCTTCGACCTCGGCATGGCCCACGTGGAGATCAAGTACACCGCGGCGGGCCCGCGGCTGATCGAGATCAACCCGCGGCCGGCCGGTGGGAAGATCACCGACCTGATCGACCTGACCACCGGTACCCGCTGCCTGGAGCTGGTGGTGCGCCAGTACCTCGGCGAGCACGTCGCGGACGACCTGCCCGGCCGGCCGGCCAGGGGTGCCGCCATCCGCTACCTCACCGCCGACCCCGGCACCGTGCGCGCGGTGACCGGGCTGCCGACCGCGGCCGCCATGCCCGGCGTGCACGAGGCCGTGGTGTCGGTCGGGCCCGGCCAGACAGTGGGGCCGCTGCTGCGCAACCACGACCGGGTCGGCCACGTGCTGGCCGTGGCAAAGGACGCCTACCTCGCCAGCCGGCTCGCCGACGCCGCGGCGCACGAGATCGCCGTGCTCACCGGCCCAACTACGAGCGGCCCAGTTGCGAGCGGCCCAGTTGCGAGCGGCCCAGTTGCGAGCGGCCCAGTTGCGAGCGGCCCAGTTGCGAGCGCTGCCGCGGGCGGCGCGCCATGACGGCGCCGAGCCTGGTGCTGGTGACCCCGTTCCGGCAGTACGTAAGCAAGGCGAAGGAGGAGGGCTTCCGGGTCTGCTCCATCTGGGACCCGCGCCTGGAGTCGCCGGAGTACCTGGCCGTGGTGGCGCAGCGCTCCGACGAGTTCATCCTCACCGACTTCGCCGACCGGGACGGGCTGCGCGCGGTGATCAGGGACGCGGCGCTGCGGCTGGACGCCAGCTACGTCCACCATGCCGGCCGCGAGGACACCATGCTGCTCGCGTACGAGGTGGCCGATGAGCTGGGCAAGGCCGCGAACCAGCCGAGCGCCGTGCACCTGCTCAACGACAAGCTCGCCATGCGCGACCTCCTGCGCCGGCACGGGGTGTCCGGCGTCCGCTATGCCGCGGCGCCGTCGTGGCGCGACGCGGCGCCACTGCTGGACGCGGTCGAGCTGCCGGCGGTGGTCAAGCCGACGTCGCTGGCCGGCAGCCGCGGCGTGCTGCTGCTTCGGCAGCGGTCGGAACTGGCCGAGTGGGGGCGGCGGCTGGACGGCTACGGCTACCGCGGCCCCGTGCTCGTCGAGGAGTACCTGCGCGGCCAGGAGTACAGCGTCGAGACGATCAGCGTCGACGGGGTGCACCACGTGGTCGGGGTGACGCACAAGGAGCTCGGCGCACCGCCGGCGTTCGTGGAGATGGGCCATGTCCATCCCGCGCCGGCCGCCGCGCGCAGGCACGCCGCCATGGGCGAGCTGACCGTGCGACTGCTGACGCTGGCGGGGTACCGCAATGGCCCGGCCCACACCGAGGTGATCTGGACGGCGGCCGGGCCGAAGCTGGTGGAGTCGCAGGCCAGGGTCGGCGGCGACCGCATCTTCCGGCTCGTCGAGCTGGCGACCGGGGTGGACATCGAGCGGGCCATGTTTGCCGTGCTCGCCGGCCGCGAGCCGGACCTCGCGCCGCGCCACCACCGGGTCGCGCGGATCGGCTACTTCGCGTTCCCCGCCGGCGTCCTGGAGTCGGTGTCCGGCGTGGTACAGGCGCGCGACCTGCCCTACGTCGCCGACCTGCACTTCCCGTTCGGCGTCGGGGACGCGCTGCCGGCCGTCCTCGACTCGAAGTCGCGGCACGGGTACGTGATCGTCAGCGGCGACGACCAGGCCGAGGCGGCGCGCCGGCTGGCATTCGTCCAGGATCTGGTGCAGGTGGACGTAAAGGCGGAATAGGTGCTCAGGACCCCGCACACATCATTTCGGCGGCCAGCAGCAGCGGCAATGCGAGCACCAATGGCGGGTCGATCGGCCGGCGCCGCCGCAATTGCACCCGGAATGGCGCGTGCGATACCGCCTCACCATTCTCGATGACGACCGGGGTTGGGCTGTCGCCGACGAAGCACAGCTCGGAGTCCTCGCGGACAAGCGCCTCGACCACGGTCGTGCCGGCCGCGAAGCCCATCGCGAGCGGGTAGTACTCGCCGTCGGGCAGGTTGCCGAAGCCGGCGATGCTCGGCGGCGAGACGATCGCGCAGGCGGCCGGCCGCTCCTGCGGGATGCCGGAGGGGAACAGCCCCACCACCGCCAGCGCGCCGTCCTCGCCGCCGCCGGTGATGATGCCGGCGACCTGCACGCTGGCCGGCCGGGGCAGCGCGGGGCGGATCATGGCGAGGATGTCGTCGAAGCGGCGGTCGGCCACCGGCTTGATCAACTGCCGGAACCGCCGCGGCGACACCCCGACCAGCCGGCCGAACTGGGTGGTGAACGTGCCGAGGCTGGAGTAGCCGACCTGCATGCAGATGTCGGTGACGCTCATCGAGCTGTACACCAGCAGCCGCTTCGCCTCCGCCATCCGCAGCGCGGCCAGGAACCGGGCCGGGGTGGCCGCGGTGAGCTGGCGGAACACCCGGTGGAAGTGGAACGGCGAGAGCAGCGCCGAACGCGCCAGGTTCGGCAGCGAGTGCTCGTCGCCGATGTTGCCGCGCATCTTGAGTACCGAGCGCTGCACGGCGGCGATCCGGTCGGCGATGGTGTGCTCTGACAGTTGTTCGACGGTCACGGCAACCCCTCCGCGGCCTAGCTGTGGTCCTGGTCGTGGCCGTTGGCCCTCGTCGGCGGTGCGACGGCGGCCAGCTCGCGGGCCTGCTGGAGCGAGGCGACCCAGCTATCCGCGAACCGCTTGCGCAGCACCCGGCTGCGGCCGTCGGACAGGCCGAGCCCGCGCCACCCGGTGTGTGAGAACAGCAGCTTGCGGCCGGATCCGACGTCCTGGACGCCGACCCGGCAGTGGGTCAGCCTGGTCGCCTCCGGGATCTCCACGGCGAAGGTCAGCTCGTTGCCCCGCACGGTGAAGTCCTCGACCCGGAACCGCCGCGGGCCCTCGTCGTCGACGATGAAGAACCACCGCGGCTCGAACCCGTCCGTCGCGATCGGCATCCAGTGGTAGATGACGTCAGGGTGCAGCGGCTCGAACGCGGTCGCCGGCAGCTCGGCCGAGCCGTCGATGTCCTCCCGCCAGTCGTAGCGGGTGGCCTTGCCGGTGGCCAGGCACCGCCGCAACCGCAGGAAGAAGTCCGTCCACCCGGCCACCATCTGCTCGACCTCGGCCGGCGTGCGGATCGAGCTGTGGTCGGTGACCATGATCTCGGTGAGCTGCCCGGACAGCGCGGTCACGCTCCAGCGGATCTGCTCCAGCGGGCCGACGCCGAGGAAGCTCCACTCGAACTCGACGGCCTTGCCCTCGGTGACCTCGGTGGCGGTCACCGCGAAGAAGTCGCCGTCGCCGAACTCGATCCGGCCGGCCCTGCCGACCAGCCACGGCGAGTCCATCCGGCCGAACCACATGCCGACGCGGGCCGGGTCGGACAGCGCCAGCCAGGCCACCTCTGGTGACCTCGCGACCCGGACGCGGACCCGGACCGTGCCATCCTGCGCGGTCGCAACCAGCGTCCCGTCGATCTCCGGCTGATCCACTGTCCCCACTCCCTGCGGACGATCTGCGTACCCATGTTACTTCATGATATTGAAGTAAACCAGCCCCCTGTTCTGCCGTGACGGGTGGCCTTCAAGTACCACCATCACGGGGGTTGGTGGTACTTGAAGGCAGCAGGTTCGGCACGGCGTGCGCTGACGGTTACTACGCCGGCCAGGAGCGAACGGAGCCGACGGCGGCGCGCACCGGGACCACGGTGGAACGGGCCTGCAGCTCACGGGCCGCGGCGCCGAGCACCTGCACGGCCTCGACAAGGGTGGTGCGCGGCTGGGTGGCGTAGCCGACGACCAGCGCGGCGTCCGGCCGGCGGTGGCCGAGCCGGTAGTGCCCGGCGCCGTTCACCAGCACCCCGCGGCGCAGGGCCGCGGCGACCAGGGCCCGCTCGTCGAGATGCTGGGGCAGCCGCAGGTAGCCGTGCATGCCGGCGGCGGGACCGGCGAGCCTGGCGTCCGGCAGGTGTTCGGACAGCACCGCGGCGAGGGTGCGCCGGCGCGAGCTGTACCTGGCACGGGTGCGCCGCAGGTGACGGTCCAGGCGCCCGGTGCGGACGAAGTCGGCGTAGGCGAGCTGGTCGATGCTGCCGGCACCGAGGTCGTACCGCTCGCGGGTGCGCTGCAGCCGCTCGACGAGCGCGGCCGGCACGCACAGCCAGCCAAGCCGCAGCCCCGGCGCGAGGGTCTTGCTCGCGCTGCCGCCATAGGCGACCCGGCCGGGGTCCATGCTCTGCAAGCTCGGCCGCCGCTCGCCTGAGCTGTACCAGAACTCGCCGTCGTAGTCGTCCTCGATGATCAGCCCGTCCACCCGGTGCGCCCAGTCGAGCAGCGCCCGCCGCCGGTGCTGGGCCAGCGGCGCCCCCGTCGGGAACTGGTGGGCCGGGGTGACGAGCACGGCGCGCGCGTCGCAGGCGCCCAGCGCGGCGACGTCGATGCCGTGTTCGTCGACCGGAATCGGCACGGCACGCAGGCCGATGTTCTCGATGAACGCCCGCTGGCCCGGCTGGCCGGGGTCCTCGAGCCCGATGGCGTGCACACCGAGCCCGGCCAGCAGGTGGCACAGCAGCGAGAGCCCCTGCGCGAAGCCGGCGGTCACCATGAACTGGGACGGCGTCGCGCGCACCCCGCTGACCCGGCCGAGGTAGCCGACCAGCTCGGCGCGCAGCACCGGGTGGCCGGCCAGCGGTGGGTAGTCGAGGTCGCGGCGGCCGGCCTGGCGCAGCACGGTCTGCAGGCTGGCCAGCCACTCGCGGCGGGGAAAGCCGGTCACGTCGGCGCCACCGATCCGCAGGTCCCACCGCACGGCCCGCAGCGCCCGCGCGACGCCGCCGCGCGCCGCGTGGCCGACGCCCCCGCGCACGCCATGGCCAAGGCCACCGCGGGTGCTATGGCCAGCGACGGTGGAGCCGGGGCCGGCAGCGGTGCGGCCATAGCCGACCAAGGCGGAGCCGGCGTCGCCGCGCGTGCCGAAGGCGACGACGGTCGAGCCGGGGTCGACGACGGTCGAGCCGCTCACCAGGCGCGGTTCGAGCCGCTGCGCCGCCGAGACCCGCTGGGCCACCCAGGTGCCCGAGCGTTGCCAGGACAGCAGCCAGCCCTCGGCCGCGAGCTGCTGGTACGCCTCGACCACGACCGAGCGGGACACCGCGAGGTCCTCGGCGAGCTGGCGACTCGACGGCAGCCGCACGCCGGGGCGCAGCACCTCGTCGTGGATCAGCTGCTTGATCTGCCTGAGCACCTGGTCGGCAAGGGAGTCGTCAGATCCGCGGTCGACGCTGATCTGCAGGTACCACGACATCACACCTCCCCATCCAACCCAGAGCGGTCAAACTTCCTGACAACTCGTAGAGCGGTCTGGGTCCAATG
>Ga0184609_10000096_pt1 | contig 22677 bp, 24 predicted proteins | sample PLM1_60_coex_FD_133165 | JGI IMG/M metagenome (GOLD analysis project Ga0184609, IMG submission 133165) | Groundwater sediment microbial communities from an aquifer in East River, Colorado, USA - PLM1_60_coex | ecosystem: Environmental > Terrestrial > Soil > Riparian zone | place: USA: East... | reverse complement strand
TCGACCTCGTCGCCCACGTCGATCTTCATCAGCGCGTCCTCGAGAGCCTCGACGGTGCCCGAGTTGTCGCCCTTGATGATCAGGTTGAGCTGGTTGGTCTCCTGCAGCGCCTTGTCCAGGTCCTCCAGGCTGATCCGCTTGCGCCGCGACGCCAGCTCGGCGTTGCGCTCGCGGGCCCGGCGGCGGTCGGCGATCTGCCTGGCCACCCGGTCCTCGTCGACGACGAGGAACGTGTCGCCGGCGCCTGGCACCGAGGTGAAGCCGATGACCTGCACCGGCCGCGACGGGTACGCCTCCTCGACGTCCTCGCCGAACTCGTCGAGCATCCGCCGCACCCGGCCGTACGCGTCGCCGGCGACGACGGAGTCGCCGACCCGCAGCGTGCCGCGCTGCACCAGCACGGTCGCCACCGGGCCGCGGCCGCGGTCCAGGTGCGCCTCGATCGCGACGCCCTGAGCCTCCATGGCCGGGTTGGCCCGCAGGTCCAGGGACGCGTCCGCGGTCAGCAGGATCGCTTCGAGCAGGCCCTCGATGTTGGTGCCCTGCTTGGCGGAGATGTCGACGAACAGGGTGTCGCCGCCGTACTCCTCGGCGAGCAGGCCGTACTCGGTGAGCTGCTGGCGGATCTTCTGCGGGTTGGCGCCCGGCTTGTCGATCTTGTTGACGGCCACCACGATCGGTACCTTCGCGGCCTGCGCGTGGTTGATCGCCTCGACGGTCTGCGGCATCACACCGTCGTCGGCGGCCACCACCAGCACCGCGATGTCGGTGGACTTCGCACCGCGGGCACGCATGGCGGTGAACGCCTCGTGGCCGGGGGTGTCGATGAAGGTGATCAGGCGCTCGACGCCGTCCAGCTCGGTCGGCACCTGGTAGGCGCCGATGTGCTGGGTGATGCCGCCGGCCTCGGTCTCGTGCACCGTCGTCTTGCGGATGGTGTCGAGCAGCCGGGTCTTGCCGTGGTCGACGTGACCCATGACGGTCACCACCGGTGGCCGGATCACCAGGTCCTCCTCGCCACCGGCGTCCTCGCCGTAGCTGATCGAGAAGGACTCCAGCAGCTCGCGGTCCTCGTCCTCCGGGCTGACGACCTGGACCTGGTAGTTCATCTCCTGGCCGAGCAGCTCGAGCACGTCGTCGGACACCGACTGGGTCGCGGTGACCATCTCGCCGAGGTGGAACAGCGCCTGCACCAGCGCGGCCGGGTTGGCGTTGATCTTCTCGGCGAAGTCGGTCAGCGAGGCCCCCCGCGGCAGCCGGATGACCTCACCCGTGCCGCGCGGCAGCCGCACGCCACCGACCGACGGCGCCTGCATGTTGTCGAACTCCTGGCGCTTCTGCCGCTTGGACTTGCGGCCGCGCTTGGCCGGGCCTCCTGGCCGTCCGAACGCGCCGGCCGCGCCACCGCGGCCACCGCGGCCGCCGCCACCACCGGGGCCGCCGCCACCACCGGCCGGACGACCTGGCGCGCCACCGGGCGCGCCGCTGCCGGGGCCACCGCCACCTGGACGGAAGCCGCCGCCACCACCGCCACCGCCACCGCCGGGGCGGAAGCCGCCACCGCCGCCGCCACCACCGGGGCCGCCACGCTGGAAACCACCGCCGCCGCCACCGGGGCCGCCACGCTGGAAGCCACCGCCGGGGCCGCCCTGGCCGCCACCCGGCCTACCACCGGCACGGCGCTCGCCTGGCGCGCCGCCGGGGCCGCCTTGGCCGCCGGGGCCACCCTGCCGGCCTGGCCGGGTGGGCATCGAGCTCGGGTTGGGCCGCGGCGGCATCATGCCGGGGTTGGGCCGTGGGCCACCGGCGCCGGCCGGGCCACCGGGACGGCCGCCACCTGGTCGCGGCGGCATGGCCGTCGGGCTGCCAGGGCTCGCCGGTCCGGCTGGGCCGCTCGGCCGCTGCGTGCTCGGCCGGGGCGCGGGCGCACCGCTGCCGACGCCGAACGGGTTGTTGCCCGGCCGCGGGGCCCGCGGGCCAGGCTTGGGCCCGCCCGGACGGGACGGCGCCTGGCCGGACGGCGTTTGACCGGACGGCGCCTGACCATACGGCGCCTGACCGCCGGCCTGCGCCGCCGGAGCATGGGCGGCCGGGGCCTGCGCCACCGGAGCATGGGCTGCCGGGGCCTGCGCCACCGGAGCATGGGCTGCCGGGGCCTGGGCCGCCGGGGCCTGAGCCGCCGGAACCTGGGCCGCCGGGGCCTGCGCCGCCGGGGCCTGCTGGATTCGCCGTGCCGGCTCGGTGACCGGCCGTGGCGCCGCGGCGGGGACGACGCCGGCCCGCGCCGGTACCACCTGCTCGGCCGGGGCCGCCGGGGCCTTGGCCGCCGGCCGCACGCCCGGCACAGCAGCCGGGGCTGGCCCGGTCTGCGATGGCCCGTTCTGCGATGGCCCGGTCTGCACGGGCTCGGGCTGCGATGGCACCGACTGCGATGGCGCCTGTGACGGCACCGCCTGCGACGGCACCGCCTGCGGGGGCCCCGTCCTGGATGGCGCCGCCGGGGACGGGGCTGCCGGCCGCGCCGGCGCCGAGGCTGCGGCCACGCTCGGACCTGCGGCCACGCTCGGACCTGCGGCTACGTTGTTGGCCGCGCCCGGTTGGGCCGCGGCTGCGGCGGCCTCGGACGGCGCCGGGCGGCGCACGCCACCCCTGGGCCTGCCGTCGGCCGCTTCCCTTGGGAAGGACTCCCGCACCTTGCGGGCGACCGGCGCCTCGATCGTCGAGGACGCCGACTTCACGAACTCGCCAAGGTCCTTGAGCTTGGCGAGCACCTCTTTGCTGCTGACACCGAGCTCTTTGGCGAGCTCGTGCACGCGGGCCTTGCCTGCCACTGTTCTCCTCACTGGTGAGGCCGGGCGGCAGACCCGCTCGACCCCGACTTACCGTCGCACGTTCATGGCTTACAGCTTCACGGCTGGTTCATGACGGGTCGACCTGCTTCCTACGGTGGGCTAGCACGGACAAGCCGCGCCGGTGTTATGGACCGCCCGCGAGGTGGGTGTGCACCGGGGCGGTGTCGAGCGGACCCTGGACGCGCAGCGCCCGGAGAAACGCCCGGCGACGCTCGGCGGTACGCAGGCACTCCGGATCGGGATGCAACCACGCGCCCCGTCCCGGAAGCCGGCGCCGCGGGTCAGGGACCAGGGCCCCGTCGGCCGCTACCACGCGTAGCAATCCGGTGGCCGACGCCCTGACACGGCAACCCACACACGTTCGCACCGGGCCTTCTGATGGATGATCCGGCTGCGGCCATGCGTGGACCGCCCCACGACGACGGGCCATTGCCAAGTCTAGCGCCTGGAGGATCAGTCCGACGAACCGGATGCCGGGGTTGTCGCACCGGTCGCACCCGGGATCAGACCAGCGGCGACCACCGGGTCGGCGTCGCTGCGGATGTCGATGCGCCAGCCGGTCAACCGGGCGGCGAGCCGGGCGTTCTGCCCCTCCTTGCCGATGGCCAGCGAGAGCTGGAAGTCCGGCACGACCACCCGCGCGGTCTTCGCCTTCGGGTCGACCACCTGCACGGCTATAACCTTCGCCGGCGACAGCGCATTCCCGACGAACGTGGCCGGCTCCTCCGAGTAGTCCACGATGTCGATCTTCTCGCCGTGCAGCTCGCTCATCACGTTGCGGACCCTCGCGCCCATCGGCCCGATGCACGCGCCCTTGGCGTTGACGCCGGACACCATGGACCGCACCGCGATCTTGGAACGGTGCCCGGCCTCGCGGGCCACCGCGGGGATCTCGACCGTGCCGTCGGCGATCTCCGGCACCTCAAGCGCGAACAGCCGCCGCACCAGGTTCGGGTGCGTGCGGGACAGCGTGATCTGGGTGCCCCGCATGCTGCGCGCCACCCCGACCACGTAGCACTTGATCCGCTCGCCGTGCCGGTAGTCCTCGCCTGGCACCTGCTCGGCCGGCGGGATCACGCCCTCGACGTCGCCGACCTGCACCACGACCACGCCGCGGGAGTTGGCCCGCGCGTCGCGCTGCACGACGCCGGCCACGATCTCGCCCTCCTTGGCTGAGAACTCGCCAAAGGTCCGCTCGTGCTCGGCGTCACGCAGCCGCTGCAGGATCACCTGACGGGCGGTGGTGGCCGCGATGCGGCCGAAGCCCTCCGGCGTGTCGTCCCACTCCTCGAGCACGTTGCCATCGGCGTCGAGCTCGCGGGCCAGCACGCGGACGACACCGGTCTTGCGGTCGATGTCCACCCTGGCGTCCGGGTGGTGGCCCTCGGTGTGCTTGTACGCGGTGAGCAGCGCCGTCTCGATCGCTTCGATCACGGTCTCGAAGGGGATGTCCTTGTCCCGCTCGATCGCCCGTAACGCGGCAATGTCGACGTTCACGGCGACTCCTCCCTTGCCGTCAACGCGGCGATCTCTGCGGCCGGTGGCTCGGCGAACTCCACCTGGACGACGGCGCGTTCGACGCCGGTGAACTCGACCCGCCGCGGCGTGCCGTCCACGAGCAGTGTCACGCCATTGTCGTCGGCGCCGCCGATCCTGCCGAGCAGCTCGGCGCCGTCGGTCGTGCGGGCCTTCACCAGCCGCAGGTGCGCGCGCCGCCAGTGCCGCGGCCTTGTCAGCGGGCGGTCCAGGCCGGGCGAGCTGACCTCGAGGGTGTACCCGCCGCCGCCGAGCAGCTCATCCGCCCCGTCGAGTGCCGCGCAGTCGAGTGCGGCGGACACCACGCGGCTGACGTCGGCGATGGCGTCAAGGTCGAGTGCCGCACCGTCCGGGGTGTCGACGACCACCCGCAGGACGTGCCGGCGCCCGACCGGGGTGACGACCAGCTCCTCCAGTTCGAGGCCGGTGTCCCGCACGGCGCCGGCCACCGTCGACTCGAGCTGTTCGGTGAGCTGCGCGCTGGACACCCTGCGCTCCTTGTCCTGTTGTGCGAGCCGGTGGTTCTGGTCGCCGGTGGTTCTGGTCGCCGGTGGTTGCCGCCTGCGGTGCACCGACGATGCCGCGACCGGCGCCGCGCCGAGGTCACGGGCGCACACCGATCGCGATGGCCCAGCGTATCGCGCCTTCGGCAGGTCATGGTCACGCCGCGGCGGGTTCGGCGGCCCTGGCAGGATGACGCGAATGAGCCGGCCGCCCCGCCCCACCCGGCGCCAGGTGCTGGCCGGGTCGGTGCGGTGCTCGGCGCTGGCGTCCGTGCTCGGCGCCGCCGGGCTGGTCGCGGGGTGCACCTCGGGCCCGCCGGCGCCGCCAACTCCCGACCCGCTGCAGGCCCTGGTGACGGCCGCGCTGGCCGACGCGGCGCTGGCCGACGCGGTGGCCGCGGCCCATCCGCCGCTGGCACCCACGGCGCACGCGCTGGCCGCGGACCGGCGGGCGCACGCCGGCTCACTCGGGGCCGAGGTGGTGCGGGCGACGCCGTCGCCGCTGCCGTCCGCGTCGTCCGCCACCGCTGCGGCCGCCGTCGTGGTGCCACCCGATCGGGCGGCGGCCGCCGCTGCGCTGGCCGAGGCGACCAGGATGGGCCAGGCGCAGGCCACCGGTCTGGTGGCTGGCCTGCCGCGCTACCGCGCCGGCCTGGTGGCCTCGGTGGCCGCCTGCTGCGCGAGCCACCTTGCGGTGCTCGGGTGAGCTCGCCCACGAGCGCGCCGACGCCGTCGGCCGCGTCACCGTCCCCGGCGGCCGACCGGGACACCACGGACGCGGTGCAGCGGGCGCTGGCCACCGAGCACGCAGCGGTGTGGGCATTGCAGCTGGTCACCGCGTTCCTGCCGGCGGAGCTGAGCGCGCAGCTCGCCGAGGCGGCGACCGCGCACCAGGCCAGGCGCGACGTCGTCGAGCGGCTGCTGCGGGGCCGCGGCACCGTCCCCGTCGCGCCGGCAGCGGCGTACACCTCTCCGGCGCCGGTCACCGACCCGGGGTCCGCACTGGCCCTGCTGGTCAGCGCGGAGTCCGACGCCGCGGCCGCGTGGCGCTCCGTCGTCGAGCGCACCGACGACGCCGCGGTGCGCGCGCTCGCCGTGGACTCCCTCGTCGACGCCGCGGTGCGGGCCACCCGGTGGCGCCGCGCGGCCGGGGTGGCGCCGCTCACGGTGCCCTTTCCCGGCGCGCCCTGAGCTGGCTACTTCCGCAGCAGCAGCGCGGCCTCGCTGATCCGGTCGAGCAGGCCTTCGTCGCGCGCCGCCCGGTCGGCGAAGTCGGCCTCGGCGATCACCACGGTCGCCCCGTCGCGGGTCGAGGCGTACCCGGCGTCGGTGAACGAGTCCGGCCCGCCGGGCACCCTGACCCCGGCCCGCAGCAGGTCGTTGACGTTGCCGGTGCCGTTGGTGTCGGCCAGCTTCTTGAGGTCGGTTGCGGCCTGCTCGGTCGGCATCTGCACCACGGACACCGAGGCGACGACGAGCCTGCCGTCCATGGTGGTGCTGTAGAGCGTGCGGTCGAGCTTGGTGCACGGCGTGCCGCGGAAGAACTCGGCGACCTTGCCGTAGGCGTTGGCGGCGCAGTCGGTGTCCGGGCGCGCGGCGTGTTGGGTGAACTGGTACCCACCGGCCGCCCTGATCGGCGTGCTCGCCGGTGCCGACGAGCTCGGCCGGCCCTGCTGCTGCGGAACGGTCGGGCCCGACGAGGCCAGCGCCCAGATGCCGAGCACGGCGAGCAGCAGCACGCCGGCCCCGATCGCGGCGACCAACCTGGCACCCGGCCGTCCTGGGCGCCGCGGTGGCGGCGGTGGCGGCATCGCCTGGTACGGCGGCGGCGCGCCGTACGGGCCGGGGTCGGCCGGCGGTGGCAACGGTGGCAGCGGCTGCTGGGGCTGGTAGGGCGGTGGTTGAGGTGGCCCGGTCTGCTGCGGCGCGAGCAGGTCGAGCAGGGGCAGGCCGACGGTCCGGTGCTCCTGCTGGTGGGCCTGGACGGCCTGCGGTGGCACGGCCGGCAGCGGCGCCGTGGTCTCGGCCGGGGTTTCCGGCGGGATGTGCATGGCGGGCTCGGCCGCCCGCTCGGAGCCCGGCCCGGTGGCCTGCTCGGCGGTCCACTCGCCGGTCCACTCGCCGGTCCACTCACCGGGCGGCGGCCGACCGCCCTCCGGCGGCTGCTGACCGTGCGACACAGCGGTCACCGTAGCCGCCGGCAGCGCGCTGCGCCCGGTGTCGCCCATCCCAGCTTGATCACGCGCGTACACCGGGTACGTTGTGCTGGCGTGCGCAGTGAGCAGATCGAGGTGCGGACCGGGTCGCGCGAGGTGGTCCACGACCTGACCGCCGAGTGCGAACGGTTTCTCTCGTCGACCGGCGCCGTCGACGGGCTGCTACACGTGTGGGTGCCGCACGCGACCGCGGGCCTCGCGGTGATCGAGACGGGTGCCGGCAGCGAGGCCGACCTGCTGGCCGCGCTGCACGAGCTGCTCCCGGCCGATGACCGCTGGCGGCACCGGCACGGGTCCCGCGGGCATGGCAGGGACCACCTGCTGCCCGCCCTGATCTCCCCGTCGCTGTGCGTCCCCGTGCTGGCCGGGCGCATGGCGCTGGGCAGGTGGCAGTCCGTGTGCCTGGTCGACACCAACGTGGACAACCCCAGCCGCCACGTCCGCCTCAGCTTCCTCGACTAGGGCAATTCCTCGGTCGGCCAGGCCGGGGGCGGCGGCTGGGCTGGTGGCTGGGCGGGCTGCTGCGCTGGCGGCTGGGCTGGCGGGGATGGGGGGCGGTCAAGGCGTTCGGTGATGGGGCCGTCGGGCTGCTGGCCGATGGCGGCCAGCCAGCGGTCCAGCTCGGACTGCACGGCCGGCAGGTCGGGTCGCCGCGCCGGATCAGGGTGCAGCGCCCGCTCGAGGAGCCCGCGGTGCGCCGACCGCTCGGGGAGCTGGTTGCACGCCTCGCCCTGTGCCGCGGCGAGCATGGCCGCGATGGCGCCGTCGCGGTGTCCCCGCGGCGGCAGGGCCGCCAGTGCGAAGCTGACGGTGGCTGCGAGCTGCCAGGCGTCCGCGGCGGGGCTGGCCGGCTTGCCGGCGGCGACCTCGGGCGCCATGAAGTCGGGCGTGCCGAGCACCATGCCGGCGGCGGTGAGCGTGACGTCCCCGGTGGCCCGCGCGATCCCGAAGTCGATCAGGTGCGGGTGGCCGGCGTCGTCGATGATGATGTTGGACGGCTTGACGTCGCGGTGCAGCACGCCCCGGGCGTGCGCGGCGTGCAGGGCGCCGGCCAGCGTGCTCCACAGCCGGGCAGCGGCCGGGTCGGGCAGCGGACCGTCGGCCTCGATCGCGGTGCTCAGCGAGCGGCCAGCCACGTACTCCATGATCAGCGCGAGCTCTCCGTCGGCGTCGGTGAGGATGTCGTAGATCCGCACGCAGTTCGGGTGGTGCACGGCCGCCAGCGCCCGCGCCTCGCGGCGGATCCGTCGCTCCGTCTCGGCGTCGGGCACCTTGGCCGCCTTGACCGCGACCGTGCGGTCCAGCGCGGTATCCATGGCCAGCCACACCGTGCCGAACCCGCCGCTGCCCAGTGGCCTGATCCGCCGGAACCGGGATGCCGGCAACGTCGGCGGCTCTGGCCGCTGGGGCGCTTCGGCCCGCGACGCCGCCAGCCCGAGGGCGCGCTGCAGGGTCTGCGGCAACGGGCCGGGTTCGGCGGACAGCACCCGCGGGTCGGGCGCCCCGTGCGGCCCCGCAAGGCCCAGCGGTGCCGTCAGCGCGCGCCGTGGCGGCTGTCCGCCGTACGGCCGTCCCGACGGCCCGGCCACTCCGGGCACGGGTCCGCCAGCGGCCGGCGCGGGCGAGGGCGACCGCGCTGGCCCACCCCACCCGCCGGGTGGCCCGTACGGCGCCTGGTCTGGCGTGCCACCGGCGGGGGTACGCGGCCCGGCAGGAGCGAGCGCGGCGGGCGGCAGGGCGCCGGCACCGGCGCTGCCGTCGATCACGCTCCACCGCGGCGGGCCCACCACTGCGACCCCGAGCATGCCGAGCACGGCCGCCGGCAGGTATCCGAGCCACAGGTGCGCCACCACGGTGGCGCTGAGCGACGCCGTGCCGAGCATCAGCAGCGGCATGGGCAGCCACAGCAGCCGCGCCGGCCACCTTGGCCCGCGGCGAAACGCCAGCCGCGACTGGCCGAACACGAACACCATGGCCAGCAGCGGCAGCACCACGAGCAGCAGGACGCCACCGACGAACACCGCGGGCCGGTCGTTCGACAGCGAGCCGAGCGCCTCGCGCACCGTGCGCGAGCCGCCGAGGTATTCCACCTGGGACGGCGCGAAGCAGTAGGCCGCGCCCATGGTCGCCAGGTCGCCGCGGCGCAGCCCGACCGCGCCGGCCTCGCCGCGCAGCGCGCCGCGGAACACCTCGGAGGTGCCGAGGAACCCCAGCCACGGCAGCGCCGCGGTCATGGTCAGGCCCACCGCGGCGAAGGCCAGCACCGGCCCGACGCCGTACCGGTTGCCGGTCCACTTCCTGGCCACTGCGACGAGCATGGCGCCGGCCATCGGCAGCAGCGCGATCAGCCCGCCGGTGAGGGTCGCGGCCCATGCCCAGTCACCAGGGCACACCCTGGCGGGGAACGCGGCGTGCAGGTCGGAGAGCAGCCGGCCGACGGCCTGCACCAGCGGGTCCACCCGGCCACCTCCTCTCCGCCACCTCGCCGCGGCATCGCCGCGAGCGCGGCATCCCGGCGAGCCGCAACACGATGACACGTCCAGCTTCCGGCGGGCTCGCCCCGCCGGCACCGTGGCCCAACCGTGCCAGTCGAGGCACGCCGGGTCCACGACCGGCACACCCGATAGCCGTAGTCACCTGCGTCCAACCGGGCAGCGGCGGCCCCCATGCCTGACCAGCGGCTCAGCGGCGGCCCCCAGGCCTGACCAGCGGCTCAGCGGCGGCTGAGGTCGACAAGGTGGGCCACGGCGTCCTGGACGGCGACCTCGGTGCGCTCGCCGGAGCGGCGGTCCTTGACCTCGATCACCCCGGACGCCAGCCCGCGGCCGACCACCACGATGGTCGGCACCCCGATCAGCTCCGCGTCGGCGAACTTCACGCCGGGGGACACGCCGCGGTCGTCCAGCAGCACCCGAACGCCGGCGGCATCCAGCTCGGACGCCAGCCGCTCGGCGCCGTCGCGGACGGCGGCCTCCTTGCCGGCGATCACCACGTGCACGTCGGCCGGCGCCACCTCACGTGGCCAGATCAGCCCGAGCTGGTCGTGGTGCTGCTCGGCGATGGCGGCGACCGCGCGGGAAACCCCGATGCCGTAGGAGCCCATGGTGATCCGCATCGGCCTGCCGTCCGGGCCGAGCGCGTCCAGCCCGAACGCGTCGGTGTACTTGCGGCCGAGCTGGAAGATGTGGCCGATCTCGATGCCGCGGGCCGCGACTAGCACGCCGGCGCCGTCCGGTGAGGGGTCGCCCTCGCGCACCTCGGCGGCCTCGATCGTGCCGTCGGGGGTGAAGTCGCGCCCGCACACCAGGTCGACGACGTGCTGGTCCTCGGCATCGGCGCCGGTGACCCACGCCGTGCCGGTCACCACCCGCGGATCGACGAGGTAGCGCACGCCGTTTGATGCCAGCGCCCGCGGGCCGATGTAGCCCTTGACCAGATACGGGTGCGCTGCGAAGTCGGCGTCGTCGAGCAGCGCCACCTCCAGCGGCGCGAGCGAGGCCTCCAGCCGCTTGAAGTCCACCCCACGGTCGCCGGGCACCCCGACCGCGAGCAGCGCCCACTCGCCAGAGCCCGGCACCCGGGTCTTGACCATGACGTTCTTCAGCGTGTCGGCGGCGGTGAACGGGCGGCCGAGGTCCATGCCGTTGAGGTGGTCGACCAGCGTCTGGATGGTCGGCGTGTCCGGGGTGTCCAGCACCCGCGCCGGCGGCAGCCCCTCGACCGGGCGGGCCGGCGGCGCCGGGGTGGTCACCGCCTCGACATTGGCCGCGTACCCGGACTCCAGGCAGCGCACGAACGTGTCCTCGCCGGTCTCGCTCTCGGCAAGGAACTCCTCCGACGCCGAGCCGCCCATCGCGCCCGACATCGCCGAGACGATCACGTACCTCAGGCCCAGCCGGTCGAACGTGCGGATGTAGGCGTCCCGGTGCTGCTCGTAGGAGCGCTTGAGGCCCTCGTCGTCGACGTCGAAGGAGTACGAGTCCTTCATCACGAACTCCCGGCCACGCAGGATGCCGGCGCGCGGCCGCGCCTCGTCCCGGTACTTGGTCTGGATCTGGTACAGCGCGACCGGGTAGTCCTTGTACGAGCTGTACTCCCCCTTGACCATCAGGGTGAACAGCTCCTCGTGCGTCGGCCCGAGCAGGTAGTCGGCCCGCTTGCGGTCCTTGAGCCGGAAGATGCCGTCGCCGTACTCGGTCCAGCGGCCGGTCGCCTCGTACGGCTCGCGCGGGATCAGCGCGGGAAAGTGCACCTCCTGCCCGCCCATCGCGTCCATCTCCTCGCGGACGACCCGCTCGACGTTGCGCAGCACCCGGTAGCCCAACGGCAGCCAGGAGAAGATGCCCGGAGCCACGCGGCGGACGTAGCCGGCGCGCACCAGCAGCCGGTGGCTGGGCACCTCGGCGTCGGCCGGGTCCTCGCGCAGGGTGCGCAGGAACAGCGACGACATCCTGGTGATCACCTGGAGAGCTCCTCGTGGTGGTTCGTTGTTGGTGAGCGGTGTGCACGACACACCCTTGCGCCGCAGCCTAACGCCGCCAACGGGACTGTCGGCGGCCAGCGCTACCGTGCGGCCATGACAGCCATCGAGATGGTGACGATCGACTGTGCCGAGCCCAAGGAGCTCGCCCGCTTCTGGACAGAGGCGCTGAACACCACGATCGCGCAGGACATCCAGGGCGAGTTCCTGGTGCTGGCGCCGGCGAGGGAAGGTGGCGTCGCGCTGGGCCTGCAGAAGGTGCCCGAGCCCAAGGCCGGCAAGAACCGGGTGCACATCGACCTCGGCACTGCCGACCGCGCGGCCGAGGTCGCCCGCCTCGTCGAGCTCGGCGCGGCCGTCGTCGAGGAGCACATCTACCCCGGCTTCGCGTGGACCGTGCTGACCGACCCGGCCGGCAACGAGTTCTGCGTCGGCGCGCCGACGGAGTAGCCGCGACGGGCGCGCGGTCCTCATCGGCGTGTCCGCACTTCCGTACAGGTGTGTCCGCAGTTCTGTACACATGAAACCGGAGTTCGGACACACCGCGATGTGTCGAAACTCGAAACTCATGTGTACGCAAGTGCGGACACGCCGCAATATTCGGTTGCGGGGTATGGCGTGCGCGGGAACGATCGACTGCGAGTACCGCGATGCGGAAGGAGGGAACACGTGTCCACAAATGTCGTGCGGTCGGTGCTGTTCCCGTCCGCCCCCTTCCCCGCCGGCTGAGCCGAAACCGCGCCGGTCGGCGGTCCACATCGAGGAGACCCCACCGTGCGCGAAGAGCACGACGATTTCGTAAGCCCACCGCGTCGCGGCAAGCGGCGTTTCGACGACGATGACCGCGGCTTCGCCGACAAGCGCCGCGCACTGGCCACGCCACTGCCGGTCACGGTCGACACGGTCCAGGCTCAGGAGACCCCCGACGGCCCGGACGGGGTCAACACCCGCTGGTCCACCTGGGACGAGGCGGCACACGGGCCGCAGCCACGGCCGGACTGGGTGATCACCGAGCTGGCCGCGGTCGATGCCGAGCTGGGTGTGCTGAAGACCGGCAAGGAGGCTGACGTCCACCTGGTGGAGCGGTCGCTGCCGGCCAGCGGTCGCACGTCGCTGATGGCGGCCAAGCGGTACCGCAGCAACGAGCACCGGATGTTCCACCGCGACGCTGGCTACCTGGAGGGCCGCCGGGTGCCCAAGTCCCGCGAGCTGCGCGCCATGGCCAAGCGCACCGCGTTCGGTCGCGACGTGCTGGCGGCGCAGTGGGCCGTTGCGGAGTTCGGCGCGTTGTCGCGGCTGTGGTCGCTCGGTGTGCCGGTGCCCTACCCGGTGCAGCTGGTTGGCACGGAGCTGCTGCTGGAGTTCATCGGCCGGCAGGACGGCGGCGCGGCACCTCGGCTGGCGCAGCTGCGCCCGGCCAGCGAGGTGCTGAGCGCGCTATGGCACCAGCTCGTCGACGCGCTGGTGCAGATGGCCTCCGACGGGCTGACCCACGGCGACCTCTCGCCCTACAACGTGCTCGTGCACGACGGGCAGCTGGTGCTGATCGACCTGCCACAGGTGGTCGACATCGTGGCCAACCCGCAGGGGCTCGGGTTCCTGCGGCGCGACGTCGCGGTGATGACCAAGTGGTTCGCCTCGCACGGCCTGCCGCCAGAGGTCGCCGACACCGAACGGGTGGTTGACCTGCTGGTCGCCGAGGCCGGGCTGCGCTGACCGCGTGTGCAGGGCCGGCGGTTTTGCGACGATGTGACATCCCCCCACTTCTACCGGGGAAATTCCACATCGTCGCCGGGCGGAGGCTCGTCGCCGGGCGGGGGGGCGTCGCCGGGCGGGGGCTCGTCGCCGGGCGGGGGGGCGTCGCCGGGCAGGGGCTCGTCGCCGAGGGCGGCGACCGGGCCGATGACGATGACGGCCGGGGGTCGGACGCCGGCGGCGGCGATGTCGCCGGCGACGGTGGCCAGCGTGCTGCGCAGGGACCGTTGAGTGGTGCGGGTGCCGTCGGCGATCACGGCGACCGGGGTGTCCGGCGGCCGGCCACCGGCGATGAGTACGGCGGCGAAGGCCGCCATCCGCCGCACCGCCATCAGCAGCACCAGGGTTCCGGACAGCCGCGCAAGGGCCGGCCAGGACACCAGGCTGTCGGGGTCGTCGGGTGCGAGGTGCCCGGACACCACGACGACCTCGTGCGCGACGCCACGATGGGTCACCGGCACGCCGGCGCCGGCCGGCACGGCGAAGGCGCTGGTCACACCGGGCACGACCACGACGGGCACACCGGCGAGCACGCACGCCCGCAGCTCCTCGAAGCCACGCCCGAAGACGTACGGGTCGCCGCCCTTGAGCCGCACCACGAACTTGCCTGCGCCGGCCCGCGCCACCATGGTGGCGTTGAGCTCGTCCTGGCTCGCGGCCCGGCCGTACGGCAGTTTCGCGGCGTCGATCACCTCGACGTGCTGGCCGAGCTCGTCGAGCAGCTCGCGCGGCGCCAGCCGGTCGGCGATCACCACGTCGGCGCGGGCCAGCAGCCGGCGGCCGCGGACGGTGATCAGGTCAGGGTCGCCAGGCCCGCCGCCGACCAGCGCCACCCCCGGCCGCACCGGCACCACGTCGTCGGCCACCACCCCGGACCGCAGCGCCTCGAGCAGCGCGTCGCGGACGGCGGCGGAGCGGCGCGGCCGGCCGCCGGAGAGCACGCCGATCAGCATGCCGTCGTGCTCGCCGGTGGCCGGCGTCACGGCCGACCCGGCCAGGCCACGGTCGGCCCGCACGCAGAACACCCGCAGCGCCTCGGCGTGCCGGCAGACCTCCGCGTTGACCGCCGGCTGCGAGGTGCAGGCCAGCGCGTACCAGGCCCCGTCGAGATCGCCGGAGCGGTACGGCCGGCGTTCCCAGCGCAGCTCGCCGGCCGCCGCCATGCCCTCGACGGCCGGGGTGGCCCAAGGCGCGACCACCAGCACGTCGGCGCCACCGGACAGCAGCCGTGGCAGCCGCCGCTGCGCCACCGTGCCGGCGCCGACCACGACGACGCGCCGTCCCACCAGGTCAAGACCGGCGAGGTAGTGCCGCTCGCCGGCATCGGGCGCGCCCGTCATGGTCGAGCAGTCTGGCACCAGGCCGCCAGCGGCCGCCGGCGAGCCGAACCGCGGCCGGTCACCGGCCCTACCGGCTCACCGGCTCACGGCCAGCCGATGGCCAGGATGCCGAACACGATGGCCAGCCCGCCGCGCAGTGCCAGCACCGGCCACACCCGCTCCACGGCCCGCTCCTTGATCACTGCGGGCTCCCCGGTAGCTCGCCGAGCGTCACCGCGACGGTCTGCGTGTCTCCGGGACCACGGACGAACGTGACCGTGACCCGGTCGCCGGCCTGGTGCTGGGCCAGCACGCCTGCAGGTCCGGCCCCGGTCTTGGGTCCGCCGTGACTAATTGCCTGGCGTCGCCGGATGCGGGTGCACGTGCGCGCGGCGCAGCCTCGGCAGCTCGTGCCGCAGCCGGTGCTCGACGGCGTGCGCGATGCGGTGCGCGTCCACCAGGCTTGCGGTGCCGTCGACGACCACGGTGAGCTCGGCCAGCAGGCCGTGTCCCGACCAGCGCAGCCGCACCTCCTCGACGGCCAGGACGCCGTCGGTGCCGGCGGCCACCTCGGCGGCGCGATCGGTCGTCAGCGGATCCACCGCGTCCATCAGCCGGCCGAGCACCTGCCGGCTCGCGCTGACCAGCACGGCGCAGATCGCCAGGGCGACCGCGAGTCCGACGGCGGGGTCGACCCACCGCCAGCCCAGCGCGCTGCCACCGGCCGCGGCCAGCACGGCCAGCGAGGTGAACCCGTCGGTGCGGGCGTGCAGGCCGTCGGCCACCAGCGCCGCGGAGCCGATCCGCCGGCCGGCGGCGATCCGCCAGCGGGCCACCAGCTCATTGCCGGCGAACCCGACCACGGCGGCGATCGCGACCGCGGCCGGCAGCGCGACGTCGGCCGGGGTGAGCAGCCGGCGGGCCGACTCGAACGCCGCGACCACGGCGGACAGCCCGATCAGCACCACGACGACCAGCCCGGCCAGGTCCTCGGCACGACCGAAGCCATAGGTGTGCGCCCTGGTCGCGGCCCGCCGGCCCAGCGTGAACGCAACGGCAAGCGGCACCGCGGACAGCGCGTCAGCGGCGTTGTGCAGGGTGTCGGACAGCAGCGCGACCGAGCCGGTGGCCGCCACCACGACGGCCTGCACGGCCGCGGTGGCCAGCAGCACCGCGAACGAGCCCCACAGCGTGCGCAGCCCGAGCCGGCTGGTCACCAGTTGCGAGTCGAGCCGGTCGGCGCCGTGCCCGTGCCCATGCCCATGGCCGTGCCTGCGCCCCACGGCGCCGATGGTACCGGCTGACTGTCCACAGTGGACTAAACGCAGGTGGTTGGCAACTGCAGGGAACTGGCGGTCAGGCGGGCTCGCGGGTGCCGCACAGCAGCAGCACGGGTCCGGCCGGCGCGAGCCGGGTGGCGCCGCCGGAGTCGGCGAACCTGGACACCGACACCTGGCAGCCGTCGACGGCGAAGCCGTTGCCGCGCAACGCCTCCCGGCAGTCGGCGAAGCGGTCTAGCTCGGTGAGCGCCACCACGATGCGGTCCACGCCGGTGTTCGTGCACGCCGCGACCACGCCCGGACCGCCACCACCGACGAAGATCGCATCGGGGTCCGGCAGCATGCCGAACACCCCCGGCGCGCTGTCCTCGATCACGCACACCTCGACCCCGTGCGTCGCCGCGTTGGCGATCAGCCGGACGCACTGGCCGGGGTCGCGCTCCACCGCCAGCACCGCGGCGCCCAACCTGGCGCACTCGACGGCCATCGCCCCAGGGCCGGCGCCGACGTCCCACACCAGCACGCCTGGCCGCGGCGCGAGCTTGGCCAACGCCACGGCGCGCACCTCGGCGGCGGCCAGCATGCCGCCGCGGTGCGAGAACGTGCTCTCCGGCAGGCCCCAGCCACCGGCCGGCGGCGTCGGCTCCCCGCCCGCGTACCAGCCGGACGGCGGCACCGCCTCGGCGTCCCGCAGGCACAGCACGATGTTCGGCTCCTGCCACGGCATGCCGGCCGCCCGCTCGGCGTCCACCGTGGACACCCGCTGCTCGGCGCCACCGGGATCCTCGACGACGACGAGGGTGCGCTCCCAGCCGTGCAGCGCGGCGGCCAGCTCGGCCGGCCCCACGCCAGGTGCGGTGAGCACCGCGACCGCGGGCCGCGCCCGGCAGACGTTGACCGCGGCCCGCTGCCGGGCGCCGGCGTCCACCACGACGACGTCGTCCCACGGCCGGCCGATTGCGGCGCACAGCCGCTGTACCGCGGACGGCGCCGGCAGCACCCGCGGGGTGAGGCCGCCGGCGCGCAGCGCCCGCACGATGCCGAAGAAACCAGGGTCGCCGGCGGCAAGCACCACCGCGGGCCCGTCGTGGTTGCGCAGGTCGTCCAGCACGGCGTCGAGGTCGTCGAGCGGCCGGCGCGGCACGCTCATCCCGTTCGGCAGCGACCACGCGTGCTTGTCGGTGCCGATCAGCAGGGTGGCCTCCTGCAGCGCGTCGATGGCCGCGGCCGGCAGCTCGGCGCCGTCCATGCCGATGACGGTGATGGGTTGTGCGCTCATGTCGCCTTCTGGCTGGTGCGGCGCCGCCGACGGTAGGGACGGTGTAGTGCATCACGCGCCCCGGCGGACGCCCAAGCCGAGCCGGACGCCGAGCCATCGGCCGGCGCCGAACCCGACGCCGAACCCGACGCCGTACCCGACGCCGTGCCCGACACCGAACCGGACGCCATGCCCGACACCGAACCGGACGCGGTGCCCGACACCGAACCGGACGCCATGCCCGACACCGTGCCCGAGCCGGCCGCGGCGCGCCGGCCGCCGGACGCCGGCGCGCGCCCGACCAGGAACAGCGCCGGCAGCCACAACCGGTGCAGCTTGACGGTGGCCTCCAGCTCGCCGAGCGTGGTGGTCAGCACCAGCTCGTCCGGCCGGCTCGGCTTGTACCCGACGACCACCGGGGTGTCGTCCGGCCGCCCGGCCGCCCGCAGCCGCGCGACCAGCGCCTCGGTGCGCGCCGCCGACGCGGTGACCGCCACGACGCCGTCCGGCGCCGGCACCGCGACGCCGTCCTGCTGAGCGAGCGCGACGGCCGGCTCGGTGAGCTCGCGGCCGGTGGCGGCGAGCACGGCGGACAGCGCCGACACGCCCGGCACGATCTCGACCTGCAACCCGAGCCGGCGGCACGCGTCGTACTGCCGCTGCACGCCGCTCCACAGCGCGGCGTCGCCGGGAACCAGGCGCGCCACGGTCAGGCGCTGCGCGGCCGCGCGCCGGTAGAGCTGCATCAGGTGCTCGCGCCCGTACCGCGAGCAGTCCACCAGCTCGGCGTCCGGCCTGGCGTGCCCGCGCACCGCCTCCGGTGGGATCGCCCCGGCCGGCCACACCACGATGTCGGCCTGGCCGATCCGCCGCGCGCCGCGCACGGTGATCAGGTCGTCGGCACCCGGCCCAGCGCCGACGAAGAACACCCGGCCGACCGACGGCGTCTTGTCGCACATGGGCACGCCCCCTTTCCCGCCCGCGCCGCGGGAGCGTCGTACAGCCTGCCAGGCCCTGGTGCGACGCCGGCCACCGGGAGTCAGCCGTTCGGGTCGCGGCGCATCGGAACGTGTGGGATGCCGTCCTCGATGAACTCGTCGCCGGCGATGTGAAACCCGTACGTGGCATAGAACCTGGCGAGGTGTGACTGCGAGTCGACGATGCACGCCGCGTCGCCGACCTCGCGCAGCGCGGCTGTCATGAGCACGCCGGCCAGCCCGGTACCCCGCACCGGGCGCGCCGTACACAGCCGCCCGATGCGGTAGGTGCCGCAGTCAAGGAGCAGCCGCAGGTAGCTGAGCACGGTGGTCGGCGCGCCGTGCGGGGTCAGCCAGAAGTGCACGGTGGACGGGTCGAGGTCGCGGCCGTCCAGCTCCGGGTACGGGCAGGCCTGCTCCACGACGAACACCTCCACCCGCAGCCGCAGCAGGGCGTACAGAGTGGCGGCGTCCATCTCCTCTGGCGCCGCGCGGCACAGCACCGGCTCGTCCATAGGGACCGATGCTAGCCAGATGAGGCGCCGTGGTTACGAGTTGATCTGCTGGGTGAGGTCCGCGTAGTAGGTCGCGACCCGGACGTACACGCCCGGCAGCCCCGGCCGCGCGCACCCGGTGCCCCACGAGGTGATCCCGATCAGCCGGGCGCCGGCGGCCATCGGCCCGCCGGAGTCGCCCTGGCAGGTGTCCACGCCGCCCTGCGGGTAGCCGGCGCACACCATCGCGGTGGCGTCGTACTTCTTGTACGCGGCCTTGCAGGTGGCGTCCGAGACCACCGGCACGGTGGCCCCGAGGAGCACCGGCGAGGCCGAGCCGCCCTCGGTCGTGTCGCCCCAGCCGAGGATGGTCGCCGGGGTGCCGGCCGCGTACAGCCCGGAGTCCGCCGGCGAGGCCATCGCCAGCGTCTGGTAGGGCAGGTTGCGGTCCAGCGTCAGCACCGACGCCCTTTACCACTCACGGGCCGGGCACCTCGCTGCCGAGCCCACCAGCCGGCTGCGGGGGTCACAAGCCGCCAAAGGTCGCATCGGCCATTCCTGCGTACGGCGTGACACCCTGAACCGGTGGGACGTCGCAGCTCGATCGCCGCAGCGGCCGCCGCCGTGGTGCTGGCCGTCGCCGTGACGGGCTGCCGGCCGGACGCGGCGGGGGTGGCGGCGCCGTCCGCGCCGCCCGCACCGGCGAGCGCCACGCCCAGGAGCACGCAGCCCACCACATCGGCCGTGCCACCGACCAGCACGCAACCACCGCAGGCAGCGCCACCGTCCATCTCGCCGCCGCCGGCGGCCCCGGCTATGCCGTGGCAGGTCGGGGCGCGCCCGCTGGCGCTGCGCCAGGACGGCTTCGGCCAGGTGCGGCCCACCCCCGAGGTGCTGCGCGACCGGCGGCTGCCGACCGAGGACCTGCTGCCGCCGCCACCGAGCGACGCGTTCGCCGCCACCGTGCGGCCGGTGCCGGCCGACGTGCTGCGCCGCTCCACCTGGCAGCCCGCGTGCCCCGTGCGGGCCGATGAGCTGCGCTACCTCACCGTGGCGTTCTGGGGCTTCGACGGCCGCCACCACACCGGCGAGCTGATCGTCGACGCCAGGGTCGCCACCGACGTGGTCACGGTCTTCCGCACGCTGCACACCGCCCGCTTCCCCATGGAGGAGATGCGCGTGGTCGCCGCGCCCGAGCTGGACGCCCCGCCGACCGGCGACGGCAACAACACCAGCGGGTTCGTCTGCCGCCCGGCCCGCAGCCAGACCCGCTGGTCCGCCCACGCCTACGGGCTGGCCATCGACGTCAACCCGTTCTGCAACCCGTACACCCGCGGCGACCTCGTGCTCCCCGAGCTGGCCACCGCCTACGTCGACCGCTCCTGGGTGCGTCCCGGCATGGTCCGCCCCGGCGACATCGCCGTCCGTGCCTTCAAGGCCATCGGCTGGACCTGGGGCGGCACCTGGTCCTCCCCCCGCGACCTCATGCACTTCACCGCCACCGGCGGCTGAACGCCCGCGGGGAGAATGGACCATTTCACCAATAGAAGCGGGTACATGGTCCATTCACCGGAAGGCAGCCGACGGCCGACAGCCGACATGCACATGCTACTGTATGTGTATGTCGCTCACCCGGCGCTTGCAGATCCTTCTGGACGAGCAGCGCTACCAGCGGGTCGCGGCGGAGGCCGAGGCTCGAGGCGTCTCGGTGGCCCGTGTCATTCGCGACGCCATCGACCGCGGCCTCGGCCAGACCGAGGACCGCAGGGTAGACGCCCTGCGCCACATCCTGGCCGCCGCGCCGATGGCCGTGCCGGACAAGCCAGCCGAGTTGCGCGCCGAGCTGGACGAGATCCGCGGCGAGCGATTCGCTTGATCGTCCTGGATACCAGTGTGCTGGTCTACGCCGTCGGCGCCGACCACCCGCTTCGGGAACCGTGCCTACGGCTGCTGTCCGCGGCGTCGACCCTGCGGTTGACCACGACGGCCGCGGTGATCCAGGAGCTCGTCCACGTCAGGCAGCGCCGCCGGCCACGCGTCGACGCCATCGCGCTCGGCCGCGCCTACCTCGACCTGCTCAGTCCCCTGCTCGAGGTACCCGACGTCGCCGTCGGCGACGCGCTCGACCTGCTCGTCCAGCACCCACGGCTGGGTCCGTTCGACGCCGTTCTCGCCGCGGCCGCCGCGCGAGCCAGATGCACGGCGCTGGTCGCCGCGGACGCCGCTTTCACCGGCCTGCGTGGCTGTCCTGTTGTCATGCCGGACGACCGCGGGGTCGACCGGCTGCTGGCGTGATCGGGGCGTCCCGCGAGCACCCCCCGCGGGATCGCGGGACGCCCCTGCTTCCGGTGGCGATCAGGTGCCGACGTCGATCACGACGCGGGTCGGGGAGCCGAGCGTGAAGACCCGCACCCACGAGCGGTAGCGGGTGCCGAGGCCGATCGACAGCATCCCCTCGAAGTCGCCGGTCACCGCGACGGCCATGACGTTGCGCAGATTGCGGGTGCGGAACTTCTGCGGGCCGGTGTAGGTGCTGTTGCCGGCATCGTCGTGCGCGGCCGCCCCGTCGACGGTCAACGCGACGAAGCGCTCGCCGGTGAGCCAGACGATCTCACCAGAGCCGTCCGCGATCAGCTCGTGAGCACCGGCGTTGAGGTTGCGGACGCGGGAGCCGCCGCGGCCAAGCCGCCGACCAGCGCGAACACGACGGTGGCGAGCGCGAAGAACGTCCGCCGTACGGTGGTGGTCATCCCTGACCTCCTTGCTAGGAGTGGTGCAGATGGATGCCCAGCGCTGGGTGCACTCCAGACGCGCGGACGGCGCTAGGGTTGCCCCCATCCGCTGTGGATCACGAGCCAAGGAGCGTCGATGAGCCTCGAGCGCCCGCAAGCACCCGACCCGTACTCGCTGCTGCCGCGGGTGCCGTCGTTCACGGTGCGCAGTGCCGACGTCCGCGACGGCGAGCAGCTCGGCAAGGAGTACACCTACGAGGGCGGCAACACCTCGCCGCAGCTGGCGTGGCAGGGCGCCCCGGACGGCACCCAGAGCTACGTCGTGACGTGCTTCGACCCGGACGCGCCGACCCCGTCGGGGTTCTGGCACTGGGTCGTCGTCGACCTGCCGGCCTCGACCACCGAGCTGCCGAGGGGCGCCGGCAGCGGCTCCGGAGCTGGCTCGGGGCTGCCGCAGAGCGCGTTCCAGGTCCGCAACGACTTCGGGACCGCGGACTACGGCGGCGCCGCGCCACCGCAGGGCGACCGGCCGCACCGGTACCACTTCGTGGTGCACGCCGTCGACGTGCCGTCGCTGGACGTGAACCCGGACGTGACCCCGGCCGTCGTCAGCTTCAACCTCGCGTTCCACACGCTGGCCAGGGCCATCGTCACACCGACGTACCAGCACTGAACGCTAGCCTTCGGGCGTGCGGCATTTCGACCTGGCGGTTATCGGCACCGGCTCGGGCAACTCCGTCATCGGCCCCGAGTTCGACGACTGGAACGTCGCGATCGTCGAACGCGGCCTGTTCGGCGGCACGTGCCTGAACGTGGGGTGCATCCCGACCAAGATGTTCGTCTACGCCGCCGAGGTCGCCTCGACGGTGCGGCACGCCTCCAGGTACGGCATCGACGCGACGGTGGACAAGGTCCGCTGGGCCGACATCAGGGACCGGATCTTCGGCAGGATCGACCCCATCGCCGCAGGTGGCGAGCGGTACCGCAGGTACGACAATCCCAACGTCACCGTCTACAAGGGACAGTGCCGCTTCGTCGGCCAGAAGCGGCTGGACACCGGAGCCGGCGAGACGATCACCGCGGACCGGTTCGTGATCGCCGCCGGCGGCCGCCCGTTCATCCCGCCGGAGGTCACCGTCTCCGACGCGCGCTACTACACCAGCGACACCGTGATGCGGTTGGACGCGCTGCCGCAGCGGATGGTGATCCTCGGCGGCGGCTACATCGCCTCGGAGTTCGCGCACGTGTTCTCCGCGCTCGGAGTGCAGGTGTCGG
>Ga0184609_10000094_pt1 | contig 23186 bp, 22 predicted proteins | sample PLM1_60_coex_FD_133165 | JGI IMG/M metagenome (GOLD analysis project Ga0184609, IMG submission 133165) | Groundwater sediment microbial communities from an aquifer in East River, Colorado, USA - PLM1_60_coex | ecosystem: Environmental > Terrestrial > Soil > Riparian zone | place: USA: East... | reverse complement strand
GACGTCGCGGTGGATGATGCCGTTGCGGTGGCTGAAGTCGAGCGCGGCGCAGACGTCGGCCATGACCTCCATGGCGCGCCGCGGCGGCATCGGGCCCTCGGTCTTGACGATGTCGCGCAGCGTCCGGCCGTCCACGAACTCCATCACGATGTAGGGCAGCGGACCGTACTCGGTGCGGGTCTCGCCGGTGTCGTACACCGCGACGATGGCTGGGTGGTTGAGCGCGGCGGCGTTCTGTGCCTCCTTGCGGAACCTGACCTGGAACTGCGGGTCGCGGGCCAGGTCGGCGCGCAGCACCTTGACCGCCACATCGCGGCCGAGCCGGACGTCGCGGCCGCGGTGCACCTCGGACATGCCGCCGTAGCCGATCGTCTCGCCCAGCTCGTAACGGTCGGAGAGCAGTCGGGGTGTGGTCATTGCGCGTCGTCCTGCTTCATCTCGCCTCTGGTGTACATCTTGGCCAATCGCGGTCCGTCACCCGAATGTGCCCCCCGGTGCGTCAACCGCCCTCCTGTCGACACGACACGGTAACCGAGCTTCCGGCCGGCACGACGCCGGTCGGCGACACGTCGGTGACCAGGCAGGTGGTGCGGTCCGCCGGCGGCTGGCCGTCCTGGTCGAGCACCTCTGGTCGCAGCCCGCGGCCGGTGAGGTCGTCGGCGGCGTCCGCCGCAGGCTTTCCACGGTAGTTGGCGACGTTCACCGTCACGCCCTGTGACGACGTGGGCGGCGCCTGCCGCGGTGGGTTGAGCACGGTCGTCGGACCAGCGGTCGGCTGGTCGCCGGAGGTGGCCTGCTCCTGGTTCGTGGACGTGGACGAGACGCTCACGCCGCCGCCCTGGTTGCCGCCCGTGTCGGCGTTGTTATCGAGCACGGTGACCAGCACCCACCCGATGATCGCCAGCACGGCCACCAGCAGCAGCCCCACCAGCAGCCACGGCCCGAGCCTCGGGTCGGAGGGCCGGCGCCGCGAGTGCGACGCGGGTGGCTGGGGTGGCGGGTGGTGTGGTGGCTGGGGTGGCGGCTGGGGTGGCACGAACGGGCCGGAGCCGGGCGGGATCGGCGTCGGCGGGCCCACCGCGAGCACGGTGGGCCGGTGCCCGGCGTACCGCGGCTGCGGACCGGTCGGCGGGTCCTCGCCCGGCCGGTGCCCCGGCAACGGTGGTACTCCAAGTACCGCCGCACCCCGTAGTGGTGGTACTTGGAGTGCAGCCGAACCGGGCCGGGGCAGCGGCCGGCCGGCCCTGACCGCGGCGACCGCGGCGGCGAACTCACCGCCGGCGCCGTACCGGCTGCGCGGGTCCTTGACGAGGGTGGCGTCGATGAGTGCGCGCACGCCGGGCGGGGTGTCCGGCGGCAGCGGCGGCGGGGCGTCGCGCATGTGCATGAGCGCCACGGTGACCGCGTTGTCGGACAGGAACGGCCGGTGCCCGGTGAGGCACTCGTAGCCGACGACGCCGAGGGCGTACACGTCGCTGGCCGGCCCGGCCTCCTGCCCGGCGGCCTGCTCGGGCGCGATGTAGTGCGCGGTGCCCATGACCATGCCGGAGCGGGTCACCGGCGCGGCGTCCACCGCCTTGGCGATGCCGAAGTCGGTGAGCTTCACCCCGCCGGTCGCGGTGAGCAGGATGTTGCCGGGCTTGACGTCGCGGTGCACGAGCCCGCGCTGGTGCGCGGCCTGCAGGGCGTGCCCGGCCTGCTCGAGCACGTCGAGCGTCCGCTCGGGGCTGAGCCGGCGCCGCCGCGCGATCATCGCGGCCAGCGGCTCGCCCTCGACGAGCTCCATCACCAGGTACGCGGTGTCGGCCGGGCCGTCCGGCACCGCCGAGGTCTCGCCGTAGTCGTGCACGGCGGCGATGCCGGGGTGGTTGAGCGAGGCCGTCGTCCGCGCCTCGATCCGGAAGCGCTGCAGGAACTCGGGGCTGCCCGACAGCTCGGCCTTGAGCACCTTGATCGCCACCCGGCGCGCCAGCCTGGTGTCGGCGGCCTCCCACACCTCGCCCATGCCACCGACCGCGATCCGCCGCATCAGCCGGTACCGCTCCGCAATCAGCTCCCCGATGGTCAGCGCCACGGCCACCACCGCCCCCAAAACGGCGATAAGCCCGCGTATCGCGCGTTCCGGCGGGCAGAAAACCGCGATAAGCCCGCGTATCGCGGTGTGGGCGGTGTGGACGGTGTGGGCGATGTGGGCATCAGCCGGCCCCCTGGAGGACGGCCTGCATCACGGCGCGGCCGATGGGCGCGGCCAGCGAGCCGCCGGTGGCCTCGAGGCCGCGGTCGCCGCCGCCCTCGACGACCACCGCGATGGCCACCTTGGGGTCCTCGGCCGGGGCGAAGGCCACGTACCAGCCGTGCGGCGGGTTGGCCTTGGGGTCGGCGCCGTACTCAGCGGTCCCGGTCTTGGACGCCACGGTGATACCGGGGATCTTGTCGCCGCGGGTGCGCGCCTCGGACTGGATCATCATGTCGCGAATCTTCTCGGCGACCGCGCGGTCCATCGCCCGCTCGGCTCGGTCGGGGCCGAACCGCTTGAGGTCCTTCAGGTCGGGGTCGGTCAGCTTGGACACCAGGTACGGCGTCATCCGCTCGCCACCATTGGCGATGGTCGCGGCGATCATGCAGTTCTGCAGCGGGGTGAGCCGCACGTCGCGCTGGCCGATGCCGGACTGGGCAAGTGACGGCTGGTCGTCGATCGGCCCTATCGAGGACGGCGCGACCTGCAGCGGCACCTGCAGGTTCTGCTGGCCGATGCCGAGCAGCTCGGCCTGCCGGCGCAGCCGGTCCTCGCCGATGTTCATGGCCAGCGTGGCGAACGCGGTGTTGCACGACCGCGCAAGGGCCTCCTTCAGCGGCACCGTCTCGCCGGGCCCGCAGCGCGAGCCGTTGAAGTTCTCCAGGTCGGCGTTGCTGCCGGGCAGGTCGATCACCGGTGCCGCCGGGAGCTGGCTGTTCTCGTCGAAGTCGCCGGAGGACAGCGCGGCGGCGGTGACCACGAGCTTGAACGTCGAGCCAGGCGGGTACGTCTCGCGGATGGCGCGGTTGGAGATCGGCCGGTCGCCGGCGTTGAACTCGTTCCACGCCTGCTGCTGCGCCTTCGGCTCCGGCGAGGCCAGCCGGTTGGGGTCGAACGACGGCGTGGACACCATGGCCAGGATCTCACCGGTGTCCGGCCGGATCGCCACCACCGCGCCGCGGAACCCGCGCGCCGTCAGCTGTTCGTAGGCGGTGCGCTGGGCCCGCTGGTTGACGGTCAGCACCACGTTGCCGCCGCGCAGGTCGCGGCCGGTGACCAGGTCGGACAGCCGGCGCACGAAGAGCAGGTCGTCGGAGCCGTTGAGCACCGAGTCCTCGACCTTCTCGACGCCGCCGGCGCCGTACAGCGTCGAGTAGTAGCCGGTGACCGGGGCGAACACCGGCCCGTCGCGGTACTCCCGCTGGAACCGCAGCTGGCTGTTGTCGGTCTCCTTGGACAACGCAAGCGGCGCGCCCTCGGCCACGATCTGACCGCGCTGGCGGGAGTACTCCTCGATCAGCACGCGCGCGTTGCGCGGGTCGGCGCGGTAATCGTCGGCCTTGATGACCTGCACGAACGTGGCGTTGGCCAGCAGCAGCACGATCATCGCCATGACGGCGAGCGCGACCCGGCGCAGCGGCGTGTTCACGGCGCCGTCCCCCCTCCGCCGGGAGGCGGCGCCGTCCCTATCCCGCCGGGAGGCGGCGCCGTCCCGACCGCCGGCGGCGGCGCCGTCCCGGCCGCCGGTGGCCGTGCCACCAGCTCGGTCTGCGCCTCGGCGATCGGCGCCTGCCGCTGCGGCCGCGCCGGTGGGGTGCTCGGCCGGCGGGCCGCGTCCGAGATCCGCAGCAGCAGCGCAACCAGCGCGTAGTTCGCTACCAGCGACGACCCGCCGTAGGACAGGAACGGCGCGGTGAGCCCGGTCAGCGGGATGAGCTTGGTGACGCCGCCGACCACGACGAACACCTGCAGGGCGAAGGCGAACGACAGGCCGGCGGCCAGCAGCTTGCCGAACGTGTCGCGCACGGCCAGCGCGGACCGCAGCCCGCGGGTGGCCAGCAGCAGGTACACCATGAGCACGGCGGCAAGGCCGACCAGCCCGAGCTCCTCGCCGACGGTGGCCACGATGAAGTCGGTCTTGGCCAGCGGCACCAGGTCGGGCCGGCCGGCGCCGAGGCCGGTGCCACCGACCCCGCCGGTGCCCATGCCGAACAGCGCCTGGCCGATCTGGAAACCGCCGTGGGTGAAGTCCGCGAACGGGTCGAGCCAGGTCTGCACCCGCACCTTGACGTGGCCGAAGAGCTGGTAGGCGACGAAGCACCCGCCCACGAAGAACACCAGCCCGAGGACGAGCCACGACGACCGCTCGGTCGCCACGTACAACATCACCAGGACGACGCCGAAGTACAGCAGCGACGTGCCGAGGTCCTTCTCGAGCACCAGCACGCCGACCGAGAGGCCCCACGCCACGATCAGCGGCGCGAGGTCGCGCGCCCTCGGCAGCTCCATGCCGAGGATCCGCTTGCCTGCCTCGGTGAACAGGCGCCGCTTCGTCACGAGGAACGCGGCGATGAAGATCATGATCAGGATCTTGGCGAACTCGCCAGGCTGAATGGAAAACAGGCCGTCGACCTTGAGCCAGATCTTGGCCCCGTTGACCTCCGAGATGGACGACGGCAGCAGGCCGGGCATGGCCAGCGCGCCGAGGCCGGCGAAGCCGCAGGTGTAGCCGTACCTTGCCAGCGTGCGGTGGTCGCGGACCACCACCAGCACCGCGATGAACAGGGCCAGCGCGATGGCCGTCCACCAGATCTGCCGCGGCGCGTCGTTGGACGGCACTTGCTGCCCGAGGTCGGTGGCGCGGCGCACCTGCGCCAGGTCGATGCGGTGGATCAGCACCAGCCCGAGGCCGTTGAGCAGCGCGACGCACGGCAGCATGAGCGGGTCGGCGTACGGCGCGAGCAGCCGCACCGCGGTGTGCGCAACGGCGAACAGCGCCAGGTACGCGGCGCCGAGGTAGAGCAGCTGCCTGGTCAGCGTCTGCTCCAGGTTCGCCTCGACCAGCACCAGCGCGCTGGTGGTGATCACCGCGGCGAACGCGAGCAGCACCAGCTCGATGCCGCGACGGGTCGGTGCTCTCGGCGCGGGTGCCGCTGCGATCGGGACGACGGGGGCGACCGACATCAGCCAGCCTGTCGACAGTCTTTGCCGGGGACCTGCGCCGGGGCGGACGGGGTGGCGGTCTGGGTCGGCTGGATGACGCCGCCGGTGAGGGTCGGCTGCTCGGCGGCGCCAGGCGCGGAGGTCGGCACGGAACCGGTCGGCAGCGCCCCCGCGCTCGTGGTCGGCGGCGAGGTCGGCGAGGTCGGCGGCGTGGTCGGGTCACCGGCCCGCGGGCACGGCGGCAGCATCTGCTCCGTGCGCAGCCGCCGCACATCGGCCCTGGCCTGCTCCAGGCTGCCCACCTCGGCGAAGCCGTCGCGCACCCGCAGCTGCGCGGTCTGCTGCAGGTCGGTCAGCGGGATCTCCTCGCAGCCGGCCTCGGTGGGCGCCGGGCAGGCCGTCTCGTACACCTGGTGCAGCGGCACGCCGAGCACCGTGCCCTTGAGCCCGCGGTAGATCACCACCTGGCCGGCCGACTCGCCGACGTAGTAGTAGCGGAACAGCAGCACCCGGCCGGCCAGCGTGCCGGCGAGCACCATGGCCAGCGCGACGATCGCCACCAGCAGCACCCGGACGCGGCGGCGGCGCCGCGCGCCAGGGTCAGGCGTCGGGCTCGCCGGCTGCTGCGCCTGCTTCGGGCGGGGCAGGGTGGTCGCCGAGGCTCGGGCCGCGGCGGAGTCCGGCGGCGCCTGCTCACCGCCGTCGCCGGCGGCGCCGCCGACGATCGGGGCGTCCTCGCCGTAGTCGATGTCCACGACGTCGGCCACGATCACCGTGACGTTGTCGGGGCCGCCGCCCTTGAGCGCGAGCTCGATGAGCCGGTCGGCGCACGCCTGCGGGTTGGTGATCCGCAGCGCCTCCGCCAGCGTCTCGTCGCTGACCACGCCGGAAAGGCCGTCGGAGCACAGCAGGTACCGGTCGCCGGCGCGAGCCTCCCGCACCGCAAGGCTCGGCTCGATCTCGCGGCCGGTCAGGGCCTTGAGCAGCAGCGACCGCTGCGGGTGGCTGGCGGCCTCCTCGTAGGTGATCCGGCCCTCGTCGATCAGCGACTGGACGAACGTGTCGTCGTGGGTGATCTGGGCGAGCCGGCCGTCGCGCATCAGGTATGCGCGCGAGTCGCCGACGTGCGCCAGCCCGAGCCGGCTGCCGGCGAACAGCACAGCCGTCAGCGTGGTGCCCATGCCGTCGAGGTCGGGGTCGCCGCCGACCAGCTCGCTGATCGCCGCGTTGCCCTGCTCGATCGCGTCGCCGAGGTCGCCGAGCAGGTCGCCGCCGGGGTCCTCGTCGTCCAGCGCCGCCAGCGCCGCGATCACCACCTTGGACGCCACCTCGCCGGCCGCGTGCCCACCCATGCCGTCGGCGAGCGCGAGCAGCCGCGGTCCGGCGTACACCGAGTCCTGGTTGTTCTGCCGGACCAGGCCCCGGTCGCTGCGGGCGGCGTATCGAAGTACCAGGGTCATGAGCGCAGCTCGATCACCGTCTTGCCGATGCGGATCGGAACGCCTGGAGGCACCCGAGTGGGACCAGTGACCTTAGCCCGGTCCAGGTAGGTTCCGTTCGTCGACCCGAGATCTTCCACCAGCCAGTCGCCGCCGGAGAAGGACAGCCTCGCGTGCCTGGTCGAGGCGTAGTCGTCGTCCAGCACGAGCGTCGAATCGTCGGCGCGTCCTATCAGGATCGGGCGCCCGTCCAGGGATATCCTCGTGCCGGCCAGCGCACCGTGCGTGACGATCAGCTGCCTGGCGGCGCGGCCGCCGCGCCGCGCCTGCCCGCCGCCGCGGCGTTGCGGCAGCGCGGCACGCAGCCCGGACACGGCGTACAGGTCGGAGCGCACCACGCGCAGCGCGGCAAGCACGAACAGCCAGAGCAGGGCGAGAAACCCGGCTCTGGTCAGCTGTAGTACCAGCCCCTGCACGTAGTGAGTCTCCCGCGTGGTGCTCCAGCGGCTCAGCCCTGGGTACGGAAGACCAGCGAGGAGTGCCCGACGCGGATCATGTCGCCGTCGCCGAGCTGCCAGTTCTGCACCGGCTGGCCGTTGACGGTTGTGCCGTTGGTCGAGCCGAGGTCGGACAGCATCGCGGTGTGGCCGTCCCAGCTGATCTCCAGGTGCCGGCGGGACACCCCGGTGTCCGGCAGCCGGAACTGGGCGTCCTGGCCGCGGCCGATCACGTTGGCGCCGTGCGTGAGCTGGTAGCTGCGGTTCGAGCCGTCGTCGAGCTGCAGGCTCGCGGTGAGCTGGCGCTGCCCGGTCTGCACCGCCGGCGGCGCGTAGCCGGCCGCATTCGGCGCCGCCGGGTAGCCACCTGGGGGCGACGGCGGCCCGCCGTAGCCACCCTGCTGGCCGTAGCCCTGGTCGTACCCCGGCTGCGGGTACCCCTGCTGGCCGTAGTTCGGGTCGTAGCCCTGCCGCCCGTACCCCTGCTGCTGGCCGCCGTAGTTCGGGTCGTAGTACCCCTGCTGCTGGCCGCCGTAGTTCGGGTCGTAGTAGCCCTGCTGGGGTGCTCCGCCGTACTGACCTTGCTGCTGGCCGCCGTCGTTGGGGTCGTAGTAGCCCCCCTGCTGCTGGCCGCCGTAGTTCGGGTCGTAGCCGCCGTACTGGCCCTGATTGCCCTGGTCGTACTGGCCCCGCTGGTCACCGTCGGGGTACTGGCCGGGTGGCTGGCTCATGGATGGGTCTCCTGCATTGCCGTGGGGTGACGCCTGTCGCACGGACGCGTCAGGGTCGACGGACGAGCTGGTGCGGAACTGTCCGGTGTGCAGCGCCTCGGAGCGCCGTAATGAGACTACGACGTGACCGTAGGTCTCCCAGCCCTGCTCGGCCAGGTGCTCAGAGACGCAGTTGGCGAGCAGCCTGGTGATCTCCTGTTCGTCACTGGCCAACTTGTCGTGGTCGGTCGGCCCGAGCGTCACGACGTAGTGGTTCGGCGCAAGCAGCCGGCCGCCGGCGAGCTCCTGGATGTGGTCGTCGGCCTGCCGCTGCAGCGCGAGCGCCACCTCCTGCGGCACCACCTGACCGCCGAATACCCGGGCGAAGGCGTCGCCGACCATGCCCTCGAGGCGGCGCTCGAAGCGATGCACGAGGCCCACGGCGATCCTCCGTCCTCCGGTCGTTCCAGACGTTCGTGACCCGATCGTATCCGTGTCGCTCGCGGTGGACATCGGGGTCGTCTTCCGGGGTGGCCTCCGTGCTAACCTCGCCAGCGCTGCTCGGGCGAGTGGCGGAATGGCAGACGCGCACGGTTCAGGTCCGTGTGTCCGTAAGGACGTGAGGGTTCAACTCCCTCCTCGCCCACCCCGGTCTTCAGCACACGAACTCGCCGAGGGGTCGGGCGGTTGGTGCTTCCGCGGCGTCCGCACTGCTCCCTGAGATGATCAGCTCCGGGACGGTTGGCGGCAGATCTATTGCGCGTCGGTGGACATGTTGGCGCGACGAGCCTTCTCGACAAGCGCCTCGGCTGCCCGGCCAGCCCGGGTGAACTCACCCAACGTCGCGGGCGTGTGGCTGTAGCCCGCCTTGGTTTTCAGGTTGAGCAAGGTTCTCAAGTGCTTCGCGACGTCCTTATCCGCCTTCGCCAGCAAGCTGACCGCCTCGTCATGGTTCTCACCCTGTGCGTGTTCCCCCAGGCTGGCACAGCAGATGACGTCTGAGGCCGCAATGCCCGCGTGCACGCACAACGTCACGTATGCGTCGGCGACGTCTCCCTGTTCGTCGACGAGTTCGCGGATCATGTCCGCCGCCGCTATGAACTGATTCGCCTTGTGCAGCCGCCCTCGCAGGATCCCCACATTGCACGGCCTTGTCCGCACGTCAGCCCCGTCCCGTCCGCAGCTGCGTGGCCAGCCAGGCCCGGCTCCCGGCTACGGTGAGCCCCTCCCGCAACACATCACTCAGGACGGGCTCATCGTGGCCGTGGGCGGCGAGCTCCGCGGCCGTGAACTCAAGGGGCCGAGTGTCGTTGCCTATCCACCGGATCACGTCGGCTATCAGGTCGTTGACCTGTGTTTCCCACAGGTCGTCGTCGGCACCATCCGGCCGTATCAGCAGCAGGTCCAAGTCGCTGTCCACCGTCATCGAGCCCCGCGCGGCGGAGCCGAATACTGCGGCGTACACAGGCGGGGTCTCCCACGACTCCAGACGATCCTCAATGCGCTTCAGGAACGTTTTCGGAAGCTGCGCAAGCCCGATGATGTGCTCTGCGGCAAGATGGTCACGGTTGAGCCGATAAGCGAAGGCGTGGCCAACCCGGTCCGACCGCACGATGCCCTGCTTGGTCAGGCGCTGCAGCACCTTGCGGATACCCTCCTCCGAATGCCGCATCAAAACACGGTGCAGTTGCCCCGTCGTGAACGTGACGTCGTGACTCGCGAGCACGGCCAGAACATCGCCGTCGAGGGTGGGGGTGACCGTCGATAACGGTCGGCTCAGCTCCACCGCGTGCCTCCTTAGAACCCTGCCGTGCACCGCCCCAACTATAGTGCGGGCAACCATACGAAAGTACGGGTACCTGGAGTATAGTTGGAGACTGCTCCGGCGCCCCCAGGTCGCCCGAGCTGTTGAGAGCAGCGTTTGTTACGTCTTGCCTGTAACGTATGCTGCTATGAGGAACACCGAGGCGCTGCAAATAATCGGCGAGCACGCCGCGGAGCAGTGGGGCATGGTAACGGCCGCTCAGGCCCTCGACCTCGGGGTCCAACGAGTGACGCTGACCAGGTTGGTTGCGGCCGGGCTGCTCGAACACGTCATGCGAGGGGTGTACGGCATCCCGGCTGCGCTCAACACGCCGCACCTGCATGAGAAGGCGGCATGGCTGCGGCTGGACCCGACCACGCCCGCATGGCGGCGCAAGCCGCTCGACGACGCTGGCGGCGTGATCTCGCACCGGTCGGCTGCCGCTGTCCACGACCTCGGCGATCTGGTGCCTCACGCGGTGGAGCTGACCGTTCCCCGACGGCGCACGACGCGTGACCCCGCCATCCGGCTGCGGCCCGGCACGCTGACCGAATCGGACGTGACCACGGTCGATGGGCTGCCGGTCACCACGGCCGAGCGCACCGTGCTCGACCTGCTCGCCGACCATACGGACGGCTCGCATGTCGGGGATGTGGTGGCAGCTGCGCTGGGCCGACGCATCATCGACCTCGATCGGCTCGGCGACCGTGCCGACGTGTATGCGGCACGGTACGGAGTCACCGGCGGCGTGCGACGCGGCCGCCGGCTGCTCGACCGACTGCTTGACGAGGTCGGCTACCAAGGCGTCGACGAGCAAGATCGGCGGTTGGCCAGCCTGGCCCGCCAGCTTGCCGACCTCGACCCGGCACAGCTGGACACCCTGTCGGTGGCGCTACGCGAGATCCGAGGTGGCAACCAGCCATGACGTATCGGACGCCGCAGGCCCTGCAGCACGCGCTCAACGAACGAGCGCGCCGGCATGGCGTGGCTGGCGACCAAGTGCTGCGCCGCTACCTGTTCGCCCGACTGCTGGCCAGGATCTTCTACGACGACCCGAATGGTTGGCTGCTCAAGGGCGGCCAGGCGCTGCTCGTCCGATTCGAGCCGCGCAGCCGCGAAAATCGCCTCGATGAGCGTGGCGTCGCCCGGCTGAGCTTCGACGCGTATCTGGGGCACCGCCGGAAGGACTCCGTCAGCGTCGATCTGGTAGTCGACAGTCGACCCATCGGGCGCCCGGAGTGCCGACAGCTCGCGCCGCCTGTTCCGCTGGACTGGCCGCAGGTGTGGCCGACGGTTCGGCTCTACCCGCTGGTGGACCACGTGGCGGACAAGATCGCCGCGATGTACGAGCGACACGGTGACGAAGGGCGCCTCGACGCGCTACCGCGACCTGGTCGACTTGGTGCTCATCGCGTTGCGCGAGCCGCTGGACGGCGGTCAGCTCTGCGGCGCGCTTCGCAGCGAGGATCGGCCGCCGGGCCAGCCAGGGGACCGTACTAGCCCTGCCGACGCGCTTCGTCGTGCCGGCGAACGACTGGGCTGGGGGCTACCGAAACGCGGCAGCCCCTGTGCCGGGCCTGGAGGAGTACCGCACGCTGGACCGGGCCAGTGAGCTAACGCATGCCCTGCTGGATCCGGTCTTGAGCGGCCGGGCGCCGTCCATGACGTGGATGCCGGGGCGCCTGGCGTGGGTGCATCAGTCGGGGAGTACGGCGTAGGCGCGGACCGGGAAGGTGTCGAGGCCGCGGATGGCGACGGGGGCGGCGTGCAGGCGGAAGCCGGCGCCGGGCAGGCGGTCGAGGTTGCAGAGGTGCTCGAGCACGGGGATGCCGGCGCGCAGCAGGACGGTGTGCGCCGGGCGCGCCAGGTCGGCGGTGCAGTCGATGTTGACGGAGTCGATGCCGACGAGGGTGGCGCCGTGCTCGACCAGCCACGACGCGCCGTCGCGGCTGAGGTACGGCGCTTCGGCGGCGCCGTACTGCGGGGTGCGCCAGTGCCGGCTCCAGCCGGTGTGCAGGAGTACACCGCGATCCTTCACCGGCAGGCCGTCCAGGGCGGCGGCGCCGATACGCGGGCCGGGGGCGGCCACCAGCACGGCGTCCAGGTCGGCGCAGCGCTGCAGCGGCAGCGCACCGAGGTCGTCGCCGTCGGCGAAGCGGTGCGACGGCGCGTCGAGGTAGGTGCCGGTGTTGGCAACGAGGTCGATGCGGCCGATGCGGAACGTGGTGCCCGGCCCGTACCGCGCCGCCGACTCCTCGCGGGAGAGGTAGGTGCGGATGGTCGGCCCCGGCAGCCCGGGGTAGGTGACCATGCCGTGCTCGACGGGGTGGCTGAGGTCGACGATCATGCTCGGCCCCGCACGGTGCCGAGGTCGACGATCATGCTCAGCCCCGCACGGTGCTGAAGGCGGCCGGCCAGCCGAGCCGCCGCGACGGCACCGACGGCCGCCACCCGGTCACGGCGCGGAACAGCTCGCTACGTACCCGGTTGGAGCGGCCGAGCATCGAACCGACGGGCCCGGGAATGAGCCGCGGCAGCCAGGACGGCGGCGGCCGCACCGCACGCCCAGCGGCGTCGGCCAGCACAGCGACCAGCTCACGGTGCCGCAGCGGTTCGTCGTCGGCGACGTTGTACACGCCGGCGGCCAGCTCGGGCGCGGTCGCGGCGAGCGCGACGGCCGAGCCGACGTCGTCGGTGTGGATCGCGCTGTCGTAGGCGTCGGGGCCGCCGAAAACCGGGGCGCGCCCGCGCCTTGCCTGCGCGACGAGCTGCCGGCTGTACTAGTCGTCCGGGCCGTAGAACTGCGAGAACCGCAGCGCCACCCCGACCCCGCCGGCGGCGCCCAGCCGGGCCAGGTGCGCCTCGCACGCCAGGTTCGCCGCCATGAAGCCCGGCGCGTGCACCCTGGCGTCCTCGTCGAGCCAGGAGTCCCCGCCGTCGGCGTACACCATGGTCACGGTGTCGTGCACCAGCCGCGGCGTGCCGGCGTCGATGGCGGCGCCCACCAGCCGGCCGGCCGCGGCGTCCCGCAGCCGGACGTACTCGCGCCACCCGCCCGGCAGCACGGCCCGCCCCGGCGTCGGGATCCGCACCCGCAGGTCGACGGCCGCGTCCACGCCGTCCAACCAGCGGCGCAGCGTCGCCGGGTCGTCGGCGTCCCCGGTCACCGGCCGGGCACCCGCGTCACGGATCACGGCGGCGGCCGCGTCCGAGCGGGCCAGCACCGACACGTCGTGCCCGCCGCGCACCAGGTGTGGCAGCGCGGCGCGACCAGCGACCCCGGTGCCACCCAACATCAGCAGCTTCAACGCCGAACCCTCACTCCCCGGTCGTGCCTGCACTGCTTGGCCTGCCGTGCGCGGCGGTGTCCAGGCCGAACCGGGCCCGCTGGTCGGCCGGTACCAGCGGCAGGTAGTCGGGGTGGCCGGCGATGTACCGCGAGACGAACGGGCAGAACGGCAGCACCGCGAGGCCGCGCGAGCGAGCGATGTCCAGCACGTCCCCGATCAGTGCCGAGGCCAGCCCCCGGCCGCGGAAGCGCGGCTCGACCTCGGTGTGCGGCAGCGACAGCACGGCGCCGCGCACCGAGTAGGTGACGTAGCCGGCCAGCTCCTCGTCGGCGGACACCTCGAACCGGCCGCGCTCGGCGTTGTCGGCGGTGCGGATTCGCAGGTCGGTCACGTCGGGGAGCCCTTCTAGTTGGCCGTGATGGTGGAGTGCATCTCCCACACCAGGATCTCGGCGCCATCCTGGCCGGCGACCACGCGCTGGCCGCCATTGCCGGCGATCCGCACGGCGTCCCCGGTGGCCAGCTCGCCGGCGCCCTCAAGGGTCACCGTGCCACGCGGCACGAACAGATGCACGTACGGCGCGTCGGGCAGGGTCACCTCGTCGCCGGCGGCCAGCCGCGCGGCGTGCAGGGCGGCGTCGCGCTGCCTGATCCGGATGCCGGACGCCCCGTCGTGCCTGGCCATCCCGGACGCCACCGGCGCGAGGCGGCCGCGCAGCAGCTCGTCGGCGATCTCCAGCTGCTCGTACCCAGGGTCGATCCGCGCCTCGTCCGGCACCACCCACATCTGCACCAGGTGCACGGGGTCGTCGTGCTCGGTGCCGCCGAGCAGCTTCCAGGCGTCGTTCTTCTCGGAGTGCAGGATGCCGCGGCCGGCGCTCATCCGCTGGGCCAGCCCCGGGTAGATCACGCCGTTGTGGCCCTCGGAGTCCTGGTGGACGAGCTGGCCGCGCAGCACCCAGGTGACGATCTCCATGTCCCGGTGCGGGTGCGTGTCGAAGCCGGTGCCCGGCGCGATGACGTCGTCGTTGTTCACCAGCAGCAGCCCGAAGTGGGTGTTGTCCTGGTCCCAGTGGTGGCCGAAGGAGAACGAGTGGTGCGAGTCGAGCCAGCTCAGGCGAGTGTGCAGCCGGCCAGAGTCGGCGCGGCGCACGCCGAGCGTTGTGGTGGTCAATTCGAGCCCTCTCCGATGCGGCGATGGCGAAAAAGTGCTTGCGCAGGCAACAACAGCGTCACCGGTCGGGGTCATTCCCACGGCCGACGTGATACGCCTCTCGCAGCCACCCCGCCGTTGACGTACAGCCGGTGCCCGCCGGCCGCCATCGGCACCAGCGTGCCGGGCACCGACACCCCGTTGAGCGTGCCGTCCACCGTGATCCTGGCGGCCCTGGCCAGCGGACCGAACGCCGCGCTGACGCCGGCCGGCACGTCGACGTACGGGTTGCGCCGACCCGGCTGGATGACGCCGGTGAAGCGCACGCGGTCCATCCTCCCGCCATAAGCCCGCGTATCGCGCCTTCGGCGGGCCTCGGAACCGCGATAAGCCCGCGTATGGTGCGTTCGGCGGCGGCCGGCTCGGGCCGTGGGGTCTGTTCAGACGGCGAGCGCTCTGGCACGCTCTGCGCCACATAAGTCGATCACGTTCGGGCCTGGTGGGAGAGCCTTTCATGAACGACTCGAGGAAGCGATCCGGCGGATCCGGGCGCGGCAAGCGCGGCAGCGCGGGCAATAGGCCGCCCGGCGGCGCCCAGGCTGGCCCGCGGGACACCGCACGCGCCACCGCCGCACGCGGCGACCGCCCTGACCGCCCCGACGGCCGCGGCCGGCCGGCGGCGGCGAACGCGGTCGACCGGTATTTCAGGATCACCGAGCGAGGCTCGACCACCGCCCGCGAGATCCGCGGCGGCTTGGTCACGTTCTTCACGATGGCCTACATCGTCGTGCTGAACCCGCTGATCATCGGCACCCAGGCGGACGCCGACGGCAGGTTCCTCGGCGGCGGCACGGCGCCCGACCTGCCGCTGGTTGCCGCGGCCACCGCGCTGGTTGCCGGCGTGATGACGATCCTGATGGGCGCCTACGCCAACTTCCCGCTGGCGCTGGCCACCGGGCTCGGGCTGAACGCGTTCGTCACCTTCGCCATCGCCAAGCAGATGACCTGGGCCGACGCCATGGGCCTCGTCGTGATCGAGGGCGTGATCATCACCATCCTGGTGCTCACCGGACTGCGCCGCGCGGTTTTCGGTGCGGTGCCCTCCGAGCTCAAGGTCGCGATCAGCGTGGGCATCGGCCTGTTCATCGCGCTGATCGGGCTGGTGGACGCCGGCATCGTGCGCAGAACCTCGGCCCCGCCGGTGCCGGTCGAGCTCGGAGTCGGCGGGCTGCTGGCCGGCTGGCCGGCGCTGGTCTTCGTGGTCGGGCTGATCGCCATCGTCGTCATGATGGTCCGGCGGGTGAAGGGCGCGATCCTGATCGGCATCGTCGGCGCCACCGTGCTCGCGGTGATCGTCGAGGCGATCGCCAAGGTCGGCCCCGCGGTCACCGGCCCGAATCCCACCGACTACAACCCGCACGGCTGGGGCCTGAACACGCCCAAACTGCCCGACAAGGTCGTGGACACGCCGGACTTCTCGCTGCTCGGCCACTTCGACCTGCTCGGCTCCTTCGACCGCATCGGCTTCGTCGCCGCCATCCTGTTCGTGTTCACCCTGCTGCTCGCCGACTTCTTCGACACCGTCGGCACCATGACGGCGATCGGCGCCGAGGCCGGACTGCTCGGCGACGACGGCCAGCCGCCCAACGCCCAGCGCATCCTGGTCGTCGACTCCCTGGCCGCCGCCGCGGGTGGCGCGGCCTCCGTCTCGTCCAACACCTCCTACATCGAGTCGGCCGCCGGCGTCGGCGAGGGAGCACGCACCGGCCTCGCCTCCATCGTCACCGGCGTGCTGTTCCTGCTCGCGACCTTGTTCGCGCCGATCGTGAAGATCATCCCCTACGAGGCGGCGACCCCCGCCCTCGTCGTCGTCGGCTTCCTGATGATGACCCAGGTCCGCGGCATCAACTGGGACGACTGGGGCGTCGCCATCCCGGCCTTCCTCACCATCATCCTGATGCCGTTCACCTACTCCATCACCGTCGGCATCGGCGCCGGCTTCGTCACCTACGTCATCATCAAGGCCATCCGCGGCCGCGCCCGCGACGTCCACCCCCTCATGTGGGCCGTCGCCGCCCTCTTCGTCGTCTACTTCGCCCTTGACCCCATCGAACAGCTCCTCGGCGTCAAGTAGCTCAGCTCGCTCGGGCGTGCCCGGTCATCTGGGAGACGCGCTGCGGGCTGACGCCGAGCAGCACGGCGATGTCACGCACCGACATCCCGCGCGTGACCAGCTCACGCGCCATGGCGGCGGTGCGCGCACCCGCCCGAGCTGTCAGCTGGTCCGCCTCGGCGCGGAGAGCACGGACCTGCGCCGCCTCCTCGTCCAGGGTGGTGTCTCCGGTGCGGTACTCCCACGCCAGGCGCAGGGCGCCCATCTCTTCGTCGGGCAGATCCGCCGCGAGGACGACCACCTCCCGTACCGCCTTGTCCAGCGACGGGAGGGTGCGGGCGAAGGTGTGGGCACCGGCCAGCTCCGGCACGTCGGCCAGCCAGTGGCCGTCCTCACGGGTCACAACCACCCGGTAGGACTCCCGGTCAGTCATCCCGTCAGCCATCCTTTCCCGAACGCCGGCTCCAGGTCCTTCTCGATCGCCCCCACCGTCCCGCGTGGAATGGCGCCGACACTATCGTTGGGCGCGGCCGCCGGCTTCGAGCTGGCGGGCGAGGGCCTTGGGGGCGACGAGGCGGTAGGCGTCGGTGACGATGCCGGCGACCTCGTCCCAGTCGACCTCGACGTCGAGGCGGACGCCGAGCCAGCCGCGGTGGCCGACGTAGGGCGGGCGGAAGAACCGGTGCGGCTCGGCGTCGACCAGGGTGGCCTGCACGCCGTCGGGTGCCGGGCACCAGATGGCCAGCATGCCGTCGCCGTGGTGGTCGTCGAGCAGGGTCACCAGGGTCTTCTTCTCCCGGACGAAGAACGCGGCCGAGCCGTGGCTGAGCCGCTCGGTGACCTCGGGCAGCGCGAGGCAGATCCGCCGCCGCCGCCGAAGGGCCTCGTCGTACACGCCAGACAGTGTGCCCGACGCGCCGACGGGCCTAGTGTCTTCTGCCGTGGCAACGAATCGGTGTCTCGGTACGATCTTCGTTCTGGCCGGCACGATTGCCGGTCTGATCGCGGGTGTGGTGCCCGCGGTCGCCGCCCCGGCGCATGCGCCCGAGCTGGCCGTCGCGCTGGACCTGGACTTGGCCACGATCCCCGACCTGCAGGCGCGGATGGACGGCGGCGGGCTGACCTCGGTCGCGCTCACGCAGGCCTACCTGCGGCGCATCCGCGAGGTGGACGGCATGGTCAACTCGGTGCTTGCGGTGAACCCGCAGGCCGTGGCCGAGGCCGCCGCGTCCGACGTGCGGCGGCGCGACGGCGGCCCCCGCAGCGCGCTCGAGGGCATCCCGGTGCTGCTCAAGGACAACGTCACCACGGTGCAGCAGCCGGCAACGGCAGGCTCGCGTGCGCTGCTGAAGGCGCGGGCCGAGCGCGACGCCGAGCTGGCACGGCGCCTGAAGGAGGCCGGTGCCGTGATCATCGGCAAGGCCAACCTCTCGGAGTGGGCGAACTTCCGCTCGATCAACTCCTCCAGCGGCTGGAGCGCCGTCGGCGGCCAGACCAACAACCCGTACGTGCTCGACCGCAACCCGTGCGGCTCGTCGTCCGGCTCCGGCGCGGCCGTCGCAGCCACGCTCGCGCAGGTCGCGATCGGCACCGAGACCGACGGCTCGATCGTCTGCCCGAGCGGCGCGAACTCAGTCGTCGGCATCAAGCCGACGCTGGGCCTGATCAGCCGCTCCGGTGTGGTGCCGATTTCGGCGGAGCAGGACACCGCCGGCCCGATGACCCGGTCCGTGATCGACTCCGCGATCGCGCTGGCCGTCCTGCAGGGCAGCGACCCGTCCGACCCGGCCACGCTGCAGATCCCACCGTCGCAGCCGCAGGACTACACCGCCGGTCTGTCGCCGAACGGGCTGAGCGGCAAGCGGATCGGCGTGTGGCGCCTCGCCGGCCTTTCGCCGGAGACGGACGTGGTGGTGAACGCGTCGGTGGCCGCGCTGCAGCAGGCCGGCGCGACCGTCGTCGATGTCGACCTGCCCAACCAGGACGAGGCCGGGAACGCCGAGATCACCGCCCTGCTGGCCGAGTTCAAGCACGACATCAACGCCTACCTGGCCGCCACGCCGGGCAAGCACCCGGCCGACCTGGCCGGCCTGATCGCGTTCAACAGCGCCGACCCCGTCGAGCTGCGCTTCTTCGGCCAGGAGATCTTCGAGTTCGCCCAGGAGTCACCGCCGGTGACCGACCCGTCGATCGTCGCGGCCCGGTCCACCGCGACCAACCTCGAACGCCACGCCATCGACGACACCCTGGCCGCGCAGCACCTTGACGCCATCATGGCGCCGACGAACTCGCCGGCGTGGCGCACCACCCTCGGTCGACCCGACGCGTTCGTGCTCGGCTCGTCCTCACCGGCCGCGGTCGCCGGCTACCCCAACATCTCGGTGCCGGCCGGGTTCGCCGGGCCGCTGCCGGTGGGTGTGTCGTTCTTCGGCGCACGCTGGAACGAGCTCGGCCTGATCCGCATCGCGTACGCCTTCGAGCAGACCACCCACGCCCGCCGCCCGCCGCAGTACATCCCCTCCATCGGGCTGGCAGGGGCGCCCGACGTCATCTCCGCAGCAACGACAACGACCCCAGCAGCATTGACGTTAGCCGCGCCGGGCAGTCGAGCTACCTGAGCTCGGTGCTCGACCTGCCCAGCAGGCGGTGGGCGACGATGAGCTGCTGGATCTGCTGGTGCCCTCGAAGATGTCCAGGATCTTCCGGCCGATCGCACGTGAGCTGGCGCGATAGCGCGGTGACAGACATTGACTGCCAAAACCTGCTCGACCGTTCTCGCGGTTTCGCACGTCTCCTCAACGTCCGACGGCCTGGAGACGGCCTGAGTGCGGCCTGTCCCGGCCGGTCAGCGACGGGTCCGTCTGACCAAGAGAAATTTTGGGTGTAACTGGCCCCGACACGCCGAGCTGTGCTTGGCGGGGAAGGACCAGCTGTGACCGAGACGATCGAGCCCATGCCGGCTCGGGTTGATCAGCAGTGGAGGCCTGCGCGCCCTCAAACGCCGCCTGGCCCGAGTTGTCTACGGTGGTGATCCAACAGACGCCACCGATCCCGCCGCCGCCCCCGACCAGCCCGACTATCAGGAGTGACCCGTGGCCCTATCCGACTTCCCGCGCTACCCATTGACCTTCGGGCCGAGCCCGGTGCACCCGCTCGAACGGCTGACCGCCCACCTCGGCGGCGCGCGCATCTGGGCCAAACGGGAGGACTGCAATGCCGGCCTCGCCTACGGCGGGAACAAGACCCGCAAGCTGGAGTACCTGATCCCGGACGCGATCACCAAGGGCGCGGACACCCTGGTCTCGATCGGCGGCTACCAGTCCAACCACACCCGTCAGGTCGCCGCCGTCGCCGTGAAGATCGGCATGAATGCGGTCCTCGTGCAGGAGAATTGGGTCGACTGGCCCGACTGCGTCAACGACCGGGTCGGCAACATCATGCTCAGCCGGATCATGGGCGCCGAAGTGCGGCTCGACCCGGCCGGCTTCGGGATCGGGTTCAAGGACTCCTGGACCCGCGCCATCGAGGACGTCGAGCGACGCGGCGGCACCCCGTACCCCATCCCGGCCGGCGCCTCCGACCACCGCCTCGGCGGGCTCGGCTTCGCGAACTGGGCCTACGAGGTGGAGCAGCAGGAGCGCGAGCTGGGCCTCTTCTTCGACACCATCGTGGTCTGCTCGGTGACCGGATCGACGCACGCTGGGATGATCGCGGGCTTCGCCGCGCTTGAGCAGGCCGGTGGTCGCGCCCGCCGGGTGATCGGCATCGACGCCAGCGCGAAGATCGACGAGACCCGCACCCAGGTCGCCCGGATCGCGCGCAGCACCGCGTCGCTGATCGGGCTCGAGCGCGACCTGCGCGACGACGAGATCACCGTGCTCGAGGGCTGGGCCGGCGACCTCTACGGGATCCCCGTCGCGTCGACCCTCGATGCCATCCGGATGACCGGCCAACTCGAGGGCGTCATCATCGACCCGGTCTACGAGGGCAAGTCCATGGCCGGTCTAATCGACCTGGTGACCAGCGGCGAGATCCCCACGGACGCCACCGTGCTGTACGCCCACCTGGGTGGACAGCCGGCGCTGAACGCATACAGCGGCCTGTTCACGCACACGCGGCCGGTGGTGCTCTGACGCCCGTGCTGTGAGCTGTTACTTCAGCTCGGCGGAGGACTTGCCGAGGATCCGCCGGGCGACGATGAGCTGCTGGATCTGCTGGGTGCCCTCGAAGATGTCAAGGATCTTGGCGTCGCGGGCCCACTTCTCCAGCAGCTCGCGCTCGCCGTAGCCGACGGAGCCGGCGAGCTCGACGCAGCGCAGGGTGATCTCGACAGCGACCCGGCCGGCCTTGGCCTTGGCCATGGAGGCCTGCAGCGAGTTGGGCTTGTTGTTGTCGGCCATCCAGGCGGCCCGCAGGGTGAGCAGGTAGGCGGCCTCCCAGTCGGACTCCATGGCGAGGTAGGCCGCGGCCGCGGCGTGCTGGGTGTACGGCGTGCGGTCGTAGTCGACCTCGACGCCGGCGTCGCGCAGCAACGAGCGGGTCTGCTCGAGTGCGGCGCGGGCGACGCCGACGGCCATGGCGGCGACGAGGGGGCGGGTGTTGTCGAAGGTCTGCATGACGCCGGCGAAGCCCTGGTCGATGTCGGGCGTGCCGAGGAGGTTCTCCTTCGGCACCCGGCAGTCGGCGAGGTGCAGGGTCGCGGTGTCGGAGGCCCGGATGCCGAGCTTGTCCTCGCAGCCGACGACCGTGAGCCCCGGCGTGCCCTTCTCCACCACGAACGACTTGATGGCGCCGCGCCCGCGGGAGCGGTCGAGCGTGGCCAACACCACGACGGCGTCGGCCCGCTCGCCGGCCGTCACGAAGATCTTCTCGCCGTTCAGCACGTAGTGGTCGCCGTCCAGCAGGGCGGTCGTGGTGATGGCCGCGGAGTCCGAGCCGCAGCCCGGCTCGGTGATCGCCATGGCCGCCCACTTGCCGGCGAAGCGGGCCTGCTGCTCATCGGTGGCCACCGAGGCGATGGCCGAGTTGCCAAGCCCCTGCCGCGGCATGGAGAGCAGCAGGCCGACGTCGCCCCAGCACATCTCCATGATGGACAGCACGCTGGACAGGTTCGTGCCGTTGCGCACGCCGCCGTCGGCGTCCAGGTCGGCGACCGGGTTGACGGCTGTGTCGGTGGCTGTGTCGGCGGCCCGCCGAACCCCTCGCGCGCCGGCGCCGCTGCCCTGGCCGGAGGCCTGCATGCCGTCCACGACCGCGGCGAACATGTCCAGCTCGCGCGGGTAGGTGTGCTCGGCGAGGTCGTACTTGCGGGAGATCGGGCGGAACACCTCGCCGGCGGCCTGGTGCGCCAGCCGCACGAGCATCCCGAACTTCCGCGGCACCTCGAGGTTGATCATCAGACCAGCACCCCGCCTTCCATCAGCCCGACGGCCCGCAGGTCGCGGTACCACCGCTGCACCGGATGCTCCTTGACATATCCGTGCCCGCCGAGCAGTTGCACGCCGTCGTTGCCGATCGCCATGCCCCGGTCGGCGCACAGCCGCCGTGCCAGCGCGACCTCGCGGGCGAACGGCAGGCCCCGGGCGGCGCGGGCCGCCGCCCGGTACGTGACCAGGCGCATGCCGTCCAGCTCGATACCCATGTCGGCCACGGCGAACGCTATCGCCTGCCGGTGGCTGATCGGCTCGCCGAACGCGTGCCGCTCGTTGACGTAGGGGATGACGTGGTCGAGCACGGCCTGCGCGGTGCCGACGGCGAGCGCGCACCAGCCCAGCCTGGACAGCGCGACGCACTCGGCGTACGCCGCCGGGTCACCGAGGCGCGCGGTGGCCGGCAGGTGCACGCCGTCGAGCACGAGCCGGCCCATGCCGGCCGCGCGCAGCCCCATCGCCGGCTCGGCCTCCACGGTCAGGCCGCCGGTGTCGGACTCCACCACGAAGAGCGCATTCTCCGAGCCTGCGGTCGCCGCGATCACGAACAGCTCCGCGTCCGCGGCCAGCGGGACCAGCGACTTGACGCCGTTAAGCAGGTATCCGCCGCCGGGGTCGCGGCGCGCGGTCGTCCGCAGCTCGAACGCGTTGAACAGCGGTAAGGGCTCGAGCACGGCCAGGGCCGCTGCCGGCACGTCGTCGCCGACGAACGGCGGCAGGTAGGTGGCCTGCTGGTGCTCGTCGCCCCACAGGGTGAGCGCGGTGCTCACCGCGGCCGGTGCGAGGCACGCCACGGCCAGGCCCATGTCGCCGTGTGCGAGCGCCTCCGCGACCAGCACGTTCGTCACCTGCGATCGCTCGCTGCCGGCGCCGCCCAACTCCTCCGGCACGCCGATCATGGTCAGGCCGAGCTCGGCGCTTTTCTCGAGCAGCCCGACAGGTGTCTGGCACCGGGCGTCCGCTTCCGCGGCGGCCGGGCGCAGCTGCTCGGCCGCGAACTCGCCGGCAATCTGCTGCATCATCCGCTGGTCGTCGGTCGGCGTGAGGTCGAACAGGTCGCCGGCCGGCGCGGCCGGCAGCCGGGCCGGTCCGGCCAGCTTCCGCGCGGCCGTGAACGCCCGGCTGGCCGCGCCGAGGGTGCGAAAGCCCGTCCTGGTGGCCTGGAACGCGGCGCGCTCGGTCGGCTTGCGCAGCCCCCAGCGGTCCATCAGCGTGCTGCCGGCCAGCCGGGTCAGCAGGGCCATCCCCATGCCAAGCGGATCGCGCCGCCGCCGCCGTTCGCCGTCCTGCCTGGTCGCCATGGTTCGTCCCCGTCATCGCCGCCGGTCGAAACGACAACCTACTCGCGAGTAAGAACCCTACCTACTCCCCAGTAGGTACGCCACCCACCCGTGCCGCGGCCGCGCCGGTGCCGCCTGCGAGGCCGCGCCGGTCGGCGCGCCCGCCAAGCCGCGATAAGCGGGCGTATCGCGCGTTCCGCGGCTCGGGAAACCGCCATAAGCGGACTTATCGCGGATTTCGGCGGCGGCGGGCGGCGGCGGTGGGGGTGGGGTACGAGGGGGTACGAGGGGGT
>Ga0184609_10000092_pt1 | contig 23223 bp, 22 predicted proteins | sample PLM1_60_coex_FD_133165 | JGI IMG/M metagenome (GOLD analysis project Ga0184609, IMG submission 133165) | Groundwater sediment microbial communities from an aquifer in East River, Colorado, USA - PLM1_60_coex | ecosystem: Environmental > Terrestrial > Soil > Riparian zone | place: USA: East... | reverse complement strand
TGGCGAACGAGGCCGGTGCGGGTACCAGGCGGAACGAACTAGCTGCGGCGCTAGTGGCGGACGCTACGACCAGTGCGGAGGAACTCCTACAACTCGTCCTGGCGTGGCGGCGGGCCCTTGTGCGAGATGTTGTGATTGATGTCCGGCCTGGCGACGACGTGACCTACCTGCCCAGGTACGGACCAGGTAGGCGCCGCCGTAGTAACAGGTGAGGGTGAGCCGGCGGCATCGGTTGATCGTCCAGCCGACAAGAGTCCACAATGGACGGTCTGTCACCGGGGCTGTCACCGAGACTCCGTCTGCTGGGTGCATGACGTGCAAGTTATCCACAGGCGCCGACAGGCTGGCCTGCGGTGGACGGCTTGCAGGGCGCTGGCCTGCACTTTTGCAAGGGGGGGTTGAGGGTTCAAGTCCCTTCGTCTCCACAATCGGGCTTTTGCGATATCTGTCTTATGCATACTCGGATTCGGTTCGCAGCGAGCGCGCCCACCCTTGATGTGGCTGACTGAGCAGGGCTTTCGCTTGATCGGACGTCAAGGCTCGGGGGTGTTCGCGACAAGTCGTAGGCCGACGGGGGTTGCTGCTGGGCGCGTTGCCGGTGCCCGGTCAGCGGGTGCGGTCCGGGGACCACGAACGGCTCGACCACCACCGCGCCGCCGAGCGCGCGCCGCCGTCGCGTCCGCGTCGGCCAGGTCCTCGACCCGGATCACCCGGATGGCGCGCGGCGGCCCGCTTTGGAAGGCCATCCGATCGATCATCGGTTGCTCCGGACTAAGGCAGCTGACGGCGTCGCCTGTGGAGCCCGTCTACTGTTGCGGGCGTTGTTTGTGGCCGGCTTCCAGCAGTTGAATCATTTCGGCGATGCGCTGGGGGCGTTGTTCCGGTCGACGTTTGGTGGCGTCGATCCAGCGGAGGAACGCCTGCCGGTAGAACTGGGCCAGGGAGTCGAAGAACGCCGCCGCCTGCGGATGCGCTTCGAATGCAGCGGCGACGTCCGCGGCAAGGTCATTGCGTTGGGGTCCCTCGGGTTCGATGTCGACTGTGACGGTGTCCCCGACGGCCAGGCCGCAGCCGCGTAGCCACGCCGGGCCGAGGGTGAACGCGAACTCGTCACCGACTGGTTCGACGACCCCGCGCACGGGCATGCTGTTGACGGTGCCGCCGATGTGGTGGCGGGGCTTGGTGCCCCAGACGGTGTCAGGGTCGAACGGGACCGGAATGAGAACCCGGCCGCGGCTGGCCGCGGCGACGGTTGCGGTGAACCGGTGACTGGTCATGGGCGTCGTTTCTCGGGTGCGGGTCAGGTCATAGCAGCTGCGTTCAGGGATTGGATGGTGCGTTGTGGCACGAGCAGCGGCTCGAAGATGTCGCGGCCCAGCGTGACGGCCTGGTCTTGGTCGAGGACGGTGGCTGTGAGGGTGGGATGAGCGGCGATCCAGGCCCGGGCGTTGCCGGCTGAGGTGAAGAAGTTGATGGTGGTGCAGCAGGTGTCCACCGAGCGGCCGGTCGCCCCGGTCGCCGCGTACACCACCACCGCCTGCGGGGGCTGGTAGGTGGCCGTGCCTTCGGCGATGCTGACCTGGACCGGCTCGCCGGTGTGCGGGTCGGCCGAGGTGACAACCGCGTCGACGCCGAGCATGAACGGCATGCCCAACGCGTCGATGGCACACATCGCGAACACGTCCACGCCATCCAGCGACACCACATGCGGGGTCGGCACCGGCGAGAAGGGGTAGGCGGCGACCAGCCGTCCGTCGCCGTCCACGGCGACAAGATCCTGCGCGGCAAGTTGATGCACCGCGAAGTCCGGGTCCAGGCCGACCGCCTCGGCGGCCGAGCTGATATCGGCGTGGCTGGGGGCGCTTCCGGTGGCGGCGAAGTGGCGAAGGATCGCCTGATGCACCTGCCGCAGTCCGTCGGGCAGCTGCTCGGCGCGGCGGGGCCGGTCGGCCCGGATGGCGTTGCCCGGCCCCGCGCAGCAATCCAGCACCTGCAGGCCCGCCCCGCCCGGCGCCGCAACGGATTCGGAGGTCATCGCCCGTTGCAGGGCTGCGCGAATGTGCTCAGCCGTAGGGAGGTCCAGCCGGCACGCCGCCGACCCGTCGCCGGTGCCACCCATCACGTCCACCCCATTGACCAGCACCGACGGCGACGGATAATCCCCGACCAGTTCGGCAACCTCGGGTGGCAGCCCAAGGTTGGCCAAGGAGGCGTACAGGCTTTCCCGGACCGGGGCGAGATTCGGGCAGTCCGGCACGGAGCGAAGTTCGACGATCACCTCACCAGTGTGACCCCTGTCGGGCACTGGCTGGCCGGTCAGCAGCTCAGCTGCGCGGCGAGCCACCCGGCCGCAAGGGAAGGCCCCACCAGATCACGCTGGTTGGCATCGTCGACTGCACTACGGCGGGTCGTGTAAGTCGTGGTGACTGTGGTCGGTGATCCGGTAACCGGGTTTGTGCGGCGAGGGCTGCGCCGCTGGTCGTTGTCTGGGCGCCGGCGTGAGCGGTCGTAGTTGTGCGGCCCTGAGACGGTTGAGCGGAGCGGGCTGGTTGGTGTTTCGGGTCAATCGTCTTGACGACTCCACCGTTGAGTCTGCCGGTGCGCTGGTGGCCCGAGAGCAGGTGGCTGCTCGGCGGGTGTGTCCGCAGCTGCCGGCGTCCTTTGCGAGTGCCGAGGTGTCCGCGACGTCGCTGCAGCGGCTTCGCGATGGTGGTCATAGCGGGATCGTTGCGGTGGAGGATGGTCGGGTGCGGGCGGTGATGACCGGCATCGAGCGTGTGAGCCGTGCCGGGAGCCGTTACGTCGAGTTGCCGGCCGCGGGTTTCGCCATCGACCCGGATCTCGAGGATCCCACGAGGTTGCTCGCGGTGGTGTACGGCGAGTTCGCCGATGCCATTGTTGCTGATGGTGTGCTGCGCCATTATCTGGGCCATGTGGCGCTCCCGGCGCTGTCTGAGGCGGTGACCAATGTGGGCTTCGGTCGCAGTTCGATTTTCGCGGTGCGACCGGCCGTGCCCGGAACAGAGTCGTCGGATGTCCAAGTTCGCATCGCCGGCCTGGACGACCTCGACGCGATCGCCCGTCTGTCGCTGGTCGAGCTGCGGCACCGCTCGACCTCACCGATCTTCTCGGTGGTGGACAGCCGGTCCCATGAACAGCGTCGGGCAGAGCATCGCGCTCTGGTGGACCGAGGTGCCCAGCATCTCATTGCGACCCTCGACGGGCAGGACGTCGGTCTGCTCACCATTGAGTTGAGCTCCCCGGCACCACGGCTATGCCCCGACGGTGAGCCCTACATCGGGCCGACCGCCACGTTGCCGGCGGCGCGGCGGCGCGGCGTCGGTCATGCGCTGGTCAATGCGGCACTGCACTGGGCGCACCGACACGGCCACCGATGGGTTTCTGTGGACTTCGATCCGGCTAATCCGCTGTCTCGGCCGTTCTGGCTCGGTGTCGGATTCCGACCGACCGGCTACGGCGTGCTGCGCATCATCGGTGTCGGCTCGTAAGCCCGGCAGTGGCCTTTGGACTCGATCTCGGCTGATGGCGCGAGGGCGGCGATGATCGCCAAGTGGATGACCTGACACGATCTTGGCCGTGTCGATCGCCGAGGTTCTGACTCTGCGCAAGCGCCACTCGACTGTCGCCGGCCTGGCTCGGTGATAGGGATCCGGCGACGGGCTAGCCGGCCGACATCCGCGTTGCGATGGCGGCTGCCAGTTTCCGGGCGCTCCCCAGGCCCTTTGTCATCTCCACCGTGACCGGGGTGCCGTCGCCGAAGGTCAGGTTCACCCGGTTGCTTGCGAGACGGCTCTCGACGCGGACGTCGGTGATCCAGTCGGCGCCGTGCGCAGCAAGTGGTTCCAGTCTATGGCGGAGACCGGACGTGACATATCGGAACACGAGGTAGCGAAGAGCCCTGATCCGTCACTGCCAGGACGATCCCGTCGATGGGAAAGGCATCCGCCTCGCCCCGGTCTGGCCGCGCGCTTACGTGCGAACTCGTCATGAACGGTCTCGCCGCCCTTACTCTCATGCCCCCACTCCCGCGTGTCGTCCACCAACGTTTCCCCACGTCAAAGACCATAAAGCGAATGATAGAGCTGCATCGATATAGTATGGTGGTCGGTCATCAGCAGTCCAGACCTTAAGCGGCAAGAGCCACTGCCAGCTCATCTCGACGCGACCAAGGATACGCTGTCACTTCATACTCGCGGAGGGCGTGAGTGATTTCTTGATTTAGCCCCTGCTTCTCGTCGTTCACGATAGCGTAGTAGTCCGTTCCTTGGCCGCGCGTAGGTCTGATGTCGTTCACAGCGAACAGCAGATTAGCGACGCGGTCTCGGCGAGGGGTGTTTACAACTTGGACTACGCGCTCCGGGGCTACGCGCGACCGTGGTACTACGAAGTCAACAAGGTGGTCGAATCCACTCTTTCCTGAGAACTTTGCTCGCGAAATGTATCTAATGTCCCTATCGTCTAGGAACTTGGCGACATCCTCAAGGAAGACACTGCTCACTGTTGGTTGTGCAAGTATAAACATGTCGTCCACGCTCAGCATAGCCTGGATTAGGTTGTGAACACGCTGTCCTAGATCGCGGCCTGTAGCCCTTGTCTGTAGCTCCGTCCCCTCGATAGTAACCCCGTAGCCGCTGAGTATCTGATTCAGCAGCTCTTCACGACGTCGACCGCGGCGTTCCACGCCGCTTGACTTTAGCTCACTGATAATGTAGCCGTCATCGGTGAGTAAGTAGATATCTGGAGACTCCTGTTCGGCGTAAATCTGAAGGTGGTCGTTGTGCCGATCTAGGAACGGAGTTGTCAGCTCGGTCACGGCGCCTTCCAGTAATTGCGCCGAAACTTCGTTCTTGATCCAAGAAAGGTAGGAGTCGAGAATTGTATCTACACTGGCGGTCATATCAGACCCCCGATGGCGTCGGGGCCGGTAGTCTGACACGAGTGCAGAAATATTCTAGCGCAGCCGCCTTATCTTCAAGGTCAGCTAACTCTTCTGCCCACTTATCGTCCTGCCCCTCGCGATAAAGGTGCAGATGCGGGAATCCAAGACGACGGCCATCCGGGTTAGTGTGCGGGACCGCCGTGCAGAGCCGTGCTATCACGATGTCTCGCCTGTACCGGAGCTGTAGCCGCACCTTCCGTGGGTTGCGGTGGCTTGCCCTGACGTCCAGCAGGAAGTGATCGTTGCCATCATCGCTCTCCACTGGGTAGTCATGGTCAGCCCCCCGCCCAATGTCGATCATGAGCGTCGAGCTGTACACCTTGGGAACTTGGAGCAGCTGGTTCGCATGCCACTGCTCCAGCATGCCGCCTCCCACTGACAAGTCAATATCGATCAAGCTTATGGGCTCCACACCACGTCGTGCCGCACGGGGTGACCAGGTCCCGCGAGACGGGTCAGCGTATGGGCACGTTGGTTGGCAGCGGCTTGGGGAGTGGGCCGGCGTCGCCGTGTCAGGTTCGGGTTCCGGCCGGGCGAACGCGCAATGCCGGCCTGGCTGCGCCGGTTCGCTAGCAGCGCAGGGCGCGTGCCGTCGCGCTGCGACGTTCTCACGTCAAGGGCCGCGACTGTCCACTATGGACGGTCTGTCACCGGTCTGTCACCGAAGCACCGCCGGTCGTATCCGAAGCAGCCTAGCCATGCAACAACCCGGCCGATGTGACCTGCGGTGGCCAGCCCACAGTGCTCCGACCTGCACTTTTGCAAGGCAGGGTTGACGGTTCAAGTCCCTTCGTCTCGACCGCTTTGACCAGCAGTTACCGGTCGTCGGGTCGACCGTCAGGCTGTCCAGATCACTTTCAGAATATCTACCCGCCGCTGGTCAGCACGCCGCGGGATTCTTGTTGTGCAGTGGCTCGCCGCTTGACGGCTGGATTCCCAGGAGCGTGCGCAGCTAGGCGAATGCAGCGAGGGCCTCGGCGGGCCCTGCGTCGACCTGTTGCTGGACCAGTTCGTCGGTGACGATGCGGTACACCTATAAGCCGGCCTTGGCTCGCGTCACGGCCAGCGGCTCGTCGTCGGGTACCGGCTGACCGGTGAGCAGCTCAGCTGCGCGGCGAGCCACCCGCCGGAAGTTCTCGGGGTTGCTCTGCAGCAGCGCAATCCGCCGCCACTGCTCCAAGGTCTTGAACAACTCGGCGAGGTCCAGGCTCTGCCGAGCCTCGGTAAGTGCCCGCTCGTAGTCCGCGTCGAACTCGGCCCGGTCCTCGGCGAGCAGCGCGGCTCGGATGGCGCCTGGTGACGCTCCCGGCCGCAAAGGGTGCCCGCTGGTCGGCGGCTCCTGGCTCGGGTACGGGGCAGTCACAGGCGTCATGACAGTCGCGGACCATGTCAATCCCGCTGAGCGTCCATAGTGGACGGTCTGTCACCGAGGCTGTCACCGAGACTCTGCCGGGCGAGGTGCACGACGGGCAGGTTATCCACAGACGTGGACAGACTGGCCGGCGCGCTGCACGGCTCGCAGGGCGCTGACCTGCTCTTTTGCAAGGCGGGGGTTGAGGGTTCAAGTCCCTTCGTCTCGACCAGATGATTGACGTCGGAACCCTGCTTCACCGCTGGTGAGGTGGGGTTCTGGCTGTCTAGGGGATTGAGCCGCGGGGGGCGTTCGATCCATAGCCAGGTCCAGCCGTCGGTGTCGTCGTCTGGCCCCGCTGTGCTCGTCGCTGACGAGCGTTGGGCGACGGTGGTGGGTCCGCAGCCGTGGGCCGATGCTGATGGCGTCCTCGGATGCTTGGGCGGTCTCATCGGCGAGGGCCAGTTTGGCATCGGCGGTCAAGAGGTCGCGGTAGGTTGCGGTTAGCTCGGAGCCAACCACGTCACCGTCGATGATCCAGAGCTTGCCGAACACGGTTTGGGTGAGGAGCAATGGTCAATTTGATTGCAATCACAGCGCCAGCTCGTTCGACTGAGCCAAGAAGTCGCTGACCGCCGCAACCCCCTGATACGGCCCTAGCTTGGCCCGCAGCAGGTTCAAACGCTCGTCACTTCGCGTTGACGTGGTGTGCGCTGTCAGCGTGGCCGTCTTAGTAGCCAGCTCGGCCGCTCGGTCAATGTCCCCGGTCTGGATATGGGCCTCAGCCAGCCAGCTTGTATAGAGCGCGGCTTCCCGCGTGCGCTGCTCGTCGTAGTGGTCCAGTACGTCAGTCAAGAGTGGAATGGCTCGGCTGCCTTGGCCCAGCTCGACGTAGCAGCGGGCCGCCATCACGGCGATTTCGTCTTCATTGAGCCAGTAGATCCATTCCGGGTCGTCGTCTGGCCGGCGGCGGTCGAAGTTCTGTTCGACCTGGGCGAGCGCTTGTTCCGTCGACCGGCGGTTACCGGCCTTTGCCTGTGCCCAGGCCACGCGTTCGTGAAAGAGCGCTTGGGCTGTGGCGGTGGCCGCGTGTTCCGCGCCACGGCTGGCGGTCTGGGCCAAGAGCACGCCGTCTAGCGGGTTGCCGGTATTGCTGGTCTGGTAGGCCAAGGTTGAAATCACGTTGGCGGCTAGTGGTCGGTCGCCGGCTGCGTGCGCGGCCTTCACACCGAGCGCGAAGTAATGAGCCGCCCGGCCGTACTGGCCGGCATCGGCCGCCACCCATCCGGCCAGTTGGCACAGCTCGCCAATGGCCACGAATAGCCGCTTGCCGAGCGCTTCCGTATACGAGGCGTCCCGTAGCAGCCGGCCCGTGACGGCCAGCTCCCGCTCCACCAGGGCGTGGAGGTCGCGACCGCCCACGAAGTCGTCCAGGTGGCGAAGCTGCACCACCCGTCGCTCTACTTGCGTCACCAGCCGGTCGCCAATCTGTCGGCCGGCTTGGAGTTCCAAGTGATGCGGGGGCTCGACCACCAGCCACTCATGGATCAGCCGCGCCAGGGTTGGAGCCGCGACTGACGGGGCGGCCTCGTCTAAGAGCCCCGCCAGGCCGTTGGACTGGTCCACTTCCCAGCTGTCATGGATCAGGCTCAGCTCGGCCGGGGCGGCCAGCTCACCGGCCGGCTGGCGCTGCCAAGTAGTTAGGGGGTGTTGCTGAGCTTGCTCGATCCGGGCCAGCCGCTCAGCGCGGGCGGCTTGCTGGGCTGCCGCCTGTCGCTTCTGCTTACGGGCCGCTAGCTCGTCGTACTGCCGTCCGAGCACACCACCCGTGGCCAGGACCTCGTCACACCGCTGCCAAAACTCCCGCGCCGCCGGTCGCCGGCCGGTCTCGGCGTTCGCCAGCGTCGAGCGGCTGTAGCCCACGAGCGGGGCCAACTGCGGCTGACTCAGGCCGGCCGCCGTCCGCAGGCTGGCCAGGCGTTCACCCAGGGCGCGGCGAACGGCCTCGATGTCGTCGGGCTCGCTCACGGTAGCGACTCCTTGGCTCGTCAGGCCCAGCACTCACAGTGTCGCAGATTGCCTGTCGCACCTGGTCAACAAGCGCGGCGGCTGGCTTGGCTGATCCGCAAGGCACCTGACGTGCCGAGCTAGTCAGACGAGCTGTCCGCCGACCGGCTTGTCACCCAGCGCTCGGGCGTCAGGTGCCACCAGAAACCAAATGCGAATGACCAGGGGCCGAAAGACGGTAGGCGTGGTGAACGATCCAATCAAAGTGCGGCGCATTGTTGGCCAGGAACGTGAGGCGCTGCAAGCCAAAACTGGTGGCCCGGTACCAGCAAGACGCGAGTCTGCTCCAACTGGCGAGCCTGACCGGCCGGTCGTACGCTTTGTTCACCGGCTCTTGAGCGAAGCCGGGGTGTCTATGCGGGGCCGGCGCGGAAATCGGCGTAGCGCCCGCCCGAAGCGATAAATGACGTTGCCGCGATGAGGAGAGCCGCGTGGGTACAGTTGAGTTGGCCGCAAATCGAGGCGGTCTTGGCAGTAGCGGCCCAAGTAGACAAGCAGCCTGGAATACTGAACAATATTCTGGCTCAACCTGGCCAGCGGGCCGCCTTCCGGGGAGCGGTGAAGGCCCTCCAGGACGTCACGGACGCTTCGACCACGCCAACCACCTAAGCCGCAGTCAGGCCGACCTCCGTCCGGCCGCGGTCCTGGTAACGGAGTTGGCTACCGGCGCTTTTGTGGTGCAGGACTATTCGACCGGCCGCGCCGCCTACGTCGGCCGGTCGGACAGTCAAGCGCTCCGCGAGGCGCTGGATGCTGCCTTTGGTGAGGTCGGCCTGGCGATGACCGTGCAGCCAATAGTGCGGCCGCGCATTTAAGGCAACGGCGACGGCCATGCTCCCACACGACCGCCAACTCTTGGCCGATCTCAAACGCGTCTGCAATGACGCTGGACCGTTTGCCTTGGCCTTCATGGCCGGCGCGCTATCTATTGCGGCCGAGGAAGCCTACGGCCTGCGTTTGGCGGATGTGGCCGGGCAGATTCTCATGCACGCTCAGAATCGCGAGGGCATCGTCATTGAGGGTGAGTCAGTTCCGCTGGTGCTTGACGGCAGTGCCGCGACAACGAGGCCACAGCCGCACGAGCTATTACCGGGCCGTGGCCCCAACGGCGATGGGCCGTAAGAGCTGGTGGAGGCGCGGCTATGGGTGTCGCTTGTTGCCTTGGGCGTGATTGGTGGCTTGGGCGTCACCCTTGTAGCGTGGTTGGTGCGCAGTGAACTGCCACTTGGGGCGACTTCGACGCCGCGACCTACCCCTTCGGTCTGGCGACGACCGGCGGCATCATCTCTACCACTGGTGTGGGCGGGCTCACCCTGGGCGGTGGGATCGGGTACCTCGCGCGCGGCCTTGGTCTGTCCTGCGACAACCTGATCTCGGCTGACGTCGTCACCGCGGACGGTCGGTTGCTCATCGCCAGCGAGCAGGAGAACGAGGACCTGTTCTGGGCACTCCGCGGCGGCGGCGGCAACTTCGGGGTGGTGACCTCGTTCGAGTTCGGGCTCAGCCCGGTCAAGGATATCTACGGCGGCCCTATCTTCTTCGAGCTGGACCGGGCCGGCGATGTCCTGCACTTCTTCCGTGAGTTCATCGTTGATGCGCCCGAGCAGCTGGGCGGGTTCCCGGCGTTCCAGATCGCCCCGCCGCTGCCGTTCATCCCGGAAAACCGGCACGGCGAGCCGTTCCTCGCGATCGTGGCCTGCTGGGCCGGTCCACTGGTCGAGGGAGAACGAGCCCTGCAGCCGTTCCGTGACGTTGCGCCGATCGTCGCCGAGCACGTCGGCCCGATGCCCTACCCGGCGCTCAACAGCGCATTCGACGGTCTCGTGCCCCCGGGTCTGCAGCACTACTGGAAGGCCAACTTCAACACCGAGCTAACCGACGCGGCGATCGAAGCCCATCTGCGGCACGCGCCGAGGCTGCCGGCGGTGAACTCCACGGTCCACATCTACCCGATCAACGGCGCCTGCCACCGGGTCGCGCCCGACGCGACCGCCTTCGCATACCGGGACGCGTCATTCGCCACCGTGATCGCCGGAATGTGGCCCGATCCGGCCGACAACGAGGCCAACATCCAATGGGTGCGCGACTACTACCAGGCGACCGCACCGCACTCGGAGGAGGGCGGCTACATCAACTTCATGTCCGACGACGACCAGCACCGGATCGAGGCCAACTACCGGGAAAACTACGGCCGTCTTGTCCAGACCAAGCGGACGTACGACCCGGGCAACCTGTTCCACCTCAACCAGAACATCACGCCGTAGCGGCGAGTGCCACCGGGCCGAACGCACCAGACCAGGGGCGGCGGCGCGCACTCGCAGCACGGCAGCTTGTCGTCATCGATCGTGACGTAACGAAGTCTGGCCTGCGCCGCGGTCCGGCCGACGTGCTGTGCATCCTGCTACCCGAGGCGGCGCACGCGTTGGTGCACCGCAGACTTCAACCCACCTCCCTACCCGATCGAAGGCTCCAGGTCGACCGGCCTTGTCACACGTCGTAACAGCACAGGTACGATATGTAGTCAACTGTAGCCCGGCGCCGAGGAGACCATTGTGACGACAGATCGTGCGGCCGATGGCGCGGGCGGGGACCGCTGGGCTGGCCGTGTTGCTCGTCATCATGCGTTGTGGGGGGCCGCGGCGCTGATGCTGGGCGTCGCGGCGGTCGTCGTTACTTTGTTCTTCCAGCACCTGAATGCGAATGCGCTCACGGCCCAGAAGCAGCTTGCGTCTATTGAGCAACAGCTGAACCGGCAGGACGCTCTGGAGTGGCGTGCCATCAGCGGCCTCGTATCGTTGAGCGAGCTCGGCGCGGAACTGTCAGAGTCGCGTGAGCAGGCTAGCGACTCCCTCGCACAGGCTCAGGACTTCGGTTTGACGCCCGAAACGGTTGGTGCCCTGCGTGGGCTGCAGGAGAAGTACGCGACCGCCGTCGATGATGAATTGGCCCTCCTCGCCGCCGGAGAGCGCAGCAAGGCGATCGAATTCGACGAGACGACTGTCGACCCTGCATTCTCAGCCATCGGCCCTGTTCTGCGGGCAGCAGATGAGGAACTAGCGGCATCGGCGCAGCAGGCGGGCCGCATCAGCAGCGCCGGTGTGGTCGGCACCGTGATCCTGGCCCTTGCCGGTGTCTGGCTGGTCGAGCGGCGGCGGCAGGAGGTGCGCCGACGGATTGAACGGCGCAGCGATGCGCGCTATCGGGCTCTGGTCGACAGATCCCATGATCTCGTGCTGGTCCTGGGACCGCAGCAGCAACTGGTGTATGTCAGCCCGACGGCAGAACGAGCGCTCGGGCTCGCTCCGCCCTCAGGGCAATTACTGGACCTGATGCACCCGGAGGATCGAGACATTGCCGCACAGTTGCTCCACCGCGAGAAGGTGCGGGAGCACGAGACCGTTGAGTCGGCTCAGCTGCGGTTGCGCCACGTCGACCTTGGCTGGCGGATATGCGAAGTCTCTGTCACCGACCTTCGCCGAGACGGGGCTGAAGAGTTCATGGTCGTGGTCCACGACGTGACCGAGCGCGCCCGAGCGGAGGAGGCCGTGGCCGAAGCCCGCGACCAGGCGCTGGAGGCTTCCCGGCAGAAGTCTGCGTTCCTGGCCACCATGAGCCATGAAATCCGCACACCGATGAATGGGGTTATCGGCCTCACCGGCCTGCTGCTCGATACCAGGCTTGATGATCGGCAGTGCCAGTACGCCGAGGGCATCAGGGGTGCCGGGGAGGCTCTGCTGGCGATCATCAACGACATCCTGGACTTCTCGAAGATCGAGGCCGGGAAGCTGGAGCTGGAGGTGGTCGACTTCGACCTCGTCCAGGTGGTGGATGAGGCCGCTGGGTTGGTGGCCCAGGCGGCGCAGCGGAAGGGCCTTGAGCTGGTGGCTTACTGCTACCCCGGGCTGCCAACCGAACTGCGCGGTGACCCCGCCCGGATCCGGCAAGTGCTGCTCAACCTGGCTTCCAATGCGGTCAAGTTCACCCAGCGCGGTGAGGTGGTGATCAGGGCCCGGCCAGTCGAGGAGTCTGACGGGGCCGTCGTCGTGCGCTTCGAGGTCGCCGATACCGGTATCGGTATCGCCAAGGCCGACCACCAGCGGCTCTTTGAGCCGTTCTCCCAGGCCGACACCTCCACCACCCGCCGCTTTGGCGGAACAGGGCTCGGACTGGCGATCTCCCGCCAGCTGGTGGCCGCCATGGACGGTGAGCTGGGACTGGACAGCGCGCTGGGTCGGGGCAGCACGTTCTGGTTCACACTTCCGCTGGCCCGCGCAGCCGCTGGTGCCGTCGATGGGTTCAGACCGTTCCATCACCTGCTCGAGGGCCTGCGGGTGCTGGTGGTCGACGACAACGACACGAACCGGTTGATTCTGCGCGAGCAGTTGAGCGCGTGGGATGTGCATGCAGAAGTGGCCGAGGACGGCCCCACGGCCCTTGATCGGCTGCGAACGGCGGCGGGGCGCAACCAGCCCCATGACCTGGCCCTGCTCGACATGTGCATGGCGGGCATGGACGGCCTCGAGCTGGCCCAGCGAATCTCCGCCGACCCGGCTTTGGCGACGACCCGTCTGGTGCTCTTGACCTCGGCCGCCGACGTGGGCGCCGATGAGACCCGGCAGGCAGGCATAGTCGCCAGCCTGACCAAGCCCGTGCGCGCATCCCAGCTCTATGACTGCCTGATGCGCCTGACCGCTCCACCGCCCACGACGGACAACAAGCTGCGGCTGTGGCCTCGGCGCTGAAGCCGACCCTCCGAGGGCACATTCTGGTCGTGGAGGACAACACCACCAACCAGATGGTGGCTTTGGGCATCCTCGACCAGCTCGGCTATCGAGCCGACGTCGCCGCCAATGGGCTCGAGGCGCTGGAGGCGCTGGATCGCACGCAGTACGCGGCGGTACTGATGGACTGCCAAATGCCCGAGATGGACGGCTACACCGCCACGGGCGAGATTCGGCGTCGGGAGGCAGGCTCGCGCCACATCCCGGTCATCGCCATGACCGCCGGCGCAATGGAAGGCGACCGGGAACGGTGTATGGCCGCCGGGATGGACGACTACGTCTCCAAGCCAGTCAAGCCGCACGACATCGCGGCGGCCCTCGCCAGATGGGTAGCAAGAGAGCAGGAGCCGACCCGGCAGCACCAGGAAGGCACGCCGGTGACATTAGCCGAAATGATCGACACCGATCGCCTCGAGATGCTGCGCCACCTGAGACCTGCGGACCCATCGCTGGTGTCCAGGCTGGTGGAGGGGTTCCTCGCCGACGCACCCGCCACACTGAACGCCCTGCGCACCGCTGCCGACGCTCGCAACAGTGCCGAACTCGCCAGCAACGCCCACCGCCTCAAGGGGGCGGCCGTCACCCTCGGAGTCCCAGCGGTGGGCGCATTATGTGAGCGAATCGAGGCCCTGGGAGAAGCCGGGCAGGTCGACGGTGCGCCGCAGCTGCTCGACCGCCTGGAAGCCGAGCTCTGCCGGGTCGCCAAGCCCCTGCGTGCGGTCGCCGGGCCGGTGCCCAAATGAGGGGGGACGAGATCGCCGTTGCCATCGCTGCCCTCGACGGTGTGTTCAAGCTGGCATACGACGGCACGGCCTGGGAACTGGACCAACGAGCCAACCGGGGACACGCCCGGTGGGTTACCACCGGACCGGCTGGGGACGCGCTGTCGGCCCGACGAGGTATGATGGACGCTGACGGTGCGTTCGAGGCCAGGCCTGCGGCTTGACCGTCTGTCTTGTCATGCCTACCATGAAAGCTCCACTGTTCCCCGCCGTCCCGGCTTGCTGGGACTGGCGGGGTTTTTTTGGTTAGGTGACTGTGTGCCTGCCCCGCCTGAGCGTGTCGTAGTGTTTGTCGACTATCAGAACGTGTTCATGACTGCTCGTCAGTGTTTCCATCAGGGCCCCTTCGGGCCTACAGCCGGCCAAGTTGATCCACTAAAGCTGGCGGAATTGATCGTTCAGCGTCGGCAACGGACGTCAGTGCTCGCGCAGGTTCGCGTCTACCGAGGACTACCTGACGCTACGAAGGAACCACGCCCGTACGCCGCGAACGAGCGTCAGACTGCGGCTTGGGTGCAAGCATCTCTCGTGGAGGTGTTTCGGCGGCCGTTGAGATACCCACGAACATGGCCGACTCAAAGGGCGCAGGAGAAGGGGGTCGACGTTGCCCTCGCCATCGACTTTGTACGCCTTGCCGTGCGTGGCGCGTACGACGTGGGAGTTTTAATGTCAACCGACACCGACCTAGTGCCTGCGCTTGAGGCCGCGTTTGAGATTAAGACCACGGCGGTCCACATTGAGGTTGCAGCTTGGAAGGCCAAGCACGCCAATCGCCGGCTCAGCGTCGACGGTCGCCTGCCCTGGTGCCATCAGCTCTCGGAGCTGGACTACCAGTCGGTAAGGGATCATCGCGACTACAACCTCCCGTAGCTTGTGTGGGGGTCCAGCGGATGCGCAGACGCGGTGCGGCGCGTACCCCAGCTCAGGACAAGCTGACCGCCCTGCTGTTGACATGTGCGTGTCAAGCGCGTTTGGACCGTTCCCGATCTTGTAGACACTCGGTCGTAGACTGCCGCTGATTGCCAGCGGAGGAATCGCGTGGCGACACGCCGACGCTTCACCCAGGAGTACAAGGATCAGGCCGTTAGCATCGTCCTCGATTCGGGCCGATCGATCGCCGAAGTGGCGAGAAGTATCGGCGTCCACGAGATGACTTTATGCGAATGTTTGAAGAAAGCGACCGCACCGACACCGAGCTCACCGAGCAGATCCGCCAGGTCCACACCGAGTTGGACGGCCACCCCGGCGTGCGGCGGGTTCGCGACACGTTGCGAGAGTGTTTGCGCAGGACGTTCCGCCTCCACGCGGCCAACCGGGGCGGTCTCCCGGGCGGGTTCATCGGCAACTCCGGCTTGTCGTTGGCCAGCGGCTCGTTCATCGAAGCAGGCCGCTGAGGACCAGCGTGCTCATCAGTGTGTGATCATCGGCGTCGTCGGGGCGGCCGAAGAGCCGCGCCAAGGGCGCCTGGCTGTACATGGCCAGTGGCTTGGTGACGGCGAAGTGGAACAGGTACCACGGGATGTCTGCGATCTTTCCCTGGCGTACGAGCTGCTCGAACAGCGGCCGCGCAGCATTGTTGAGCGGACTCATCAGCGTGTAGAGGTACGCCAGGCGCGGTGAGTCGCGGCCGGCCTCGTAGTCGATCAGGCGGGTGAGGTGAGGACGGCGTGCGGCGGCCTGGTGGAAGGCCCGCACGCTGGCGGTCAGCCGGGCGAGGTCGTCGCCGGTCTCGTCCTCGAGTGCGGGTGCGACTTCAGCGGTCACCTGGTTGATGGCGTGCTCCACCACGGCCTTCCAGAAGGCGTCCTTGGACCCGTACCGGTCGTGGATGAACGTGTGCCCCATGCCGAGACGTTCGTTGAGCTGCCGCACCGAGGCCGCCTCGTAGCCCAGCTCGGCGAACGCCTCAAGGCCACGCTGCAGGATCTGCTCGGACGCCGGCAGCGGCGCGTCAGACGGTGGCCTGCCCGGCCCGCGCCGTCGAGCCATCGTCATGGAACCTCCCCGGGATCGCCCGTACCCTGCTATCATTAATCCGACACCTGCCGGATTAATGATAGCAGGACAGCTGAACCGAACAGAAGGGCAATACGGTGAACGCTTCACTTTCGCGCCTCGGCTCGACGGCCGAGGACTACGAGCGGATCGGCATCGAGCCGGACCGGGTTCTGCCCTGGGAGGACGGGGCGCGGACCGACGGCAGCGCAGGAACATACGAGTGGTGGTACTTCGACGCACACCTCGACGATGGCGCGAAACTGGTCGTGGTGTTCTTCACCAAGAACTTCACCGACATCGGCAAGCCGCTCGCGCCGGTGATCCGCATCGACCTCGACCTGCCCGACGGCACCAGCTACAACAAGATCGGCGAGTTCAAGCCGCAGGAGTTCTCCGCTTCCCATGACCGGTGTGACGTGCGCATCGGCGGCAACACCTTCGGCGGCGACCTGCATACTTACAAGATCATCGCGAAGGTCGAGGACATCGCCGTGGAGATCAGCCTCACCGGCGAGGTCCCGCCATGGCGGCCCCGCACGGGCCACTGGTACTTCGGCCCCAATGACGAGCACGAGTTCAACTGGCTGCCCGCCGTACCCCAAGGCAAGGTGGACGCGACCTACAGCGTCGCCGGCAGGACGCACACCGCCTCTGGCGTCGGCTATCACGACCACAACCGGGGCAATGCCCTCATGAGCTCTCTGATCAACCATTGGTACTGGGCCCGTGGGCAGGCCGGCCCCTACACCACGGTCGCCTCCTACATCACGGCGGAGGACAAGTACGGCAACGCCGAGCTTCCCGTCTTCCTGCTGGCCAAGGACGGCCAAGTCGTTGCCGACGACGCCACCAAGGTGACCTTCGAACAGCTAGGCACCTACACCGACACCAGCACGGGAAAGCCGGTAGCCAACCTCACCCGTTACACCTACACCGACCGCGACGACACCTACGTCGTCACCTTCACTCGCCACCGTGACCTCACCGTGAACAAGCTGATCGACGAGCTTGACGGCCTCAAGAAGGTGGCCGCCAGGCTCGTCCGCTTCGACGGCGCCTACCTGCGGTTCACCGGAGAGCTGCGCATCGAGCACCAGCACGCAGGCAACATCGTCGACAACTACACAGACTCCGCCATCTGGGAGCTGATGTACCTCGGCAAAACTCGAACCAGCCAATAGCGGAGCCAATGCCGACACAATCCACGACGGCGCACCGGCTCGGCCCTCCGCTGCTGCTGCTGCCTAGCCGTGGCAGAATGATCGTCGGCCGCGGTCAAGGAGGTGCGCATGACAACTGTCGCCGTCACCGGAAGCAGCGGCAAACTCGGCCGGCACGTGGTGCGGGACCTGCACGACCACGGCTACCAGGTGGTAGCGCTGGACCGGGTGCCTGATCCGGCATCGGTCGCGCCGGCCGCTGTTCGGGTGGATCTCACCGACCACGGTCAAGTGCTGGAGGCGCTGACCTCGGTGGACGATCGGTATGAGGGTGTTGACGCAGTTGTGCATCTTGCAGCAATCCCGGCGCCGGGGCTGACGACAAATGCGGCAACGTTCGCGAATAACATCACCGTCTCCTACAACGTCTTCGCGGCCGCTCGCGTCGCGGGCATCCGCAACATCGTCTGGGCGTCGAGCGAGACAGTGCTAGGCCTGCCGTTCGACACGCCGCCGCCCTATATCCCCGTGGACGAGGAGTATCCGCCTCGCCCGGAGTCCACATACTCGCTGGTGAAGACTCTGGAAGAAGAAATGGCGCGGCATTTCTGCCGCTGGGTACCTGACCTGAAGATGATTGGCCTTCGCTTTTCCAATGTCATGGATTCCGATGACTACGCCCGGTTTCCTGCATTCGACGCCGATGCCGGCCAACGACGCTGGAACCTGTGGTCCTACATCGACGCCCGCGACGGCGCGCAAGCGGTACGCTTGGCCCTGCAGCACGCTTCGACTGGCGCCCACGTGTTCATAATCGCCAACGCCGACACTGTGATGTCGCGGCGCAGCGCCGACTTGGCCGCCGAGATATATCCAGCAGTGCCGCTTACCCGCGAGTTGGGTGAGCACGAAACAATGCTGTGCATTGACAAGGCCAGCCGGGTTCTCGGCTACGAGCCGCAGTACAGTTGGCGCAACTAACTAAGCTAAGAGTCGGTCGCTGATAGCTCGACCTGTCAAGCAGGTCGAGCGCGCTCATGGCTCCACCCTGTCAAATCTCGCGTGCCGCAAGCTGATTTGCGGCCACTGTTGGGTCATTCCAGGGCGGCGAGGGCGTTGCTTTCCTGGGCGTCTTGCGCGGCGATTCCGGCGGCGTCGGCGGGTGTGGGGGGCACGGTGTCCTCCCTGCCGCGTAGCGGTACTTCCTTGATGAACAGGGCGAGTACGGGGATGACGACGGCGAATACGATCGCCCAGCCGAAGACCTGGGAGATGGCCGACGCCAGCGACTCCAGGAAGCCGGTGCGAATCGGGGCGGGCAGCTGTCTGAGCGACGCAGGGTCGACCTGGCCACCGCCGCTGATGAGCTTGTTGCCGACGTCGCCGAGGCGGGCATTGAGCTGGGCGGTCAGCTGGTGGTTGAAGACGGCACCGTAGAGTGACACGCCGAACGAGCCGCCGATCGAGCGGAAGAACGTCGCGGCGCTGCTGGACACGCCGAGGTCCTTCTGGTCCACGCTGTTCTGCGCGATGAGCATCGTGGTCTGCATGAGGAAGCCCATGCCCATGCCGAGCACCGCGATGAACAGCCCGGTCTGCAGCCGGGTGGTGTGGATGTCCTGCCGGGACAGCAGGAACATGGCCACGGCCATCACCACCCCTCCGATGACCGGGAACGACTTGTACCGGCCGGTGCGGGTGATGGCCTGGCCGACGAAGAGGGAGACGACCATCGCGGCGCCCATCATCGGCAGGAGCAACAGGCCCGAGTTCGTGGCGGACGAGCCCTGCACGGTCTGCTGGTAGAGCGGCAGGAAGTTGATCGCGCCGAACATGGCGAAGCCGAGCAGAAAACCGATGCCAGAGATCAGGCTGAAGTTGCGGTTGGCGAACAACCCCAGCGGAAGGATCGGCTCAGGGACACGCCGCTCGACGACGACGAACAGCACCAGAGTGACCGCGGCCAACACGACAAGGGCGATGATCTGCGCCGATCCCCAGGCGTACTGGCTGCCGCCCCAGGTGGTGATCAACACCAGCGAGGTGATCGCCACCGTCAGCAGTGCCGCGCCGAGCCAGTCGATGCGGTGTTCGCTGCGGCGGCGGGGCAGGTGCAGGGTGGCGATCAGCACGAGCAGGGCGAGACCGCCGAGCGGCAGGTTGACGTAGAAGGCCCACCGCCAACTCAGGCGATCGGTGATGAAGCCGCCGGCCAACGGGCCGGCGATCATGGCCAGTGACATGACCGCGGCCATGATTCCCTGGTAGCGGCCCCGTTCTCGGGGTGGCACCAGGTCACCGATGATCGCCATCACGTTGACGATCAGGCCGCCGGCTCCGAGCCCCTGCACCGCGCGGAACGCGATCAGCTCCATCATGCCGTCGCCCGCGCCGCCGAAGATGGCGGATCCGGCGGCGCCGCACAGCGCCGAACCGACCAGGAAAATGACGATCGCGGTGAGGAAGATGGGCTTGCGGCCGTACAGGTCCCCGATCTTGCCCCAGATCGGGGTGGAGACCGTCATGCCGAGCACGTAGGCCGTCACCACCCACGACAGGTGTGCAAGGCCGCCAAGGTCGCCGACGATGCGGGGCAACGCGGTACCGACGATGAAGTTGTCCAGCATCGCGAGCATCATCGCCAGCATCAGCCCCGGCAGGACGATCAGCACCTCACGCTGCATCCCAGGGACCGCGTCGCCGGCGGAGCCTGCGGTGGTGGGCTTTGACATGGCTGCCGTCCTTCGTCTCACCAAGCACAATAGTTTGGCCGGCGTGAACAGTTGCCTCGCTAGAGAGTATCGGACGGTGGCCGGAGGGGCCTGATGGCCCGGCGCAGTAAGGTTGCCGCACCTCCGGAGGGAGCGACGTGACCGACCGAGACGCGCTCATCACCCGGATCCTGCAGACGCAGCGCCAGCTACGGCGGCAGTTCGCGGAGGACAGCGCCCACCCGTTGCTCGACGTGAACGTCACGATGTCGCAGCTGAAGGTAATGATCATCCTGGGCCGGCTCGGCGCGACCTCGGGTCAGGAGCTCGCCAGGCGGGCCGGGGTCAGCCTGGCCACGTTGACGGGCATCGTCGACCGTCTCGTCGCCCAGCAGCTCGTGACCCGTGGCGAAGATCCCCGCGACCGGCGGGTACGCCGCCTCGAGCTGACCTCGACGGGCACCGAGTTGATCGATCGGATAGTCGCTGCCGGGGAGGAGCACCAGCAGCGTGTCTTGCAGCGGCTCGACCTGCCCTCACTCAGGCTCGTCGCCCGCGCCTTCGACTTGATCCTGGATACGGCAACCACACCTCTGGCCGACAGCTGAGGATGCCAGAGGTTTCGGGCGTAACGTCTGGTCAGTGGGCTCAGCGCGTCGCATGAGGGATGGCCGGTGGTGAACCCGGTCGGCGCGCCGCAGCGCGCTGAGGTTCGGCTGGCAGAGCTTGTCGCGGCGCTGTCGCTCGGGGTCGACCTGGGTTTCGGGCAGCCGATGGAGCACGTGCTGCGTCAGTGCGTGATCGCCTTGCGGCTGGCCGAGCGCGTCGGCCTCGATGAGCAGTCGCGCTCGGTCGTCTACTACGCGGCGCTGCTGGTCAACGTCGGCTGTCACGCCGACGCGCACGAGCAGGCCAAGTGGTTCGGCGACGACATCGCGCTCAAGGCCGGCAAGTACGACCACGAGATGCATGGCGTCCGCGCTGCCGCGGCGGCGATACGCCTGGTGGGCGCCGGCAACCCGCCGTTGCATCGGCTTCGGGTCGGGCTGGAGTTCGCGCTGTTCGGCCATCGCGAGGTCGACGGCATGCTCGAGCAGCACGCGGCGCTGGCCCGGGTCTTCGCGAGGCAGCTCGGGCTGTCCGACGCCGTGCAGGACGCCATCGGCGCCGCGTACGAGCAATGGGACGGTCGCGGGTGGCCCGGCCGGCGCAAGGGTGACGGCATCCCGATCGCCTCGAGGCTCGCCCAGCTTGCGGAGTTCGTCGAGGTGGCCCACCGCGTCGGCGGGGTGCAGGCGGCGACGGTGCTCGCCCGCAAACGCGGCGGCTCGCAGTTCGACCCGGCGCTGTCGGCGATCCTGTGCGAGGACGCCGCGGCGATCCTGAGCGGGCTGGAGTCGGCGCGTACCTGGGAGGCGGTGATCGCGGCAGAGCCGGCGCTGCGGGTGACGCTGTCCGGGGAGGGGTTCGACGCGGCCCTGGTGGCCGTCGCCGACTTCGTCGACCTCAAGTCGCCGTACACCCTTGGCCACGCCCGTGCCGTCGCCGACCTCGCCGCCGAGGCGGGTGCCCAGCTCGGGCTTGGGCCGTCCGACACCTGCCTGCTACGCCGTGCCGGGCTGGTACACGACCTCGGACGGCTGGGGGTGTCGAACTCCATCTGGGACAAGCGCGGTCCACTCGGTGCCGGCGAGTGGGAGCGCGTGCGGATGCATCCCTATCTGACCGACCGGATGCTGCACCAGTCGCCGTCGCTCGCGCCGCTGGGTGCCATCGCGATGCAACACCGGGAGCGGCTGGACGGCTCCGGCTACCCCCGTGGCCTGTCCGGCGCCGCGATCTCCGAGCCGGCGCGCATCCTCGGCGCGGCCGACGCGTACCAGTCGATGCGTGAGCCCCGGCCGCACCGTCCCGCGCTGTCGGCCGACGAGGCGGCGGCGGAGCTGCGGACCGACGCCAGGGCGGGGCGCCTCGACGCGAACGTGGTCGAGGCCGTGCTGGCCGCCGCCGGGCACCGCGTCGTACGGCGGCGCGAGGGGCCAGCCGGCCTGACCGCCCGCGAGGTGGACGTCCTGCGGCTGCTCGCCCGCGGGCTGTCGAGCAAGGAGATCGCCACCCGGCTGGTGATCTCGCCGAAGACGGCCCGCAACCACATCGAGCACATCTACGCGAAGATCGGCGCCTCGAGCCGGGTCACCGCGAGCCTGTTCGCGATGCAGCAGGGCCTGCTCCGCGCTGAGGAGCACGTCGGCCCCTGAAGATCCCGGAAGATGGGGCAACCGCCCCATGCGGGCATCCGCGCCGCCTCATTAGCGTCGCCACCACTGGTCGACACGGCGTCGACAGGGCGAGTCGACGAGATGAGGCAGCCATGAGTCTGGCAGGCAGGTTCTTCGCCTGGACGTACGACAGATCGCTGGCGAAGGTGGAGAAGGCCGGACTGCGGGCCCGGCGCGAGGCGCTGCTCGCCGCGGCGCGCGGGCGGGTGCTGGAGATCGGTGCCGGCACTGGCGCCAACCTGCCCTTCTACGGGCCGGCCGTCGAGTCGTTGACGATGACCGAGCCGGAGGTCCCGATGATCCGCCGTCTGCAACGGCGAGTTCGGGAGCTGGCCCCGCTCACTACGGTGCTGCGCGCGCCGGCGGAGGACCTGCCGTTCGAGGACGACACGTTCGACACGGTGGTCTCGACGATCGTGCTGTGCACTGTGAACGACCAGCCGCGAGCTCTGCGGGAGCTCCGCCGGGTGCTGCGGGACGGCGGTCAGCTGCTGTTCATCGAGCATGTGCGGGCGCAGGACGCGCGCCTGGCCCGGCTGCAGGACCGCATCAACTGGCTGAGCCGGATCGTCGCATACGGCTGCAACTGCAACCGCCCGACGCTCGACTCCCTGCAGGCGGCCGGCTTCGAGATCACCAAGATCGAGCACGGCACCCTGCCGAAGGCCCCGCCCTTCGTCCGCCCGCTCATCGTGGGGATCGCCACACCCGCCCTGCAACGCGACCCTGCGATGCCGAAGCCGCCGGTGCTCCACTCGTGAGCACGGTGTTGCGCCAGCGGCCAGCGGCGCGGGTGGCGCGCAGCTGGCTCGCCTTGGGTGCGGTCGTCGCGCACGTCCTGTTCGTCGGTGGCTGGCTGTTGGCCGGCGCGATTGAGGGACACGGCTACTCGGTGGGTCGTCACGACATCAGCGACCTCGCCGCGCTCACGGCCCACCACGCCTGGTTGCCGCGAACGACCGCGGGCCTCGGGGGCGCGCTCACACTCGCCTTCGCCGTCTGGGCGCTGCGGCCGTCCCTGACGGCCGCCGGGCTACGGCGGCCGGTCAGCCCGTGGCTCGTCGCACTGTCGCTTCCCGCGCTGGACAACCTGGGCGACGCGTTCTTCCGCCAGGGCAAGTACGCGGAGGCGCG
>Ga0184609_10000089_pt1 | contig 23584 bp, 23 predicted proteins | sample PLM1_60_coex_FD_133165 | JGI IMG/M metagenome (GOLD analysis project Ga0184609, IMG submission 133165) | Groundwater sediment microbial communities from an aquifer in East River, Colorado, USA - PLM1_60_coex | ecosystem: Environmental > Terrestrial > Soil > Riparian zone | place: USA: East... | reverse complement strand
GCCCAGCAGGTTTGGGCCCAGCAGGTTTGGGCCCAGCAGGTGTAGGCGCCGTGCCGTGGGCCGTCGCGCTCGGGTTGCTGGCCGTCGCGGTGGCCGGCGCCGTGCTGCTGGACGACCCGACCGGCTCGTCGACGGACCGCGGCGGCGACTGGGTACGCGCCGTGCTCGGCCGGTGGCAGCGGCGGATCCTGCTGGCCGTCGGTGGCGCGCTGCTGGTCCTCACGGCGGCGCTGCTGCCGCTGCCGCCGGCGCCGCTGCCGGGAGCGGACGACACCCTCGAGTCGCTGAGCGCGCTGCTGACCGTGCTGTGCGGCGCGGTGGCCGCACTGCTGGTGCCGGCCGCGCGGCTGGCAAGGCCGGCCTGGTCGGCGCTGCCGAGGGGCATGCGGCCGTGGGCCGGCGGATGGGCCGCCGTGCCGGTGCTGGCGCTGGCTGTGCTGACCGGCGCCGGGTTCGGCGCCGGCATCGCGCTCACCGTGCGCCGGGTGCTCGGCAGGCAGGACCTGGTGCTGCCGGCCGGCTACTCCGCCGTGACCCTGGTGTGGGGCGCCGGTGGCGCGCTGCTGGCGGCCGCCGTGCCGGTCGCCGGCGCGGTGCTGGCCTACCGCCGGTGGCGGCTGGTCCGCGGTCGCGGCGAGGCTCCGGTCGAGGTGCCGGTGCTGCACCCCACCCTGGCCGAGCAGGCCGCGGTCGCGCCGGCGTGGTGGCGAGCAGACCTCATGCGCAACCACGTCCACCAGGTGGTGATCGCGGTGGCCGGGGTACTGGTCACGCTGGTCGGCGCCATGTGGGCGGTGCACCTTGCCGACGTGACGCTGCCACCGTGGACCAGGACGGTCAGCGCGTTCGGCGTCACCGTGCTGGCCGCGCTCGCCGGTGGCCTGCTCAGCGCCGTCTACCGGGCGGCCAGGCAGCCGGACGCGGCTCGGCAGCTCGGCCAGCTCTGGGACCTTGCGTCGTTCTGGCCGCGGGAGGCGCACCCGGCCGTCCCGCCCGCGTACCCGCTCAAGGTGGTGCCCGAGCTGGTACGGCGCGCCCGTGAGCACCTCGCCGACCAGGGCAGCAGGGTGGTGCTCGTCGGGCACAGCCAGGGCAGCCTGCTCGCCGCGGTGGCGACCGCCCGGCTACTTGCCGAGCTACCGCCGGCCGACCGCGAGCGGGTCGGCCTTGTCACCGTGGGATCGCAGCTGCTGTGGGCCTATCCGCGGGCGTTCCCGTCGGTGGTGCCGCACTCGTGCCTCGCGGAGCTGTCCGGGGCGCTCGGCGGGCGGTGGCGCGCGCTGTGCCGCGGCACCGACCCGATCGGCGGCGGGGTGACCACCTGGCGGCGGCAGTCCTTCGAGGGCTCCCTGCTCGGCATCGGCTTCCGCGCGGACGGCACGGAGGGTGCCCTGCCGCCGGCCACCGCGAGCCCGGACGGCGCGCTCGTACTCGGCGGCGACCACTGGCTGCCCGACCCGGCCCGCGGCCCGTCGGCCGGGCGGCGCTGGCACCCCGGCATCCTCGGGCACAGCGACTACCAGGCCGACCCCGAGTGGGACCGGGCGGTGGCAATGGCGGCCGGGCTGGGCGTGGGCAACGGCCTTGGCAACGGCTTGGGCCTCGGCAACGGTCGGCACGCGGCACCCCCCGCCGCGCCGGCGGCCCGGCCGGTGGACTGATGCCGGCCGCAGCGCCGTGGTCGCAGGTGTGCGCGCACCGGCTCGCCGCGCACTCGCTTGACCGGCCGGCCCACCGGACGCCCTGGTAGACGTGGTGCGGGCCATCTGCGGCGCGCACGCCCAGGTGGCGCCGGCCGCCGAGCTGTCGATCGGGATACGGGTCGCCGGCATCACCCGTGACCACGTGCGCGACGCGCTGAGGGAGCGGCGCAGCCTGGTGCGGACCTACGGGCCGCGGGGCACCGTACACCTGTTCCCAGCCGATGAGCTCGGCATGTGGCTGCCGCGACGCCCTTTCACCATGCCGGACGACGGCCACGCCGCGCTCACCACCGTGGCGCTGCGGTACCTCAGCACGTACGGGCCGGCCACCTCCGCGGACTTCGCCCGGTGGCTCGGCATGCTCCCGACGCCGCCGCCGCCCTGTTACCACCCGCGACCCATGGTCTTCCCCGGCGCTGCCGCGGAGCGGGCGCTGAACCGCGGCGCGGCCGGCCAGGTGCCGGTGCTGCTCGTCGACGGCGTGGTGGCCGGCCGGTGGCAACACCGCAGGTCCGGCCGCCGGGTGACGGTGACCGTCGAACCGTTCGCCGCGTTCGGCGCCGCCAGGCTGGCGGAGCTCGACCGGCAGGTCGAGCGCATCGGCGAACATCATGCACGCCGTACCCACCCTGACCGTCGGCCCGGTCAGCGCGCGCCCGCACCGCTGACCGGCCGGACGCGACTCGCCTCGCCGACGTGACGGTGCGTTACCAGCCGGGGAGTTGGGGTCTCTTCACAGCAGGATTGACGGATCCGTCAACTTCTCGTCGGTTTCTTGACTCGTCAGTCAATTCTGCTGGGAAGGGAACCCCGGCCCTCGCCCGTTACGGTCTGTTACCGAGACTGGCCATGAGGGTGTCAGCCGTGGCCTCGTGACCGGCGGCGGTGAGCAGGCCGGCGGGGCGAGCACGTGGACGGTGACGGCGCGGCGTGCCGCAGGATCGGGCGGAGCACCGGGTCGGCGCGCAGGGTGGCGGTGACCGCGGACAGCGCCGCCGGGTCGGCGCGCAGGGTGGCGGTGACCGCGGACAGCGCCGCCGGGTCGGCGCGCAGGGTGGCGGTGACCGCGGACAGCGCGGCCGGGTCGGCGTGCCGGAAGACGCAGCCGGAGAGCACGAGCAGGCCGGCACCGCGAGGGCCGAGCCGGTTGTCGATCATCCGGAGGTGCCGGCGGACGGCGAGAACGGCGGCCAGCCGGGCGTCGACGGCAGCGGCGGCGTCCGCGACCACGCCGGGGGCGGAGATCCGCATGCCGAGGTCACCCTCGACGGTTCGCCGCTGCGCCGGCAGCGCGACGGCGTGCTGCTCGGCGGCAACGTCCGACAACGGTGAGACGGCCGGGTAGACGTCCGTGGTCGCGCCGCCGACGTCGACGACGAGCACCGCGGTGTCGGGCCGGTCGGGCATGGCCGGCACGCTATCGGAGTGACCGGACGTCCCGCGGCTGCTCGACTCGCGGTGTACGTGGTGTTCGCGGCCAACGGCGCGCTGATGGGGTCGTGGGTGCCGCGCATCCCCGAGGTGAAGGCCGAGCTCGGGCTCTCGCCAGGGGTGCTCGGAGTGGTGCTGCTGGCGCCCGCGATCGGGGCGCTGCTGGCGATGCCGTTCGCCGGCAGGTGGGCGAGCCGCCGCGGCAGTGCCACGGCCACCCGCCGGTCCGCGGTGGTGTTCTTCTGCCTCGGCTCGACGATCGGGCTGGCGTTCGACGCGTGGACGCTCTTCGTGGCGCTGCTGGCCTGGGGCGCGGCGATGGGCGTGCTCGACGTGGTGATGAACGCGCAGGCGGTGACCGTGGAGCGGGCGCACGGGCGGTCGTTGATGTCCGGTTTCCACGCGACGTTCAGCCTCGGCGCGCTGCTTGGCGCCGGCGCCGGCGGCGCCGCCGCCCAGCTCGGGGTCGACGTCGGCGTGCAACTCGCGGTGCTCGGCGCGGTGCTGCTCGGCGCGGTGCTGGCCACCTCGACCGGCATGCTGGCTGACCGGCTCGACGGTGTGCCGCGGACGCCGCTGCTGGTGCGCCCGCGCGGGCCGCAGGTGCTACTGGCCGCCGCCGCATTCGCCGTACTGCTGTGCGAGGGCGCGACCGCCGACTGGTCGGCGGTGTACCTTCGCGAGGACCTCGGCGCCGGGCCGGCCGGGGCGGGGGCCGCGTTCGCCGCGTTCAGCGCCACCATGACGGTCGGCAGGCTGCTCGGCGACCTCGTGCTAAACCGCCGTCCCCGGCGGGTCGTGGTGCGGTGGTTCGCCACCGCGGCCGCGATCGGCCTTGCCGCCGGGCTGGCGCTGGCCACCGTGCTGGGTGGCGGGCCGGACGGTGGATCGAGCGCCGTGGTGGCCGCGGTCGGCGGGTTTGCCGTGCTCGGCGCCGGCATCTCGGTGACCTTCCCCGCGCTGCTCGCCGAGGCCGGCGCGACGTCGGACCGGCCGGCCGAGGCGGTCGGCGCCGTGTCCACCGGCGGCTACCTCGGCTTCCTCGTCGGCCCACCCGTGATCGGTGGCATTGCGCAGGTGGCCGGGCTGCCGGTGGCGCTGTGGCTGATCCCCCTGCTGGCCGCGTCGGCGGCGGCCGTCACTGCGGCGCGCTCTGCACCGCCGCCACCACCAGCACCACCACGATGAGCGCGATCACCGCAACCACGCTGGCGATGGCCAGCCCCCAGCCCCACTTGACCAGCCTTTTCGCCGACTCCGGCTCGTGGTCGGCGCGTCCCATGGCCAGCGCGCTGACCACGATCCCGGCGATGCCGAGCGGCGAGCAGCACAGCAGCGTGAGCACGATGTTGGTGACCAGCGCGCCGATCGCCAAGTTCCGCGGGCTCTGCACCGGCGGCGTCGCGTACTCGAATGCGTGCGGCACCGGTGGCATCGGCGGCGGGTACGCGCCGCCGTACTCCTGCGGCTGCGGGTAGGGGTACGGCTGGCCGGAGTACGGGTCGTACTGGTACGGCTGCTGCTGGCCGTACGGGTCGGGGTACTGCGACGGCGGGTCGCTGGAGCTCACTAGCGGAGAGTAGCGGTCCGCACGCCGTCCGGGTGGCGACCACTCAGCGCAGCTACCCGCGCAGCCGGGACACGATGCCGGTGTCGTACTCGCCGGAGGCGAACTCCGGCGAGTCGAGCACCTCGGCCAGGAACGGCAGGTTGGTGGTGACGCCGCCACGCTGCGACCCGTCGGCCTGGGGCCCGCGGATCTCGAAGGCGGCGACGGCGACGCGGGCCCGGTCCAGCGCATCGGCGCGCGACGCGCCGTGCACGATCAGCTTGGCCAGCAGCGAGTCGTACGCCGGGGTCACGGTCGTGCCAGCCGCGTACCCGGCGTCCACCCGCACGCCCTCGCCGGACGGCGGGCGCCATACCTCGATCCGGCCCGGTCTCGGCAGGAACCGCCTCGGGTCCTCCGCGTTGATCCGCAGCTCGATGGCGTGCCCGGACGGTGCCAGCGAGTCCAGGTCGACGCCCGGCGGCAGGCCGGCGGCGATCCGCAGCTGCTCGGCCACCAGGTCCACGCCGTACACCACCTCGGTGATCGGGTGCTCGACCTGCAGCCTGGTGTTCATCTCGAGGAAGAAGAACTCGCCGCTGGCCGGGTCGAGCAGGAACTCCACCGTGCCGGCGTTGCGGTAGCCGACCGCCGCGGCGGCGCGCACCGCCGCGGCGCACATCCGCTCGCGCAGCTGCGGTGTCACGGCCGGCGACGGCGTCTCCTCGACCACCTTCTGGTTGCGGCGCTGCACGGAGCAGTCCCGCTCGCCGAGGGCCACCACCCGGCCGGACGCCAATCCCAGCACCTGCACCTCGACGTGGCGCACCCGCTGGAAGAACCGCTCGACGAACACCCGGTCGTCGCCGAAGAGCCGGCCGGCGAACGCGGTGACCTTCCCGTACTCCTCGGCGAGTTCGTCTTGGCCGTGAACCACGGCCATGCCCATACCGCCGCCGCCGGCCGACGCCTTGATCATCACCGGGTAGCCGATCCTGGCCGCCTCGGCGGCGCAGGCGTCCACGCCGGCCACCGCGTCCGCCGAGCCGGGCGCCACCGGCACCGCGGCGGCGGCCATCCGTGCCCGCGCGGCCACCTTGTCCCCCATCGCCTCGATCGCCTCTGCCGGTGGCCCGACCCAGACCAGCCCCGCCGTGGTCACCGCGCGGGCGAAGTCCGCGTTCTCGGACAGGAACCCGTAACCGGGGTGGACGGCCATGGCGCCGGTCCGCGCCGCGACGGACAGGATCTGCTCGGCGTCCCGGTACACCGCCTGCGGCGGCCCGTCCAGCTGTACCGCCTCGTCGGCCTCGGCCACGAACGGCAGGTCCGCGTCGACGGCCGAGTACACCGCGACGGTGCGCACCCCCTGCTCCCGCGCGGTCCGGAGCACCCGCCGGGCGATCTCTGCCCGGTTGGCCACCAGCAACGACTCGATCACGCCCACTCACCATCCAGGGTCGGCTCGTCACACGCGTGAAAAGGTAACCGCGTCACAGCGGGCCCGTCGCGCCCCGGCCACAGACCGGCCAGACGGCGTGGCGGCCCGACCGTGACCCCGATCGGACCGCCACTCTTACCCCGAAGAACCAAACCCGTTACTTCTCGCAGTCAGCCACCGTTCGACCCGCCGCCGCCGTCGACAGGGCGCCGACAGCACGTGCTGGGTTCGGCGGGTGCGCCGCTGCTAACATGGCTCATCCGATCCACTCCTTAACCCGGGGAGACGGTTTGGATGTTGCTGGGGTCGATGTGCCAGCACCGGCCCCAGCTTCTAGTGAGATGCATTCGCGACAGGTCACCTTCCTCTCATCAGCTCGCCACCTTTTCCGCGGACACCGCGGCGTTCGCGGACGACATTTCGCTGATCAGCGACTCGAGCATGACCTTGCTGTCGTCCGGCGACAGCGACAGGCGCTCCATGTGAAGGAACTTGTCGAGATACCGCGCGATGAGCTCGGTGTCGTCACGAATCGTCATTTGGGTGAAGCTTTCGATGTGCACCAGGTCGTCGAGGTTCGGATCGGCGAACTCCAGCAGGATGAAGTTGCCCAGCATCCCCGGGTGCGCGCCGTGCGCGAACGGAAGGACCTGCACGGTGATGTGCGACTGGTCCGCATATTCCCTCAGCCGCTCCAACTGGTGGCGCATCGTCTGCCCGCGGCCGACGCGGCGCCGGATGGCGGCCTCGTCGACGATGACGAGCATCTCCGGCGGGTCCTCCCGCTCGTGCACCTCCTGGCGGTGCTGGCGCACGGTCCACGCCCGGTCCACGTCCTGCGGGCCGAACTCGGCAGCCTGCTCCAGGATGGCCCTGCCGTACTCCTCGGTCTGCAGCAGACCGGGAACCAGGACCGGGTCGTACTGACGAATGACAGATGCCGACGCCTCGTAGCCCAGGTACTCCTTGAACCCGGGCTTGAGCACATCGCCATACTGGTCGTAGAAGGACGATGACCTAGTCTGCCGTGCCAGGTCGAGCAGCCGGTTTACCAGTGCTGCATCCCGCACGCCATAGTGGCTCAGCAGCGCCTTGAGATCGTTCGTCGAGATATTGACCTGGCCACTCTCGATGCGGATGAGCTTTGACGGTGACCAGTCCATCGCGCGGGCGACCTCCGCCTGTTTCAGCCCGGCCGAGTCGCGAGCCTTCCGCAGCTCGACCTTGAGTCGCCGACGCTGCACGGTCGGATCCTGGACTGTCACCATGCTTGCTGGTCCTCCTCGGTTGTGAGCTGCTCGAATGCCACCTGTCTCTGAGCAGCCAGGCAATTCGTTCGCTAGCCATCTGCTAGGTAGCAAGACACTACCATGCACCCTGCATCTAGCACATCGTGCACCACATGATATCCGGCTGGACATATTGTATTGAGCGTCCTGAGCTGCGCCGATGACACTCAATTGGGGTGACCTGACGCAGATCGCCGCCTGCCGAGGTGCGAGCTGGCACTCTGCTGGCCCACAGTCAGCGTGGCGGCAGTGTGCGACAGCGCGCCATGCCGCACCCACCTGTCAACTCAATGCAATCATCTCGCTAAGCCTAAGGCCGAATTGATCTATCCAAGTCGCCTATAATCGGATTGCCGCAACTGACCTTCCCTGGCTGGGCTTCCAGCCGCGGATCAGGTCGCCCGACGCGCAGCTCGTCGACGCCTTTGGTCCGACGACGATCCACATCGGTGTGGACGCACCTCGACTTTAGGCGTAGGCGGGCGCCGCCGCCGCTGTGAAGGAGTACGACGTGGTCGACGTGCCGCCCCCATCCACCATTGTGTCCTGGCAGAAGAGCAGCGCGTCTGCAAGTTCGGGCTGCGTCGAGGTGGCCCGCTCCGATGAGTACGTCTGGGTTCGCGACTCGAAGAATCGGGATGGGGCGGTTCTCGGCTTCACCCGCGCGGAATGGGCCGCATTTCTCGTCGGGGTACGGCGCGGCGAATTCGACCGCCCCCCAATGCCAACGTGACGGCCCGGATCACGATGCCGCGACGGCGCGAGGGCTAGGACCACGGTGGCTTGTCGCGCCGGCCACCGTCCTCGCCAGACGGCTCGCCGTCCTCCTCCGGGCCGTTGACCCGCCCCTGCATGGCGGCGATCACGGTGGCCGGATCTCCGCCCATGCTGGCGGTGTGCTGCGCGTACGACAGGGTCGCCCGGTGCTGCTCCTGATCGGATCGGACGAGGATCCACGCCTGGAGCGTAGCTGAGGCAAGCACGCCGGCCAGGGTCGCCGCGCCGAGCCAAGGATGACCTAGGGCGATCATCAGGGTGGGCGGCGCGATCTCCAGCGCGGCGGAGATCCGGGGCCGCGGGGAGCGGCCGAACCGTGCCATTCGGATCGCCCCCTTCACCAATCCTATACTTACGTATACTCACGCGGAAGTGGGTTCCATGTAGGGTGAGCCTACGTATACAGTAGGCCGAACGCAACATGGCTTACGTGTTTATACTTAGGCGAATAGGTGTTTGAGGTGGAGGCCACCCTGTGGCGATGAACCAGCTGACGCAACGCGAGCACGAGGTGCTGCAGCTCGCGATCGACGGGCTTACCAATGACGAGATCGCCAGTCGCCTGAACATCTCGCGCCGCACTGTGGAGACCCACCTGCGCACGATCTTCAGCAAGACCGGCGTCACCAGGCGCACGCAGCTCCTGGCGCTGTTCAGACCGGACGGCAGTCAGTCCGACGGCGGGCCTGGGAACGTGCCCGTCGAGCCCCCCGGTCAGCACGATGCAGCGACGACCGGCCAGCGGCAGCAGCGGCGCCTGCAGTTGTACACCGCCGCGCTGCGCCGGCTCGTCGACCGGCAATTCCCCCTGTTCGAGGAGCGGGTGGAGATCATTGTGACGGTCGGTGATCGGGAGGGGCGGGACAGCGTTCTCGAACGGCGCCGGACAACGCCCAAGCCCTACCTCGTCTACCGCGTCCTTCGGCCGATTGTTGCGTGGACCGGCGGGCCGCCGTCCGATCCGGACGAGCTGGCCCTCTGCTGCGATGTGCACGGCGAGGACGTCCGGGTGGACGTCTGCCCGATGCTGGACACCGACGGGCAGCCCCTGGTCATGGTGGTGTTCCAGCCGGGGCTGCAGGTGGCCACCGAATGGGCGCTGCACTATTGCTCCCCCGGGCTGTGGAGCCCGCTGCGGGTGTCCGGCCAGGACACCCTGACGTGGGCCACCGCCACCCTGGACCAACGGCACCGGCCGACCATCACCGAGCTCACGCTCAAGGTCGTCTTTCCGGCCGGCTGGACCGGAGAGGCGGTGACCGAGCAGGCAAACCTCGGCACCACCGACACCGTGCGGCTGCCGGCCGGGCATACCGAGGTGACCTGGCGGCACGGGGCGCCGGTGGCGGCGGCGTACACCTGGGTGCTGCGGGGGCGGCCGGCCTAGTCGGGCAGCACGAACCCGCCGTCGGGGGCACGGGTGATCGGGTGCACTGCGACGACGGCGTGCACCGGCAGGGCGCCGTAGAGGTGCGGGTACGCCTGGCCGCCCGGCACGGCCGGCTCGTAGCGCACCGGCACGCCGCCGAGGAGGGCCGGGTCGACGACCAGGAGCACAAGGTCGTCGAGGTCGGCGTAGCACGCCTCGGCGACGGCGCGCACCTGGTGGCGCAGGGAGCAGTGGATGAAGCCCTCCTCGGCCAGCGACAACCCGCGGGTGGACAGCTCGTACCGGCCGGCCTGCTGCGCCGCCTCCCAGTCGGCACGCTGCGCGACGTGGAACAGGGGCTCGGTCATGCCTTGGACAGGGTGGCGCGGTCGAGGTCCGGCTCGAGGTAGATCAGCCGCGCCACCGGGACCTTGGCGCGGACCCGCGCCTCGGCCTCGTCGATGGCCTTGGCGACGTCCGCGGTGGACAGCGAGGGCGTCAGGGCGATCTTGGCCGCGACCAGCAGCTCCTCCGGCCCGAGGTATTGGGTGCGGATGTGGATGACGCGCCGCACGTCGCCATTGGCCAGCTCGGACACGATCGTGCGCAGCACGCCGGGGCTGGCCCCCTCGCCGATGAGCAGGCTCTTCGTCTCCACGATCAGGATGACGGCGATCACGGCGAGCAGCACGCCGATGCCCACGGTGCCGACGGCGTCCCACACCGGGTCGCCGGTGACCATGGACAGGCCGACGCCGGCGAGCGCGAACACCAGGCCGAGCAGCGCGCCGGCGTCCTCCAGCAGCACCACGGGCAGCTCGGGGGCCTTGGCCTGCCTGATGAAGCCCCACCACGAGACGTCGCCCTTGATGAGCGCGGACTCCACGATCGCGGTGCGGAAGCTGTACGACTCCAGCCCGATCGCGAGCACCAGGATCACGATCGCGACGATCGGCGAGCTCAGCTCGTGCGGGTGCCGCAGCTTGTCCACGCCCTCGTACAACGCGAACACCGCGCCGAGGCTGAACAGCAGCAGCGCGACGATGAAGGAGTAGAAGTACCGGTCGCGGCCATAACCGAACGGGTGGTCCTCGGTCGGCTTGCGCCGCGAGGTGCGGGTGCCGAGCAGCAGCAGGCCCTGGTTGGACGTGTCCGCGATCGAGTGCACGCCCTCGGCCAGCATGGACGACGACCCGGTGATCGCGAAGCCGACGAACTTGGCGGCCGCGATGCCCGCATTGGCCAGCAGCGCCGCGATGATCGCCCTGGTACTGCCAGCAGACACAGTGCCTCCATCAGCCTCGGCTGGAGTGGATCAGCCGACCTTACCGGTGGTGGCCCGGAAGACCCGGCAGTCGTCGCCGGTGCCGCGCACGGTGACCGGCGGGTCCGTGGCGGCCACCCAGGCCGCGGCGCCACGCGGCAGCTCCAGCTTGCGGCCGTCGGCGGTCTCCAGCACCGCCGTGCCGGCCACGCTCAGCAGCACCTGCGGCCCGCGGTCGCGGTGTCCGTGGTCGCGGCGTCTGGGGTCGTGGTGTCGGTGGTCGCGGCGTCCGTGGTGGCGGCGTCCGGGGTCGCGGTGTCCGGTGTGGCCGTCCAGCTCGGCCGGCTCGGTGTCGCCGGCCGCCCAGTCCAGCCGGGAAAGCCGGAACTCAGGCGTCGGCGTCGGGTAGCCGACCTCCCTGGCCGCGCCGGGCTCGCCGCCGTACTCGCCGCGCAGCACCGGGATGTCGCCGGCGGCGAAGTCCAGCACCCGCAGCAGCTCAGGCACGTCGACGTGCTTGGGGGTCAAGCCGCCGCGCAGCACGTTGTCCGAGTTGGCCTGGATCTCCACCGCGGTGCCGTGCAGGTAGGCGTGCAGGTTGCCGGGCGGCAGGTAGATCGCCTCGCCTGGCGAGAGCACAACGTGGTTGAGCAGCAGGCTGGTCATCACCCCGGCGTCGGTCGGGTACGGCTCGGCGAGCTGCAGCACGGTGCGGCACTCGCGGGCGAACGGCCCGCGGCCCTTGATGTGCTCGACGCACGCGGCGAGCAGATACGGCATGAGCTCGGCCAGCGCAGGCTGCGGCAGCGTGATCCACGTGGTGAACAGGGCGCGCAGCCCGTCGGCGTCCGGCTGGGCGTTGAGCAGCTCGACGTAGGCGGCGAGCTGGCGCACGTTCAGCGCGTGCAGCAGCTCAAGCGCGCCCGGCACGGCGCGGAACCCGGCCAGCGCGTGGAACTCGGTGAGGGCGCACACCAGCTCCGGCTTGTGGTCCGGGTCCTTGTAGTTGCGCTGCGGGGCGTCCAGCGGGATGCCCTTGGCCTGCTCGCGGGCAAAGCCCTCGCGCGCCAGCCGTGCCGACGGGTGGGCCTGCATGGACAGCGGCTCGTCGGCCGCCAGCACCTTGAGCAGGAACGGCAGCCGCGGGCCGAACCGCTGGACGCAGGCCCTGCCGAGCTGGCCGTCCGGGTCCTGCTCGACGGCCGCGAGCAGGGACCGCTCCGGGTCGCCGAGCAGCACCGACGGGTCGGTGGGGTGCGCGCCGATCCACAGCTCGGCCTCCGGGTGCGGCGCGGGCACCGGTCGGCCGAGCAGCGACGCGATCGCGGTGCGCGAGCCCCAGGCATACGCCCGCACCGGGTTCCGCAGCAGGTCCACGAGCTCAGACCCACACCGGCGCGGTCAGGCCCGGCCCGCCGAGCGTGCCCGTCGCCAGCCCGAGGTACAGCGCCGCGAGGTCGAAGCGGCTGGACAGCAGCGCGGCCAGCAGCGGCTCGTCGCCGGCCACCTCGTCGCCGGGGGCGAGCTCGTCGGCGGTGGCCAGCGCGCCGGTGGCAGCCTGCCTGGCCACCCCTGCCGCGTCGTCCGCGGCGATGGCCAGCAGCATCACCCGAAGCGGCTGGTCGGACCCGGCGGCGTCGGCGTCGTCGAGGAACGGGTCGCGGAACACGTCGGCCTGCGCGGCGGCGTGCACCGCGGCCTGGTGCAGCGCCGGCTGGGCGAGCATCTCGCGGTAGCCGGTGGCCACCGCGAGCTGCCCCGCGTGCGCGCCGAGGGTTGCCGCGGCATGCTTGGCCACCGCGGTCGCCACCGGGTCCAGCCCGAGCAGCAGCGGCCTGCGCTGCGCCAGCCGTAGGGCCAGCGCCTTGGCCGGGCAGACGAACGACTCGTGCAGCGGGTGGTTGCGCTCGGCCTCGCGGTCCAACTCGTCGGCCAGATCGTCGACGTTGGTGCTCAGCAGGCCGAGCGCGGACGTGACGAGCAGGCCGGTGGTCAGCGCGGCGGACAGCGCGAGGGTCGGCGGCGCGGTGACCCGCGGGACGAGCAGCAGCGCCCTGGCGGCAGCGGCGGCGGCGACCGGGCCATCGGCCGGCGCGGTCAGCACCACCTGGGCGCCGCGGCGGGTGGCCAGGTCGACGGAGTCGGCCAGCGGCCGGTCGTTCTCGTCGGTGCTGTAGCTGACGAGCACGTCGAGCGGGCCCATCCACGGCGGGGTCGAGTCGACCGCGACCACCGGAACCGGGCAGCCGGCGCCGAGCAGCGCGCGGAGGATGCCGGCCGCGGACGAGCCGACGCCCGGCCTGGTCAGCAGCACGAGTGCCCTCGGCCGCGCACCGCGCAGGGCCTCGTCGAGCCCGACCTCGGCAGCGGCCTGCGCGGTGGCCCGCACCTGCGCGCCCGCGGTGGCCGCGGCGCGCAGGAGCTGGCCGGACTCGCCGGCCTGCAACCGGTCCGGGTCGTCCAGCAGCGCTTCGTCCAGCATGGTCACACCGCGCCTACGCGCTGTCCGGCTCGTCCGCGATCACCGTGGTCGGCGGGGTCGCCTCGTCCAGCAGCAGCACCGGGATGCCGTCCGCGACCGGGAACGTGCGCCCACACGCGGTGCAGGTCAGCGCGTCGGCCGTCGGATCGTCCGGCGTGCCCGGCCGCAGCGGCGCGTGATGCGGCGCCGGGCAGGCCAGAATATCCAGCAGCTGCTGGTCCAGCTCGACTGCCATGTGACTTGCCTCCCTTGTCGTGCGGGCTGGCGGGGTCGTGCGGGGCTGGCGGGTCGTGCGGGCTGGCTGGCGCACTAGCTCCGCACCAGCGCGAGCACTTCGTCGCGCAGCGCGGCGACGGCGGCATCGTCTGGTGCTTCAACGTTCAGCCGCAGCAGTGGTTCCGTGTTGGACGGCCGCAGGTTGAACCACGAGCGGTCGGGCAGCTCGACGGTGAGGCCGTCCGTCTCCTCGATGATGACACCGTCGCGCGTCTGGTAGGCACTCCTGACCGCGGCCATCCGCGCGGCCTGGTCGTCGACCGTGGAGTTGATCTCGCCGGACGCCTTGTACCGCTCGTACTGCGCCATCAGCTCCGACAGCGGGCCGTCCTGCTCGCCGAGCGCGGCCAGCACATGCAGCGCGGCCAGCATGCCGGAGTCGGCCCGCCAGAAATCGCGGAAGTAGTAGTGCGCGGAGTGCTCGCCGCCGAAGATCGCGCCGGTGCGCGCCATCTCGGCCTTGATGAACGAGTGGCCGACCCTGGTCCTGACCGGCCTGCCGCCGTGCTCCCTGACGATCTCCGGAACGGCCTTGGACGTGATGCAGTTGTGGATGATCACGGCGCCGGGTTGCTTGGCCAGCTCGCGGACCGCGACCAGCGCGGTGATCGCCGACGGGGACACCGGGTCGCCGTTCTCGTCGACCACGAAGCAGCGATCGGCGTCGCCGTCGAAGGCAATGCCGAGGTCGGCCTGCCTGGCGCGGACGTGTTTCTGCAGGTCGACGAGGTTGGCCGGGTTCAGCGGGTTGGCCTCGTGGTTCGGGAAGCTGCCGTCGAGCTCGAAGTACAGCTCCTCGACGGTCAGCGGCAGGCCGCTGAACACCGCGGGGACGGTGTGGCCACCCATCCCGTTGCCGGCGTCCACGGTGACGTCGAGCTGCCGGATGTGGGACAGGTCCACCAGCGTGCACAGGTGTGCGGCGTAGTCCACGAGCAGGTCCCGGTGGCTCGTCCGGCCGGCGACACCGTCGTGGCGCGGCACGCCCTGTTCGACCATGGTCCTGATGTCGGCAAGGCCGCTGTCCTCGCCGACCGGGTAGGCGCCGGCGCGGCACAGCTTGATGCCGTTGTAGCGGGACGGGTTGTGACTCGCGGTGAACATGGCGCCCGGCAGGTCGAGCCGGCCGGAGGCGAAGTACAGCATGTCGGTGGAGGCCAGCCCGATGTTCACCACGTCGGCGCCCTGGCCGGTGACGCCCTCGGCGAACGCGGCGACCAGTCCGGGTGACGACTCGCGCATGTCGTGTCCGATCACGACGGCCTGTGCCGGGCGTACCAGCCGGGCGAACGCCGCGCCGATCTCCCGTACGACCTGCGCGTCCAGCTGATCGCCGACCACGCCGCGGATGTCGTAGGCCTTCACGATGGTGGACAGATCGCGCACAGCCCCGAGCCTATCGGGCACGCCGTACCTTCGCCGCGCCGCTGTCCACCGCATCCACGGCGCTCAGGCGTTCGGGTCCGGCAGCACCCGCAGGTGGCCGCGCCGGCCCGTCGTGGCGACCCCTGGCGGCGGATCGACCGGGACGTCGGCCCTGCCGGCCTCGCGGACCGCCTCGGCGAGCGCGGTGAGGTCGGTGGCCGCCGCCTCGGCGAAGTCACCCTCGTGGCGGACGACCTCCCAGCCACGGGGCGCGGTCAACCGCAGCGCGTGCCGCTCGCACAGGTCGTAGGAGTGCGGCTCCGCGTAGCTGGCCAGCGGACCGACCACGGCCGTCGAGTCGGCGTAGGCGTAGGTGAGGGTGGCCACGGCGGCGTTCTGACACCCGGTCCGTGAGCACTTCCGCCCGCTGCGCACGAGTCCGCACGATAGCCCCACGACCGTCGTGCGGGTGGCAGGTACGGCTCGACACGCGCTGCTCCGGCGTACCCTCACGCCTATGGTGCTGGCACAGGGTGCGCGGCGGGCCAGGCGACGCGGCCGTGATCGCCGTGGCCGCGGGCTGCGCGGCCCGCTGTACCCGCAGAACACGCCGGCGGCGCGCAGCCGAGCCGAGCGGTTCGACGCCGCCGTGCTGGATGCCCTCGAGCCCATCGAGCAGCGCTGGCACGAGCAGCTCACCAAGCTCGACGTCGCCGTCGACGACGTGCCCGAGGTCACCGAGACCAGCGCCGACGAGCTGCACTGGGGCGAGGACGTCGTGCAGGACGGCAGCGTGCCGCTGGCTAAGCTGGTGCCGGCCGGCGTCGACCGCAAGGGGCTGCCGACCAGGGCGCGGATCGTGCTCTACCGGCGGCCACTCGAAGCGCGCGCCGTGCACGGCGCCGACCTGACCGACCTGCTGCACGACGTGCTCGTCGAGCAGGTGGCCAGCTACCTCGGGCTGGACCCCGACACGGTGGACAACCCCTGAGCCAGACGGCCCTGATCAGACAGCGCTGATCAGCGGCGGTCGCCCGGCGGGATCGCGGTGACCGCGGTGAACAGCGCGACCGCCAATTGCACCAGCAGCAGCAGGCCGCGCACCGTCGACGAGCGCTCCAGCCGCACCTGCGCGGCATCGGCCGGCAGCGGCACGGCGACGAGGTGGCCCCACGCCCTGGCCACCTGGGCGCGCCGCCCGTCGACGGTGGCCAGCCAGCCGTCCTCCATCTCGGCGGCCACCACCAGGGCGCGCCCGTTGGCGCCGCCCTCGGTCACCGCGCCGACGGCCGGCGGCGCGGCCGGCACACCGACCACGCCCTGCCTGCCGTAGTCGGCCGGTGGCGCGCCGCCGGTGCGGGCCCGGTCGGCAACCTGCGGGGCCAGCACCACCACCGGCATGGGCATCGGCAGCAGCCGCACCGTCGGCCGGCCGTCGTCGGTGTCCGGCGCGCCGGCCACCAGCGTGCCGGCGGCCTGCAGCAGCCCGTCCGCGCCCGCCCGGTCCGGCAGCACGACGAACTCGAACCCGGACACCGCGGCCTCCAGCACCGCGGCCTGAGCGGTGCTCTGCTGGCCCGACCGGAACGCCGCGGCCCAGCGGGCCATCCTGGTCGCCGCGGTTGCCACCGGTGCGAGGTCGTCGTCGCCGGCGGCCGGCAGCCGGCCGACGGCCGCGCGCACCGGCTCGCCGGCGGCGCCGAGCACCAGCACGCCGGTGCGGTCCGCGCTCACCTCGGCCTGGATCGGCGGCGCCAGCCGCGGCCGCCTGGTGACCAGCGAGCCACCGGCACCGATCAGCACCACCGAGCCGGCCAGCGCGGCGATCACCGCCGTGGCCAGCACCTGGATGGCCCACCGCGACGTCCGCAATTGCGACGATGACTCGGCGCGCGCGGCGGCGGCGCCGGGGCCCGCGCCGGTTGAGAGCGCTGCCCAGAGCAGCCCGCACGCCGCGAGCAGCAGTGCAGCGCCCGGCCAGCCGGGCCGCGCGAGGCCACCGGGCAGCGGCGCGGCGGCCAGCGAGCCGACGACCATGGCGGCGATCATCCCGACGGCAGCGACCGCGAGGCCGGGGACGGCGGCCCGGCGCGGCCGCAGCGCCACCGCGCCGAGGCAGCAGCCAACCACCAGCACGCCGAGCAGCGACGCGATGCCGTGGCCACCGCCGTGGATGCCGCCTCCGGCGTCCAGCATGAGCAGCCGCAGCGGGTCGGGCTGCCGCTGCGCGACGACGACCCCGGCGCCGTGCAGCAGCACCGACGGGTGCTGCACCACCACCGCCGGCCACGGCAGCAGCAGCCCGAGCGGCAGCAGCACGACGAGGAACAGCGCTACGACACGGCGAAGACCCTGACCCCGCTGGCCGGGCACGGCGACGAAGCCGACCAGCACCAGGGCCAGCACCAGCAGGTGCACCAGCGGCGCGAACGCGCTGATCACCGCGAGGCCCAGCGCGGTCGCGCACGCCGACGGCAGCCAACCGCGGGTGCCGCCGCCGACCGACCACCCGGTGAGCACCCCGGCCACCCCGGCCAGCACCGCAGGCAGCAGGACGTGAGCCACCACGCCGTCCAGCCGCCCGTCGACGGCGGCCGCGGTGCCCACCGGCAGCAGCGCATACGCCGCCGCGGCAAGCGCCCGGCCCCGGCGCGGCACCGGCATCCGCCGGGTGGCGAAGTACGCGGACAGCCCGGCCAGCGGGATCGCGCCGAGCAGCAGCAGGGACACCGCCGCCCCCGGGCCGCCGCCGAACGGCCGCACCAGCCCGCCGATCACGCCCAACACCGCGAGCGTCGCCGGCGACGGCGAGGCCGTGCCGCCGAGCACCGGGTGCCATTCCGCGAGGTAGGCCGACCACGTCTGCGCCAGCCCGCCCGACGGCGCGAGCCGGCCACCGGTGAGGTCCAGCCCGTACCTGCCCCGGTGCGCCACGGCCGCCACCAGCACCAAGCCGGCCACCAGCAGCACCGACGGCGCCAGCAGCAACTCGCGGACCAGCCGTGCGCGGCCGACGTCCACCACGATCAGCTCGGGAGCCGGCTGACGCTGCGCCCCGCGCCGCGGCACCGGAGACGGCCGCGCCGCCGGTTCCATCACGTCCGTGCCACCGGCGTCCGGCACGCCCACCCGCTGGTTCGGCCCTCGCGTCCCCGCCGCCGGTTCCACGGCCGGCGTCCCGGCCGCAGCCCGGTCCAGCGTCGCCGGATCCAGCGTCGCCGGGTCCAGCGTCGCCGGGTCCAGCGTCGCCGAGTCCAGCGTCGCCGGGTCCAGCGTCGCCAGGTCCAGCGTCGCCGGATCCAGCGTCGCCGGGCGGGCGGCCGGTGGGTCCGGCACGGCCGGCCGGCCTGACGGCTGGTAGCGCGCCGACGTGCCGGACGTCGCGCCGAGCGCGGCCGACGTAGCCAGCTCGGGCCGGGCCCGGCGGAACAGGGAGGAGCCGAGTGCCGCCGGCGGGACGACGGCCGGCACCACCACCGAGATGCCGGGGCGGCGCACGCCGGCGACGCCGGCGACGACGCCGCGCCGGCGGGGGCCGAGGGCGCCGGCTGGAAGCGCGTCTGGTCCGACCGGCACGATGGCGTGCGGCGGGGCGGCGGCCGGCGCGAGCCGGCTCGTGCTCTCGACGGGGAGCCGGCCGATCGCCGCGTCGGCGACCATCCGGCGTCGCATGAGCGCGAGCAGGCCACCGCGGACGGCGGCCCGCAGCCGGCTCCACCGGCTGGTGAGCAGCCCACGGACGCTGCCGCCCCGGTAGGCGCTGGCCCGCCGGGAACGGCGCGCGGCGCGCAGCCCGGCCCGCCCACCAACCAGGTACCCGACGGCGTGCAATTCGGCACGCGCCGCGGCGTTGTGCCGTGCCACCGCGAAGGCCAGCGCCCGTAGCAGGCACAGCGTCACCAGCCGCGGCAGCCCGAGCAGGTACGACACCGTTGAGCAGTTGGCAAGGAACGTGCGGACGCCATGTGCGCGGTCGGCGGCTCGCCGGGGCACGCTGTCGAGCGCGTCCAGCGCCCGCTCGTCGCGGCCGCCGGCGGCCGCGTGCCTGATCCGGGCGGACGGCACGATCAGCACGAGGTGGTCGGCCCGGTTCACCCGCCAGCCGAAGTCCAGGTCGTCGCGCAGCAGCGGCAGCGCAGGGTCGTACCCGTCGAGCTGGTGCCAGACGTCACGCCGTACCAGTGCTCCGGCGCTGCCGACCGCGAGCACCTCGGTGCTCTGCTCGAGCCCGCCGCCGAGCAGGCTCGGGTCCAGCTCGTCGGTGCCGAGGCCGGTCTGCCGGTGGCCGGACGCGTCGGTGGACAGCCCCGCCTCGATCACCAGCCGCGGGTCGGACCAGTCAAGGCAGAGCGGTCCGAGCATGGCCACCGACGGGGACACCGCCGCGGTGCGCACCATGGCGGCAAGGCAGGTCGGCTCCGGCGCGCTGTCGTCATGCAGCAGGCACACCCCCCGCCCCGGGTCGCCCCAGCGCTGCTCGGCCCTGTCGACGGCGTACCGGACGGCCGCGCCGAAGCCGGTGCCGGCCGGCATGGTGAGCACGCCGTCCAGCAGCCGATCGGCCAGCGCGGTGGAGAGCAGCCCGGGGGTGCCGTCGGTGGACCCGGTGTCCACGGCGAGCACGTGCCGTGGCCGTGGGGTCACCGCGGCGAGCGCCTCCAGCACCTCGGGCAGCCACCGCTCGCCGTCGTGGCACACCAGCACGGTGAGGACCGGCGCGGTGTCGACGTCCGCGGGTGGGGCCGGCTGGCCGGGGGCTCGGTGGCGCCCACGGCGTGCGCTGGTCGGCACCTACCCTCCCGTCGCCGGCGACCAGTGTTAGATCAGGTCGCAACACCGTACGACGTAGCGCGCCGGCCGTTGCTCAGCAGGCGCGGCGCCTGAGCCGGCGGCGCTCCCGTTCGGACAGGCCGCCCCAGATGCCGAACCGCTCGTCGTGCGCCAGCGCGTACTCGAGGCACTCGGCGCGCACCTCGCAGCCAGAGCAGATCCGCTTGGCCTCGCGGGTCGAACCGCCCTTCTCCGGGAAGAACGCCTCGGGGTCCGTCTGAGCGCACAGCGCGCGCTCATGCCAGTCCTGCTCGTCGGACTCGCCAAGCAACTCGGCCATCGACTGCACGTCGGTGGCAATCGAGCCGAACTCGGCGGGACCGGAACCGATCCGATCCATCACCGCGGCCCCCTTCGCCGTCGTGGTCATGTCGGCCCGCCTCCCTGGTCGTCCGGCCCTGGTGTTCCCGGCCCCGGACCCTGGTGGACCCGAGTCGGCACGGCCGACTCCCTGCTGGCCGATCCCCTGACTCGGCCAGCCGTGGCGGCGGGCTCGCCGGCCCCGTTCCCGACGAATGACACATATGTGATTACACCCGTGTCATGCCCACGGGTCAAGCGGCGACCACCCAACTGAGGAGACAAATAGCGGAATCCGCAAGACTTGCGGGCGTGACACGCCGATTGCCGAGCCCGATCTTTCTCGCGCTGCTCGCCATGACGGTGATCGGCGGCGTGTTGACCACCTTCGACACGCATGCGGCGATGACGACCGGCATCGTGCTGCTCGTGCTCGGCGGCTGGGCCGTGTCGCTGTGCCTGCACGAGTTCGCGCACGCCTACGTCGCCTACCGCGGCGGCGACGGCTCGGTGCGCGCCAAGGGCTACCTCACCCTGGACATCCGCCGCTACACCGACCCCGGCCTTTCCATCGTGCTGCCGCTGGTCCTGCTGCTGGCCGGTGGGTTGGCCCTGCCGGGTGGCGCGGTGTGGATCAACCAGCACGCGCTGCGGTCGCCAGCCGTGCGCAGCGCCGTCTCGCTCGCGGGGCCGCTGACCAACCTGCTGCTCGGCGCGCTGCTCGCGCTCGTCATGGCCGTGGTGCCGATGCCGGTCGGGCTGGCCGTCGGGCTGTCCTACCTCGCCTTCGTGCAGGTGCTCGCGTTCGTGCTCAACATCCTGCCGGTGCCCGGCCTCGACGGCTTCGGCGCGATCGAGCCCTACCTGTCGCACGAGGCGCGGCGGGTCGCGAACATCGTGCGGCCGTGGGCGCCATTGGCGCTGTTCGCCCTGCTCATCACCGTGGCACCGCTGGCGCGGCTGTTCTTCGACGTCACCTACTACGTGTTCACCGCCGTCGGCGGCGACCCCCTCGCCGCCTCGGTCGGCGCCGACGAGTTCATGTTCTGGCGCTGAGGTGGTCCGGTGCCTCCAAGTACCACCGTTGCGCCGATGTTGGGCCTTTAACCGCAGCCATCGCCGGCGCGCCGGCTCACGCCGACGACCGGGTGGCGCCCCACTCCTCCGGCTCGACCTCGCGCAGCTGGGTGGCGAAGTCCCAGCGGTGCCCCTCCAGGTCCTCAACCCGGTAGCTGCGCGTCCCGTACTCCTTGTCGACCGGCTCGGCGAGGATCGTGGCGCCGGCGGCCCTTGCCCGCTCGACATGCGCGTCGACATCGTCGACCAGCACGTGCAGCAAGCAGCTGTGGTGTCCGGTGTGCCCCGGGCCGCGGTAGCCACCGCCCGGCTCGCCGAGCATGAACTGCCCACCGCCGCCCGCGTCCATCTCGGCATGGCTGACCCGGCCGCCCGAGTCGGTGAACCGCAGCGTCTCCTTGAACCCGAACGCCGAGCTCAGCCAGTCGAGTGCGGCGGCGGCGTCCTCGTACAGCAGGTACGGAGTGATCTGTCCCATGCCCGTAGATGCTTCACCCCAACGTTAACTGTTGTCAATACGGCGCAGGTCGTGAACCATTGCTGGCACTGTGAACGACGTGGACGCCACCCTCGCGGCGCTCGCCGAGCCCACCCGGCGGCGGCTGGTCGACCTGCTGCGCGCCGGCCCGCGCCGGGCCGGCGAGCTGGCGGCCGCACTGCGGATGACACCGCCGGCCACCAGCCGGCACCTGCGGGTGCTGCGGGCCAGCGGCCTTGTCGACGTGACCTGGTCCGACGACGACGCGCGCCTTCGGCTGTACCGGCTGCGGCCGGAACCGTTCGTGGCGCTGCAGGCGTGGCTCGACCAGCTCGACGCGTTCTGGGGCGAGCAGCTCGGCTCGTTCAAGAAGCTCGCCGAACGAGCCGGCGCGGACCGGGACGGTCCTGACCGGGACGGCGCAGAACGGGACGGCGCAGAACGAGGAGGCGCCGGCGAGCGGACCGGCGGCGGGTGAGCGGCGCGTCGGTGCGGCGCACCGTCGAGGTCGCCGTCGATCCAGCCACGGCGTTCGCCGTCTTCACCGAGCGCATCGGCGACTGGTACGTCGGCGGCCGGCACGCCTGGAAGGACGCCGACCGTGCCGTCGGCATCCGCATCGAGCCCGGCGTCGGAGGCCGCTGGTTGGAGGTATGGGACTCCGACAGCGGCGCCGGGTACGAGATCGGCGTGGTCCTGGCGTGGGAGCCCGGCTCGCGGCTGGTCGTCTCCTACCGGCATCCGCGGCTGCCACCGGACCCACTCACCGAGATCGAGGTGCGGTTCCTACCGGTCGACGGCGGCACCAGGGTGACGCTGGAGCACCGCGGCTGGGACCGCCTGCCGCCCGACGCGGTAGCCACCTTCCTCACACCGCGGGCCTGGGGCGCCCTGCTGCGCTGGTACACCGACTACGTGCGACGATGTCACGCCGCGGGCTGACGGCGCCGCAGGTGAGCGCATCGGCCACGGCGAACTAGGCTCGGTGGACGTGGACGTTGTTGTGCTGGCCGGTGGGGTCGGGGGTGCGCGGTTCATGCTCGGCGTGAAGCGGGCGCTCGGACTGGACGTGCCCGGCGCTGGCACGCCGCGGCACTCGATCACCGCGATCGTGAACACCGGCGATGACATCTGGTTGCACGGGCTGCGGATCTGCCCGGACCTCGACACCTGCATGTACACCCTCGGCGGCGGCATCGACGGCGAGCGTGGCTGGGGCAGGGCCGGCGAGACCTGGACGGTCGGCGAGGAACTCGAGGCGTACGGCGCCGAGCCGACATGGTTCGGGCTTGGCGACCGCGACATCGCCACCCACCTGATCCGCACCAGGATGCTGCGCGCGGGCTACCCGCTCTCCGCGGTGACCGAGGCGCTGTGCGTGCGGTGGCGGCCCGGTGTGACGCTACTGCCGGCGACCGACGACCGCCTCGAGACGCACGTGGTGGTCGATGACGATCAGGCAGGGCGGCACGCGATCCACTTCCAGGAGTGGTGGGTGCGGCACCGCGCCGAGCCGACGGCGCACGAGTTCGTTGCGGTCGGCGCCGAGCAGGCCTCGCCGGCGCCAGGCGTGCTCGGCGCCGTCGCGGCGGCGGACGCCGTGCTGGTCGCGCCGTCCAACCCGGTGGTCAGCGTTGGCCCGATCCTCGCCGTGCCTGGCATCCGCGACGCGCTGCACAAGACCCCGGCCAGGGTCGTCGGGCTGTCGCCGATCGTGGCCGGGCGGGCGCTGCGCGGGATGGCGACCGAGTGCCTTGCGGCGATCGGGGTGGCGAGCACCGCGGAGGCTGTCGGCCGGCACTACGGCGCGCGGTCGGATGGCGGGCTGCTCGACGGTTGGCTCGTGCACACCGGCGACATCGCGGACGTGCCTGGCGTGCAGGTGCGCGCCGTGCCGCTGCTGATGTCCGACCCGGACGCCACCGCGGCGATGGCGCGCGCCGCGCTCGACCT